>Ga0194120_10004214_pt1 | contig 22458 bp, 17 predicted proteins | sample TA2MahCa65mmetaG_FD_148642 | JGI IMG/M metagenome (GOLD analysis project Ga0194120, IMG submission 148642) | Freshwater microbial communities from Lake Tanganyika, Tanzania - TA2015019 Mahale Deep Cast 65m | ecosystem: Environmental > Aquatic > Freshwater > Lake | place: Tanzania: Lake... | reverse complement strand
TGGCCGAGGCGGCGCTGGCGCCCGAACGCGCCGATCTGCGGCTGGTGCCGCTGGGCAACGGCGCGGCGCAGCGGCTCTATCGCCGCTCGGTGCGGCTGGCGGTGATCGCGGCATTGCCGGTGTTCGTGATGGTGGCGTTGCCCGAGGTGGCGCGCGACCGCGCCTTCGAGCAGACCTATGGCGCGCTCTACGCCCTGGGCGTGGCGGCGGCGATGCTGATGCTGCTGTCGGCGCGGCTGTGGAAGCCGGGCGGGCCGTTGGTCCATGTCCTGCCGCGGCTGCGGGCGGCGGCGACGGCGGTCGACTGGGGCACGGCGATCCGCATCGGAATGCAGGGCGCGGTGGTGCTGGCGGTGGTGCTGATCGTGGTCGGCTACGGGCTGTTCGGCAGCTTCATCCTGCGCAACCTGCTGATCAGCGGGGTGTTGGTGGCAGCCATGCTGATGGCGCGCATCCTTTTGCGCGAGGCGGTGCTGTCGGGCATGGCCTGGATCGAGGCCGAGCGCGGCCAGCTGATGGTCAGCGAGATGCCGACGCTGCCGCGCTGGCTGGTGCTGGCGGCGATCGACGCCGCCTTGGCCGCGGCCGGCCTGTTGCTGGTGTTGCCGCTGTGGGGTTTCGATTGGAGCGAGGTGCTGGACGAGATCGCCCGGCTGCTGATCGGCTTCAGCATCGGCAGCGTGCGCATCGCGCCGATCGACGTGGCGCTGGCGGTGATCGCCTCGGGCGCGGTGCTGGTGGCGACGCGCTGGGCGCAGCGCGCGGCCGACCGGCGGCTGATGGGCAATGCCGCCATCGACATCGGCGTGCGCACCGCGATCCGCACCGGCATCGGCTATGTCGGCATCGGCCTGGCGATCGCCGCCACCGTCGGCCTGATCGGGTTCGATCTGACCAATTTCGCCCTCATCGCCGGCGCGCTCTCGGTCGGCATCGGCTTCGGCATGCAGAACCTGTTCAACAATTTCGCCTCCGGCCTGATCCTCTTGATCGAGCGGCCGATCAAGGTCGGCGACTGGGTGCAGGTCGGCGACAAGGAAGGCTGGGTGAGGCGAATCGACGTACGCTCGACCGAGATCGAGACCCCGGAGCGCTCGGCCGTGATCGTGCCCAATTCCGACATCCTCCAGACCGCGGTGGTCAATTGGACCCACAAGGACCGCAAAGGGCGCATCAATGTCCGCGTCGCGGTGGCGGCCGATGCCGAGATGGCCGCGGTCGAGCGCGTGCTGAAGTCGTGCGTCGCCGGCGATGGCCGCTTCACGGCCGATCCCGCCCCGCAAGTTCTGTTGGTCGAGATCGGCGAGGACACGCTGGAATACGAATTGCGCGCTTGGCTCGAAAACGTCGACACCCAGGAGGCGGCGACCTCGGATCTGCGCAAGGCGGTGATCCGGGCGCTGTCCGAGGCCGGGATTCCGCGCAAGTTCGGCCTGTCGATGCCGACCTTGCGCGCTCCGGCCGCGGCCGCATCCCAGGCGGCGACCAAGGCCGACAAGGCGCTTGGCCCGTTGCGCCCGCCATGAGCCATTTCCGCAACGCCGTCGCCGCCTTCGAGGCCGGCGACTACCAGACCGCGCACCGCGAATGGCTGGTGCTGGCCCAGCAGGGCCACGCCGTGGCGCAGAAGAACATCGCCTTCCTGCACGAGAAGGGGCTGGGCTTGCCGGCCGATTCGATCGAGGCCGCGCGCTGGTACCGCCTGGCGGCCGACAACGGGTTGGCCAGGGCGCAATGGAAGCTGGGCACCATGTACGCGGCGGGGCGCGGCGTGGCGCCCGATCCGATCCAGTCCTATCTCTGGCTGACCCGCGCCGCGATGAACTTTCCCACCGGCTCGCAGCGCGACCGCGCCCAAAGCCACCGCCTCAAGGTATGGAGCGCGCTTTCGCCCGAACAGCGCGCCGAGGCCCAGGCCATCATGAGCGAGATGCGGCCCACGCTGCCGCGGGCGGCGCCGGCCCGCAAGCTGGATCCGGGCGATCCCGCCGGCTTCAAGCGCGTGGTGCTGGATTATTTCCGCCGCACCAAGCTGCAGGGCGAGACCCTCAACGCCGGCTCGGTGCAGATGATCGGGCTGGAGGAGGTCAAGGCCAATCTCGGGCCGCGCTGGCCCGAGCTGCGCGACCGCATCCATCGCGTCGCCGAACCGGCGATCGAGCACCATCTCGGCGCCGAAGACCTCTACCTGCGCACCGGCGAGGACCAGTACGTGCTGCTGTTCGGCGTCGCCATGCGCGAGGAAAGCGAGCAGACCGCCCGCGCCATCGCCCACGAGATCGAAGCGCGCATCGCCGAGTTGCTGCCGGCCAAATGCGAGGTCAGCGTGCGCGGCGTGGCGGTGCAGATCGATCCCGGCCAGGGCGGCGGCGCGCTGGCCACCTTCGAGGCGCTGGCCAAGACCTTGGCCGGCGCCATGCGCAAGGCCGAAGACCAGAGCCGTGCCCTGTTCCGCAAACTGGCGCCGGGGCTGAAGATCGCCTACTGGCCCTTGGCCAACGCCAAGAAGCGCCAGGTCGGGATCTACGACGCCCATCTCACCCGCGAGGCCGGACGCGCCGCGCGCGCCGCGGCAGGGGAATCCAATGGCGGCGTGTTCGAGGCCGAACTCGACAGCTTGGCGATCGAGCAGGTCGCCAAGGCGCTGGCCGCGGCCGGCGGGCTGCGCGCCAAGGCGGTGGCGATGGTGGCGGCACATTTCTCGACCCTGTCCGATCGCCAACATCGCGAACGTTATTTCAAGGCGCTGCGGCTGTTGCCGAAGCAGGCCAAGCGGCGGCTGCTGATCCACGTGATGGACGCGCCCGAGAACGTGCCGCAAAGCCGGCTGTTCCAGATCTTCAACGCGCTGTCGCCGTTCTGCGTCGGCTTCGTCTGCCGCGTGCCGCTGGGCCCGAGCGCGATCGAGCGCATCAGCGGCGTGCGGCTGCGCGGGCTGGCGTTGGATGGCGTCGGCATCGAGGGCTTCACCCGCGCCCAGATCGAGGCCCTGGCCGGGCTCAACCGCCGGCTCAAGGGCAAGAAGCTGCGGGTGCTGTTCCTCGGCGCTCGCAACGCCGATGTCGCCACCGCCGCCCGCAAGACCGGGACCGAATATGTCGGCGGGCCCGGCGTGTTCCCCGAGGTCGGCGAGTTCGGCCGGGTCTATCCCGTCGCCTGATCGGCCGGCTGAACCCGCAACGCCTTGATCCTCGGGTCGAATCCGGGCAGATTTGGTCGAGTCCGCAGCCCGATTCGGGTCCGGCGCGCGCCCGCGAGGAGGAATCCATGGGACAGGTGTTGAAGCTCAAACCGAAGGAGCGGTTCGCGATCAACGGCGCCGTCATCTTCAACGGCCCTTCGGCCGCCCAGGTTCGCGTCGAGGGCGACGCCATCGTGCTGCGCGAGGACGACATCATCCAGGAGAAGGAGGCCACCAGCCCGGCACGGCGAATCTACTTCTACGTCATGCTGATCTGCCTGGATAAGCCCAACCAGCAGGACTACTACCCCAAGCTGATCGATTTCGTTTACGACTTCATCTCGACCACCACCCTGCACGACGTCAAGCACACGCTGGTCAACATCCTGCGCGACGTCAACAACGACAATCCCTACCGCGCGCTGCAGACCTGCAAGGCGCTGGTGCAATACGAATTCAGCGTGCTCAACATCGGCAAGGGCGGCGCCAAAGCCGGCGGCGGCAAAGCCAAGGCGGCCGCCAAGAAGCCGGCCAAGAAGGCCAAGAAGGCCAAGAAGGCCAAGAAGGCGGCTGCCAAGAAGAAGGGCAAGCGCTAAACTCCGCCTCGACGGGGGCTTCCCGATCGAGAGGAGTGGATCATGAACGCAGTGCTTCCCAAGCCGTCGCGGCGCGGTTTCGTCGCGACCTCGCTGTTCGGCGGATTCTGCCTGGCTTCCGAGCCGGTTCTGGCCCAGGCCATCACCACCGACACCGGTGGGCTGGTGGCGGGCGAAGTCAAGATCCCGGTCAAGGGCGGATCGATGGCAGCCTACCGCGCCATGCCCGATCGTGCCGGCAGCTTCCCGACCGTGCTGGTGGTGCAGGAGATCTTCGGCGTCCACGCCCACATCCAGGACGTCTGCCGGCGGCTCGCCAAGCAGGGCTATTTCGCGGTCGCGCCCGAGCTTTATTTCCGCCAGGGCGACGTCTCCAAGATGACCGATGTCCAGGCCATCATCCGCGAGGTCGTCGCCAAGGTCTCGGACGAACAGGTGATGGGCGATCTCGACGCCACCGTCGCCTGGGCGCGCGGCACCAGGAAGGCCGATACCCGCAAGCTGGCCATCACCGGCTTCTGCTGGGGCGGGCGCATCACCTGGATGTACGCCGCCCACAACCAGAGCCTCAAGGCCGGCGTCGCCTGGTACGGCCGCGTCGTCGGCCAGGCCAACGACATGACGCCCAAGCATCCGTCGGACGTGGTCGACAAGATCAACGCCCCGGTGCTGGGCCTCTACGGCGGCGCCGATGCCGGCATTCCCAATGACGGCGTGCTGGCGCTGGGCGAGGCCCTCACCAAGGCCGGCAAGAAGAGCACCATCATCATCTATCCCGACACGCCGCATGCCTTCCACGCCGATTATCGCGCCACCTATCGCAAGGATAAGGCCGAGGACGGCTGGAAGCAGTTGCTGTCGTGGTTCAAGAGCCACGGTGTCGGCTGAGGCGCTCGACCCGGTCCGTACCCGACCCCGCGGATCGGTGGCCGATGCCGCCGATCCCCGGGCGCCTTCCTCGGTTGCAGTTCCCGGATTTCTGACCGCGGCGTCGGGCGGCGCGGGATATGTCTCCGCGGCGCCGGTCGCCGTCGCCGCCGAACGTCTTGCCGCGCGCCGGCTGCAGCGCCGCAACGACGCCCTGCTGGCGGCGCTGGGTGCGGAACGCAAGAGCCTGCCGCTAGGCCTGGGCTGGGACGGCTCGGGCGCGGCGCTGCACGCCCGCCTGACCCAGCAGCCCGAATACTATTTTGCCCGCGCCGAGGCCGCGTTGTGGCAGGACGCCAGCGAGGATTTGCGGGAATGGATCGGGCCACGCGCCGGGCTGATCGAATTCGGTTTCGGCCGCGGCTCGCAGGCGCGGCCGCTGCTCGATCGTCTGGAGGAGCCGCGGGCGATCGAGTTGATCGACTTGGCCGGCGACGGCATGCGGCGCGATGCGCCCAGGCTCGGCGCCGAACGTCGCGGTCTCCGGGTGCGCGCCCAGAGCCTCGATCCGCAGACCGCCTTGGCGACGCCGCCCGCGCAGCTGCGGCGTTCGGGCCTGATGCTGGGCGGCGCCATCGGCGATCAGCCGCCGGAACTGGCGCGCGCGTCCTTGCGCGGCATCGCCCGGCTGGTCGGCCCGGGCGGGCTGGTGCTGGTCACGGTCGATCTGAAGAAGGATCCGGCGCTGATCGAGGCGGCGCACAACGACGGCGCCGGCCTGGCCGCGGCCTTCGGGCTCAACCGCCTGCGCCAGATCAACCGCGAATTCGGCGGCGGCTTTCCGGTCGACCGCTTCCGCCATCTGGCCTTCTACGAGCCGGTCGAGGGCCGCATCGAATCGCATCTGGTGGCGACCGCGGCCTTGCGCGCCGGCGTCGCCGACCGGACGATCGACTTCGCCGCCGGCGAGACCATCCACGCCGCCAGCACCTACCTTTATTTGCCGGCCGAATTCAGGCGCCTGGCCGACCAGGCCGGGTTCGAGGCGCTCGATGCGCGGCTCGATCCCGAGGGCAAGGTCGCGCTGTTCGCGCTGCGGGCGCGCTAGGGCCGGCGATGGCCCGATCCGATTTCGCCTTCAGCCACCCCTTCCGCGTGCGCTATGCCGAGATCGACGGCCAGGGCGTGGCCTTCAACGCCCACTACCTGACCTGGTTCGACACCGCCATCACCGAATACATGCGCAGGATCGGCTGGGACTACGTCAACCAGGTCAAGACCGCCGGCACCGACTTCCACACCGTGCGCTCGGTGGTCGACTACAAGGCGCCGATCCGGTTCGACGAGGACATCGAGGTGCATGTGCGGGTGGCGCGGATCGGCCGCTCGAGCATGAGCTTCCTGTTCGAGATCCACCCGCTTGGCCGCGAGGAGCTGCGGGCATCGGGCGAGATCGTCTGGGTCAACACCGACCAGGCCAGCCGCAAATCGGCGCCGGTCCCGGCCGAGATGATCCGCCGCGTCGAGACCGTCGACGGCGCGCGCCTGCAGCGGCCCTGAGCCGCGCTCCGAACCGCGATCCGCGGTTGGCATGGAATAGCGTCTTTGATTCCATGCAAACCGATCGCGGTCTAGTCGGCGCCGTCCTGCTCGAACACAAAGACGCATGGGCCGTCCAGCGCTCACGATTTATGTCCCTGGAAAGCATCGCCCCGGTGAGCGATGATCCCCTCGTCAGCCTGCCCACCGTGGCGGCCTGATCGATCCGGCCAATGCCGAATACCGTCGTCACCCACCACGAGTTACACCACGCCATGGGGCATGATCGAGCAAAAACTGGCGGCGCGACTCAAACCAAGCAGCCTCCGGCGATTCCGGGGCGCTTCAGATAGGTTATTTCTATGGCCTCATTGTCTCTGAAAATGCGTACCGGCATTGTCGTTCTTTCGGTTTTCGGCGGCTTCGTGACGTGGCTCTACGTGAGAGAGTGGTACGCGCCTTCACCTGGCCAATCTTCCTTGGGCGGCCTGCACTTCGGATTTTCTCACGTGGCGGAACAGATAGTGGCTGGCGCCGGCACGCGCATCGTCTGGAACTACGAGATCTATGACCAATTCGAATCGGTAGCGACGTACATGCCGTTGCTACCTCTGTTTTTCGCACTATTCGTCGCCCTCGATCTACCGCTGATCAGCCTGTTCTTGGTCAAGAATCTCATCACGGGGCTGGTTCTACAAGCCATTGCGGTGCGCCTGGGTGTCGGGTTGAGGAGCGGGACATCGCTGCTGGTTCTCCTTGCCGCTGCGTTCGTATTCCCCCGTCACTTCGTGATTTTGCACGACGTGACATTCGTCGAAGCCTATGCACCATTCGTCATGGCATACGGTTTGTCGATCGCGCTGACTTCCAATACTGTCGGTGCATTCACCCGATCGGACATGGTTCGAATCTCGATTTGCTCGGCGGCTCTTTTTCTTTTGCATTCTTTCTTTTTGTGGATAGCGTTGGCGATGCAGATCTGGCTCGCGTGTCGGGTTAGAAGCAACCGTATCCAAGTCGCCGTAATAGTTGCTGCGACGGCCCTGCTGCCGTCGGGGTGGGCGGCTTTCAATGCCTATCATGGCAACGGCTTCACTATCGGCACGTCGCACGACTGGATGGCAGTGTATAGCGGTACAAATCGCTGGACTGCCAACTTCTATCCACCCGACGACGTGCGCAAGACTTGGCCATTGATCGTGGAGGAAGCGAAAAATACGTCGATCAACAGCGAGGCGGAAGTGAGCGCCTACTTCAAGCAACGAGTCATGCAATTCTGGTTCGAGCGTCCGACCGAAGCGATCCGACTCTTGGCGGCCAAGGCCTGGGTAATTTTCGTCGATCCCGGCAAGGTTCCCAGATCGGCCGATGCACCGGTCTCCGGATACCGTGACATACTGAATTACATTTTCATGCTTGGCTTTCGGATTCTGATGGCCGCAGCGCTGACGATTGCCGCCATCGACATCTTCCGGCGCAAACGTCCCGCGGCAGCAATCCTCTATCTCGGTATGGTACTTTCCTATGCTGCGCCGCTGATTTTTGCGAGCGCACTTTCCCGCAACGCACTCGCCTTGCTGCTTCCAACTTTGGCCTGGATAACTTGGCGCCTGCATCCAAGGGAGCCCGGCTCGTCAAACGGCCATTCCGGATACCAAACCTGATATCGACTCGATTCCACAAGTCGATCACGGCAAGGCTTTACTTGCCACGCAGGCACCTCAAGCGGTGATCGTAAGCGGGGACGGTCGAGCGACATCGTCTGGCAATCGCGATCCGATTCCCCCCACCTAGACCGCGATCGGTTCATAGGGAATCACGGCCGCGATTCCCTATGAACCGTGAATCGCGGTCCAGAGCGGGATACGAGGGCATGATTCACGATCCGTCTTGAACCACTTGGTTCAAGACGGATCGATCATGCCCTAGGCCCGCGGCTCGGGTTGGATATCGCCGAATTGCTCGCGAAGACGCCACGTCCACCACAACAGCGTCGGCAGCGGCAAGACAAGCACATGCCGAGTTTGTGCGAAGCCAATCACATACGGAGCGGAATAGGCGGCCACGAAGAACAAGAAGAGCAGGGCTCCGTGTCTTTGCTGCTTCGAACCCCGCGACCCAAGCAAGTCGGCCAGCGCCCTCCAGATGGCTAGCCAAAAAACGATTCGAAACGCCACCATGTACGCAATATTGGCCACATCGCCGGGTCCGGAGACGAACGATTCGCCGATCAATGGAATCCTGCGTACCTCGAAAAACATGACGAACGCCTTGTCTACGAACAGCCGAATTGCCGCCGCGCTGTGTTCCGTCCAGAACGAAACCGTCCTGCGCGCAAAATACTCTTTCGCCTCGATTTCGTTCCTGGCCACCACGCCCTTGGCTTCGGCGACAATGAAGGTCCAGGTGCGATCCGTATCCCCGCTCGGATAAATTTCCACCGTCATCGGGTTATTGCCAAGGTACAAGGCTAACGTGTCGTGCGACGCTCCAATTTGGAAGCCATTGCCATGCACTACGTTGTACAGACCCCATCCGACCACCGCCACGGCAACGCCGCTCATGGCCGATATCTTCAGCCACGGAGATCGCGTCCGCCAAGCCTGAAAGATCGGAAATAGGAACGCCAATCCTCCGCTTGCGCCTTTCGTCAGATAAATCGCTGCAGAGCTGACGATCATAGGTATGGATTGACCGGCGGTCACCGGCGTGGGGCCGAACAGAACCAAGGAGAAGGCAAAGCTGACAAAGAAGACAACGTAAGCCTCGGCGAACGTCACGTCGAACAGAATCAAGATATGTCTAGGGAAAAGGCCGAGAGTCGCCAAGCTCACGATAAATGCCAACGCCAAATCGTCTCGACGCGGCATGGCTCGCTGTACGATCGCTATAAGAAACGCCGCGGCCAACAATGCCTTGCACAGGAAGACCGGAAGCAACCCGCGGTCCGGATCGACGAACAATGAGAGGAACAGCGGTATCAGCGGCATGTGCGTGGCGTAGGAATCGAATTGATCGAATATTTCATAGTCGACTCTTCGCTTCGTCGACCCAGTCTCTGCGATCGCCTCGGCGACGTCGCCAAACTCGTAATGCAGTCCGGCTATGCTGCTTCGGCCCGGCGGCTTCGGGTAGAACGCGTTGCTGGTGACGTAGTACCAAGTCGCGAACGCCGCCGCCAGACTATAGACAATGATACCAATCGCGACGATGTCTTTACGTCCGACCATCTCCCATATTTTGCTTCCGATCATGGACGATCGCTTCTTTGCACGACATAGAATCGGCCTATGGAATCGTCGGTACGCCACCAAGCGGATCGCTCATGCTCTTCCGCGAAACGCATCGGAAAAGCATCCGATAACAGGCCTCAGCGCGCCGGACGGACGCGGATGTAGGTCTTGACGTTCTTGACGCCCTCGATGCCCTTGATGGTGTCCATCACCAGCGTGTTCTCGGCCTCGGTGCGGGCGGCGCCCAGGATCAGCACCGTGCCGGCGTGGACCCGCCAGCGGTAGTTGACCGAGGACACCGCGCCCTCGGTCACCAGCTTGGCCTTGATCTTGGTGTCGATCACGACGTCGTCCAGCACCTGGCCGGCGCTGCGGCCCTGGTCCTGCTTGTCCTTGGCGCGGCGGTCCTGTTCCTCCTTCGAGACCACCTGCACCTCGTTGTAGAACTCGCGGATGCGGCGGTCGGCGCGCAGCGCGCGCTCGATCTCCTGCTTCTGGGCCTGGCTGGTGACGGTGCCGGTCAGCAGCACGCGCTGCTCCCACACGTCCGAGGACAGGTCGACCACCAGCATCTTGTCCTTGTCGGCCAGCACCTTGAGGATCTCGGTGCCGATCTTGGCGTCGCTGATCTGGTCCTCGCTGGCGCGGTCTTCCAAGATGAAGCCGCCGGCGGTGGTCAAGACCTGCTGGCAGGCGGCGAGGCCGAGCATCGCAACCGCCGCCAGGGTGGTCTGGAATATGCGGGTCATGCCGTTGTCCTTTCTCGTCGGGTCCATTGCCATGCCATCAGTCCCAGCGCCAAGGCGAGGCCGAGCCAGCGCTCGTGGTCGAGCGCCACCCCGCTCAGGCGGGACTGCCAATGATCGACCATGGCGGGGAACAAAATCAACAGCCCCGCGAGGATCGTTCCGGCGCGCTCCGCCCGGCCGAGCGGCGCGAACAGCCGGCCTTGCAACGCCACGCCCAGCAAGGCGATGCCCAGCGCGGTCACGGCCCCGATCCACGCCACCTCGCCCCAGCCCATGCCCTTGGGCAGCGCCAGCAGCAGTCCGACCCCGGCCGGATCGAGCACGAAGACGAACGGCGCGACGAAGGCCGGCATGGTGTATTTCCACGACTGCAGCGTGGTGACATAGGGATTGCCGCCGCAGATCGCCGCCGCGGCGAAGGGCGACAGCGCGGTCGGCGGCGAGACCTCGGACAGCACGGCGTAATAGAAGATGAACATGTGCGCGGCGTAGTCCGGCACCCCCAACTGGATCAGCGCCGGCGCCGCGATCACCGCGCAGATGATGTAGGAAGCCGTCACCGGCACCGCCAGGCCGACGATCCAGACGATCAGCGCGGTATAGAGCGCGGTCAGGCCGAGCGAGCCGCCGGCATAGGCGATGGCGATGGCGCTGAACTTGAGGCCGAGCCCGGTCAGGGTGACGACGCCGACGATGATTCCGGCCGCGGCGCAGGTGGCGGCGGCGTTGAGCACGCCCGCGGAGCCGTCGGCCAGCGCCCGCACCAGCTTGGCCGGCCCGATGCGGGTCTCGCGATGCAGGAAGCTGACCGCGAAGCACAGCACCGTCGCCCAGAACACCGACAGCACCGGCGAGAAGCCCAGCAGCATGAAGGCGATGATCGCCACCAGCGAGGAGAAGTGGAACCAGTACTCGCGGGTGACGTCCCACAGCTTGAGCGCCGGGCCGTCGACCGAGCCGCCGCCGGCCTTGGCCGAGTCCAGTTCCACCATCACCAGGATCGAGAGGTAGTAAAGGCAGGTCGGCACCGTCGCCATGCGGATGACGTCGAGGTAGCTGATCTTGAGGAACTCGGCGATCAGGAAGGCGGCGGCGCCCAGCACCGGCGGCGACAGGATCGCGCCCAGCCCGCCGGCCGCCAGCAGCCCGCCGGCGGCATCGGGCGAGAAGCCGGCCCGCTTCAGCATCGGATAGGCCACCGAGCCCAGCGTCACCGTGGTCGCCACGCCCGAGCCCGACGGCCCGCCCAGCAGGAACGAGGACAGCACCACCGTGCGCCCGGCCGAGGCGCGCTTGCCGCCGGTGGCGGCGAAGGAGAAGTCGATGAAGAACTTGCCGGCGCCGGACTGCTGCAGGAAGGCGCCGTAGATGGTGAACAAGACGATCAGCGAGGAGGAGACGTCGACCGCGACCCCGAATATCCCCTCCAATGTCATGTAGAGATGGCCCACCAGCCGCGCCGCGTCGTAGCCGCGATGGGTCCAGGGCGGCGGCAGATGCGGCCCCAGCATGGCATAGGCGATGAACATCAGGCACACCGCCGGCATGATCCAGCCCGAGGTGCGCCGCGCCGCCTCCAGCACCAGCACGACGAACGCCGCGCCCAGCACGATGTCGGTCCGGTCGGGCAGCGTGTTGCGGTCGGTGAAGTCGTCGCCGCCCTGGATCATGTAGACGATCACGACCAAGGCCAGCGCGATCAGCCCGAGATCCCACCACCGGATGCGGTCGCGGAAGCGCTTCAGCGCCGGGAAGGTGAGGAAGCACATCGCCAGCACCATGGCGACGTGCACCGGCCGCAGCACCTGGGTCGGCACGATGTCGACCGCGGCGTAGAGATGGAACAGGCTCATGCCGACGAACAGCGCCGTCACCGCGGCCAGGATCCAGCCGCGGTGCCGATGGGCCGCGCCCTCGTCGGCTTCGAGATATTCCTCGACCTTGCGCCGCGCCGATTCTTCCAACCCCGGCGCGGCGTCCTGGCTCACGGCCGCGGGCCTAGTTCAGGCGCACGCCCTTTTCGGCGAAGAACTTGATGGCGCCGGGATGGAAGGGCAGCGAGGAGCGTCCGGTCTGGTTGGCGGGGTCGAAGTTCTCGGCCTCCTTGTGCACCGTCACCAGCTCGGGCTTCTTGTCGAAGATGGTCTTGAGGATGGTGTAGGCCACCTCCTCGGGCATGTTCTCGTGCGCCACCAGCAGGTTCCAGACGCTGGCCTGGTGGTTGTCGGCGGCCATGCCCTGGTAGACCGAGGACTTGATGGCGTCGCGCGAGTAAAGCTCGCCGTATTTCTTGTTCATTGCCGGCACCAGGTCGGCATGGTCGATCAGCTTGATCTTGGTGCCGGGGGTGGCGGCCAGGTCGGTGACCGCCGCGGTCGGCAGGCCGCCGACCCAGAAGAAGGCGTCGATCTTCTTGTCCTTGACGGCGTTGACCGATTCGGCGACGCCGAGACGTTCGCGCCGCATGTCCTTGTCCTTGTCCAGGCCCGCCGCCTCGATGACGCGGAACGCCATCACCTCGGTGGCCGAGCCGGGCGAGCCGGTCGAGACCCGCTTGCCCTTGAGGTCCTTCATGGTCGCAATGCCGGTGCCCTCGACCGTGACCACGTGCATGCGGTTGGGGTACATCACCATCAGCGTGCGCACCGGCACGGCCGAGCCCTTGAACTTGTCCTCGCCGCGGCGCGCGTCCAGCGCGGCATCGGCCATGGTCATGCCGATCTCGGACTTGCCGGCGCCCAGCAGCTTGAGATTGTCGACCGAGCCGCCGGTGACCTCGGCGGTGGCCTGCCAGCCGGGGACGTATTTCGACAGCGCGTTGGCGATGCCGCCGCCGAGCGGGTAGTAGACCCCGCCGGTGCCGCCGGTGCCGATCGAAAACTGGCGCTTGTCCTGGGCCCAGGCCCCGCCCGCCGAGGCCGCCCACACCGCCGCGACCGCCAGGGCCGCCGCCAACACCTTACGCATGTTCACGCTCCTCCAACCCGCTCCACTCGCCCGCAGGCTTATAGCGACAAAGCGCCCGTTTTCCTAGCTCCGGGCCGGGCTCACGCTCTCCGGCTGAGAATCCCTACCCCCGTCCCACGAACGGCATTTTGGTGGCCATCACGGTCAGGAACAGCACGTTGGCGTCGAGCGGCAGGCCGGCCATGTGCACCACCGCCTCGGCGACGTGGCGCACGTCCATCACCGGTTCGATCGCGGTGGTGCCGTTGGCCTGGGCGATGCCGGCCTTCATGCGCTGGGTCATCTCGGTCTCGGCGTTGCCGATGTCGATCTGGCCCACGGCGATGTCGTATTTGCGGCAATCCAGCGCCAGCGACTTGGTCAGGCCGGTGATGGCGTGCTTGGTCGCGGTATAGGGCGCGGAGTTGGGCCTGGGGGCGTGGGCCGAGATCGAGCCGTTGTTGACGATGCGGCCGCCGCGCGGGTCCTGCGCCTTCATCAGCTTGATCGCCTCCTGGGCGCAGAGGAACGAGCCGGTCAGGTTGGCATCGACCACCTTCATCCATTGCTCGTAGCCGAGGTCCTCGACCGGGACCGGCGGCGCGCCGGTGCCGGCGTTGTTGAACAGGAAATCGAGCCGCCCCAGCTCCTGCCTGGTCCTGGCGAACAGCGCCCGCACCGAATCCGGCTTGCCGACGTCGGTCGCCGCCGCGATCGCCTTGCCGCCCGATCCCGTAATCGTCTTGAGCGTGGTCTCGAGCGCGTCGGCCCGCCTGCCCGCCAGCGCCACGGCGAAGCCCGCCTTCGCCAGCGCCACCGCCACGGCGCGGCCGATGCCGCTGCCGGCGCCGGTGACCAGCGCAACCTTGGATGACTGAGCCACGATCCGATCTCCCTTGGCAACCCGTCCGGAAACGATGTCGCAGTATAGCGCGGGCGGATGCGGTTTGGCTGCGGCCCATGCTAAGGTCACGGCCTTCTTTCCGGGAGAGCGGGCGATGAGCGATCTGGTGTCTTTGTCCAAGCACGGCGCGGTCGGGGTGGTGACGGTCGACAATCCGCCGGTGAACGCGCTGTCGAACGCGGTGCGCAGCGGCATCCGCGACACCGTCGCCAAGGCGGTCGCCGATCCCGCCATCAAGGCCATCGTCGTGCTGGGCGCCGGCCGCACCTTCATCGCCGGCGCCGACATCCGCGAATTCGCCATGCCGCGCGATCCCAACTCGCCCGACCTCAACCAGGTCAACGATTTGCTGGAAAACAGCCCCAAGCCCACCGTCGCCGCCATCCACGGCACCGCGCTGGGCGGCGGCATGGAGATCGTGCTGTCCTGCCATTACCGCTGCGCGGTCAAGGGCAGCCAGGTCGGCCTGCCCGAGGTCAAGCTGGGTCTTTTGCCCGGCGCCGGCGGCACCCAGCGCCTGCCGCGCGCCATCGGCGTCAAGGCGGCGCTGCCGCTGATCGTCTCGGGCGACATGGTGCCGGCCGACAAGGCGCAGGCGCTGGGCGCGGTCGACCACGTCTTCGAGGGCGATCTGCTGAAGGGCGCCCTGGCCTATGCCGAAAGGCTGATCGCCGAGGGCGCCAAGCCGCGCCGGCTGTCCGAGCGCGCCGACAAGCTGGGCGAGGTCGCGGCCAACGACGCCGCGCTGGAGGAGTTCCGCCAGGCCAACGCCAAGCTGTTCAAGAACACGCTGGCGCCGCGCAACATCCTGGCGACGGTGCGCAACAGCTACGCCCTGCCCTTCGCCGAGGGCCTGAAGAAGGAGCGCGAGCTGTTCGAGGAGCTGCGGCGTTCGCCCCAGTCGCGCGGCATGATCCACGCCTTCTTCGGCGAGCGCGAGGTCGCCAAGGTCCCCGACGTCGGCAAGGAGGTCCGGCCGCGCAAGATCGCGTCGGCGGCGGTGATCGGCTTCGGCACCATGGGCGGCGGCATCGCCATGAACTTCGCCAATGTCGGCATTCCGGTGAAGGTGCTGGAACTCAACGCCGAGGCGCTGGAGCGCGGCCGCAAGACGGTCGAGAAGAACTACGCCTTCTCGGTCCAGCGCGGCCGCCTGGCCCAGGCCGAGATGGACAAGCGCATGGCGCTGTTGCAGCCGGTCTCGCGCTACGAGGACCTGGCCGAGGCCGACATCGTCATCGAGGCGGTGTTCGAGGAAATGGACATTAAGAAAGAGGTCTTCGCCAAGCTGGACAAGGTGGCGAAGCCGGGCGCGGTGCTGGCCAGCAACACCTCGACCCTCGACATCGACGCCATCGCCAACGCCACCGCGCGCCCGGCCGAGGTGATCGGCATGCACTTCTTCAGCCCGGCCAACGTCATGCGGCTGTTGGAGATCGTGCGCGGCAAGGCCACCGCCAAGGACGTCATCGCCACCGCCATGGACGTCGCCAAGGCGATCCGCAAGGTCGGCGTGGTGGTGGGCAATTGCGACGGCTTCGTCGGCAACCGCATGCTGGCGCGCTATTCGCGCGAGGCCTACCGGCTGGTCGAGGAAGGCTGCCTGCCCTGGCAGGTCGACCAGGCGTTGCAGGATTGGGGGCTGGCGATGGGTCCGTTCGCCATGGCCGATTTGGCCGGGCTGGACGTGGGCTATCGCATCCGCAAGCGCCGCGCCGCCGAGGGCCGCGGCAACCAGTCCGAATCCGGCCTGCTCGAAAAGCTGATCGAAAAGGGCCGCCATGGCCAGAAGACCGGCGCCGGCTATTACCGCTACGACAAGGGCGATCGCGCCGGAAAGCCCGATCCCGAGGTGGCGGCGATGATCGAATCCTATTCGGCCGCGCTCGGCGTCAAGCGCCGCACCGACATCGGCGCGGACGAGATCGTCGAGCGCTGCATCTATCCGCTGGTCAACGAGGGCGCCAAGATCCTGGAGGAAGGCATCGCCCTGCGCGCGGTCGACATCGACATCATCTACCTCACCGGCTACGGCTTCCCGGCCTATCGCGGCGGGCCGATGAAATACGCCGAGGAAGTCGGCCTGCCCAAGGTGCTGGCGGCGCTCGACCGCTATTTCGACAAGTTCGGCGAGCATTGGAAGCCGGCCGAGCTGATCCGGCGCCTGGCGCGCGAGGGCAAGGGCTTCGCCAAGGCCTGAGCCGCGACCGGCGCGCAGGCAAGGAGCACGCGGCCGATGATGCTGTTCGAACGCGGCTTCCGGCCGTTCTTTCTCGGCGCCGCCGCCTTCGCCGCCATCGCCGTCGTCGCCTGGATGGCGATGATCGAGGGCGCGGCGGCGCTGCCGGGGCCGCTCGATCCGCTGGCCTGGCACGTCCACGAGATGATCTTCGGCTTTCTCTCGGGCGTGATCGCCGGCTTCATCACCACCGCCATGCCCAACTGGACCGGACGGCCGCCCTTGGCGGGCTGGCCCTTGGCGCTGTTGTTCGGGCTGTGGCTGGCGGGGCGCTGGGCAATGGCGATGGGCGAAGGCTATCCCGCGCTGGCCTCCTGGATCGACGCCGCCTTCCTGCCCGTCCTGGCGCTTTACGTCTGGCGCGAATTGGTGGCCGGCGGCAATCGCCGCAACTACGTCATCGGCCTGCTGCTGACCCTCTACGCCTTGGGCAATCTCGCCTTTCATTTCCTGCCCGACGCCTTCGAGACCACCATCACCGCGGCCAAGGCCGGGCTGGGCGTGGTGGCGCTGCTGATCACCATGATCGGCGGGCGGATCGTGCCGGCCTTCACCGGCAACTGGCTGCGCGCGCGGGGCGAGACAAGGCTGCCGGTGGGCTCGGCCAAGCGCGACCTGGCCGCGATCCTGACCACGGCCGTGGCCTTCGCGCTGTGGGTGCCGCTGCCGGAATCCGAGGTCACCGGCCTGGCGATGCTGCTGGCCGGCGCGGTGCAGGCCTGGCGGCTTTCGGGCTGGCGCGGGCTTGCCGCCTGGTCCGAGCCCTTGGTCGCGATCCTGCATCTCGGCTATGCCTTCGTTCCGCTGGCGCTGGTGGCGTTGGGGGCGTCGGTGTTCTGGCCCGATACGATGCCGCCGACCGCGGCGCTGCACGCCCTGACCACGGGCGCGATCGGCGGCATGACGCTGGCGGTGATGACCCGCGCCAGCCTGGGTCATGGCGGCCGCCGGCTCGAAGCCGACCGCAACACGGTGGCGATCTACGCCCTGGTGGTGATCGGCGCGCTCTTGCGGGTGCTGGCGCCGATCTGGCCCATCCGCGGCGAGGACATCATGTCCCTGGGCGCGATCCTGTGGGCCGGGGCCTATGCCCTGTTCGCCTTCCACTACGGCCCCTGGCTGTGGGGCAAGCGCGGCGATCCGGCATGAGCGAGGAATCCGAGCGCGTCCTGCGGACGCTGCATGCCGAGCGCGCCGACCGCGCCAAGGGCGATCCGGTGGCGACGCCGGTGGCCTTCGCCGCCAAGTTCCATCTGCCGGGCGACACCCAGGCGCAATACCAATACGGCCGCTTCCACAATCCGACCTGGAGCGCGCTGGAAGCCGCGCTGGCGGTGCTGGAAGGCGCCGAGACCCGGGTCTTCCCCTCGGGCATGGCGGCGGTGTCGGCGGTGCTTTATGGCCTGCTCAAGGCCGGCGACCGCGTGCTGCTGCCGAGCGACGGCTACTACACCGTGCGCGCCTTGGCGGATCGTTTCCTCAAGCCGCTGGGCGTGAGCGCCGTCGCGCTTCCGACCGCCCAGTTCGAGACCGCCGATCCCAGCGGCTACCGCCTGGTGTGGATCGAGACCCCGTCCAATCCCGGCCTCGAACTCTGCGACATCGCGCGCGTCGCGGCGCGGGCCAAGGCGGCGGGCGCGCTGGTCGCGGTCGACAACACCACCATGACGCCCCTGGGTCAGCGGCCGCTCGATCTCGGCGCCGATGTCGTGGTCTCGTCCGACACCAAGGCGCTGGCCGGCCATGGCGACGTGCTGGCCGGGCACGTCGCCACGCGCGATCCCAAATTGTTGGAGGCGATGGCGGATTGGCGCAAGCTGGCGGGCGCGATCATCGGCCCGATGGAGGCCTTCCTGGTGCTGCGCGGGCTGCAATCGCTCGAACTGCGCTTCGAGCGCATGTGCGGGAACGCCAGCCTGCTGGCCCAGCGCCTGGCCGCGCACAAGCGCGTCAAGGCGCTGCGCTATCCGGCGGGGCCGCTGATCGGCCGGCAGATGACCACCGGCGGATTCCTGATCGGGCTGACGCTGGAAAGCGCCGCGGCGGCGGATGGCTTCATCGGCCGCTGCCGGGCCTTGGTGCCGGCGACCAGTTTCGGCGGCGTGCAAAGCTCGGCCGAGCGCCGCGGGCGCTGGGGCGACGCGGTCGAGCCCGGCTTCGTCCGGCTGTCGGTCGGCTGCGAGCCGACCGAGGCGCTGTGGTCGGCGCTGGCCGAGGCGCTGGACGCAAGCTAGGCGACACGGCCATGGATTTCGCACTCAGCCCACGCCAGCGCGAGCTGATCGAACTTGCCGATAGCCTCGGCCGCGAGAAGTTCGCCGCGCGCGCCGAGCGCTACGACCGCGAGGCCAGCTTCCCGCACGAGAACTACGCCGATCTGCGCGCGGCCGGGCTGTTGGCGCTGTGCATCCCGGCCGAGGAAGGCGGGCTGGGCGCGGATTTTCAGACCTATTGCCTGGTGGCGGCGGCGATCGGCCGGCATTGCGGCGCCACCGCGCTGACCTTCAACATGCATTCCTGCGCCATGATGTGGTCGGGCATGCTGGCCGACGATCTGCCGATGACCGAGGCCGAGCGCGCCCAGCATGCGATGCGCCGCCGCGTCCATTTCCGCCGCGTGCTCGATCAGGGCGCGATCTACGCCCAGCCCTTCAGCGAGGGCAGCGCCGCCGCCGCCGGCAAGGCGCCGTTCGGCACGCTGGCGACGAAGGTGGCGGGCGGCTGGCGGATCACCGGCCGCAAGATCTTCGCCTCGCTGGCGGGGGCGGCGCAGTATTACGGCGTGCTTTGCACCGAGGACAAGCCCGAGGCCTCGCAGCGCGACACGCTTTATCTCGCCGTGCCGGCGGACGCGCCCGGCTTCGAGGTGGTGGGGGAATGGGACCCGCTGGGCATGCGCGGCACGGTGTCGCGCGATCTGGTGATGCGCGAGGTGTTGGTGCCCGACGAGGCCGAATTGCTGCCGCGCGGGGTCTATCACAAGGCGGCCGGCGCCTGGCCGCACATGTTCATGACCCTGGCGCCGACCTATATGGGCATCGCCGAGGCGGCCTACGACTTCACCCTCAAATACCTGCGCGGCGAGTGGCCGGGGGTCAAGGTCAAGCGGCGGATGTATCCGACCAAGCAGCTCGCGGTGGCCGAGATGTACGTCGCGCTGGAGCAGACCCGCGCCCTGTTCCATCGCGCGATCGCGGATGCGCGGGTCGATCCGGCCAAGCCGGAAAGGCTGCGGGCGCTGGCGGCGCAGTACACCATCATGGAGAACGCCAACCGGCTGTGCCAGTTGGCGATCCGCACCTGCGGCGGGCAGTCGATGCTGAAATCGCTGCCGCTGGAACGGCTCTACCGCGACTCGCGCTGCGGCGCGCTGATGCTGCCGTGGACGGCGGAACTCTGCCTCGACCGCCTCGGCCGCGAGACGCTCTACGAAGCCGGCGAGAAGGATTAGACCGCGATCCGTCTTGAACCGCTTGGTTCAAGACAGGTCGATCATGCCCTAATGGCGTCCCACCCGCACCGGCTCGGCCGCGGCCAGGCTTTTGACTTTGGCGCGCTTGGCGCTCGTATCGATCGACTGCTTGACCGGGACAGAGTGCGGGGAGAGACTCAACTAGAGTGCGATCGACCGGAATGGAATCGCACCAGCGATCCATTCCGGTCGTGAATCGCACTCCAGAGCGGGATACGAGGGCATGATCGACGATCGATCTCAAACTCGAGACCGATCGATCATGCCCGAGGCGATACAACCAGGAGCCGGGGGCGATGGCGGGGCCTGGGCGAACGGGATGCGAAGGCGAGCGACGGGGAATTGCCGGATTCCGCACGGCCGGCATGGCCGTGAGAGCAACTACAGCGTATCTGGCGCTGCGATTCCGCGCCGTGGCGCCGGCGATCGTCGCAATGGCTGCGCTGGTCGTGTTCGCAGTGGCGATGCTGGCCGCGAGTCCGGCGCGCGCCTGGGAGCGCGAGGGGCTGTTGCCGGCGCCCGATGCCGAGGGGACCTATCGCGTCATCACCCGCGATCCCGCCACCACCACCAGCGACTGCATCGGCCGCCCCGTCACCCCCCTCTGCGCGGTCGAGACCTTCATCGCCTGCCGCACGCGGGAGGATTTCGAGCTGTGCAAACGCGTGGTCGATCCCGCCATCCATCCCTGGCCGACGCAATCAAGACCCCATGTGCCGGTGTTTTTCTATGAACTTCATTTCGGGCTTGGCGCGACGCGCGACGAATACCGCTTCATCGAGGCTAGGCGGATCGATGCCGGATACACGCCCACATACTCTCCGTCGCGCCAGCCGGGCGACATGGCGATCGAAGTGCTGCGTCGCAGCTGCGACAAGGAGTTGCCGCAATGCCATCCGCGCTGGCGGCGTGCGGTGGTCTACGTCACCCGGCAGACCGAGGACGGCTGGAAGATCGTCGATTGGGGCAGCGGCGACGGCCGCAAGACCGTGGTCGATCATCTCTATCCCGAAGTGCCGCTAAAGGTGGTGTCGCCGATCCACCGCAAGGTCGATCGCAGATGCGTCGGCACCGCCACCCGCCCCGAATGCGCGGTGGAATCGTATTTCGCTTGCGGCGGGCTGCACGACTATTCGTTTTGCCGAGTGGCTTTGGGTGACTATGCGGTCGGAGATGGATCGATGCAGTCGCAAAAGCACCGCATCGAGTACAAGATCCTGTTCGTGCGGGATCATCCTAGTCATGACGCAATCGGGTACTACCCGCCCTCGAGTGAGCGAGAATACCCCCCTCGCGGCTCAAAGATCATCGAAGTGCTCGAGCGCGCCTGCTTTGAATATCGGCGACCATGTCCCGATCAACTGATTTGGCGTTCCTATGTTTTGGAACCGAAGCCCGGCCGGTGGCAAGTCATTCCAGACGAGTCGCTGTTTCTCGTGACGACGGTCGACTGAACGCCACAAGAGGGCGATGGTCTTGGACCAACCGAGGTTCCGTCTTGAGCCGGAGGACTCAAGACGGAACGGAACGATTTTAGTCGAACAGCCCATGGCCGACGCGGCCGAGCTGGGCTTTGGGAAAGAGAATCGCGGTCGAGTCGCGGTGGCCCCAGGTGTCCTTAGCGATATTCTGCAGAATTTCGACATGGACATGGTTGGTCACCGACGCGCCGGGCTTGGAGTGGGTGGCGGCGACGTTCTGGGCCGAGCCCAACCGGGTCTCCCCGGCCTTGAGTTCGACCGTCTTGCCGAACTCGATCTTCGGTCCGTCGGCCGAAGGGTCGAACTTGACATAGATGAGCTTGATCTTGGTTCCGTCCTCATAGTGCAGTTCCAAGCCGGTGAACTTTTGGTGATGCGGACTATTTTTGTCCGGGTACGGATCGAAGGCGACGATTTTGGCTTTGCCGGATTTCGGGGCGACGACTTCGGAGCCGGGCTTGGCCTCGACATCGGTGCCGAGATGCAGGCGGGTGCCGCTCTGGCGCGAGGCCAGCATGTCGCCGCCGCCGGACAATTCCTCCGGCGATCGAATGGTCGCGCCGATCACCGGCACGGTGATGTCGCCCAGTTCGACCGGATCGACCCAGGCATAGCGCGTCGGCGGGTTGGGATTCTTGTCCGTCGGGCGGTCGCGCAGATAGACCATGACCTTTTTTTGCAGCTGCGGCGGTTCCAATCCTTCCGGGATCAGGTCCGGATCGATTCCGCCCGAGCGCTCGTAATCGCCCCGCTTGTCGGGGATCGGGGTCGGCTTGGGCTTGGCGACCGGGGCGGCCGCGGCGGCTTTGGGCTCATCCACGACCGGCTTCGGTCTGGGGATGCGCGGGGGGTGCTGGGGATCGATCTCGTAGGGCAACGGGTCGGGCAACGGATCGGGCCATTCGCGCGGGATGCGGGCTTCGGCACGGTCCTCGGCGCGGAGCCGGTGCAAGCGTTCGAGCAGCGGGTTGGTGGGCGCGGCCTCTTGGGTTGGCGGATCGCCCAGCAGGCCGGGGGCATCGCCGTCGTCGTCGCGTTCGATTCCGCCCCAGTCGTTGGGATCGCTGCTGGCGAGTCTGATCTCGCCCGGGCGGGTGGCGGAGTTGGCGGCCGGCGCCGCTCTCCTGCCGCCGGGGTAGACCATGTCCTCGCCCGGCGTTGAAGTCCCGCGCGGCGCCTCGTTCGGCGCCTCGGCCAGCGGATCGCTGCCGAGGAAGCGGGCGCGGTCTGCGGGCGTGGGCAGGCGTTCGA
>Ga0194120_10004205_pt1 | contig 22482 bp, 18 predicted proteins | sample TA2MahCa65mmetaG_FD_148642 | JGI IMG/M metagenome (GOLD analysis project Ga0194120, IMG submission 148642) | Freshwater microbial communities from Lake Tanganyika, Tanzania - TA2015019 Mahale Deep Cast 65m | ecosystem: Environmental > Aquatic > Freshwater > Lake | place: Tanzania: Lake... | reverse complement strand
GCGCGCCAAGCACTGGAAGCCGAAGACCAGTCGTGACGTTCGAGCGTGCCGTCGCTCGACTGCTGCGGCAGCCGGAGGGCGCCCGACAGCCGTATGTGTTCGTGCTCGACAGCAGCGGTCTACTGGGATCGCTCATCGAGCTGGCGGTCGGCTGTCGGCGTGTGCCGGCGATCACCTACCACAACGACCTCCAGCTTCGTGATTCACTGGAGCCCTACCGAGAGCAGTCCGACGGACCAGCTCCGGCGGTCGCCGTGCTCTTCTGCCGTGACCCGTCAGGAAGTCGGGCGATCGTCGATATGGCGCGTCGAGCCCGCGTCGTTTCCGTCACGCCGCAAGCGATGCTGGAGGCGGCGGGTCCGGACTCCGATTGGCACGACGAGTTCGATGCCCTGTCAGCGGAGCACTTCCGAGCGCTGTTCAGCGCGATCCTCGCCAGCCGGTCCAGGTTCCCAGGTTCCCTGAGTCGTGAGAACGCTCTGCTGCTCATCGGCGAGGCGATCTTGGGAACGCCGCTGGCTGGCGATGCCGACGCTGGCGCGGCGAGCGAAGCAGCAGAGCGCGCCGAGTCCGACGATGTACGGCGCTTGCTCGACCGGTACCCGCGCGTTCGCCGAGCGGTCGAAGGACGCCTGGTCGGAATCCAGAGCGCCACGTCGGTCGGGCTGCTCGACCCGGAGATGAGCACCTTTGCGTGGACGATTTGGCTCGTCCGGCGGCACTCCGACAACCCCGATCTGCTGCTGCCGGACTTCTTCGGTCGATCGATCTGGGAGCGCTGGGGACACCAGGACCTGAACGCGATGGCGTCCGACTGCGAGCGCACGGTCGAGCAGCAGCCGGAACGCGCCATCGCCATGGTGCGGAGTGTCGAGCGGTTCGTGTCGAGCCATCCCCACCGAGAGCGGCTCCTGACGAGCCTGCTTGGGCTCGACGGTCCTCGCGCCGGAGAACAAGCGCTCAAGATCGCCGCCGCCGAGACGGTGTCATCGCTGGTGACCGAGAAGTGCCTGCGGGTTCTCATGCCCCGACTCGCCGCGCCGGCGCGCCCGATCTCGCGAGCGAAGTTGGCGCGTGTCATCACAACGCTCAGAAAACGTCACCTGCAGGCTCGGTTCCCCCAGTACTATCCTCGGCTGAGACACGCCGTTCAGTTGTTCGGCTGGATCGCCGATCTGTCGGAGCACGTCGCCGCGTGCGCACAGGAGGAATGGCTCGGAGACGCGCCGATCCTGCCCATCGAGCGATGGCTCGACGAGCTGTACCCGACGCGTATCGCCCCGATGCAACTTCTCTGCGAGCGCATCGAGAGCCACGCGCCAGCGACTGCCGACTTCGTGGAACCGCGCACGTTCGAGCTCATCGTGACAGCGCGCGACATTCTGCGACGCGCGGATCGCGCGTTCTACGCGACGGTTCGGCGCTCCTACGTCGGTTGGGTCGCCCGCCATGCGCCACCGCCTCTCCTGACCGTGGATTTCGTCGGCGAGGTGCTGCTGCCGTCGTGGCGCGCATTGCGCTCCACACACAGCCGAGGGTCGTGCCTCATCTGCATCGTGAATGACGCCGGTTGGTCGGAGTGGCAGGCAGTGTCTCAGACGGTGGGAGCGCTCTTGCGCGGCTATCGACAACAGCCTGTTCGGTCGCTGCTCGCGCTGCTTCCGTCCGAACGTGAACGGAACACGCAGGCTCTCATGCTCGGGCGGTTCCCGACCATCGCGGATACGTCGGGTTCCGCACACCTGTTGGCGGATCGGCTGTCCCGCGAGGCAGTGCCCGTCGTCGGTATTGGCGTCACCGGCAGCGCTGACGCGGTACCGGAAGGCGGGGTGGGCATCGTCGAGCTCACGTTCGACGAGACCGGCGGGCGCAAGACGATGCCGACTGGACAAGGGGAATCGCGCCTGCGTGAGCACGTAACGGAGCGGCTGACCCCGTTGCTCGCCGGTCTCCCCCGGCAGACGATGGTGATCGTCCTCTCGAACGGCGGAACGACCCGCCCTACGAGCCAGGAGGCGTTGGCGGCGCGCTCGTCCCGGCGAGTTCGCGACCGGTACGCCGAGATACTGAGCGCCGACGCTCGAAGTCCGATCGGGCTCGATTGCGCCGTCTTCAGCGCGAACGCCATCCACATGTCGGGAACGGGAGTCGACCAGTACGTCTTCGCGCCGGTCGATGGGCGCTTGTCACTGGATGCCGCCAACTCGTCCCAACGCCCTATTCGCGGCGGGATCTCGCTCGCGGAGATGGTCGTCCCATGCGCCATCTACATGCCGGGAGCGCGCGCGGGAGGACCATCTAATAGGACAACAGCGAGTAGACCTCGTGCGTCCCGATCACGCAGCGCGGCTCCAGGAAGCTGAGCTCGATCAAAGCCGCGATTGCCACGACGGTTCCACCAAGGCGTTCGATGAGGTCCGCTGCCGCCCGGATCGTGCCACCGGTCGCGATCACGTCATCGACCAGAAGCACGCGCTTCCCGGCGGACAGCGCATCTTCGTGGATCGCCAACGCGTTCTTCCCGTATTCGAGCTCGTACTCGACCGAAATGGTCCGGTAGGGCAGCTTGCCAGGCTTCCGCAGCAGCACCAGCGACTTCCCCATGCGGTACGCCAGGGCTCCGCCGAACACGAAGCCTCGCGCGTCGATGCACGCGACGATATCGACGTTCCTGGACGCAAACTCGTCGGCGATCCGGTCGATGGCAGACGAAAAAGCCTTCGGGTCCTGAACGAGCGGCGTGATGTCCTTGAACACGATGCCTGGCTTCGGGAAGTCGGGGATGTCACGGATGTACGCCGCCAGGTCGATCTGATTGGGGCTCATTCCTGTTCCTTCTCGTCCGATGCGGAGAGCTCGGGAGCCGCATGCGCCTCGAAGACCACTCGCTCGAAGGCTTCGGGCGGCAAAGGTTCGCCCTCGCTCCCTCGACGGAAATAGCCCAGATACTCGATGTTCCCGCCTCGTCCGCGTACCGGGGAATACGCGATCCCCACGGGAGCGAGGCTGGACTGTGCAGCACAATCGTACACCGCTTGCAGCACGTCCACATGCACTTCGGGGCGACGCACGACGCCGCCCTTCTCGACGAGCTTCGGTCCTGCCTCGAAATGGGGCTTGATGAGCGCGACCAGCTCGCTGCCGACCGGCAGGAGGTTCGCCAACACCGGCAGCACTTTCGTCAGCCCGATGAACGCGAGATCCGCCGTCGCCGCATCGACCGGCGGATCGAACATGGACAGGTTCGCGTGCCGGATGTTGGTTCGCTCCATGACGCGCACGCGAGGGTCCTCGCGAAGCTTCCAGGCGAGCTGTCCGTAACCGACATCGAGCGCGTAGACCATCGCGGCTCCGTGCTGCAGTAGGCAGTCCGTGAACCCTCCGGTCGACGCGCCGGCATCGAGGAAGGTCTTGCCGGACACGTCGATGCAGAACTCCGACAGCGCCTTCTCGAGCTTGAATCCTCCGCGACTGACGTACTTCGGAGCCGCACCGGATAGTTCCACGTTCGCGTCCGCGCTGATCGACTGCGACGCCTTCCGCACCTGCTGACCGTCGACCCGCACATCACCGGCGAGGATCCGTCGTTGTGCGTCGGTCCTCGACGCCACCCAGCCCCTGTCGGTCAGAACCTGATCGAGTCGCTGCCGTTTCATGGTCCGATCCGTCGCGCCGACGTCCCATCAGTCGTGCTCGACATGCCGCCTTCCGGTGGCGAAGACCTCACGAACGTGGAGGTCGTCGAGCGAGTAGCGCACCGACCTACCGTCGCGGCGACCCCGCACGAGTCGAATCGCCCGCAGGTACGCAAGCTGGTGGGATGCAGCCGACACGCTGATTCCGACGGCTTCGGCGATTTCACCGACTGCCGCTTCGCCGTGTAGCAGCGCGTTGAGTATCCGCAACCGCGTCGGGTCGGCGAAGGCTTTGAATAGCTGAGTCATCCGTTCGACCGTATCGTCGCCGATTGCCTCGTGGCGGTCGGTCGACCGCTCCGTCTGCGCGCTCATCGGCTTCCTCCCGCCCTGAGCATTCGGAGCCCGTTCAGGATCACGACCACGGAGACGCCGACGTCCGCTAAGACCGCGAGCCACAGCGTCGCGATGCCGGCCCCGGCGAGGGCGAACACGACGCCCTTCGACGCGAGCGCGATGGCGACGTTCTGCGCGATCAGTCGGCGAGTGCTCCTGCCCAGCCGGATCGCCGTCGGCAACTGAGCCAGGGTTCCGCCCATCAAAGTGACGTCGGACGCCTCCAATGCGACGTCGGTTCCCGTGCCCCCCATTGCCACGCCAACGGTCGCCGTGGCGAGCGCGGGCGCGTCGTTGATCCCATCGCCGACCATCGCGACGGCATCTCCGAGGTTACGCAATTCGCGCAGGGCATCTGCCTTCTCGGCGGGGAGCAGACCCGCACGCCACGACGGAATCCCGACCTTTGAGGCGACCGACTGTGCGACCGCCTCGGAATCCCCGGTCAGCATCCACGCCGAGCGCACGCCAAGAGCGCGAATCTCCTCGATCGCCGATGGGGCGTCACTTCGGACGGCGTCCGACAGAGCGATAACGCCTAGCAGTCGGTCGTCCGAAGTCACATACACCAGGCTCCGTCCCATGCCCCGAGCGGCTTCCACGCGGTCGTCCGTATCGATACTCAGCCATTCGAGCAGACGCGGGCCACCGACGTAGTACCGAGTGCCATCCACCTCGGCGAACGCGCCGACGCCCGGGAACGCCTCGAAGCCCTTGGCGGCAGAAGGGGCGAGTCCACGCGCTTCAGCCCCTGCCACGATGCCACGCGCCAGCATGTGCTCCGACCGGCTCTCGACGCTCGCGGCGATGTGCAACAGTTCATCCGCCGATACGTTCCCATCCAGAGGGACGATATCGGTGACCTCTGGACTCCCCAGCGTCAGCGTGCCTGTCTTGTCGAATACGACAGCCTGCAATCGTCCGAGGTTCTCGAGGTGGACACCACCCTTGATGATGATTCCCAACCGAGCCGCGCGAGCCAAGCCCGCCACGACAGTCACCGGCGTCGCGATGACGAGTGCGCATGGGCACCCGATGACGAGCACGACCAGCGAGCGGTAGAACCAGCGACCGAACTCTCCACCTAGGAGCAGCACGGGCACGGCGACCATGAGTGCCGCGAGCGCGACGATCAGGGGCGTGTAGTACCGGGCGAACCGATCCACCATGCGCTCCGTCACGGAACGCGACGCCTGAGCCTGGCGCATGAGCTCCGCGATCTGCGCGAGCACCGTGTCACCGGAGGAGGCGGTGATCCGGAGCTCAAAGCTCGTCGTCCCGTTGATCGTGCCGGCGAAGACGCGATCGCCGACGCTCTTGGCTACCGGCAAGGACTCTCCTGTGATGGGGGCCTCGTCGATCATGGCGTAGCCTGCGACCACCTCGCCATCGAGCGGCACGCGTTCGCCGGGCTTGACGAGCGCGATCTGCCCGACTTCCGCCTCCTCCACTCGCGCCCGAACCGGAACGCCGTCACGCAGCAGTGTCACTTCGGGGGAACCGATATCCATGAGCTGGCGGATCGCGTTCCGAGCGCGGTCCATGCTGAACGCTTCGAGCCGCTCTGCAACGGCGAAAAGCGCGACGACCGCCCCCGCTTCAGCCCAATCTCCCAAGCCTAGAGCGCCCACGACGGCGATGCTCATCAGGACGTGCATGTCTAACGTCAGCGACCGAAGGCTGGCGATGGCAGGACGCAGGACGATATGCCCGCCAGCGAGGATGGACGCCGCAAACAGGGCTCGCGCCACCGTTTCGGCTCCCTGCCATCGTACGGCTGCTCCCACGAGCCACAGCCCGACCGACATGGCGGTGGCAAGCAGCGTCCACCGATCCGCATCGTCGTGATCGTGGTCAGCGCCTTCGGCGCCACGCACGCCGTACCCCGCGCGTCGGATCGCGTGGCGCGCCGCGTCGCCGATTGCCGCGCCGTCAGCGTGCTCGACGGTGGCTTCCCCGGACATGACATCGACCTGCGCGTCGATGACGCCCTCGACCGTCAGCAGCGCACTCCGCACCTTCGTAGCACATTCGCCGCAGTCCATGCCGCTTACTTGGAGCCGACTCGTTGCCATGCCCATCTCCGAAACGAAAAACATGAGGCTGTGAACACTTGCGCATACGAGCAAATATCAGGTTAGCACGTCCACAGAGCTTCGTCAACGGCGAATGGTCGGATGGCGGCTCGGGAAGGGGATCAGTAACGACGTTGGAGCTGCATGGCAATGGCCATCTCGGATTCCGCCTCGGGGATCATGCCCTTCCGCTGGAGGCACTGCGATAGGCTCGTGTGCACCAACGGCTCGGTGGGGGCGACTTCGGCGGCTCCGCGCAGGACTTCGATGGCTTCGTCCAGCGCTCCCATGATCTCCAGCGCTTTGCCCAGAGCGAGGTGGGCTTCGACCACGGTGGCATCGGCGGCGATAGCGGCACGGTAGCGGTCTGCGGCTTCGTGCAACTTGCCAGCGGCGAAAAGGTCCAGCCCGTCGCTGACGAGCTCCAGAGCCGATTTCTCTGTCATTTGGCAGACTCCGTCCGGTAGGGATACGGCGCTCGCCATCTCGGCAAACGACCACTCAACCCTATTCTATACCCTACTTGGACAAGAGGCGCAGGATTCTCTGGACGGGCCCCGGCTTCACGCGCTCGTAGAGTTCCGCACCGGACGGCTTTACCTCGCGTCGTATCTCGCAGTCCGATTCCAGCCGGGCGAGTGCGCCCGTGATGAGCGACGGGGGGAAGTCGTTTGCCGCGTAGATCCGCTGGCGCGACGTGGGACCTGAGCGCTCGAGCTGCTCGAGTACCGCGCGCTTGGCATCATCTAGAGTTTGGATGGCGGCGCTCCTACTTCACACCGTTCGACAACGGGTTGTCGATCGTAAAATACGCCCGAATTGTTTCCAGGTGATTACGTACAGGTCAAATCATGTCGAGGACAGCAGAATCGGTGACGATCCATCATCGCCGCGCGAACGCGAGCCAATCGAGCGTCAAGAACGCCAGAGCCGCCCATGCGAACCACTGCCACACGGGGGCTTCGCCGTCGGGCTCCCGATTTGGTTCGTTCCGGGTCGTCGAGTGGGAAGCCGGAGGCGAGTCCAAGCTCGCGGCATCGACGTTCACTGCGAACAACTCCGTCTCCCGTCCCGGGATCGTCACCTGGTAGATGCCCGCGCGCGTCGTGTCGGCAAAGCCGCTCGTAGCGTCGACCGTCTGCCCTTCCGATGTGATGACGTGAACCGCCGACTGTCCGCGGATGTTCAGCGGAACCGTCTCGCCTGCCAGGACTTTGACAGGAATGGCGCGCTGACGAGATCGCACGGAATCGACCAGGTTCGCGAAGAACACGACCGCTCCGGGTCGGAGCGCGAAGTCTGTCGCGCCCAGATCGAACGGGTCGAAGCCGAACACGATGGTGTGGCGGTTCGCGTCGTCATGCCGCGCAACGAGTGTGGAACCATCCACCCGGATCAGCGGTCGCGACGGCTCGGAGAGATCGAGCCCATGTCCGATGCGGACGGAAGCCTCGCCAAGATCGACGAATCGAAGGAGTCCGTCCGCGCGATCCCACGTCAGGTTCCCGAACGCCCGGTCTGCGGAACGTCGGGCATACGGGAGATCACGATCCGGCTCGATGGCGACGACATCGCCTGTGGGGAGTGGGTCGGGAAGAAAGCCTCGGAAGACGGTCAAGTCGGTGTCGTCTGTCGGTATGTATGCGTCCTGCGACATCGAACGAATCTCAATCGGGTCGTTGAGCGCGAGCAGCGCCTCCAGAAGCGGGCTCCGCGCTCCCGCGATGACAACTCGCAGCGGTCGCTCGGCGGGCAGAACGGCGTAAGACGCGTTATCGGGAGCGAACTGGTCGCCGGGCTCGATGGTCGCCGATAGAGCCACGTCGCGGGTTCGGGAACCGTTGGCGGCAAGGACCACGTCCTGCGTCGTTCCCGGGCGCACATCGACCATCGTGGCGTCGGCGAGCCGCCCGTCGACGCGCAGGTACACGGACCCGGCATACGAGGATTCGCTTGCGTTGACCATCTCCACGGTCGCTCGTATCGCGCTGGACTCGGACCCGTCGCGTTCGACCGACGCGATCCTGACCGCGACGTTGCGCAGCGCAACGTCGGGCCCGGATGGACTCCCGTCCCCTCTGGAAGCACCTGCGTAGACGCGCACACCCGCGTCCATCCCCTGTGTGGCGGCTTCCGCGAACGAGACAGCTCTCGACAGGTCCAGGCGCGCGTCCGTGGGTCGTAGGGCGTCGAGCGCCTGCCGGACGACTGAGTGTCGGGAAGTGAACGGAACGAGGAAGGACGGTGTCGAACCGGGCGCGACGAGCGCCACTCGCGCGCCGCGCGGCAGACGCGACAAATCGCGCAACAGGGCGCTCCGAGCGGCGTCGAACCGCGACGGGGGCAGGTCGGTCGCCTGCATGCGCGCCGACGTGTCGATGACGTAGACCACGTGGGTTGCCCGGCGATGAGAGGACGGGATTCGCGGACCGGCGAGCGCGAGGATGGCGGCAAGAAGCGCCGCGAGCTGGAGTAGCAGATGGAGGGACGGGCGCGCTCGGCGCGACAAGGTTCGAGCCCGTGTGTCGCGAGGAGTGCCCTGCCACAGCACGAGCGAGGGCACGCGCACGGAAGCCCGGCGCGCCTTCATCATCGAGAGGAGCACGACGAGGGGAACCGACGCCAGCAACCAGAACGCGAGCGGTTGCTCGAATCGCATGTCGAGCCCCGGCTTGCGCCCAGACCTACGCGGACTCGTCCACGGCAGACGGATCGAAGTCCTTCATCTGTCCGCCGGACTCATGCGCCTGGATCTGCTTGATCAGGTATTCGCCCTCGTTCCGGTCGTACTCGGCGACGGCGTTGCCGTGTTCCATCGCTTGGTCGTACTGGCGCAGCTCCATGTGGATCTTGGCGAGGTACTCGTGCATCTCCCGGAACGCGCCATCCCACGCCTTCTCGCTCTTGAGGGCGAGAACCTTGTTCGCGTCGGACATCGCTTCCGCCACGATCTCATCGAGCACCGAGCGCTCGATACTCTCGGCATCCTCGTTGTGCGCGCGGAGCTTGGCGACGGCGTCATCGCAGTGCTTGTAGGCGCGCTCGATGTTAAGCGCGTTCATGTGCCGAATCCGCTCCAGGATCCTTCGCATTCGCGTGCTCCCTCGTTCAGTGGCTTCGGTCGCATCGTATCAGCGGGCCCCATTGCCGCGCAAGCCGTGCGCGTCGCACGTCCGTCGCCACGCGGTTGGCGCGGCTTTGACTTCGAGCACCGCGCACGGCTACCATCACGGCGCACACCAGCCCTTTCAGGAGCGGTCTTCCGCCCATGCAGCTCGGCATCGTCGGCATGCCCTTCGTCGGCAAGACGACGCTCTTCAACGCCCTGACGCGAGCCCACGCCGAAACGGGCTCCTACTCGTCTTCGAGCAAAGACCCCAACCGTGCCGCCGTGCGCGTTGGCGACCCTCGTCTGGATGCGCTCTACACCGCGTTCCAGCCGAAGAAGAAGACGCACACGATGATCGAGTACATCGACATGGCGGGACTGACGCGCGGCTCCATCGAGCAGGGGGGCATGACGCCTCAGTTCTTCGCGTCGCTGCGAACCGTCGGCGCGCTCGTGCATGTCGTCCGGGCGTTCGAGGACGACGCCGTGCCGCACGTCCACGACACGCTCGACCCTCGGCGAGACGCAGATTCGCTGGAGTTCGAGTTCGCCATCGCCGATCTGCAGATCGTGGAGAACCGGCTCGAACGACTCGTCAAGGAAACACGGACGACCAAGAATGCCGCCCTGATCCATGAACAGGCTGTCTTGGAGCAATGCCGTGAGGCGCTCTCCAAAGGCCTGCCGATTCGGAACCTGGCGCTGACGCCAGAGGACTCGAGGCTCATCAAGGGCTTCCGATTCCTGACGCAAAAACCCCTACTCGTCGTCGTCAACGTCGGCGAGTACACCCTCCAGGACGGCGCAGCCCTCGCGAAGGCGACGGAGCCCTTCGATGATGCCGGGATCGCCGCAGCCGCTCTCTGCGCCAAGATCGAGATGGAGCTGAGCCAGTTGTCCGACGACGAGGCGGCAGCCTTCCGCGAAGACCTCGGCATCGTCGAGCCCGCTCTGACGAAGATGGTTCACATGTCGTACCAACTCCTCGGCATGCTGACCTTCTTCACCGCCGGGGAAACGGAGGTCCGCGCGTGGACTCTACCCGCTGGCTCGACGGCGCTGGACGCTGCCGGTTCCATCCACACCGACTTGGCGCGCGGCTTCATCCGAGCCGAGACCGTGCCGTGGCAAGACCTGTCGGCGCACGGTTCGTACCCGAAAGTCCGCGAAGCGGGGCTTCTCCGGTTGGAGGGCAAGGAGTACCGTGTCCAAGACGGCGACGTATTGCTGATCCGATTCAACGTCTAGCAGCCCAGACTATCGGGTAAGGAGGAAGTCGATGCGGCTGGAAGGTAGAGTCGCAATCGTGACGGGAGCGGCGCGCGGCATCGGCAAGGGGATCGCCTTGCGATTCGCCCGCGAGGGTGCCAAGGTCGTCGTGGACGACGTGAACACCGAAGGCGGTCAGCAGGTCGTCGATTCGATCCGCGCCGACGGTGGTTCCGCTGAGTTCGTTCAGGCAGACATCTCGGTAGCTGCCGACCGCGACCGGATGTTCGCCGCAGCCCAGGAAGCGTTCGGCGGACTCGACGTCCTGGTGAACAACGCGATCTGCGCCGTCCACCACATCACGGACAACGACCTCGACCCGGTCGTCGATGTGCTCCTCAAGGGAACCTACGAGTGCTGCATGGCGGCACTGGAACCGATGAAGGCGCGTGGCGGCGGCAGCATCGTCAACATCTCGTCGGTCAACGGGCTGATCGGCTTGCAGGGCATCCATGCTTACAGCGCGGCGAAGGGAGCGATCATCTCGCTGACGCGCTCGTTGGCGGTCGAGCAGGGCCCCGCCGGCATCCGCGTCAACACGATCTGCCCGGGCACGATCCAGACCGAAGTCTGGGGCCCGATCCTCGCGGAGAAGCCGTCCATCTGGCAAGACCTCGTGCGCTTCTACCCGATCGGTCGTCTCGGCACAGTCGAGGACATCGCCAACTGCGCGCTGTTCCTGGCATCGGACGAGTCGTCCTTCGCGACCGGCGCGACCTTCACCATCGACGGCGGGTTGACCGCTGGCTACAAGAACTTCGACATCTAGGCTCCGCAGCGATCAGAGCCCGGTGAGCTCCGCCTGGTTCGTCCCATCGGCGATCCGTCGCACGTAGTCGATCAGCGGCGGCATCATTGCGTCGTAGATCGTCTTGCCCTTCTCCGCCGTCGCGGCGCGCACGCCCTCGTCGTCCGAGTTTCGCTGCTCATCCTCGCGCACGTTCTCCGGGAACATGTGGAGCGCCAGCGAAGTCTCGTACTCCTGAGCGTGCCCGGGAACCGACTTCGTCTCCAGAACACGGTCCGCGACATCCCTCGGCACGAGGTCCCAGTACGACAGGAAGTGGATGTTCCCGCCGAAGTAGCGACGGAACTGGTTGATGCTGCCGTTCATCGGCGCGACGTTGCCGCCGTGCCCGTTCAGGATGACGACGTTCTTGATCCCATGACGGATGAGGCTGTCGCATGCATCCCAGACGACCGATTGGAACGAGCCCGGCTTCATCGTGATGGAGCCGAACCGGAACTCCATGTGGTGCTCCGAAATGCCCGCGCTCAGGGGAACCGTCACGACGACGCTCGGATAGAGCTGTCGCGCGATCTCCCGCGCCACCTCGGTGCATGACTGAATGTCGTGGCACATCACGAGGTGTTCCAGGTGCTGCTCGATGCTCCCGACGGGGACGATGCCCACCTTGACCCGACCTGACTGGATCGCCTCGCGCGCCTCCTTGCGAGTCATCCGCTCCAACATCACCTCGCCTGCGCTCATATCGGACCTCCCTCGTTCGTGTCGCCGTATATCCAACCCGTCAACTGAGCCAAGAGGCGACTGTATTCGACGAAGTCGCCCCACGACACATCCGGCGGAACGCCGTGATCGCAGCCAGGGACGAATCCGCCGTCCTTCAACAGCGGCGGCACGACCCGCATGACCTCGCGGCGCATCGTCTCGCTGCCCACCGCGATGGCGCGCTTGTCGATCCCGCCCGTGTACGCCATCTTGCGCCCGAACGCCTTTCGGAACGCCACGATGTCGTTGCCCGCCGCGACCTCGATGGGCGTGCAGCAGTTGATCCTGACATCGATCCAGATGGGGATCAGTTCGCCGATGAAGCCGTCGGAGTCCATGTAGAACACGGGACACCCGGCTGCGCTCGCCTCAGAGATCCAGCGTTCGTAGGACGGCACGAGGTAGCGCCGAACCATCTCCGGCGAGATCATGCTGTAGCCCTTGTACGCCATGTCCTCCGAGAGACCGATCTGGTCTGGCGCAACGCGCTCGAGAACCGGCGCGAGCGTCGCCGACACGAATTCCGTCCAGTGGCGGATCATCTCGACGACGAAGTCCGGATCGTCCAGCAGCATCGTGCAGAGTCCCTCAAATCCCAGCCATTCGCGGAGCTGCCAGAAGGGCCCGTTGAAGTGGATCGCCAGGTAGCCCTCGCGGTCGCGGAGTGCCTGGCATCGAGCGACCAGATCGTCAGGATGGCGTCCAGGCGTCGTCGGATCGAAGCGCCAGACCATATCGTCCCAGTCGCGGCGCGTCTGCACGGGGAACTTGTGCCATTTCCGCGTCACGAAGTCCTTCGCCGCCCGGATGTACGTGTAGTCGTACCGGTCGGATATCTCGGTGACGGCTCCCATCCAGTCCTGGACGACGTAGTGCCCGTCGCGGTGCTCCAGCACCTTCTCCTCAAACTCCGGCATCATGCGGAACGAAACCCCCAGCCCCGGCATGGGCTTCTGGCGTTCCGGCTGGATGCCGAGCAAGTCGAGGAGCGTCGTGAAGTAGTTGGCGCCCTCCGGCAAGCCCTGCTGCCACCATGTGGCAAGCGTCGATTCGCGCGGACCCCCCGGCGAAAGCGGGACGCGATCAGGCGAACCGAAGAGGATCGTTTCGAGCCAACGTTCGCGCGGTGTCATCCCCTCGCCTTTCTCGGTGTTCGGTCGCTGCCCGCCCAAGTGCGAGACAGCCGTGCGAAGTGTCCCTCACCGCGGATCGTCGAAACGTGCGCTGCCGGTCAGTACCCGTGCTCGTAACTCACGACGTTCAGCAGCGGCTCCCCTGTGGCGAACCGCCGGATGTTCTCAAGGACGATCCTATCTGCGCGGGCATCTGTGCCGTCGGACGTGCCGGACACGTGAGGCGTCACGACCACGTTGGGCATGGACCACAACGGGCTGTCCATCGGAAGCGGCTCCGGGTCGGTCACATCAAGTCCCGCGCCTGCGATCCCGCCGCTGCGCAGCGCGTCGATCAACGCCTCTTGGACGACGGTTCCACCCCTTCCGATGTTGTAGAAGAACGCTGTGGGCTTCATCAGCCCGAACTCGCGAGCGCCGAACAGCTTCTCAGTCGCTGCCGTGAGTGGAACACAGACGGCGAGATGGTCGGACAACGCCAGCAGATCGTCCAGCCGGTCCGGCGTCCAGAGCGCTCGGGCGAAGGACGGCTTCGTTCGCGGGCGCAGCGCGATTCCGTGGACCACCATTCCGAGAGCCCGCGCCTTTCTTCCGAGCTCGGTCCCGATGCTTCCCATCCCGTAGACGCCGAGGGTTCTGCCGTGGAGCTGCAGGATGCCGCCGCCGCGGTCCCACCGGCTCTCAGACTGGTTTCGGATGTACCGAGGGAGCCCTCGTGCGAGTGCCAGCATCATCGCCAGGATGTGCTCGGAGATCGGGATGTCGTAGGCTCCGCTCCCCTTGGTCAGCGTGATGCCGCGCGCCGAGAGCGCGTCCGGGATGTGCTTGTCGACGCCTGCGCTCCGCATGTGCAGCCATTTCAGACGGGGGCACTTGACGAGGATGTCATCACGCGGCGATGCGCCGTAGAGCGCATCGGCAGTGGGCAGTTTCGCGAGCATTTCGTCGCGGTCCGCGAAGGTCTCGAACCGCGCGGACGGAGCCAAGCTGTGAAGTCGCGCACGGTGCTGCTCATAGAACTCCCGGCGCAGGAGGATCGTGACTTCGCTCAACCGTGCCTCCTCATGTCACATGTCGCTCGGGACGGATGGATGCCTCAGCTTGTGACCGCCGTCCACTCGCCGTCGTCCAGGAAATGGTCGTAGAAGACGCCGAAGCGCAGTCCTCGGACGCTCGTCAGCACGCAGTCGCGACGGAAGTGCTCGATGACGCGCTCCAGAATGAGCGCACCAGCGAGGATGACGCCGGCGCGCTTCGGGTCCATCCCAGGGATGGCGGCGCGTTCCGCCGTCGTCATTTGCGAGAACTCGACGATGAGCGCTCCCAGGTGCGCAGCCGTTACCGGGAACGCATGAACGTCCGTCGGCTCCGCCTGTCGATGCACGATGACGTTGGCGAGGTTCGCCACCGTCCCGGCGACGCCGACGAGGACGCCGTCCGGGGTGGGTTCGGGAGCCGCCTCGAACGCCTGCCGAAGACGGGCTCGCACGCTCTCGACTTCCTGCGCAAGCGGTGGATCCGACCGTACCAGCGACTCCGTGAGCCGCACCGCGCCGACATCGAGGCTCGCCATCTGGCGAATCCGCTCGCCACCCACGATGAGCTCGGTGCTGCCGCCGCCGATGTCCGTCACAACGCATGGGGCGTCACGCGGTAGGGCGAGGACCGGATCGCGTCGCACCGCCAGGTACGATAGGCGCGCCTCTTCCTCGCCGGGCAGTACATCGGGTGCGACGCCGAACTCCTCCTCGACGACGCGTAGGAACTCGTCACCATTCGACGCGTCCCTCAGAACGGATGTCCCCGTGATGACAAACTCGCGTACCTCGTGCTCGTCCGCCTGTTCGCGGAAGGCACGAAGGGCTTTCAAAGTCCGGTCCATCGCCTCCGTTACCAAGCGACCCGCGTCGTAGAACCCCTTGCCCAACTGCGTGACATCGGACAGGTCTGCAACGATGGCGTACTCCCGCGCAGCCTCACGGACCTCAGCCACGAGCAGCAGACAGGAGTTCGTGCCGATGTCGATCACGCCGACGCGTCGAAGCCGCGACCAGGGCATGCGGCTGGCTCTGGCGACCAAGCTCTATCCTTCTGTGTGCGAGTCAGGACTCGGCGGCTGTGGCGGACGCGCGGCTTCAATCGGCTTGATGAGGTTAGCCGTCAGCAGCTCGCCATAGCCGAGTTGAATCCGCACGGGGCATCCCAAAGCCTCCGAAAGCGGGCCCGTGCGCTCAATGGCGCTCGACAACTCGAGCTCCGCGTCGTCCGAGGGCGTTGCCGTAATCGTCAGCACGCGGTTCGCGAACTCGCAGTGAACGCTCTGGATGATGCGGAACTGCGTGCGATCCAAGCCCTCTGCGATACGCAGGATTCCCGCCAACTGCTTCACGCGCTCACGATCTGCCTTCGCCAACGCGGCGAACGCGCGATGCTTCTTCTTCGACTCGGCGCGCCGGTGGTACCGCGCGATCTGACCCATCATCGCGATTTCTCGCGGCGTGAAGCCCAGCAACTCGGCATTTTCGATCAGGTACTGCGAATGTCGATGGTGCGACGGCACATTGATGAGCATGCCGATGTCGTGAAGCAGCGCAGCATACTCGAGCAGGTCGCGATCCTCTCGCGTCCACTCGAACCGGTCCGCGAGTTGATCGAACATCATCAGGCACAGCGCCGCGACGTGGCGCGAGTGGGCTTCCTTCCAGTCGCACCGGCGCGCCAGCGCGAGCACGCTGCGCTTGCGGATATCCGGCATCTCCTGCTGGATCCGCAAGCCGCTGCGGTTCTGCTCGATGTAGTCGAACAGCACTCCCTCACGCAAAGCGTACTCGCAAGCGACGACCTCGCGGATGTCAAAGCGATCCAGGAGGCGGCGCAACAGCACCGCGCCGGGAACGATGGTCGCGACACGGGTCCGATCCAAGCCCTTCATCGCGAACCGATCCTTGACGGTCGAGCGCGCGATACGGTCGCAGACAGCGCGTAGCAACTCGGCAGAAACGATCTGCTGGTGGAGTGAACGGCTGGGTCTTGTGTACGCCTCGCCGAGAGCCAGGCGCGCCAGTTCGAGGAACGTGCCGGATGTCCCGACGGCGGTCTCGAACGGATGGGCTTGCGCATGCTCGTCGAGACGCGTCAGAAACGAATCGATGTAGCCGGTGACGTTGGCGAGCTCCGCCTTGGTCATCGGATCCGACAGCGGGAAGTGATCGGAGAGGCGAAGCACACCCAGCTTCAGGCTGTCGCAAGCCAACAGCTCTCGACGCGTGCCCCAGATCACCTCGACGCTGCCGCCGCCGATGTCGACGCCGAAGAACGTCCTTCGGTCGAGGTGGATGCTCTCACGCACGGCAAGGTAGATCAGCCTCGCCTCCTCGACGCCGGAGATGACGCGAACCTCGATGCCCGCCTCTTGCTCGATCAGCCGGATGAACTGCAGCCCATTGGGCGCTTCTCGCAGGGCGCTCGTGGCGACAGCGACGATCGTGTCGATCTGGTGGCTCTCGGCTAGTATCTTCGCTTTGCGCAGCGCTGAGAGCGCATCCGTCATCGCGCGCGGGGTCAGGTTCTCCTTCGAGTCGAGCCCTCTGCCGAGGTGCACCGTTTCCTTCGCGCTGTCGAGGATGCGCAGGCTCAGGTCGTCGTCAACCTCCACGAGAACGGTGTGGATGGAGTTCGTCCCAACGTCGATGGCTGCTAGCCGCATGCCGTCACTTCCTCATCTTCGTGCGTCGATGCTCCGTCCCGCGCCCTATCCATCCGCCAGGTGCCGCCCGTCAGGATCGATACCGGCGCGTAGTCGCGCCTGGAAGGCGTCGGACACGAAATCCTCCCACTGCTGTTGAAACTCAGCGTGGTACTTCGCGCGCTGCTGTTCGTTCTCGTGCGCCAGGTCGGCGAGGGCGCTTCGTTCGTCCACCGGGATCGTGTCCTGGTGCTCGTCGAGGAACCGCAGCATATACTCCTCTCGCACGGCGGCGTCGTGAACCTCGCCGAGGCTGTCTTGCAGCGCCTTCATCGGTCGTAGGACCACCGAGGGCTTCACCGCCAGCGTTTCGCAGAAGAAGTCCGCCACGTAGCGGAACCGCTTGCACGCGATCCTCAGCGCGTGGAGCTGCGTGTCGTCACTGAGGTCCAGATTGCCTCGGTACTTCAGAACCGCTTGCAGGCGTTTCGACAGCGTGCGGCTCGCCGCAACGCGAGTCAGTTCGCGCGCTCCCTTTCGGCGGTCTCGGTTCCCATAGGGATGCGCGTTCGCCAGGAACGCGGCGAACCGCTCCTTGAACTGGGCGAACTCCTCGGCGTCGAAGACTGCGAGCATGTGCGCGACGGCTTCGTCGTGGCGGCGCCTCAGATGTGAGAGGAAGGTCGGCACTCGCGACGAGGACGGCAGTTCCTCCAGAGCCGCGACGAACACGTCCAGGTCGCGCACATCCCCTGTCGCCGCTGCGATTGCGCGCAGGTCCTCGATGAACGGCTCGACGGCGTCGCGTCCGAACACGCCGCGAAATGGCCGCAGGCTGGCGCGCAGTCGCCGCGTCGCGACGCGGAACTGATGCAGGTCCTCCGGGTCCGTACGCGCCCTCGTGCCTTCTTCGTTCTCGCACAAGGCGTCGAAGAAGTGAGACAGGACCTTGAAGCCGGCTGCCTGCATCGTGTCGCCACGACGCAGGTAGTACTTCTGGCCCGCATCGACGGCAAAGCGCATGGGCCTCGGCATCGCGTCGCGCCACATATCCGCCTTCTCGTTGGCTCTCGCAGCGTTATCCCAGGCTCCTGCCGACTTGTTACTGACCGTGATGCGGATCGAACGCCGCGTGCGGTCGACATTGGTGATCTTCGTCGATTGGTCCTGGCTGTAGTCCAGCCCATCGGCAATGCGGACGATGGCAGCCGCCCGCAGGGCGAGCCGTTGTGTTTCGGCGTCCAGATCGCAGAACAGGGGCTCTCGCCGTGGGCGAACCTTGCCACGGTGGAACAGCGCGATCAGAGCGATCACGTGGGTGTCCCGTTCGCTGAACTGGCTCAGACCATGCTGGAGGATGATCTCTTTGCTGCGGATGTGGTGGCGTGGTACGCCGAAGTAGAGCCCCACGTTGTGGAGCATCGCTCCCGTCTGGATCTGTTCGAGAGCGTCGTCGGGGAGTTCGTGGACATCGCGCGTCGACTCGAAGAGGCGAGTCGCCATCTTGCTGACAAATGCCGAGTGCTCGTTGTCGTTGCGGTAGAGCGTGCAGAGATCTTCGACGGACAGCCCCGTACTAGGATCGTCCTCTGGAACCGACTCGCTCATCGGACACCCCCTCTATCCGGTGACGACTCCCGGCGAATGCGGATACCGCTCCGCTTCGCAAGATCCCGAGCCAGTGGCGTGATGATGGCGTCCATTGGCACGACCAGCTCGCTCGCGTTGTCGGGGAGCCTGCCAACGGCCGCCTCGGTCACGAGAGCGCGCTTCCCGGCTGCATCCGGCGACACACGAGGCTGGTTATCGTTCAGATCCGTCCGATCCGCGACTGCGTCGACAAGCCGGTCGCGCGGAGTCCAGACGATCCCGAGCCGCTTCGACAGCGCCAATGCATTCGCGCTGATCCGCTGCAGCGACGCGGGCAGATCGGACGCAAGGGCATGTCCCGGGCTCGCGAGAACCGCCAGGCGGCTCGCCACAGCCTGCCAGACGATCCTGGGAACCGTGTCGTCCAGAATGCCGAAGGTCAGTTTGGCGACATCCGTCAAGGACATCTCGGGAGCGACCAACGCAACGACATCCGCCGGGAGCCCGGACTGGCTTGCCGACACGCGCGCGGCAGCGAGCGCCTCGGACCGGCGCTCCTCCGGCAGTGACGACGAGCACGCAATCGCGCCGACGCTGCATCCATGCTCGACGAGCGCTCGGATCACGTCAATGGCAACGCGGGATGCGTCGGCGCTCAGTGCCACGGCGACGCGTGGTCCATCCGGCTGAGCTGCGCGCGCTCCCAGCCTCTGCAACACCTCGTGAGTGATCCGTGCGATCAGCTCGTCGCGTTCGTGCCCGGTCATCAGGAACCTGCTTCTCAGGTATATCAGTCGAAGACGACGGAGCTATGCATTACTCTATGGAGCAACCTATATCGCAGCGGAAGAGGATCGCGCTATAGAGAATCCAGCAATAACGCCACTCTCTGGGCAACTGTATACATCGACTATGCACCACCAATACACGCGTCCAATGGGTTGAATGCCTCGTCCTCGGCGACGTACCAGCGGGCCCAACGTCGCTTGCCCCGCAACGCCACGGCGCCTTCATCCCGTAGTTCCGATAGTAGACGACCGACCATGGAACGCGATTCGCCAGGCAACACTTGGCATAGCTCCGATATTGCCGCCCCTTCCTGACCCTGGTCGCGTAGATGCTTCAGCAGGAGCGCTTTGTTGGCGTCGCGATCCAACCCTCTCCTACGCGTGTACGTGCCCTTGCCCCCAACGTACGCATACAGGCTTCGCGAGAGGATGTACCGTGTGCCTCTGCCCCTTCCGACGGACTCTACGGCGCCGATGTGCACAAGGTCTGCCAGCCGTCTGCGGAGGCCCTCAGGAACCACCTGCTCCCGATGCAAGAGGTCGAGAATCAGGAAGTCATCGGTCGAGAACGAGCGAAGCTTCTCATCTCCGAGCCTCTCCATGAAACGCACGAAGCCTGGACTGCGTACCACGCCGTTCAGCACCAGCCGCACTTCGTGGTCCGAGGTCCCTGAGTAATCCGGAAGCGCCTTTCCTTGCCGAACCGCACTCTCGAACATCAGATTGACGCCTTGACCCGACCGCTCGATGAGCCCACATCTCGCCAATGCTTCGGCAAGCCGTCGATTGCGCGGATTCTGGCTATGAAGGATGTTCTCCTGCGTGATCCCTGGCGGGAACCCTCCCGGGCTGACCACCTCGAGTCGGTGGGCGTACTGGCGCACGAACACAGAGCCCCCATGCCGGTAGTCGCGATGCGCGACCGCATTCAAGAGTGCTTCACGAACAGAAGCCTCATCAAACGTGAGTAGATCGTAGCGGAACAGCCCATCCTGATAGCTCTGGCGATCGTTACGCAGACTAATCTTGTCCCATAGTCGGTCATGGTACAGGAAAAACGCCTCGCGGAGCTCGACGCGGTCTGCCGCCGGTCCGGACGCCTCCGAGGATCGGTACTCGAAGACGACTTCCGCCTGCGCCAACCACCGCCCTAAAGCAGCATGGGTGCCGAACAGGATCAGCGCCGCATACGTCAGCCTGCCGTCGACGATCAGCTCCGCGTCCGCCAGAGTCTGTTGGTCGCTCCATCCGTGCCGTCGGGAGTCGTTCGACCGCTTCGCCCATCTTGCCCGGAAGTTGGCAATAGCATCGGACGACAGGTCGGAGAGGCTGGCGCCAGGACACCCTTCTGCCGTGAAGTCAGGTCCCACCTGAGCCAGGATAGCATGCAACTCGACGTCAGTGAGTGGAACGACCGAGTCTCCGGCTCGCTTCAGATAGCGTCCGTCGATCTGCCACGCCGTACCGGGCAATCGCGATGGGACATGAACGACAAGGACTCGACCAGCCGCCGTCTCGACCTCTTCGATCCGGACCTTCTGTCTCAGCTTGCCATAGATGGTCGCTTCGGTCTCGCCAGGCTCTGGGAACGCTTGCGTGCCGACGATGCTGCGCCGCCTCCTGCCCGTAACTCCCAGTATAATCTTGCCGCCGCCCTCATTGGCTATAGCCACGCAGTACTTCAATAAATCATCGAGCGCGTACTTCTGCTTCGCCTCCTTGAACTCGAGGTGTTCGTCCTCTGGAGCGTTCAGCCATTCGTGAAGCTGATCGGGAGTGGTCTGCACTGTAGACCGCCCAATGGTAAGCTGTCGGCAGGCTTAACGCGATGGACCGACGATGTCCTGACGCCCAGATCCGCACAACCTATCGCGACCGTCTAGCAGAGAATCAGCTCGATGCCTTCGCCGCCGCGAAGACCTGCCGCGTTGGCATCGTCGGTGTCCAGGTGCATCTGGGCGATGACGTTGGGGTGCACTCGGATACGAACGTTCTCGAACGTGAGCGCCCGCTCGCCGCTGATCCGCACCTGGACGAGCTGCCGATCACGGACGCCGTAGTAGTCCGCCTCCGCGGGGTTCAGGTGGATGTGCCGCGTCGGACAGATCGCCGCCTTCAGGTAGATCGACCCACGAGGACCGACCAGCGTCACGGGGATCGCATCACCGAGGTTCCCGGATTCGCGAATCGGGGCGCGGATGCCAACGTAAACGCAGTCCGTCGGCGCGAGTTCGACCTGCGTGTACTTCCTGAGGGGTCCCAGAATCCGCACGTGCTCGATTGCCCGCATGCGTGGTCCCACGACCGTGACCGTCTCCTTCGCCGCGAACTCTCCCGGCTGGTAGAGAGGCGCGTGAACCGACAGCTCGGAGCCTTCGCCGAAGAGCTGATCCAGGTGCTCCTGCGTGATGTGAGCGTGCCGTGCCGAGATGCCGACCGGGATGGTGCGCTTGCCGGCGGTTGTCGCGCAGGCGCGGACCTCCTCGGCATACGAATGGAACGCGTGACGATCGTCCTCCCCGGCGTCGCTCCCGGTGATCGCGGAGGCATTGTCAGAAGGCGGCTTGAGTTGGCTCAGGACGCGAGCGGCAATAACATCGACGAGCGACCTATCGACCATACTCACTGTCAGCCTGTTCGGGTGGCACGATCCGCCGCAGCGCCCAGATGGGTCCGTGCGGCGCAGGGAATCCTAGCACTCCGCTGACCATCGCTCAAGGCGACTCGCTCTTCCTCCAAGCGGTGGCAGTTGAACGACCATTGCCGAACGCGGCGCCTCTCATGCCTGTTGCCCAAGCCGCCGAACCATCGTAGGATGCCCGAATGTGGCTGAATGCCGCGCACTCGATAGGGAGGACTCGCCATGCATCGGATTCTGTGCGCCACGGGATTTGTGTTTCTGTTCGCCGCGCCGCTCGCCCACGCCATTGATCTGCAGAAGGGGCTCCTGCTCCACTTCGTGTTCGACGAGGCTCCCGGAGGCGTCGTCCGGGACGCAACCGGCAAGGGTCACGATGGCTCACTGTTGCAGGGAGCCAAGATCGCCACGGATACGAAGAAGAACGGCAACGGCTCGCTCCGCATCGAGGCGGGTCAGCAGTCGATGGAGGTCAAGTCGTTCCCCGAGCTGGAGACTTTCCAGGAGAACACCCTCCTGTTCTGGATCAACTTCCCCGTCGCCGCGAGCGGCGGATGGGACCAGATCCTCGCCAAGACAGCGCCCGGCAGCGACCGGTCCCCCGGACTGTGGGTCGAGACGGGCGGACTCGGCATCCACTACCGATACAAC
>Ga0194120_10004201_pt1 | contig 22492 bp, 19 predicted proteins | sample TA2MahCa65mmetaG_FD_148642 | JGI IMG/M metagenome (GOLD analysis project Ga0194120, IMG submission 148642) | Freshwater microbial communities from Lake Tanganyika, Tanzania - TA2015019 Mahale Deep Cast 65m | ecosystem: Environmental > Aquatic > Freshwater > Lake | place: Tanzania: Lake... | reverse complement strand
AGGCCCGCGCCCCAGTTGGCGGCCGCGGGGTTGCCTGCCGCGAGCAAACTGGCGCCCGCCAGCGCAACGACCAGGGTGAATACGGTCAATTGATTGGGCGTGATCGGCGTGCGCACGAGCGGGCGCACGAGCACGCGGGCGATACGCTGGTCCCAAGGCGGATTGTTCATGGGCATGACGCGGCGCGTCCGGCGGAGAAGCGACTCGTTTCGGCGTTCAGACTCGGCGGTTCCCCCCATTCTGTCAAATAATTCGATGGTCGGCGCGGACCAATCAACCCCTTGCCGGGGCGGAGACGGGAGCCTTATATGCGTGCGGACCCCGTCCCTGAAATGACGATTTCATGAGTATCCCGCTGGCCGATGTCTCCCGCCGGGCCGCCCGGGCCTTGGTGCTCTTCTGCTGTCGCCACGCCAAGAGCGTGCTCGCGGCCGCGTTGCTGCTGACCGCCGCCAGCGGCGCATATTTCGCGATGAACTTCCGCGTCAATACCGACACCACCGACATGCTCAATCCGGAGCTTCCGTTCCGGAAACTGAGCCGGGAGGTGAGCCGGGCCTTCCCGCAATTTTCCGACAACATCCTGGTGGTGGTAGAAGGCGATACGTCGGACCTTGCCGACGACGCCGCGCACGCGCTCGCCGCGCGCCTGCGCGAGCGTCCCGAGCTGTTCGGCCGAGTCATGGATCAGGCGGGCGATCCGTTTTTCCGCCGTCACGGATTGCTCTTCAAGTCGGTCGATGACCTGAGCGACCTCGGCGACCGCTTGGCGCGGGCGCAGCCGTTTCTCGGCGCCCTATGGCGGGATCACACGCTGCGCGGGCTTGCCGCCATGCTCGATCTCGCGGCCGAGGAAATTCTGAAGGATCCGGTGGCCGCGCCGATCGAGATCGGAACCGCGTTGGACGCGATTTCCGACGTGATCGAGGCGCAACGCGACGGGCGCTTTAAGCAATTGTCGTGGCAGGATGTCATGTCGGGCGAGGTTTCGGCGCCCAAGGACCGCCGCCGTTTCCTGTTAATCCAACCCCTCCTCGATAACGCCTCACTCGCTCCGGCAGGCAAGGCAATGAGCGAATTGCGCCGGATTGCCCGGGATGCGGGGTTGGTTCCCGAACGCGGCGTGAGCGTGCGGCTGACCGGTTCCGCCGCCTTGAACCACGAGGAATTGAAGGCGGTCGAATCGAGCGTGGGCCTAGCGTCTTTGCTTTCGCTCGCCGTGGTTGCGGCCATCGTCTTCGGCGGCCTGCGATCGTTGCGTATGGGCGTCGCGATCGTCGTCGCCCTGGTGATGGGGCTGGTGTGGACGGCGTCCGTCGGCATCGCGCTGTTCGGCGAGTTGAATCTGCTGTCGGTGACATTCGTGGTGTTGTTCGTGGGCCTGAGCGTGGATTTCGGCATTCATTTTTGCCTGCGGTTCGTCGAGCGCCGGGCGCAGGGCGAGGCGGCGGTGTCCGCGCTCGCCGACGGCGGCGGCGATGTCGGTGCCGCCCTGGCCTTGAGCGCGATCGCGACCGCGATCGGCTTTTTTGCGTTCGCGCCGACCGATTATCGCGGCCTTGCCCAGTTGGGGGTGATCGCCGGCGTCGGCATGTTTGTCGCACTGGTCACGAACCTGACGGTGGTGCCGGCTTTGATCGCGCTGTTCGGCACCACCGCTCGGCTTGCCCGGCGGTTTTCGGCCGCGACAGAATCTCCGGGCGGGAAAAGCCGCGCCTATTGGAGCGGCTTGATCCGCCATCACCGGGGACTAGCGATCGCACTCGCAATCGTGGCGGTGTTCGGCGGCGCGGCGGCGAGCCGGACGACATTCGACTTCGATCCGCTCAATCTCAAGGCGCCCAAGGCGGAATCGGTTCGCGTCCTGCGCGCCCTGCAGGACGACGGGCAGGCGGGACGCTACGCGGCGACGGTACTGGCCAAGGACCCATCCGAAGCGGAAGTGTTGGCGCGGCGGTTCGCCGAATTGCCCGAGGTCGATGAGACGCGCTCGATCCTGGATTTCGAGCCCAAGCGCCAACCTGAAAAACTCGACCTGATTGCCGATATGGCGTTGTTTCTGATGCCCGCCCTGGAAGGAGAAAAACGCGCCGATCCGCCGACCGAACCGGAATTGCGCGCGGCGTTCCTTGGGCTGGCCGATCGCCTCGTGCGCTTGGCTGCCATCCCGGGCGGCGAAGCGGCGTCTAGCGCGGGTCGGCTCGCCGGATTACTGCGCGGCCATGTGTTGGGACCGGCGGGTGGCGGGGCGGAACGCTGGCGCGACCTCGACGCCCGGTTGCTCGCGTCGCTGCCGGGCCGGCTCGAAGTTCTCAAACAGGCGCTTGGCGCCGGGCCGGTTACGCTCGCCGACTTCCCCGAGGAGTTGCGCCGCCAATACGTCGCGCCGGACGGCCGGGTGCGCCTCGAAATCGTGCCGCGCGACGACCTTCGCGATCAGGAGGCACTCCGCCGGTTCGTTGGCGCGATCCGCACCGTGACGCCCGCGGTCACCGGCTCGCCGGTTGTGTTGTATGAAAGCGGCCGCGCGATCGTCGGCGCCTTCGCCGAGGCGACCGCCCTCGCGCTCGCCGCCATCGTCACGCTGTTGTATGCGACCTTGCGCCGGTTCCGAGACGTTTTGCTCGCCTTGCTCCCGGCGGCGCTGGCGACGATCCTGACCGGCGCGTTTTCGGTGCTGGCCGCAATCCCCCTCAATTACGCTAATGTTATTGTCCTGCCGCTGCTGTTCGGCATGAGCGTGGTGTACGGGATCCATCTGGTATTACGCGCGCGCGCGGCCGAAAACTTGGCGGCGGCGCTCGCCAGCTCGACGCCGCGGGCCATGGCCCTGTCGGCGATGACGACGATCGCTTCCTTCGCCAGCATCGCTCTGGCCGAACATTGGGGCATGGCGAGCTTGGGCATCCTGCTGACGGCGGCGATGATTCTGACGCTCGCCTCGGCGCTCGTCGCTCTGCCGGTGGCCATGGCGGTCTTTATGCGGCGCTACGAAACTCCGTCTGTATGAGCTAGTATTGTTTTATGTCCGCAAACTCGCTTTTCCCGTTGATTCGCCGCTTCTCGCGCCCGGTGACCGGTGTTCTGGTGCGGTTTCCGGTCAGCGCCAATCAGGTGACGGCCATGTCGCTCCTGGTCGGGCTCGCTGCGGCGTGGGCGGCGGCGCAAGGAACTTGGGGGGCATCGCTGGCCTCGGGGTTTCTCTTGTTCGTTGCCTATGTCCTCGACCATTGCGACGGCGAAATCGCCCGGCTCAAGAACCAATGCTCTCCGTTTGGGATGCATTTCGATAGTTTCGTCGACTGGATCGTGCACGCGGCCTTCTTCTGGGGCCTCGGCGTCGGCGTGACGGTAGTGACGGGGAAGGCGTATTGGAACTGGCTTGGGCTTGCTGCGGCAGCGGGCGCGACCATCAACTATTTCATCGGTTTTCTCCACGGTATCCGCGACGTCACGTCCGCTAGCGACGATCCCGACCAGACCTGGCGCAGGGCCCCGGATAACGCACAGAAGCCACAAACGACCGGGGAATGGATTCTATTCGTGTTCCGCGAGCTGACGCGGGCGGATTTCTGCTTCATCGTCCTGGCGCTCGCGGCATTCGACGTGTTGTGGGTGCTTCTGCCGGCGGGCGCGGTCGGGGCGCAGGTTTATTGGATGACCGCCCTGATCAAGCGGGCGCGGGAATTCCACGTATGAGCGCGCGGCGGCGCCTCCGGAGAACCCCATCGTGCGCGCGCTAAAAGTCCTCTATGTCGCGGTCGGGGTCGGGTTGCTGGCGGCCGTGTTCGCCGAAGTCGAGTTCGCCGAGGTCTGGTCGCTGGCGGTTCTGGTCGGCGCCGGCGGCATGGCCGTGCTGATCGTACTTTACGCCTTCGGGTTCGTGATCGATTCGTTCACCTGGCAGATGGCGATGGCCGGCGTGCCGCTCAACGCGCGCTGGTTGTGGCGCGCGTTCAAGGTGCGGATGGTGGGCGAGGTGTTCAACAACGTCATGCCGGCGGCCGGCATGGGCGGCGAACCGGTCAAGGCGATGCTGCTCAACAAGCATTACGGCCTCGGCTACCGCGAGGGCACGGCCTCAATCATTCTCGGCCGGACCATCAACATGGTGTCGCAGGTTCTGTTTCTGGTCATCGGGTTCGCGGCCGTGTGGGCGTCCGACCTGCCGGGACATTTCAAGGGACTCGCCGTCGTCGGGTTGCTGGCCTTCATCGCCGCGACCGCGATCTTCTTCTATGCGCAACGGCTCAGGATCGCCTCGGCGACCGGAACGTGGTTGGGGCGCCGGCGATGGCTGGAGCGGATCAACGACGTTCTCCACCACATCCGGGACATGGACGAACGCTTGATCCGCTTTTACACGCAGAATCGCGGCCGTTTTGTCGCGGCGATCGCGCTCGCATTCCTGAATTGGGCGGTGGGCGCGGTCGAGATCTACGTCGCGATGATTTATCTCGGCCATCCGGTGTCGTTCGCCGACGCCTGGATCATCGAATCGGTCGCGCAGTTGATTCGCTCGGCGGCATTCTTCATTCCGGCCGCGGTCGGCGCGCAGGAAGGCGCATTTCTGCTGGTGTTTTCGGTGATGACCGGGGGGCCGGCGCTTGGAGTCGCGATGGCCCTGGTGCGGCGGGCGCGCGAGTTGGTGTGGCTGCTGCTCGGCGCGGCGTTCGGGGCGGTCTACGCGGCGCGGCCGGCGCGTTGAATCAGGCGGGGTCGGCGCCGAGCTCGTCGGCCTTGCGGTTCAAGGTCCTGACCAGCGAATCGACGCCTGCGTCCCTCAGTTCCCGGGAAAACTCCGAACGGCGCAAGGCCAGTTCCGAGATTCCCTTATCCACGATCACGTCGACCACTTTCCAGGCATCCGGCCCTTTTTTCATAACATAGATGATTTCGACCTTGTTGCCGTCGGATTCGACGAGGCGGGTATCGACCAAGGTGGTGTTCTGCGGGCCCGGACGCTCGCCCAGGGTTTCAAACGCTTCGCCGGCGAATTTTTTGAAGTTTTTGGCATAGGTCGCGGTACTGAAACGGGTGAAGGCGGCGACGAGGGCGTTGTGCTGAGCCGGTGTCGCCTGTCGCCAGTGGGCGCCGGTCGCGACCTGAATCATGACCGGTAGGTGAAAGGCGCGCGTCACGGCCGGCTCCAGGCGACGAACGCGGCCAGCATAGCCGAGGGCGGGACCTTCCTTCATCGTGGCGATGAGTTGGGCGTGGAAATCGTCGATCACGGCGCTCGGCGTATTCGCTTGCGCCGGCGTGGGCGTCAAGGCAAACAGCACGGCCAGCGCCGGCAAAAACCGGCGCGCGGGCGACATCGAAGCCAATACGTGCGTCATCATGCGTCAGTTTGCGGCTCTTGGAGTGGACAACAATTCGTCGGCCTTGTCGTTGAGGGTCTTGATCAGCCCGTCGATGCCCTGGTCTTTGAGGATGCGGGCATATTCGGAACGGCGTACCGAGATCTCGCTGATGCCCCGATCGACCACCACGTCAATCAAGTACCACCGCGACGAGAACTGACGAGCAACGTAGGCGATTTCGTTGGTCGATTTGTCCGATTTTGTCAGTACTGTTTCGACGATACGCGTGTTTTGCGGGCCGTCACGCTCGCCGACGATTTTGAACGTCTCGCCGCTGTAGCCGTCGAACAGGGTGGCAAGGGTGCTGATATTCATGCGCCGGAAGGCGTTGACCATGTCGCGGCGCCTATCGTCGCTGGTTTCGGCCCAGGCGGCGGCGGTCGCGATCTGAGCCATGAGCGGGATATGGAACGCGTGGTCGACGATCGGATTCAGGCGCTCGAAGCGACCGCGTACTCCGAGGGTTTTGGCTTCCTTCATCACCTCGACCAGGGCGCTTTGAAACTGAGCGACGATGGCTTGCGGCGAATCCCCGGAAATGGCGGGAGTCGGAATAATCCAAACCAAGCCCAATAACGCGGCCAAAACCTTTCTGTACAACTTGAACCGTGAAAACATTGCCGAAATCCTATGTTGTCGAGGCATACCTAACCTGAATTGCGAGCAAACTCAACGAGTTCCATGAGTGTGGGAAAAATGCCACAGGGTTTCGGCATAGTGGCGTTCCCCCCGTTGCGACCCGTTTGAAGTTTACGTAAAAACAACGATATCGGATCGATCTGACAGACAGACCGGATGCCGGTGGTGGGTTTCGCGTGCAAATCGGCCCAGGACAAAAAGACGACTAAAGAGCAAGGACTTAGCTCCCGTGAACAAAATCATCTCGTTGCTCGCCTCAGCGCGCGCCGGCGTCAGGCTTGTCCTTCTCGCGGCAGCGGTCGCATTTGGCACCGTCGGTATACAGGAGGCGACCAGCGCCTCTGAGATCACGGCGGAAGGCATCGCCGCCGCTGCGGCTCTGTCGACCCCGGAGGTCGCGCAGGCGTCCCAAGGCTCGGACGCCAAGCCTGTCGAGGATGACGTCAACGATCCGCTTGAGCCGGTGAACCGGGCCATCTTCGCGTTCAACGAGGTATTTCTCGACTATCTGCTTGGGCCGCTCAGCCAAGTTTACGAAGAAGTGTTGCCGGCCGTGGTGCGCGAAGGAATTCGCAACATCCTCAATAATCTCGCGACCCCGATCGTTCTCGCCAACGACGTATTGCAAGGCGAGCCGCAGCGCGCGTTGGAAACGCTCGGCCGCGCCGTGGTCAATTCCACCGTCGGCATGGGCGGCCTGATCGACGTGGCCGGCGAACTCGGCGTCAAGCGCCACAGCGAGGATTTTGGCCAGACCTTGGGCGTGTGGGGTGTTGGCGAGATGTTTTACGTCGTGCTGCCTCTTCTCGGGCCTTCGAACCCGCGCGATGCCGTGGGCAAGCTCCTGGTGGATGGGTACTTCGATCCGCTCGGCCTTTGGTTCGCCAACACCGATCGCGACGTCGAGAAGTGGACTCGCACCGGCATCAAGGGCATCGACGAATATTCGAGCGTTCGCGGCGACCTCGAGCAGGTCAAAAAGACCTCGATCGACTATTACGCCGCGATCCGCAGCCTCTATCGGCAGAAACGCGCGGCCGAAATTTCCAATGGTCGCGATCTCAAGCTTCCCCCGATCCCGGATCTCGGCCTGATCGAGCCGGATATCGCGCCGCCGGAAACGGCGACCACGCCGGCCAAGCCCGATTTGCCGGGCGAAGGGGGCGACTCGGATCAGATTTCCTACCGTTTGGTCCACCCGGATCAGATTTCCAGCACCGATTCCCCCCGCGAATAGAGCTTATCCCGCGAGTTGATGCGGACGGCGTAGAGTCACGCGGGAAAATCAATCCGCGCGAACGCCTTGCGTGCATTCATCGAAGCGCTGTTCTCGACGCGGCCGTTCCCGACGACTTACCCCAGTTGAACTGCGGCTCGAAGCCTGGCCGGACTCTTTCTACGGCGTTGGCGTGTTGGCAGAATTGGCAAAAGAAGAGAGTTGATTCGCGAAACGATGATTGACATCGCGATGGCCCGCTTCGTCAGCGCGCACGGCGATGATAACATCGCGTAGCGTCGCTTCGGGGCGCAGTTTCCAATATTTAATGGCGATGGGCGGGGCGGCGACGTTGGGTAAGCGACCAACATCGATTTCGGCAAGGTAGTTGGTGTAACTGACGACCGCTTCCTCCTCGAAATAGCCTACCATTCGGTGCGCGGTCCCGGGCGCAATCAAATAAAGCAGGAAAAACGCGTTGTAGAAGATGCCTTGCGCCAGCACGATCAACATGCGCTCAAACCATGTCGGCCGAGCCACCGCGATAAATGTCATCAGGTGCATGCGCTCATTGGCCGCCTCATTGAGCAAGGTTTCAGTCCAGCCTTCGTCGTCGCTCATGCGGCGAAGGCTCTTGAGGTGGTTGAGCGTCGCCGCGACCATGCCCGGCACGGCGGCGACCGTTTCTAAAACGACCGCGCGATGCCCGTAACGTTTGGCGAAAAACGTGTCCGCGAAAATCGCAGCAGCTTCGTGAGAGCTAGGGCAAAACGGTCCGAAAAGCACCGCACGTCGTAATGGTACGTCAGATCGACTTCGGTCGCCGCGCCACTCATGATCTACATCCTCCATTGCTGCCCGCGGTTGATACATTTTACCGTGAGGCGTCCTCGCGGTCAGGAGGGGAAACTTTCATGATAACTCCTTTAAATATCCCGGCCGCGCGGTGACCGATGGGAGTTCCGGACCAGAGAAGGGCCACAACTGTATCTTTTACCGTCAATGACCCTCTCGATTCTGTCCCTTTCCAGGCATGCATGGCCGGCCTATGTCGGTTCTTCCGGGATTTTTCGACCAAGGCTGGGAAACGGGGGGTTTTGGCCAAAGCCCACCCGACTAGCATTCCAGTAATTACTTGATTCAAAACGGAAACTCGACTTATTTGTTGACTCTAATACACACTTGGTCTAGATTGCTCGCGGATCGGGGCCCTTGATGGGACCGATCGGTTAAAGGCCCGACCTTCGGGTGGGCCGCCCCGGCTTATCGCTTCCGATGGAGGATACGCCCATGATCGAATCGATCAAGACGACGCGCAATCCCTAACGAGGCTTTCATTGGGAATTGCCCGTCCGGAGCGAGCTCCGGAGGGCGGTTTGTCGCCTTCGGGTATTCGACCGAGGCGCGTTGAAACCGGATCATCAGGGAGAAGACCGATGCCTGTTACCACGCTGACCCTTCCCATCGTTCCGCCCGACAGCGGAGTGCAAGGCTATTTGCGTGAAATCTGGAAGTTTCCGATCCTCGAAGCGCGGGAAGAATACATGCTTGCGCGCCGTTACCGCGAGCGCGGCGATGTGGATGCCGCGCATCGGTTGGTCACCAGCCACCTGCGCTTGGTCGCGAAGATCGCCATGGGGTATCGCGGCTACGGGCTGCCGCTGGCCGATTTGATGTCGGAGGGCAACATCGGCCTGATGAAGGCCGTCAAGAAATTCGAGCCCGAACGCGGTTTTCGGCTATCGACCTACGCGATCTGGTGGATCAGGGCCGCGATCACCGAATACATCCTGAAGTCGTGGTCGATGGTCAAGATGGGCACGGTTTCGGCGCAGAAAAAACTGTTCTTCAGCCTGCGCGGCATCAAGAACAAGCTCAAGGTCGCCGATAACGCCGATCTGTCGCCGGAAGTAGCCAAGCGGCTGTCGCGCGAGCTTGACGTGCCGGAGGGCGACCTCGTAGCCATGAATCGCCGCCTGATGGCGCGCGACGTATCGTTGAGCGCGCCGATCGGCGACGAGGACGGCGCGCAGTTCCAGGATTCCTTGGTCGACGAACGGGCCAGCCCCGAAGCCGAATACGCCGAGCGCGAGGAGTATGGGCAGCGCAAGAAAGCCCTTCACGCCGCATTGGCCAGACTGCCGCGGCGGGAACGCGAGATCCTGACCGAACGGTGCTTGAAGGAAAATCCGGCCACCCTCGAGGACTTGGGCCGGATCTACGGCGTCAGCCGCGAGCGGGTACGCCAGCTCGAGGCCCGCGCTTTGGGCAAGTTGAGGAAGGAAATGCTCGACTTGTCGCCTTCGTTTGCCGCTCACGCGCCCTGACGCGCGCGGGAAGGCGCATGCGATTCGAGCGTCCCCGGGAGGGGACGCTCTTTTCGTTTGTAGGCCGTGGCGGCGCGGGCGATCATGCGTTCGGGATTCCCAACCATGATCGTGCTGTTCACCGATTTCGGCCTCGCCGGCCCCTACATGGGGCAAATGCACGGGGCGATCTTGAAGGAATTTCCCTCCGCGCGGATCGTCGATTTGTTCGCCGACGCTCCCGCTCACGATCCCAGGCGATCGGCTTATCTGCTCGCAGCGTATGTCGACGAGTTTCCAGCCTCGACGACGTTCGTTTGCGTTGTCGATCCGGGAGTCGGCGGATCGCGCCGGGCATTGGCGCTGGAAGCGGATGGCCGCTGGTTGGTGGGACCCGACAACGGTCTGCTCGCTATGGCGGCGCGCCGGGCCAGAGCCGCAGCGTGGTGGCACATCACTTGGCGGCCAGAACGTCTGTCGGCCAGTTTCCACGGTCGGGACCTATTCGCGCCGATCGCGGCGCGGATTGCTGCGGCCTTGCCCGGCACGGGAATCGGGCCGGACGGACTGGTCCCGATTTCAGCAAACGATCTGGTCGGCCGTGATTGGCCGGATGACCTCGGGGAAGTGATTTACATTGACCATTTCGGCAACGCCATGACGGGACTGAGGGCCGGGACCATCCCCCCCAAGGCCATTCTGGTACTTGGCGGCGGGCAACCCGTTGTTCGCTCCCGCACGTTTTGCGACGTTCCCAAGGGGGAAGCCTTCTGGTATGAAAACGCCAATGGGTTGGCCGAAATCGCCGTGAACTGCGGGCGGGCGGACATCGCGTTGGGTTTGTCCGTCGGCTCCCCCATCACCGTTCAAACGTAAGCCGTCGCGTTGGTGGGGTCATGGGACTAAGGATCAAATTTTGGGGCGTACGCGGCAGTATCGCCTGTTCCTCGCCCGAACACGTTCGTTACGGCGGTAATACCAGTTGTATCGAAATCGCCGCCGGCGGGCGTCGCTTTGTGCTCGATGCCGGTACCGGCATTCGCCAGCTCGGCCAGTCGTTCGCGCGCGACGGCGTGAACGACATTGACCTGTTGTTGACCCACACTCATTGGGACCATATCAACGGGTTTCCGTTCTTCGGGCCCGCCTACAACCCTTCGTGTACGGTTCGCATCCGTGCCGGCCATTTGCTCAAGATGGGAACCAATATTCGCGGCGTGCTGGCCCAGCAAATGCACAGCCCAATGTTTCCGGTGCCGTTGGAGGCGATGCGCGCTAAAATCTCTTTCGAGGATTTTCATGCCGGCGACACATTCGAGTTGTATCCCGGCGTAAACATCCGGACCGCGCCGCTCAACCATCCGAATGGAGCGACCGGGTATCGCATCGAGCATGGCGGACGCGCCGTCACCTATATCACGGACACCGAACATGTCCCCGGCCAGGACGATGCCAACGTGCTCAAGCTGATCCATAAAGCCGATCTTGTCGTTTACGATAGCACCTACACCGAGGCCGAATTCCCAAGCCGGATCGGTTGGGGTCATTCGACCTGGAACGAAGGCTTGCGGCTTTGCCGGATGGCGGGGGCGAAAAAACTCGCCATCTTCCACCACGACCCCGATCACAACGACGATTTCATGGACCGGTTGGCCGAAGAGGCATCGCGCGCCTGGGACGGCGCCTTCGTCAGCCGCGAGGGGATGGAAATCGACTTCGCCTGATCCCCGTTAGGGGAGCGTTCACTGCCGGGACGCGGGCGCAGTCCCATCCGAGGCCGGGCGATCCCCGTTCGGCCGATTGCTCCCCGGCGCGAGATCGACACTGGCGCGCGGAGCCTGCTGGGCCTGGGCGGCGGCTTTCATCTGGAACATCTTCTTTTCCTCGATCGACATGGCGCTCACCTCGATCGTCACCCGGCGATTAAGGGCCTGGTTGGCGGGAATCGGCGCGCCGCTCGCGTCGCGATTGACCGCCTTGGGCCGGGTTTCGGCGAAACCGACCGCCCTGAGTTTTTCCGGGTCGAGCCCGTGCTCGATGAAAAACCGGACGACGGCGGTCGCCCGGCCGGTCGACAGTTCCCAATTCGACGGATAACGCGGCGTGTTGATCGGAACGTCGTCGGTATGTCCCTCGACCGAGAACAGGTAATAGGCATAGCGCGGCGCGCCGAGGGTTTCGGCGATTTTGGCGAGCACGGGCACCGCCTCTTCGCGGATTTCCGACGACCCCGACTTGTAGAAGGCACCGCTCGCCAACTCGATCGACAGCCCACGCCCTGATGTCTCGACGGTGACGGCTTGATCGGCCTGGACCTCATAGACGAGGTCCTGCACCTCCTCTTTCATCAGCGAGATGGGGCCTTGCGCCTTCCGGCCGCTGAAATCGCCGCGAATTTCCTCGGCCGCTTTTTCGAACCTAGCGACATCGAAGCTCGACATCGACAGCAACATGACGAAAAACGCCATCAACAGGGTGACCGCGTCGGCGTATGTCGTCAGCCACGATTCGTCTTCGGCTTCTTCCTGATACGGCGGTGGAGCCATGGGCGCCTTCCTCCCGACCGACTTTACTTCTTCATCATCTTATCGATGTTGAAATGGAGCGACGGGTCGAGATAGCTGTTCATCTTGTCCTGGATGAAGCGGGGGCTCTTGCGGTCGGCCAGTAGCACTAAGCCTTCGGCGACCAGGTAGTTCCGGAAGCGCACAATCTCCTCGCGCTGCAGGACTTTCGATGCGGTCGGCAGGAAAATCCAGCGAGCGAACAGGATGCCGTAGAGCGTGGTAATCAACGCGATCGCAAGCGCGGGCCCGAGCGCCGACGGGTCGCTCATGTTGTCGAGCATGATGACCAGGCCGACGAGCGTGCCGACCATGCCGAAAGCGGGGGAGGCCGCGCCCATCGCCTTCAGGATCGACACCAGGACCGTATTGCGACCGAAGGACGTGTCGATCATATTCTGCATGATCGCGCGCACTTCTTCCCCGGTGTAGCCGCTGACGACGAGGTCGATCCCGAAGCGGAGAATTTTGTCGCCCTTGACCGCCTTGGCCGCTTCCGCTTCCAGGGCCGGCAGGCCCGATTTCTGCACGATGTAGGCCCATTTGATGATGCGGCCGACCTCGGCTTGAAGCAGATTGCGTCCGATCCGGGGCGCGACGATAATCCGGCCGATCAACTTGAGGGAGAGAATGACGTAGCGCGCCTCGTAGGAGATGAAGGCGCCCGCCATGGTGCCGCCGAGCACGATGATCAGACTCGGGGCATCCCAGAAAACGCGGTAATTGTCCGTGCCGGTGGCAATGGCCCATGCGAACAGAGCCAGCGATAGAAGCAGCCCCAATACCGTCGGCAGTGACATCGAAGCCCCTTAGTTCAAGGCCGCCGTGTGCGAACGGCCAGCCGGCACCCGTGGACCAGGTTGTTCGCAATTATGTACGATCCCGGCCATTTATAGACGAAAAAGGCCGAAAATCAATCGGTTGTCGCTTTAGAGGGCGATGAAAAGCGGCGACGATTCGCGTCAACGCTCGCGGAAAGCCTCGTGGCGGAGCTTGAGTACCGGCTTGATCATGTATTCCATCACCGACTTGGTGCCGGTGTGGATGTCGACGGTCGCCTGCATGCCGGGTGAAATGGGCAGTTCGCCTGGGCGGCGGCCGAGATAGGTTTTGTCGGGGTGGACGACGACCCGGAAATAGACGTTGCCCTGCTGGTCGGTGGTCGAATCGGGCGCGACCAAGATTACCTCACCCTCGAGTCCGCCGTAGCGGGCAAAGTCGTAGGTCGAAACCTTGATCAACGCGCGCTGGCCACGCTCGACATAACCCCGGTCGGTGGGGTTGAGCTTGGATTCGACCACGAGGTTATCGCCGGTCGGCACGATTTCCATGATCGGATCGCCCGGTCGGATCACGCCGCCGAGGGTATTGAACTTCATATTCTTGACAATGCCGTCGTTGGGGCTGCGCACCTCGGCGCGAACGCCTTGATCCGTGGCCTTGCTGAGCAGTTCCCGCACCCGTGAAAGCTCGATCTCGGTCTTGCTGAGTTCGTCCTGCGCCTCGCGGCGGAACTTAACCTCGAGTTCCCGTTGGCGCTGCTGCGATTCCGCGAGGGCGGCCTGGGCGCGCGGCATCGACGACGTCAGAGTCTGGACTTCGCCTTCGAGGCTCTCGACCTCGGCTTCCAATTTGAGGTGTTCGACCCGCGCGGTTAGGCCCGATCCGAGCAGCGAACTCGACATCTTCAAACGCTGCTTCGCCAGTTCGAGATTGCGCGAGCTCGCCTTGCGCTTGGAATCGATTTCGCGGATTTCAAGTTCCTTTTGGCGGACTTGTTCGCGCATCACCGAAATGGTCGATTCCAATTCGCGCTTGCGGGCCTCGAACGTTTGCCGCTGGGCGGCGAGTACGGCTGGCTGACGGGCGGCGATATCGGCAGGGAATTCGATCTGCTTGCCGTTGGCCTCGGCCTCGAGGCGCGCGGCGACCAGGAGCAGGCCGTCGAGGCGGGCGCGCAATTCCTCGCGGTTGGTGCCGGCCGAGGCAAGATCGAGCAGCATCAGCGGCTGGTTTTCTTTCACCGTATCGCCCTCGCGGACGTATATCTCCTTGATGATTCCGCCCTCCAGGTGCTGAACGACCTTGACGCGCCCGAGCGGAACGATCTCGCCATTGGCGACGGCGACCTCGTCAAGTTCGGCCAACGAAGACCAACCGACAGTAACCGCAATCATGATCATGGCGGGCCAAGCGAGAACGCGCCAACTGGGCAGCGGGTTTTCGCTTATCAATACGTCGAGTTTTGTGGTCATGGCTTTTGCTTCGTTGTGGGCGTCGGACGCACGATGCCGTCACCATCGGAAAATAGGTTGGCGGAAGACGGCAATTCAAGCGGGCTGTTGCCGGAATACCCCGCCTTCACCGCGGTTTCCATCGCCGCCGAAGTCGGGGGCGTCGGACTTGGTCGAGATGTCGGGGCGAAATTTGAGCGTGTCAACTGCGCTACCAAGCTTGCGTAGGCGTCGTTACTTGACGGTCCCGGTCCCGGCGCCGCGGTGGACGGTCTTGGTCCAGGTTGCGGACGTTGGGCGGCGGCGGGGCGCGGAACCGGGCCGACCGCGGGCGGCGGAGGTGGCGGGGTCGTGGCGGCGGCAAGCCGTGTCACGGGACCGGGCACCAGACGTGCCGATGGACGAGGCGCTTGCGGCGCCTGTGGTTTGGCGGCGGGCGGGGCCGCAGCCGATGGCGCCGGACGGGTGACGGGCCTAGCCGCAGGCGGCACCGACTTCGGCGTTGGCGGCTGCGGCGACTGTGGCGGCGCAGCCGACGGCGCAGGACGGGCGACAGGCTTAGCCGCAAGCGGCACCGGCTTCGGTGTTGGCAGTTGCGACGACTGTGGCGGCGCAGGACGGGTGACGGGCCTAGCCGCAAGCGGTACCGGCTTCGGTGTCGGCGTAGGCGGCGATGCCGCTGGCTGGGGCGCCCCCGGAGCGGCAGCTGAAGGAGCCTTTGCAGGAGGCGGGGATGGTGGTGCCGGCGGTGCCGTCGGCGGCGCCACGACGTTCTTTGATTCTGCGTCCTTCGTATCGGAACCCTTGGCCGTGCTATCTTTTGCCGGCGTTTCCTTGGGCGGTGGAGCCTGACCGAACAACCGGGGGAGAATTTCCTTGGACGGGCCGGCGAGGGCGACTTTGCCCCGATCAAGCGCCACCAGATCGTCGGCGGCGGTCAGCAGGACCGGGCTGTGGGTGACCATGATGACCGTGTGATTTTTGGCAAGTTCGGTCAAGGTGGCGCGCAATTCGTGCTCCGCCTGGCGATCGAGGCTGCTGGAGGGCTCATCGAGCACCAGGATGACGGGGTCGCCGACCAGGGCACGGGCGATGGCGATGCGTTGGCGTTGGCCGCCCGACAGGCGCCTTCCGGCTTCGCCGATATCGGTGGCGTAACCGTCGGGCAGGTCGATGATGAAGTGATGGACGCCGGCGGCGGTCGCGGCCTTGATGACTTGTTCATCGGTGGCGCCTGGCATCCGGTAGGCGATGTTGTCGCGCACCGAGCCTGCGAACAGCACGCAATCCTGGGGTACGTAGCCGATCCAGGTTGCCAGCTCGCCACGGGTGAACTGGGCGATGTCGGCGCCGTCGAGCAAGACGCGGCCCGATTGAGGCTGATAGAGCCCCATCAGCAGCTTGATGATAGTGCTTTTGCCGCTGCCGTTGCGGCCGACGAAAATGTGGATACCGCCCGGCTTGAGCACGACGCTGACGTTGTCGATCACCGGCGCGAGGTCGGGTGCGTAGCTGAAGACCACGCGTTCGGCGACGATTTCGCCCTTGGGTCGGCCGAGGCGGACCTCGGCTTCAAGCCGTTCGCTCGTGAGTGCGAACGCTTCGCCCAGCCGTTCGACCGACTGGCGAAAGCCCGTGAACGTGCGCCACTGGCTGACCAGTTGATTGAGCGGGCCGAGCAGGCGTCCGCTCAGCATGTTCGCGGCAATCAGCGCGCCCATGGTCATGTTTTGGGTAATGATAGCGAGCGCGCCGACCGAGGTCATGGTGATGGTCGTGATCATCGTCAGCGAGGCGCCGACGTTCTGGTAGAAATCGGTCTTGGCGCCGCGCGCGATGGCGTTGGCGATGTTGGAAGCGTGGAGGTCCTCCCACATCGGTCCCATCGAGCGGTCGAGCGCCAGCGCCTTGATGGTCGAGCGGCCGGCGATCATTTCCGCGATCAGATTATCGCGGTTCATGGAGCTGCCGCGCTCGTTGCGGTTGGCCTCGGCCAGCGCGCCGGCCGAACGCCAGGCGACGAACATGAAGGCGGGCAGCACAATCGCCAGCACCCACGCCACCGGCGCGGCAATGGCCAAGATCAGGCCGAGAAACATCACCGCGAAGGGGATGTCGCAGATCAGCACCGCCGACGCGCCCGAGAGGGTGTTGCGGACCATGTCGACGTCCCGGAACAGGGCCTGCCACTGGTGCGAGGTACGGGATTCCAGGGTTTGCAGCGGCAGCGAAATGAACTTGCGGAAGATTTCGCGTCCGACCTGGACGTCGATTCGGAGCGCTATCGTTTGCAGAATGCGCGAGCGCGCCTGACGCAGGATGAAATCGAATGCCAGCACGATCAGCATACCGATGATCAGGCCTTGCAATGTGCTGTAACCCTGGTGGCCGATCACCCGGTCGTAGACCTGGAGCGAAAACACCGGCACCGCCAGCGCGATGACGTTGACGAAGAACGACATCGCCAGGACTTCGGCGAATACCGGGCGTAGCGGCCGGATGAAGGGGATCAGCCAGGCGCTCTTGGTGGCGTCCATCATTGCCATGGGATTCGAAATATACGCGGAACCGGCGGCCTTTTCCACCCGTGGAGGCCCAAGCCGCGCGGACCTAGCGGGACTTGACCGAGTGGGATTGCGAAACGCTACAATGGCGCGGTCTTCAAGCGCGGGTGGCCGCGTTCGGCCGATTCGCGCGCGGAGGTCGAGGGGGCGATGGTCAAAATCTTGAAACGCATCTTCAGCCTGGAGCGCGTACTCGGATTCGCGCTGCTGGCGGCATTGGTTTTTGCCTACAACGCCAACCCCTATCCGGTTGAATATCTGCGACTCAAGACATTCGATTACTACCAGCAGCTGAAGCCACGCCCGATCCCGCCGCCGGAACAACAGCCGGTGGTCATCATCGACCTCGACGAAGCGAGCCTCGCCGAAATCGGGCAATGGCCATGGCCGCGCAAGACCGTGGCGCAGCTGGTGCAGAACGCGATGCAGATGGGCGCAGCGCAGGTCGCATTCGACATCGTGTTCTCCGAACCGGACCGGATGAATCCGTCCAGCATCATCGAGGCGCTCGACGGTCTCGACGAGGCAACCCGCAAGCGCCTTGAGCAGGTCAAGGGCGGCGACGTTCTGTTAGCCGAGGTCATCAAGAAAAGCCGCGTCGTCCTCGGCCAGGCCGGTTATTGGGAGGATATCGAGACCAAACCGACGCCGCCGGTTCGCTCTTCCGTCGCTTTCCTCAAGCAGGGGGAAGGTGTGGATCCAAAACGCTTTCTGCCTGAATTTCGCTCGCTGGTCCGCAACGTGGCCGAGATCGAGCCGGTTGCCACCGGCCGCGGAATCTTTTCGTTGGTGCCGGAACCGGATGGCATCGTTCGCCGGGTACCGACGCTGTTTCTGCACAAGGACCAGTTCTATCCCTCGCTGTCGATCGAGATGCTGCGTGTCGCGGTCAACCGGCCGACCATCCTGGTCAAGGCCAACGCCGCCGGCATCACCGAAATGGCGATTACTAAGGATTTGAAAATTCCGACCGACCGGAACGGTCGAGTGTTTCCGTATTTTTCCAAGAGTGACAAATCAAAATATATTCCCGCCAAGGACATTCTCTCCGGTGTCGCCGATCCCAAGAGGATCGCGAATCGAATGGCGCTGGTCGGCACCTCGGCGGTCGGACTGCTTGACATTCGCGCGGTGCCGACCGAACCGGTGATCCCCGGGGTCGAGGTCCATGCCCAGTTGATCGAAAGCGCGGCACAGAAAGCCTATCTCAGCCGGCCCAATTATTTCGAAGTCGCCGAAATGGCCTTGCTGCTGGGCGGCGGCTTGATGCTGATCTGGCTGGTGCCGTTCATCGGCGCAAAATGGACGGCGCTTCTATTCCTGGGGACCGCGGGCGGCGCGGGGTACACGTCGTGGCACTTCTTCGCCAACGAACGGCTGTTGTTCGATGCCGGATACGCGATCATCTCCTTGTCGCTGCTGTATATGCTGCTGACTTATGTCGGCTACGCCAAGGAAGAAGCTCAGCGCCGTCAGGTTCGCTCCGCCTTCGCCCATTACCTGTCGCCGGCGATGGTCGAGAAGCTGGCGGAGGATCCGAGCCACCTCAAACTCGGCGGCGAAATGCGCAACATGACCATGCTGTTCTGCGATGTGCGCGGGTTCACCACCATCTCCGAGATGTTCGACGCGCAGGGATTGACCAAACTCATCAACCGGCTGCTGACGCCGCTCACCGACGTCATCCTCCGCTATCAGGGTACGGTCGACAAATACATGGGCGATTGCATCATGGCGTTCTGGAACGCGCCGCTCGACGATGCCGACCACGGCCGCCATGCCATCAAGGCGGCCCTTGAGATGAACAAGACCATGACCGCGCTCAACGACAAGCTGAAGGCCGAGGCCGAGCAGGAAAAACGCAAATACGTGCCGCTTAAGATCGGCACTGGCATCAATTCCGGCGACGTGGTGGTCGGTAACATGGGTTCGGACCAGCGCTTCGACTATTCGGTGCTGGGCGACAACGTCAACTTGGCATCGCGCCTCGAAGGCCAGTGCAAGACTTACGGGGTCGATATCGTCGTCGGCGAAAACACCGTGGCCAAGGCGCCCGACTTGGCGCTACTCGAAATCGATCAGATCAAGGTCAAGGGCAAGACCGAAGCGGTCCGCATCTATACCGCGCTCGGCGACGAAGCGTTCGCGCAAACACCGGATTTCGCCGCCCTCAAGAAACAGCACGGCGATCTGCTCGCCGCCTACCGCGGCCAGAAATGGGACTTGGCGCGGATGAAGATCGCCACCTGCAAGAGCAAGATGAACGGCCTCAACCTCGGCGGGCTCTACGAGTTGTACGAAGAGCGGATCGCCGAATTCGAAAAAAACGCGCCCCCGCCCGATTGGGACGGCGTCTACGTCGCCACCAGCAAGTAATCGCGTCCTATTCGCGCGTCGCTGCGCGTTGAGTGGCGAGCATCTTGGTTGCCGCTTCCATCAGCTTCATGGTCTGATCGAAGTACTGCTGGGTCAGGTTGCTCATGAAGCGCGATTGGATCTTCGAGGCTTACTGCCAGTCTTTGCACTTGCACAGATCGTCGAACACGGCGACGTCGGCTTTGAAACGGGCGTCGGCGAACTCGAACAGGCTGCGATTAACGTCGAGCATGTTCTGCATCATGGTCCGGTTGGCTTCGAAGAAGCGCTCGATATCGGCGGGATTGACGCCGGGGAACGACGGCAAGTTGCCGCTGCTCTTGCCGGTTTCGGACGCAGGCGGGGCTTGAGTGGGTTTGCTCATAACAACCTCCCAGTGAATGAAATCGAGTCGCAAGTCGACCCGTCTCATAAATCCTACCACGGTTCGATTCGAATATGGGAGCGCAATGGTTTGTCCACAAGACGGACCGCTGAAACGCACAGTTTGCGGGGGACAGGCTCGGCTTGCGCGCGGTGTATCTGTGCCTAATTGAACAGTAGGACGGCGCGTTAACCATAACCGCGCGAAAAGCGGGGCGTGCGGAAAGGAGAAATTTGCCATGTTGAAAAAAGTTTCCATTGCGATCGCAGCGGCAGTCGCGATCGCCGCGCTGTTGTGGGCTGTGCGGTCCCCCGGCGCTCTCGCCGATACCGCGGGCGCATGGCAAGCTTACCGGGCCGGCAAATACGAAGCTGCGTTCAAGGAACTCAAAGCGCTGGCCGAGGGCGGCGACGCCGGCGCCCAATACTACCTCGGTACGCTCTACAGCGACGGCAAGGCGGTGAAGCGCGATTACCGCCAAGCGGCCGAATGGTACGGCAAGGCCGCGTCCCAGGGGCACGGTGATGCTGAGTTCACCCTCGGCTTCCTCTATCTCTCGGGCGCTGGCGAAGGTACCGGGGCGGTTTTCGCCGATCTCCAACTCGCGACCAAGTGGTTGAAGATGGCTGCCGCCAAGGGCCACACCGCGGCGCAATCGGCGCTGGCGACAGTTTACGGCGAAGGCTACGGCATCGCGCGGGATATCGCACAAGCCCAACGCTGGGCCGAACCGGCCGCGGCACGCGGCGACGCGGCGGCACAATACGAACTGGGCCGGCTCAAGGCGCAAACGCTTACGGTTGAGTCTTGGGGTGAGGCCTACACTTGGTTCCGCCTTGCCGAGAAGCAGGGATATCCCGGCGCGGCCGAGAACCGGGCCGTGGTCGGCAAGCAGATCGACGCGCAGACCCTCGCGGCGGCCGAGCGGCGCGCGGACGCGTTCGTGCCCGTGAAGTAGAAGTAACGGAGAGAGCAAACCGCCTCTTTTCGCCGTCACCTCGGTTTTTTTGGGGGCGACGGTGGCGTGGGAGTGCGGCCGAGTGCTCGCGAAATTCTTGCTTTCTTTTTAAATTAGAAGGCGAATATATATTGCCTTTACATGGGCGCGCGCTCAACGCAATCTTGGCGCCGCTTTTTGAATATTAGGGATTACAGGACCCAGGGGGATATCGATGTCCAAACTCGTCAATCCGCATGGCGGAGGTTCCTTGAAGCCGCTGCTCGCGCCCATCGCCGAACGGAAGGCGGAACTTGAGCGCGCGAAGAAACTCAAGCAGGTGCCGATGACCAGCCGGGAAACCTCGGATGTCATCATGATGGCGATGGGGGCCTATACGCCGCTCGATGGGTTTATGGGTCAAGACGATTGGCGCAGCGTCTGCGCCGAAATGAAGATGGAGAACGGCCTCTTCTGGCCAATTCCCATCACGCTCTCGGCAAGCCAGGAGCTGGCCGCTACGATTAGGGAAGGCGACGAGGTCGCGCTGGTCGATTCCGAATCGAAGGAGATCATGGCGGTCCTCGCGGTTTCCGAGAAATATTCGATCGACAAGGATTTCGAGAACCAACACGTCTACCGCACAACCGACCCCAAGCACCCAGGCGTGCAGAAGGTCAACGAACAAGGCCCCGTCAACCTCGCCGGGCGCGTGCTGGCGCTGAGCGAAGGCGAGTATCCGAGCAAGTATAAGGGCCTCTATCTGCGCCCGGCCGAAAGTCGCGCCCTATTCGCGGAAAAGGGCTGGTCGCGCGTCGCCGCGTTTCAGACCCGCAACCCGATGCACCGTAGCCATGAACACCTCGCCAAAATCGCGGTCGAGGTGACCGACGGCGTGTTCATCCATCAGGTGCTCGGCAAGCTGAAAGCGGGCGACATTCCGGCCGAGGTTCGCACCCAGGCGATCGAAGCCATGATCCAAAATTATTTCGTTCCCGGGACCGTCATCCAGGCGGGCTATCCGATCGAGATGCGCTACGCCGGCCCGCGCGAGGCGCTGCTGCACGCGCTGATTCGCCAAAACTTCGGCTGCTCGCACCTCATCGTCGGGCGCGACCACGCCGGTGTCGGCGACTACTACGGGCCGTTCGATGCGCAGCACATCTTCGACACGCTCTGGGACGGCGCGCTCGAGACCAAGCCGCTCAAGATCGACATCACGTTCTTCTGCAAGAAATGTTACGGCATGGCGACGGCCAAGACCTGCCCGCACGGCAAGGAAGACCAGGTCAACATCTCCGGCACCAAGCAGCGCGAAATGCTGTCCAAGGGCGAAGCGATTCCGCCCGAGTTCAGTCGCCCCGAGGTGGTGAAAATCCTTCAGGCGTATTATCAAGGCTTGAAGTAATGCCAAAGTAGGGCGGATCGATCCGACAAAATTTCGCTTTCGCGTGAATTTTTCTTTGATGCACCTGCGAACGTCGTAGGCACCGACGCCTAGCCCAGGTGTTTGGGCGCCATAGACCCTGGCCATCGTTTACGCGGCGCTTCGGGTGTCGATCCGAACGCCCAGTCGCGCTCCTTTGGCCCGGATTGTACCGATAACGTTGCCGACATGTCGGCAAATACAAGGCGTAAATCGGGACAATTTAGTGCGCATGGAGGATGGCGGCACATGTTTTCGACATGCGTCCGCTTTCATTCCCGGTCGAATGATTTTCCGTGTCCCGGCAAGGTTGCGTGCGCCGATTTCTGAGGATGGCCTGATATTGCAACGCAGCATAACTTCCTTTTTCAGTAGGTAATAAAGTTGCCAAGAAAATTAGAGACCACGCATGAGCGCCGTTGCATACGAGAAATCCCTCCACTAAGACTCCGGGCGAATTACCGACAGCGACGGCGATGATGTCGTCGGCGCGGTTGGTT
>Ga0194120_10004198_pt1 | contig 22506 bp, 21 predicted proteins | sample TA2MahCa65mmetaG_FD_148642 | JGI IMG/M metagenome (GOLD analysis project Ga0194120, IMG submission 148642) | Freshwater microbial communities from Lake Tanganyika, Tanzania - TA2015019 Mahale Deep Cast 65m | ecosystem: Environmental > Aquatic > Freshwater > Lake | place: Tanzania: Lake... | reverse complement strand
AGCGAACGTAATCGTGCGCCGTTTTAAGGGCGATTCGCAAGACGGGGGATGGTACAAGAGATTGTATGAATCGTGGGACATCCGCGATTTCCGATGGCCATACCTTCCTGTGGGTCGGCACTATTCGTACACGCGGCACGATCGCCCCGGGGGATTTCGCCCGTATTGGGATCGTGGACAAGGTGTTGATCAGGTAGAGCTTCGCAAAAGTCGGGTCAAATAATTTGACGGACGGTTAGCTTAGTCGGCAGAGCAGATGCCTTACACGCATCCAGCGGGGGTTCGATTCCCTCACCGTCTACCTCAACAAACACACAGCTGGCCGGGGTCTGGGGGTTGCAGGTTCGAACCCTGTATCACCGACCAAAATTCATAGCTTACTTCATGGGGTTCCCGCGTAGATGATGTATGGGGGCACCGTGAAGATTTTGGGTACTAGTATTGGTGAGATGAAGTCGAATCTGGTTCTGCCGGACTACAAGGTCGTTTTGGACATCGGCGTGTGCTCGGATGAAGCCACGAAGTGCCAGACGGTTTTGGTAACCCACGGGCACCCAGACCACCTTGCGGGCGTTGTCCAGCATGCGGCCTCCCGCGATTTGATGAAAATGCCTCCTTCAATCATCGTTGTTCCCACGGAAATTGCTGAACACCTGGAAACGATCCTAACCACATGGAAAAAGATGGGGGGACGATTCGATTACACGATCGTCCCTCTATCCCCCGGTCAAGAACATGTGATGCCTTCAGGCATTGCCATTCGTCCGTTCAAGACCGATCATGTGGTTCCGAGTCAAGGATACGCTTTGATTCGGAAGACCAAGAAGTTGAAGGATGAATACCAAGGAAAAACCACAAAGGAGATCCTGGAACTGATTGCATCGGGAACTGAAGTCAACCGTGTGGTGGAAGTCGTAGAAGTGGTGTACATGGGAGATACACGAATCACGGCTTTCGATCGGGAACCTGTGATTCGCACAGCAAAGGTTCTGATCCATGAAGCAACATTCGTTGGAACGGGAATGACTGTGGCGGATGCCCATCGCTATGGTCACACGCACATGGACGAGATCAAGGAACGGGCAGATCAGTTTGCTAATGAAAGTGTGGTGTTGTGCCACATGTCCCCCCGGCATTCTGAAACGGAATTGACTGTGGCCTTGGAAGCCTTGCCCGAATCTCTGCGATGCAAAACCAAACTTTGGGTCAGTTGACAATGGTTATTCGGGACATGGTAGGTGATGTTATGTCGGATGTTTTGGCACTATCATACGGGTACACTCCGGTCGCGCGAATCTCGTGGAAGGACGCGATTTGCGACGTGCTGTCAGGACGTGCTGAGGTCTTAGAGACCTATGCGAACCGAAGCATCCGCACGGTGAAGGAGATTTTTCCGATGCCATCCGTGATCCGGTTCATCCACAAGATGACGGGTTACATTTTCAGGAAGCGCGCCATCAAGTTCAATCGGAAGAACATCTGGTTGCGTGATAATGGGGCATGCCAGTACTGCGGCCACAAGGTCAGCATGTCGGAGTTCACATATGACCATGTAACGCCGCTTTCTCAGGGTGGCAAGACCGTGTGGGAAAACATCGTCGTGGCGTGCTTGCCGTGCAACCAACGGAAGGCTTGCCGAACCCCGACTCAAGCCCGTATGCGACTAGTCACGACCCCTGGAAAGCCGAAGTCGTTGTCCTCCAACGAGTTGCCTTTCTCACTTGCAGACATGCCCGATTCGTGGAAGGACTACATTGGGTCTTTGCATTATTGGCACGACTCGATGCAATGATGCTTTGATAGTCGGGTAAGGTGGTATTGTGATTCGTTCGAGTTCCCATGTTAGGGGATTCCTAGAATTGCCCATTTTACAAAAGGCTATCTATGGTGTCACCATCACCCCATTCCATTATCCGTTCCCTGCATCGCCCATCCAAGTACGATGGGTGCGTTCCTACTCATTCTGGGATCTCATTCAACATGTTAGACCCCAAACCAGATCAGGTACTTCTTGAAGATGTGATGTGGGGAATGGCGTACACCTATCGGTTTGGCGGACAGATTGGGCCAATCACCGTAGCCGAACATAGCATCATGGTATCAAGGATCATTGAGGTCTTGTGGCCAAAGTCCAAAGCCCGGATACCTGGCCTGTTGCACGATGCGTGTGAAGCTTACGGGCACGACATTCAGGCCCCGGTGAGGAAGTTCTTGCGCGTTGTTCTTCCCAATGGGGAGTTGATATCATGGGGGGATCTGGAACGGAAAATCAATTTTGCTATATCGAAAGCCCTTTGGGATGGCACAGACTTCTATTCGTACCCAGAAGTCCAAGCTGCGGATGGTTTGGCTCTAGCCATAGAAAAGACACAAATTGCGTCTATTCGGGATGAAAACTGGGGCCTGCCTACAATCCCGGCGCCCATTTCCCATTTGAAGGTCGATTTCTTGGCTCCGGATGACGCCCTTCGTTCCTTTACGGAAAGATACAATGAGATCAAAGGGTCTGTCTTAGGCTAGCGGTTCATATGGAAACTGAAACTTAATCCTTGAAAGTCACTTTGGCCGTAGTGTCAGGGACATCTACCACAGACATGACAATCGCAACTTGTTCTTGAGTTAGATTTCCGATACGGTCTTGGATGTCCCGTTTTGGCCGGTACGTGGTAACCGTATCGAACAAGATGTCAAATTTATCGCCTAGCAATGCCTTGATTTGACTGACATCCACGTCCTTCCGCAAGATCAAGTTTCCGGGTTGCGGGGACACGATGGCAAAGGATCCATCAAGTGCTTCCAGTCGTTTTGCTTCCTTACCATCTTGGATGCACTCCCGAATACGCCCCTTCACGACTTCTAAGGTTCTGTTGAATCGCTTGGTCATCCACCATACTCGTTGACCGAAGGACACCAGATCTCCCAAGGACATATCTGGGATTTCCTTTACGGCATCGCGATCGATGTCCCCAACGATTTGAAGGGCTTTGTGGACTCTCTGGGAGACACTCATAGAACCTCATCTAAGGGGACGAAACCCTGTATCTGGCACAGCACTTGGGGTGGAACACCAGGGATTTCCTTTCATTTTGATTATTTTGAAAGCGAACCCAAACAGAAGGATCACCACTTGAGATCATACCAGTGCAATGGTTACACATGGTTGTAACTGCGTTAGTTTGATCTATGATCGTGGCATTAGCGGGTATCTGATAAATATCGAGATTGCCTGAGGCCTTGTCCCCGCTATCATGTGGCGGCGTCAACTTTAGTGCAGCGGTGTCTGCGGCGTCCAGGTCTGCTGCCAGAGAAATCCATCTTTCTTGGGCACTGTATTGGCACAAAACACGGGCTGGACATGTTACGCAAATGGGGCTTTGGTTGGTGAAAAATCCCATACACTTATGATTGGACAGAGCTACTTCGCAAATGTATGGATCTGAATGATAGGTTCCATCCTTGATAGGATTGGCCTCTACAGGAATCGCGGCAATGATGGTGACCAGATCATCCATGTTTAGAACCTCATCACATGGTGTTGATGTTGCGTCCGGTTGGTTGCTGATCATCATAGACCTTGCCTTATCTACGCCATTTGGCGTTAAGCCCCATGTTCCCCGGGAATGTTTCACCCCAAGCCCTTCGTCTTTCAAAGATTGAAACGCCCATTGGATCCATTTTTGGGTCCATAGGATGCCACCAGTTGACCCGAAATCTTCCGGGTTAACTCCCATCAACTTGCACACATGATCATATATATTTTCAGCCTTGACGGTTCGACCGGAATCAAACTTGGTGTGCGTAGCTAAAACCTTCAGCAACGGGTCGCGAAAGTCTTTGGCTGATAACGTTTGCGCGGCTTTTGACATTAGTTTTTCTTCCCCTCGCTGCCAGTCAAGTTCAACTTGTTCAAGGTTTTGAAATGGGCATCCATGACCCTTTTGGCAACCAGACGGTTTTCTTCATCCGGTAATCCGTCAAGCCACACACGAGCGGCGATTCCCATCAGATTTTCAGGCAGCTTCCTGTCGGATTCAGCGATGATGTCTTCCGCGTGTGACAGGATGCTGCATAAGGCACGGTGGGAAAATTCCCCGTGAAGTTCCCCACTCAAGATTTGCTGGCGAAGAGCAAGTGTGATGTCGCGAAACTTGGTCTCCAAGTTCGGATACGCTTGGAATAACGCATGAAATTTGGCTTTGACGATAGGGCCTTCATCTTCCCATTGCATCCAATGGAACTGGATCTTACGTTCAAACCGGTCAAGCAAGGATGCGTCTAAAGGGTTAGCCGAAATCATACGGCCACGTTCGTCCCCTCCACCTGATGTGTTGGCAGTTGCTACGATGATGGTTCCCGGTAACACCTTATAGATATGCCCGGCAGGCCCATCTACACGACCTTGGATCGAGTCCGTGATCAAACGAAGATGTTCAGCTTGATCGCGACTGGCGCGGTCGAAATCCGTGATTAAAACCAAATACGGAATCCGTCTTCCCGTGGAAGTGACATAGCCATCCCGTAAAGCTTTCAGGATCTCGCCTTCTTCCCAAATAGTTGAATCCTTGTTGAAGCCACGAGAGAAGAACCACGATTCGATGTCGGTGCCAGGTTTGACTTGACGAATAATGGCGGGGGTGCGAGTCATGTAAGACCATGCATGGATCATGGCATCCTTGCCAGATCCCGGCATTCCCCAAATGTAGATGGACCTACGGTGCTTCAAGGCTACTGCAACGTGTTGAACATCTTCCCCCAATTCCCCGTGTTTGGGAACCTCGTATTTATCTGGCAACGGCAGACAATGCTCCCCTAACACGTCATAATTGACGGGGAAACGGATTTTCGCAAACCGGATTTCCAAGTCCTTTGGATCGGGGGGATGGGCCCGTCGTGGAACTGGAATAGCATCATACTTTGCTTGCAAACGTGGGGATACTACTTCAGCCCCGGGAAACATCTTTAGGTAACCTGCACAATCATCCCTAGTGAAATCATGTTTCTTCGACATATGATCATATAGGGAGTCTTTGACAGTCTCCCCACATACGCGACAAGAAACCATGTTTTCATCCCCAGCCATCACTATCCCCCACACCCTTACGGATTGTGTTTTATCTACACCGAACACGCATTGAGTAAGCCAACCAGGTGGCTTATTCTTATTCAGATTTGCGTAGGTGAATGGATGGGGGGTGTGCCCCACATAGGCATCATGCGAATTCAACCTGGAACAACTAATGACTTAAGCCCGGTTGTCCAAGGGGCGCAGTATCGGACCACGCATAGGGCATCGGTTGTTGCCATTTTGGGTTCTGATGCCCCCAAGGTTCTATCTAGAGGGTGCAAGTTTTACAATGCCGATCGTTGGACTGGTCGTGTGCTGATCAACACTATGTGCGATTGGGCGAGTAAGAACCCTGGATGTATTCCCACACACGAAGTCATTCGGCAATGGGTAATGGAAGTCAATAAGTTCCACTACCCTGAAAACAAACGGGAAATCGTTATTGCTTCGACCCCAGATGTGATGCCTTTGCGGATGGCAATGGCTTTGGTTGGGGGTGCTTATCATGAAGCGTTGCATACGAAATTTTCGTGCCGTCGTGACATGACGCCCCAAGAAGTTGCATCCATCGTCATCGCTCGGTGGGCTAAAGTAATCGACTGGTCCAAGTACGTTAAGGCATTACTAGACTGGTCAAACATCATTGAGGATATCAAGATTGAACGCCGGGGATGCGAAACATACGACGGTATTCATTCCCGTATGTGCGACCTACATGACTTTGTGTTGGATCTGGAACACAAAGCCCACTTGGTAGGAATGGCGAGGACACGTAAGGGCCTTTCAGCGATGGGGGTTGTCCAATGTGTTTTCCGTGATCTTGGCAAGGGTTACGAGACTGATTTGCAAGCGGCAGCTTTGGAACGCTACGAACAGTGGAATCCCTTGGCATTCATGTTGGTTACCAATGGTCCTCTTTCCCCGTTGGTTAATGAAGCATCCGAATTGACATCCGCTGATGACCTCGGATCTTTACGGGTCGCGATGGACGTGATCAGCGTACTGGCAAACTTGCACCAAGACAATGATGGGGGGGGACCTAAGGACTCAAGCGAGGACCCCAACAAAAAGGAAGTGTGCCCACAATGCGGGGCCAACTCAACCAAGCTGAAGGTTCACCCTAAGTCTGATGGCAATGGTGGTCGGATTCATGGCAAGGGCATCGTTACATGTATTGATTGCGGGTGGCAGAAGGAAACTAACGTAAACGTCAAGAACCCTAAGGATAATGGCGGACAAGAAGAATCGAAGAATCAAGAGATGAGTTCCGAAGGCTTCAATCCAGACGATTACAACCTTGATCCAACGGATTCGGACAAGAAAGATACTGGATCCGAGAACAATCGAGAACAAGAAGACACTGACGAATCTACCGAAGATGACAAGAATCCATGTCAACAGGATACTTGTAATAAGGATTCCGACGATGGTGGTCCCAATAGCGGGGACCCTGGGGATGAGGAATGTGAATGTGATTTAGACCAAGGGGGGAACAACCACCATCCCCACAACGAACAAGGATGTGACCCAGACCAGAGTAGCGGCAGTTCGATTGACAAGGATATACCGCATGACGCCACCAAAGCTAAAGATGATTCTGGTGAATCTGGTAAAGGGGGTGCTGGCGCGGGGGGCCACAAGGATACGTCCAAGGATGAAGTGGATAACGATTGGTCTGTGTTAGCTAAAGACATCAATGGGGACAGTCAAGACACTGGTGTCAAGGATGTTGGCAAAGCTTTGGAAGAAGGCATCATTGGCATCCTTGAAAAAGAAGACGCCAGGCTTAAGACTGACGAATCCCCTTGGCGACCTTTTGATACATCCCAAGATAAGGCCGAACTCGTGAAGCCCTCTCGTAAGGGTAAAGCACAAGACATGATAGATGCGGATGCCATTTTGACATCTGTCAAAGCTGAAGTGGTCTACTTACGATCTCGTCTCCGTACCATCATTAAGGCAATGGAAATGAAAGGCGTTGCCCGTGGGGTTGCTAGGGGCCATACGTTGTCCAGTCGGTATTTGGTTGAAACCCGCGGGACCATTCGGGATGGACAAAAACCGAACCGTGCCTTTGATCGCCGCGGCGAAATCGTAGACATGACCATAGCTTGTGCCGTGGTGTTGGATGAATCAGGTTCCATGAATCACTTACGGGTAGATGCTACCCGCATCATGATGGCCTTGACGGAACCATTAGATGCTTTGAATGCCTCTACATTGGTTTTGGGCTTCCGTGACATCTTTGATGGGGGTCAAAACCCCGTACTTGATGGTGGCACCTATCACCGTCATTACCCCATTGGATATGACATTTTCAAAACTTTCAACGAACGGTTTCGCCAAGTCCGTTGGAGAATGGCTAACACACGAGCTGACGGCGGGACTCCGATGGCCGACGGAATCCAGTTCGCCCTAAATGCATTATCCTATCGAACTGAAGCCTATCGTTTCTTGTTTGTAATCACGGACGGGTGCCCTAACTGGGGACATTTGAATGTCATGAACTACCAGCTTCGGTTAGCAAAGGAAGTGGGGATTCATGTCATTGGTGTCGGTGTCGGCATTGGTGCATCTTACATCAAAAAAGTATTCCCAGACCACGTGTGGTCTGACACCATGTCGGAATTTCCTCGACTTCTGGTCAAAAAGCTAAATGAATTTGTGGATGTGCAAGCGACCAAACGGGGGCGCCTCATCAAGGACACATCAAAATGAGCAAGCGAATTACACGACCGACAATCCCATTGGAACCATTTTTGACGTGTCCCGTGTCTAAAGACAAATGGGGAAAAGGCATAGAGAAATTCATGGGGAGGGTGGAGGATTCCAACATGACGTTGGAAGAATTTCACAAGTCTCTGTGGATGCGCCAGCTAAACCGCAAGAAACCCCGTAAACTAACAAAGGGATCTACGTCGTTCCTCTATGAAATGCCAAATTACCAGGTATCAGTCAGCAACACTAAAGGCATACAGTTCGAGGTTCCAGCCCATTTTGATCGCAATCAAGCTTTGGACGCTATGGGTGATTACTTGGACGTCATTGGCGTTGGGAACAATAGCCTGCTGACCATGTCTGAGTACGTAGACGTGATGAACCACGGGATAAACGCCGTTCGGGGCAAAGAGTTCGTGTTTCCTCAAGATGATGACGTGGAGACCCTAAGGAAGTTCGTCTTGAACTACTGCGATGGGAAGGTGTGGACATCTGAGAATGTAAGGCCTGATATGATCCAAATGGTGTTCATTCCCGTCATGCTAGGGGCTTTGGATTTACCCGAAGATTTGAAGGGTGCGGTTGCTTCGTCGCTCCCCCCAAACCCGGGCAGTGTGGAAGATTTCGTAGGGCTTGAACCCAAGGATGATGAACTCCCATCGTTGCTGCCCGAACCATTGAAGCCTATCAGCACCCAACCCGACACGGAAAGAATGGATGAATTAGAACGTAAAGCCTTTTTCGGAACCTTAGCTGTCGGGGAATCCTTGGAAGGCTACATGGACGAAATCGAATCCAAAAACCGTACGGGGCTGGTCTTGTATGATATGCAGATGGCGGCATGGGAGGCAGACAATGCCACCATCATGGCCCAACGGGAAGCTATCATCCAAGCCAATGCAAAACGCAAGGATGCTTGGTTGGATCGTAAGAAGATGAACGACGATACCCGAGCTTTCGACAAGGCGAAAGCTCGATACTCGGTTGCCATGGAAGGTGTCTTCCAGCAGTATTGGAAGGATTTGGGATGCATTTGGGAAGCTTTGGACGGTCGCAATACGACAACCATGTCCGTCAACGGCATGCCAATGTTCTTATCTTGCCGCCTTATGTCCAAAACGATGTTGGCTAGGGCAAATGCAGCCATCAAACGGGAAATGGAGCATCGTAAGTCAATAGTGGTTTAGGCTTACCATTTGGCCTAAATGAATCAACGGCAGTCAAGCAAAGGCTAGACCAACAAGGAAAGGTGCCTAATAATGCGATCATATGTTCGAAATGAAACATCCGTAGATAAGCAAACCCTCATACTGGTTACATGGGAGCGGGAAACCTCTGAAGCTAATGCCCCCACCATTGAAGCAGTATTCCAGTATAACCGGCCCGAGACGTTTAGCTTGACCGACTTGAAACCTGGTGTGCTAGTCTTGCTATCCGTGACCCGAACGGACACCCGAATGCCGATCAAAATGACGGAAGATGAGGAACCACGGGTTTACCGGCAGGCATCCGATTGGGCGTCAGAGATGTTATAATAACCGCGCGGGCATAAGAAGCCCCTTATGGCTTCTTAGAAGTAGCCTCGGGCCATTCCATCCACAGACTTCAACAAATCTGGGATGCGGTGCGGGCCTGCCATCTTCTTGATTCCGTCTACGGCTACGTCGATCTCCAACCCTGCCGCTGTAACGAATAGGGGCTTGATTGATGTATGGCCCCGAACGACTTTAGCATGTGGGGCATTAAAGAAGGCCGTTTTGGCAACACCAACGATGGGAACTTGACCTTGGGGATTGGGCGCCCTGAATTAGGGCGGCACCTGTTCGACGCCCTGGACGTCCACGTAACCATCAATGCTGATGATGTCCGGCCGGGTGCCTAAAAGACCCAGCAGTTCCGAAATGCGAGGAAGTTCACGACGGTAAAATTCGCCAGACACATAGGGATCAATGTCGTGTCTGGTGAAAATGCATCGTTCGATGACCTCAATATCTGGCCAGTCTGCGATAACCAAACCCGCGACTTTGGCGGCGGACACGTCACCATGGTAATGGACATCGACGGCGGGGATAGACGTGGGGTTACATCGAAAAACTTGGATGCGTTGCTAGTAAGGATTGGAATCACTGCTACATGGAGCCAGTGCCGGGATTTGAACCCGAGTCCCTTGAATACCAATCAAGTGTTCTACCTGCTGAACTACACCGGCATGTGTTTCAAGCCATTTCTCTTATTTTATTTGGAGCCCCGTGCCGGAATCGAACCGACAAAACCTGATTACAAATCAGGTGTTTTACCGTTATAACTAACGGGGCAACGAACGGTGTTAGGGCCTATCAGCCCGGAGCCCCGTGCCGGATTTGAACCAGCGAATCTTGATTACGAATCAAGTGTTTTACCAACTGAACTAACGGGGCGATCAAATCCGACAATGGCATGGTGGGGGCAGGTGGAATCGAACCACCACGTTAGCACAATGTGAACGGTTTTACAGACCGCCGAGGCCTCCCATATCCTCAATACCCCCGATGAATTCACATTTTGTCGTTATAGGTCATTCAGTGCAAGCGGGGAGATTCGAACTCCCAAGGTTGTTTAGACCGGGGGTTTTTGAGACCCCTGCGTAGACCGTTCCGCCACGCTTGCCTGGACATTATCCCTTTCTTTTAGTTACCAACAACAAGTGCCGGGAGCGGGATTTGAACCCGCACGCCCTAAGGCATCAGATTTTAAGTCTGGTGCGGCTACCGATTTCGCCATCCCGGCATCTACTTTATCTCCTCCCCCTAAGCATCTACGCGGGGACATGCAAAAGTAAGCCACATTCGGCCAGTTTTCTATAGGTGCCGAAGGTCGGTAACGCTCCGACTACGCGAGGCTCTTCAGGCCTCCGCTCTACTTTTGAGCTACCCCGGCGTACTTCTAACGATGACCCCTAGACTCGAAACCACGTGTTCTTTTGTAGGGCATGGCAGGAGGGACTCGAACCCCCATCACATCCAGATTTGGAGTCTGGGACTCTACCAATTGAGCTACCGCCATATCTTATGGCGCCCATGCCCGGATTCGAACCGAGGCTGCAACGCTGAGAACGTTGTTGTCTAACCACTAACAAACATGAGCCTTGAAATCGTGGCGGAATCGGGGAGATTCGAACTCCCGGCCCGGCTTTTAGCACCGAGCACTCGCTTTCCAGGCGAGCACCTTGGACCACTAGGACAACGATTCCTTTGAATCACTACATGGTGTCGATAGTAGGATTTGAACCATTCTCCTAAACTTAGGTGAAGTTGGGCATGATCCCAATTTCACTGTTAGGTTCTTGCTTCACAGAAGATAGTTTCATTAGGATATGGCGTGTCTACCTTTCCACCATATCAACGTCGGCGGAAGCGGAGAGATTCGAACTCTCGCACCAGTTACCCGATGGGCAGTTTAGCAAACTGCTGGTTTTAGCCACTCACCCACGCTCCCTTTTCTAACAAACCATGGCGGAGGCGAAGGGATTCGAACCCCTGGGGGCCTTTCAACCCCGGCGATTTTCAAGACCGCTGCCTTAAACCGGACTCGGCCACACCTCCATTGACACTACACGGCGGAAGATGGAGGACTCGAACCTCAGCCGACTCGTCATCGACTTACATACTTTCGAGGTATGATCCGGATCCGACCGGGCATCTTCCATGGTGGGGGCGAGTAGATCGAACTGCCAAAGTCGTAGGACGGCTGATTTACAGTCAACTAGGCTCACCACCTGCCAAACACCCCCAAAGTGCTGTCGGCGAGAGTCGAACTCGCGCGTCCGTAAGGACATCAGTTTCTAAGACTGACGGGTCTACCTAATTCCCCCACAACAGCATGGGCATCACAACCCCATCTAGGAAGGTTGTGACGCCTATTACAACGCATCCAGTTTTCAAAGTCCGGCCCGACACGAAGTCGGGTGGTTCGAGACGAACGCATGCCCCAGAAACGCGAAAGCCCCCTCCGATTCTACCGGAGGAGGCTTCAAGCTTCTCGGGGGTGCCCCTAAATCAGCTCTCCGCCACCTCCGGCGTAAGCGAATACCATGACAACGATAAGGTTGTCATGGTAAGCTCGCTAAAGCTGATGGATAACCTGGTCACGACACACCCTGTCCCGGGTGACCGGGACATCTTACTTTACCCCATTTTGCATGGGGAGTCAAGTGCCGACCTCCTTCTTGGACCGGCAATCCATCTACGCGGTCAGGCAGAAAAGTAAGCGCACCCTTAGATATGGACTCGGTAAATTTCCTATCTCCCCACCTTTGGTGGCCTTTGGCCGTTGATTTGTAAACATGACACACGTGAAAAAAACATCCTCCACTTTATCCCTTGCAGTGTATCGCTTACTAGAAGTTATGGCTAAGGGTGCGGGGAAGACCAGCACCTTGGACATACATTTGCTGGCGGAAACACTGGGGGCTATTGGGTGGTCTGTTAAACCAACCCCTGGGTTTGCCCGTTTGACAACCCATCGCCAACTAGATAACCATCCGGTTATCCAGTCATGGTTAGCCAGACATCGCGCGGAGACTTGGGGTTACGACGGGGTCAAAGAGCCCAAGGAAGTGTGGTTTGATTCGCAGGAATCGGCGGAATCCGGTTACAAGAGTTTTCCAGTTCAAGTTAGTCCTATCCCTAGTACAGACATATCAGATTTGACAGTACATCATGTGAACTCACCATCCAGAAGCCGAAGCGATCGTTGGATCATATGGACGATGGGTTGGACGATGGGTGTGCCCACGTTCACATTCACGTCAAAGTCAGGATCGGAAGTCACGATATCAATGAGTGTGGACTACAGAGGTCGAATTGCAGACCCGAACAAGACCCCCATGCCTTCTTTCTGGACATGGGCATACAAAAATGGCTTACAACAAGATGCACAGGAGATTCTATCAAGTATCGCCATCGTCCCCAAGAAACCTGCAACCCTAACGGATCGGACTTTGGACGACACGGGGACATGTCCGGCATGTATGACCAACGTCAAAATGGCACGTGGTCGAATCATGCGCCATGGATGGTCTGTTCAGGGGCACCGTGGCCGTGGTCAATATGGTTATTCCTGGCATAGTGGTCCTTGTTTCGGTGTCGGTTATGAACCATGGGAAGTTAGTCCAAAGGGTGCAGAAGATTATGTCAAAAACCTAGACAAGATTCTGGCGAACCTGAACCAATTGATACAGGATTTACGTTCCGGCACGAGAGAGATCCGTAATCCAAGATACGACCCGAAATCCTTTAGTGGTTCAAGGGTGCCAAAGACCCTGACACCATCAGATCCATCATATGATAAGGCGCTACGAACGTTGATTGACATGAAAACGATGGAAGTCAATCAAGTCACAATAGAAATATCAAGGACCGACGCCCGTATCGCCTCTTGGGAGCCAAAGCCCTTGTATGGCAAAGAAGCTGCTAATCATTCAAGAAAAGGCACCCCCATGCCAAATCTAATGCAACGTGTGGCGAACAGACATATCGCGGCGATCTCAGAAAGAAAATCCCTTATGTGGGCGTCTGGAGAAGTTGACAAAATCAACCGCAGGCTAGAAAACGTGCACCTCGTATTGACGGCTCGTGAACACTCCGGCCCTCCCTATGAAGGATTTGAATCCCTAGCGGATGGGGATTCAGTTGTGTCTAAAGCCGTTGAGAACTTGTCTGATGCGGCAATTTTATTGGCAAAAGCATCTAAGGCCTTACATGCTAAGGGTTCATTGATGCCTCGTGTTGCACGTTCTGAAGATAATGCTTTGGACGGATTGGACAAAAGGACGGGATTACGGCGAATTAATGCCGTGATTGCGGGTGCCAATCTGGATGGGTTTTTCCGAGATAACAGTTGGGCGCCGATCCATAAGCTGTGGAAGAGCTTCGAGAAAGCCGGGATCATTATCGAATTGATCAGTGCCAACTACACCAAAGATGAATATGGGAACCCAAACTCCAAGACTTGGAAATTCAAGATCGAGTGGTTGGGGCCAAATGAACGGCCCGTCGTAGTTTACGGCCAAGTTGTGGCTTCTGGAGCCGGAGAAGTACAAGACCCGTTAAGTGTCTACGACGTTGTAGCTTATGTCAGTTGAGCGAGCGGCAACATCCTTATACTGCCGATTCGTTGCCGTGGTGAATGCCACTCCTGGACTTGATCGATACCGACGCCAGATCACAGGATCATGCTGCCGGCCCCCGACGGACCCACGGCTAAAAGATGGCATTAGAGCTTTTCTAGTACGTGCCCCGCAATTTCGGGACGTGTTGGGGACTTTGATTGCCGATTCGTAGAACACCCCCGAAAACGTTGACCATATTTCAAAACAAGAATCTAACGTCCTAATACCGCTAGCCAAATCGAAACTCTCCCAGTTCGGGTAAATTATTGTACGCTAAATTTCAGGTAATCTGAGGAGCAAGTTCAGCTTTTCATGGTACAGCATTGGGTCAATACTTCCTCTATACCGTACCCATAGAGGTAGCTTAGGGCTTACCCTAAAAATGATCAAGTCGAGAATCACATTCAACACACATGAAACGAACGGCGGCAAGCTCCGCCGTTTGTCTGACCTATACGCAGCTTACACCGCATATGTGCAGGAATGTATTGACCAAATGGCCAGCGGGCGGCGCAGCAACGTATTCCCGTCCGAACGGCAAACGTACTTCAAGCCGTCCCCAGTGCTTTCTAGCCAAATCGAAAAGAACGCCCGTATGCAAGCCGTTGATCTGATGGCTGTTTGGGTCAAAGGCTTGTACGGAAGGAAGCTAAGCAAGCAGATCGCCAGGACCGAAGGCTTGTCTGACAACCAAAAGATGCAACTCCGTTGTTGCGGCAAGTATAACGTTTCACGGGCAGGGAAGTTCGGCAAAGGCACCATCACCCAAGAAATGGTTGATCTTTACTGGGGTTGGGTTTGGGACGAGAGTGTTTCTGGTAAGCCACCTACGGTTTCTGCACAGATCCCGATGATGATGACTGAAATGACTTGCGTGTTCGGCCCCTCCAAAGGCAGTGAACATTTCGGATGGTGGCTACGGTTTAGTGGCCTAGAGAGTGGCCGACGTGTGCAAGTCCCGTTAGTTTCCACACCTTACCTGAACGGCAGTTTCGCCAAGACCGTGTTAGTCCAACCTAGCCGTGATGGGCGTTGGCGGTTTCAGTTCAGCGAAGAAGTGCCTGACAAGGCCCTGGACGGCTCCAAAGGCAAGGTTGGCCTAGACGTTGGCTTGAATTGTTTGGCCGCTACTTCAGACGGTAGAATCTACGGGCCCAATTTCAAACCCTTGTTCGACAAGACATACACCAAAGTCCGTACCCTGAGGGCCAACCGTCAACGCCAGGGCTTGAAGGAAAACTCCCGAAGGTTGTCCAAGCTAGAAACCAGGTTGTCAGGACAGGCCAAGACAACTACTGGAACCGCGGCAAACAAGTTGGTCAAGGCTTTTCCAGATCACACTTTCGTAGTAGAAGATTTGGATTTGCGGGGTTGCAAAGGTCAGAAACGGTTTGCTTATCGGGCTTTGCACAAGAATTTAGCTAGCAAAGCTGTATGCGAAGTAGTGAACCCCGCGTACACAAGCCAAATGTGCCCTTCTTGCGGGTGCATAAGCCGAGGGAATCGGAAAGGAATCAATTTCTGCTGCACTAGTTGTGGCAGAAAAGCTCATGCCGATTGGGTAGGAAGCTACAATTTGCTCGGACGTTCCGAGGACAAACAGATTGGGGCTGGTGATCACCCTTCGGTAGTGAAGCGGTTGTTGGTATCGCGATACTTGGCCCGCCGTAAGGCAGCCAAGTCCAGTGTTCCAACTACCGTGCCGCACAGGGGGCGGCAACGCGCGCCTGTACCGTCAGGCCGGAATCTTACTACCGGGGGACCCCAGAAGGCTACCGGCACAGGTTCAAAGACAGTCGTACTTAGGATTACCTAGGTTCTGTTATACGGTAAAATTCATTTGGACTGGGGAGGTCAAATTACATGCCCGCACGTGACATCTATACTGGACATGACGCTCGTAACCGTCTTCTTCGTGGGGCCAACAAAATCGCACGGGCTGTTTCCGTAACTTACGGGCCCGGTGGACGAACGTGCATCATGGACCGCATGGCTGGATTACTGGCCACCAAGGATGGGGTGACGGTGGCCCGTGAGGTTGACTTGCCGGACCACACGGAGAATCAAGGCTGTCAGGTCCTAAAGAACGCATGTATTAAGGTCAACGATGAAGTTGGGGACGGCACCACGACGGTTGCCGTTGTAACGGATGCTCTGTTGACTGAAGGCCATAAGGTAATCTCTACGGGGGTTGATCCAGGAGGTCTTGTTCGAGGGATGTATGCGGCCAGGGATAAGGTTGTTAAAGTCATTCGCGGGATGTCAAATGTCATTACGTCGCAGTCGGAATTGGAACGGGTAGCGGCATTGGCATCCAATGGGGATGTTGATATCGCCACGAATCTTGCGGATGCGTGCATGGCCGTTGGTAAAGAAGGCACTGTGATCATTGAAGATGGGGTAGGGCTAGGCACCACCTTGGAATTCAAAGAAGGTATGGAGATTGAACAAGGGCCTTGTTCGCCAAGTTTCTTGGGGGATAAGCTAGAGCGTATCATCAACAAACCTTTAGTTGCCGTAATTCATGGTCGACTTCGGTCATTGGATGATGTTCAGGATTTGATGGAAACGGCATCCCAATGGCCAAACAACGGACTAGTGGTTTTCTGTTTGATTGCGGAATCTGAAGCCTTGGCAACTATGACGGTCAATGACACCAAGGGTGTCATGAAGTGCGTTGCTATTGGAGCGCCAGGTGTTCAATTCCGCAAGGTCGACTACTTGGAAGACTTGGCGGCCATGTCCGGTGCAACGATGGTAGATGCCAATGCAGGGATGAACCATCGCAAATGGGACCCTGAATGGTTTGGGTCGTTGCATCAAATTATCATCAAACCTAGATCCACGGTAATGACTTCGCTACCAGAGGCTCAAGACTTCATTCAAGATCGAATGACAGTCTTACGTGCCCAAGAAGATTCATGTGTGTCAGATTACGACCGGGATCGGATCAAAGAACGCTTGGCAAAGCTGGCAGGCAGCATGGCGATCTTGAAGATCGGCGGGGCTACAGAAATCGCAATGAAGGAACGCCGTGCTCGGGTGGAAGACGCTTTGGGAGCCGTGCGGGCTGCCTTGCGCTCTGGTGTGGTGCCTGGTGGTGGCATCGCCTATTTGAGGTCAACAAATTGTTTGCCCGCACGAAAATTGACAGAGAGGAAAACCCCTGAAGACTATGGCGAGTTCATCCTGTGCCAGGCACTGATGAAACCTTTGGAAATCATTGCCAATAACATTGGGGAAGAAGGGAAGGTTGTTGTTTACAATGTTATGAATAAGTGGGATGGGGTCGATTGTGGTTCCGGTGATTGGGTGGGTTGGGATGCGTTGACAGGAACTTACCGTGATCTGTCTGATGACCCCTTGATTATGGACCCTACGGATGTGGTTGTGGCCGTCATTAATGCCGCTGTCTCTGTGGCAGGGACTTTGCTGAATGCTGAAACGGCTATCGTACTCCAGAAGGACGACAAATAATGCCCGTTTCGCCAAGGATTCTGTGGAAGAAAACCGGTACATATTCAGATGGGTCAGTGGCATCCATTGAAGTTCGCATAGCTTTGGATCCCAATGGGAAGTTATGGTCGATCAATCAGCCCGCGTCACCAAAAGACAATGATGTTTTTCAATCATGGAAGGATCATGGTGTTCGGGCAATTACGCACGCCATGTTGACGGAAGCCTTACGGCGAGAAGTCTACATGTGTGTCCTTGCCCAATTGACCAAGGATCCATCTTTCGTTCGCACTTATGCTAGTGGTGATCCATCTATTAGGTCTGATTTAGAAGCGGACTTGGTCCGTGTGGTCAGGGAAACCCTAGAAGCCACGTTGCCAAAAATGATTCCGAATGCTGTCCTGGAAGTAATGGATATGGTGGCGAAACAAGACAGTGTGAAACCAACCGATTAGGATGAAACGATGTCCATTCTCGATAGCATTATGAAGAACAAAAAAGTCGCTATTTGGAAGAGATTCTTGGCTTTGGGCGATCGGGATGTTCCTCATTCCGTGAACCCTCCTCGTACACCTGAAGATGCCCTCACAATGGGATACCGTTTGGGCTTGCAAGCTGGATATGGTGAAGGACTGGCTGACGGTGTGGATTTGGGCTTGAATGTCGGAACACATTTAGCTACGTCTGAATCCATTCCCGTCGTATCCTTTCACGAACCCTTTGACGTATGCTGATCTTTCTTCGTTGATCATCCTATGATTCCAAACATGATGGGACCACCTCGTGGTTCACTACGTCATGGTGTGGGATCCGATCCGGACTGGAGTCGGGGATGTACGACAAGAAAGCGAAAGTTAACGTAGATCCAAAAAGGCAACCGAACCAGTATTCGTGTGTGGCAACCAGTTTGAGCATGGCACTACAGTCCTTGGGGATCCCTGAGACTGAGTGTAATACGGATCAGGTTAACAAAGTGTTAGGGGCGATGCCTCTTCGTGGCGCTTCTTGGGAACAAGCCGCGGGGGCGGCTTCCCACTTTGGCTGTCGGGTTACCCTTGTCATCCCCGCCACACTAAATCAAGTGAAGCAGTGGACAGATCGTGGGACTCCGGTATTGATTGCATGGAATACGGGGAACGAATGGTCACATGCTAGCTTGATCTTTGACGTAACATCAGAACATGTTCACATTGCGGATCCAAACATCCCCAACCCTGATCAAACGGTTCGGGTGTTAACCCACGATGAGTTTTATGAAAAATGGTGGGAGAAGGCATCCGAGGGGTATAAGATTCGTCGTCCTGCCATGGCAGTTGAACTAGAGGTCAGCAAGGAAGGTCGTCAAATGATTGCATCTGCTAAGAGGAACATCGTTGCTCGCGTTGCTACTCGCTACATGATGGCATCCCCGTTTCCACTTGCTCAAGCATTTGTGGACCAGGTTGGAACACCAGAACGCATGCCATTAATGAAGTTGCAGAAAATACTCGTTGCTTCGTTCATTCACGCCTTGTCAAAGTCAGACACACTCATGTTGACGTCAGCTAAGGTGACCGAGAAAATCGACATAGAGAAGACATACTATAGTAAGTCTAGAGTTTTCATAGAACACGGAGTGAGAGTAATACCAGACGAATACCCAACTACCATGATGGAAGTAGCCGGAGCCCTTGATGCAGACTATTCCGCAGAAATAACCCCTAAGGAAATTGTGGCTTCTCTAATCAATGAAGCCTCCTCGGGCCAGTTCTTTCTTCTCCTCAAGCGTGAGATCCTAGAATTCTTCTCGTCGCGCGATAACAAGGTCTTGTTTGAAAAGGCTTTCAACACGATTTTTGCCGGGGATCCGATGTTATTGGGGGGTATCCCTTGGCGTGATGTGGATGATTATGAGTTGGACGAGGTCTACTCTAGTGTTCAGAGTCCTGTTTTACGGGGCGTTCCATCTCAATACGAAACCACGGTGAAGTCCGCTACCGTGTCGTTCACTGGGGCACACTTCTCGGTCCATGTATTAGTGCTGCATGATTTCTACCCAGATGACAGTGATTTCGATCTAGCCCCCAACTATGAGCCGGAACCGGCATGTGGTTATGATACTATCTATGAGAACAGATGTGATAAGTGGCGTTATTGATGGACATTCTTGACAGGAAAGCGTGAGTATGATGGCACCATTACAAAAAATCAAACCCGTACGCCAAGCTTCTGCAACCAAAGTGGCAGAAGCATACGATTGCGTTAAGGACTACAAATCTGGGGGGTTGTCATACGAGGAATACATTGATTGCTTGAAGCGATTCAAGGATGAAGATGATGATTATGGTGGGGGAGGTGGTGGCGGATACTACAGGCCGTACCCTCAACGATATCCAGTAACAAGAGTCCACATGACGGAAAAGGAGATGAGTGAAAACAGAGATTTGGTGAGTAAAACACTGGTTGCTTTGGCAACGGATCCAACACCAAATAAGAAGGAAACTCAATTCCTATACAGCATTCTGCGTACTGGATACCTATCAGATAAGCAACGTTCATGGCGAGACAGCATCGTTCAGAAACTCATGCCGATCATCCGGCAAATCCCACAGGATTTGGTCAAATCGCTGACTTGGAGTCAAAATTACTACCCAGACTTTATTGGACGTTCGGATGATCCCCAACATGTAGAATTTGCTGATAAGTTCTGGAGCGATAACAAGACCGATGGGAGATTGATACGTATTGGCCCAGCGCGTAGAACCCCATTGGTTCATACCCCCCCGGCACAAACAGATCCGCCGGCATCACAAGGTAGCGACCAAAACGCTAAGTTGAAGATCCTTGACGCGGTATTGGCTCGTCGCCCTGATGGTTTTATTCAGTCCATTCGGGACCAAGTCGCTCGTGGACGTAGTCTGTCGGAAGCTCAGTTACGGGCGGTCCGGGCGGTTCTATACCGCAACAACATGCGTCCAGAAGCCGATAGTTTTCGTATGGCATCCCATCATGCGGCATGGGGAGTAGATACGCACCTCAGAGACTTCATCGACTACATGGAGAACAACGCCATTGGATTTTCTACAGGTCTCCTTGGTTGGTGGTTGCCCGCCCATAACATGGCTGTTCGATTGACTAAGACGAATAAGGTCATCGTACTGAAATACCACATGATCCCCGATGAAACATCTCCGAAACAAGCATATTCTCCTGGTGTTGGACAAAGCGGCCCAATGTTGACCGTTGCCCCCATGTGGCGACGGCATCCCAAATACACGGGGTTGTATGCACCGACGGAAGTTTTGGCGAAAAAGTTGGTTGGTTTGATGTCGCGTGAACCGACCATCCCCAATACCGTCAAAGCCGAGATGCAATGGGTCAATGACATGTTTGACGTTATCATCCCCGCCAGCATTGTGACTCAGTTGTCCATGAAGGCGGTCAAAAACGCGATTAGCAGATGGTACGTCCCTGGGATCAAATTCCAGGACATTTCTTTGTGATCTGACACAGAGCCAATGCAAAAGGAATCTTAGAGGAGAATCTAAAAATGCGAAAGGATGGCAAAAACGCACGTTTTGAAGCCGGAAAACCTGCGGATCCAACCGAAAACATGTCTCCCGAGAACGCCCAGAAATGGGATGACATGAACGAAAAATATCAGGACAAGTTCAAGACCGCCGACTTTGACATGATTGCTTTGGAAGTCATGGCCAATGGGCCGTCTTCAGAAGTCATTAAGGCCATGACTTCCAAGATGGCTGTTGGCGACATTCCAGCTGACGTGGAGCGTTACGTCAAGGAAATCAGAGAATCAAACCCGGACTACGATGATGCTCAGGTTTGGGCAACGGCATGGTCAGTTTTCTGCAAATACAAGAGTCCTGGATCTGATCATTGCACCATGGATACGAAGGATTACTTCAAGTCCGCGATGGAAGGCCTGGAGAAGATAGCGGCTCGTTCATTGTCGGATATTGCAGATGAAATTCGTAATGATTGGAAGAAGCCATACTTCGGCGCCGTACCCTACATTGGTGCTATGTCTGGGATGGACTCCATTGACGACGATTATGGGATGGATTCAGGTTCATCCATCGTGGCCTACTTCCTTAGCAACTCATCTAGTTGGAAGGGGGACGTAGCAAAGCGGGTTAAGAAAGAGCTGCAAGACATGTTGAAGAAGTCACGCAAATATGCATCCGACCGCGACTTCCATAAGCTGGTCAAGGCTTGTGGCGGGGTTACTATAGCTGAAGGTTGCCCCGACAACCTCGATGAGTCCGAGTGTAAAGAATGGGAATCGAATACCGAGAAGTACAAGAACGTGGTGAAGGACCAGCACACAGCTGGGTATCAAGATCGCTGGGACATCCCAACGGAGATGGCTGGATCCAACGGAAATAATTTGGTTTATCGAATTGATAATGGGGTGATCTTATGGCCCGATAGTGGCCGTCATCGGGTTGAATTGGATGGCGAAGATGGGGAGGAATTCGCAAAGCTCGTTCATAGGCTCCTCGCCCAAAACTTACCAGAGCCCCAGATGTGGCGTCGATTGGAGCACCTTGCACATGAGTTTTCGAATGACCCAAAATACAAAGTGGCGGGCATCGTCAATGACTTTGTGAAGTCGGAACCCGATAATTCATTGCGGAAGAATCCCTTGGATCCCATGGCGACGTGGGATGAAGGGGAGATCGACTTAAAGGATGACCCCCGTGACCATAAATCAAAAGGGTCTATGATCCCAGGCCTGGAAGATCGTTTGGCTGCGAGATACTATACGTCATCGAAAAACCTTGGGAAGGAATCAGGTTCCGATTACATGGAATATGTGATTCGGCAAAAGGCAAATGGGAAACCGGTAAAAAGCCATAAAGATTGGGCAGAAGGAAACAAGAATAGGCGTCATCACGACATCTTGACCCGAAAGGCTGAAGCCGATGATGACGAAAAGACTGGCAAGTTCGAGGAAGGTAAACCTACCGATCCGACCAAGAACATGTCCCCCGAGGACGCAGCCAAGTGGAAGGACATGAACGAGGAGCACGGGGACAAGTTCAAGACCGCCAACTTCCAGGTGCTCTACAAGCCGCTGATCACCGACCTCAACACCCTGAAGAACGATCTGGCCAAG
>Ga0194120_10004196_pt1 | contig 22516 bp, 22 predicted proteins | sample TA2MahCa65mmetaG_FD_148642 | JGI IMG/M metagenome (GOLD analysis project Ga0194120, IMG submission 148642) | Freshwater microbial communities from Lake Tanganyika, Tanzania - TA2015019 Mahale Deep Cast 65m | ecosystem: Environmental > Aquatic > Freshwater > Lake | place: Tanzania: Lake... | reverse complement strand
CCACACTCGGGTCGCTCCATGCTGCAATTCCGGAACTCAACACCGTCTCATCCTTGCTCAATCCCGGCAATCTCGTGGTGACATGCGACTTCGGTAGCCTTGCGGAGGCAAACGCATGACCTATCAAGCGACAGATCTCGACACCAACCTCTTTTCTGGGGTTGACCTGCGCGCGTTTTGGGAAACTCTCCGGCTTCGCTGGTGGGTGATTCCTGCCGTGCTCGCAGTTTCTGTCGGGCTCCTGTGGGCTCAAGAATCAGATTTGCAAATTGAGCCAAGCTCATACTCCATCTCGCGCACGTACGAGGCTCGAGACCCCACCGCCATTCTCGCGAGCGTCGGTATTGACCCGGTTTCCGTGCGAGCGTTCCCAGATGTCAACAACCAGGTATTGATCCTGCAGAGTGCGGCTGTCCGCCAAGAAATCTCCGAGAAGATTGGGCGTGATACTGCCGTGACGGTAACACGGAGCAAGCCGACATTCACACTCATCGACACGCTGGAAAGCGACGGTCAAAGTTCCCTTGTCTTCCAGAGTGCAGGAGTGCCGACATACTCGTTTTCGTGCAATGAACGCGTCCGTGAAGTATGTAATACCGCAATTGATGCATATGTGGCAAAGGCAACGGATTTGCGGACGGACGCCTTCCGTGCAGGATTAGAGGATCTAAAATCGGTTCTGATATCAGTCAATGAGTCTGCTGCAGACGCAGCACTTCCTACAAAGATAGTTGCGATTGGTCAACTGCTTGATCGACTCGAGACGCCCCTGGTCGAGGTGAGTCGCTCCGAAGAAGCAATAGGTGGCACGGTTAGTAGCGTCCGCCGACCCACCTACACCTTCGGTGTCATTGCTGGGCTCGTTATCTCGCTCTTGATTCTCCTGCAACTCACATATAGCGACCGTCGGGTCAGGTCGCTTCGCCAACTATCGCGTCTGGCCTCGAATTCCCTACTTGGTGCACTGTCTGCAAGACCAAACAGTGTGCAGGACCGTCAAGTGGCCGTTCTGTTGCACCATGCAATCTCGCAACATGGCGCCACTCAGTTGCGGCTGCTTCCACTTCGCTCACCGCTCCGAGATGATTCGGCGATGGATCGAGTCGTCGCCATGCTCACGGTGTCGGCACGAACCTCGGCGCCATTTGCCGACCTCAGCGTGGCAGAGCTCGCACAACCTTCCACCAGTGAACTTGATGTGATCGTTGTTCAGCGCAATCACGACTTGCGCACCGATGTGGTGGAAGGGCTCTCGGCACTGAGGAACTCAGGTCGTGCGCTTGCTGGCGTACTCCTCATCGACTAGCCCAATCTGGGGTTGCTCCTCGTTAACCCGAAGTAGCCCCCAAATCAGCAGGGCCCACAAGAAGTGAGAGCCAATGAAAAACGACTCTTGAGTCGCCGCCACTAGCACGAAACACACGGTGACGAATCGAATGCTGTTGTTGGTATGCCCTGGTGAATCTGTGAAGTTACCAAGTGAAGAAAGAAGAAAATATACGAACAAGGCTCCCGCTAACACGCCACCACCGAGCAACAAATCGTGGTATCCGTTATGCGCCCATTCTGTCGGGAACGCTGCCCACCAGACTCCTTGTTTGAAAAATTGTTCAGTCTGGCGGGCAGCCATCCACCCCCAACCCTGTAGTGGTTTTTCGAGGAAACCCGTCCAGTTTTGCGACCATAGCGCGGCCCGAGAGTTGAAAGTTGAGGTCTCGGCCGGCACGCCAGATAGAGATGCCACGTTCTGTAAGGCAAGAAACACTCCGAGAGCCACCAAACCAACCGACAGGCGTGCGGCTCCGATGTTCTGGATGAGACTGATTCGCACCTTGCGAAGCGCTATACGAAGCATCTGCCAAAGAATGAGAGCAAGAAACGCGACACTCACCGCGAACGGTGTCGTGCGTGATTCGGCTTGCCATAGGACGATGACAGAGAGTGCCCCAAGCACGATGGCCCCGAGCATGCTGAGATTTCGGCGTACACCATGGTGTACCCAACCTGTGGGGAGCACCCCAAACGCGGCGATGAGGGCCACCCCGGCAACTGGTGCCAGTGAATTGCGGTTGTAGTAGATGCCAATCCAGAAACCATCATTGAGATCGCGTGCTGCATCCCACACGCGATAGACCGCGAGTACTGATAAGAGCAGGCCGATTGTCATGGCCGTCAGCACGATCCACCAGAACTGGATCGGTCGGAACCGCAGCACGAGAAAAATCCCAAAAGTGGTCGTAAACACCAGTGCGATGAACTCGGGCAGAGAATGACGGGCCAGTGTCGACCAGAGCACCGTACAGCCCAACCACACATGCAGCGCGACAAGCGCCTGCATCGAGCGGTTGCGCAGCATCTCGACAGTAAACATTCGTGCCACAACAATGAGTGCGGGTAGCTGCACAGCCACAAAGGTGGCGAAGTACACGTGCGGCAATGAGGTCTTCGCAGAGACCACCAACGACTCGGCACTCCCGCTCCACAGGCGATACACCGGCCCCTGCGTGAGTGCAAACAGCGCAATCACAGCGTAGACAAACTCAACGTGCGGCAATATTTTCCTGACCGCCGAGGTAGTAACCACCATTCACCAATCTATTGAGGTACCTCTGCTTCTTCGTTGAGAACTAACCTGAACTCAGTGTCTTCTTCAAGAATCCCATCGGCTATCGGGAACTCTCCGCGTGATTGAACAGTTTCCCGTCATTATCACGGTGCGCGACCGGCTGAGCCCGCTCCTTCTCTTGCTCAAATGGCTCGGATCAGTTGGTCAACGCGAGATTTGGCTATGCGATAACGCGAGCACGTATCCATTGATGGTCGAGTTTTTGAAGGCAACCGAGCACAAGGTGATGTACAACAACTTCAATCTTGGACACCGTGCGCCATGGCTGAGCGGGCTCGTCCCTGATTTGGGTTACGACCGCCACTTCATCGTGACCGACCCTGATGTCGTGCCGACCGAGGAATGCCCGAAGGATGTATTGCGCGTCTTCAAGCAAGCGCTCGAAGAACACACCGAATTCGACAAGGTGGGGTTTTCACTCAAGATTGACGACCTACCCGACCACTACCGACACAAGAAGAACGTCGTCCTCTGGGAAGGTCAGTTCTGGACCGACAAATTTTCGCGACACTTCTATCGCGCACCAATCGACACCACCTTCGCGATGTACCGACCCGGTCTTGGGCATGAAAACGGCAAGTCGCTGCGCGCTGCCCCACCGTTCGAGGCCCGCCACATACCGTGGTATCAGGACTCGCGCAACCCCACCGAAGAAGATCTCTATTACGCCACGCACGCTGACTCGTTGATCTCCAACTGGAATGGCAAGACGCTGCCCGCAAATGTGAAGGCCAAATTGCGTAATCTGCGCAAGAGCGCCAAACCCGTCAAGAAGGGCGAGAAGCGTTGACCAACACCGTCATCCATGTCGAAGGGCTCTGGAAGAACTTCCGGATGTATCACGAACGCAATAGATACATCAAAGCGGCCATGCTGCGTGGTCGACGCGCTCGCTACGAAGAATTCTGGGCGCTGCGCGATATCAGCGTCGACATCAAGGATGGTGCAACGATCGGTTTCATCGGCGCAAACGGCTCAGGAAAGTCGACCTTCCTCAAGTGTCTGACGGGGATCTACACGCCTGACCGAGGCTCGGTAACGGTGAACGGAACGATAGCCGCCCTACTCGAGCTCGGTGCCGGGTTCTCTCCCGAACTCACCGGCCGCGAAAACATCTTCCTGAACGGCTCGATTCTCGGCATGTCACGCAACGACATCAAGAACAAGATGAATAAAATCGTCGAATTCGCGGGTATCGGCGAGTTCATCGACTCGCCGGTGAAGAACTACTCATCAGGTATGACCGTACGACTCGGGTTCTCCATTGCTGCCCACGTTGAGCCACGCATTCTTCTCATTGACGAGGTGCTGTCCGTCGGTGACCAGAACTTCCAGCGACGCTCGAGCGAGAAAATCGAGGAGTTTCGGCGGGAAGGTCGCACGATCGTGGTGGTGAGCCACAGTTTGGGAGTCGTCGAACAACTTTGCGGCGAAACTGTCTGGTTGGAGAAGGGTGCTATCCGCCTGCACGGAGCATCGGCCGAGGTCATCGCGGCATACACAGGTGGCAGTTACCAGACGCACAACAAGGATGTCGATGGTTTACACGAGCAATGGGGCACGGGGGATGCCACGCTCACATCGTTGACCATCACGGACGCATCGGGTTCTCCGATTTCGGTGGTGGAGACCGGAATGGGGGTTCGATTCACCTTGCAGATGAACGCCCACACTCCGATCGAGGCACCGATCATTCGAGTCTCGATCGACACTCTGCAAGGACAACACGTATGGTCGACATCGTCACAGCACGGTCAGGCACGACTGCGGATGCTCGACGGCCCCGCCACGGCAATCATCGATATTCCGAGCCTTCCACTACTTGATGGGCAGTACACCGTTTCTGCTGCAATTCTCGACACAACGGGCACGACCGAGTTGGATCACCATCGCAATTGGAAAACCATCGACGTTCACCACCGCGGAATCCACGACGGAGGGTTGTTGCACATCCCAGCCAACTGGTCGATGCGTCGCGACTGACGTTTACAGCTCTTCGGCAATCCTTCGCGAGAATAGTTTGAATACCCGCAGTCCGATTGCGACGGAGAGTACTGCAGCCACCACACAAAAGATCATGTCGCCAGTGCCTGGGAACCGACCGTCGTACGTAGTGTGTCGAATCGCCCGCAAGTACACCGCCGGCGGGTTCCAATGGAGGAAGAACAAGACGGTGTCGCTCACGCGACCGTCGAAACGAGTTGGGTCGTAGATCACCGGAGTCGCAAAGAACCACACCTGGTTGATGATGTTCCACAAGTACCCGAGATCACGGAAGTAGACCGAACCGACGGCCAGCATCAGGGCAATACCTGTTGCAAATAGCGTCAGGGTCATCATGAGAACGACCGTCATCGGGAGATACGCATAAAGCGGGCTGCCCATGATCGCTAAGGCGATACACACCACTGTCATCTCGATCGAAAACTGCACGAAACTGAAGACCACCTGCGACAGCACCAGGGTCTCTCGGGGAAACGCCACCTTGCGTACCAGTGAGGCGTTTCCGGTAATGCTCTGCAGACCAAGCCCGCACACCAGGGAGAACGTTCCCCACGGGATAATCCCGCTTAGTAGGTATAGCCCGTAGATGTCAATCTCGGATGGAACCCCGACAGGAGCCGTGATTCCAAACGCCACACCAAAAACGAAGGTCAGAATCAACATCTGGCTGAGTGGATTGAGCATCGACCATGCCCAGCCAAGAAATGACCCGCGATAGCGCTGCTTTAGTTCCCGAACCGTGAGGTTCCACAACAGTCCGCGGGACGCGACGATGTCCCTCACTTGTTGCATCAAGACCAGCGTAATGAACCGCACATGTCGGCAACGTGAACACCATGCGTGCTTAGACTTGACCTGCCATGACCGTCGGCGAATCGTCTGCGCCAAAGCGCGACAAGCACGTCAACAGTGTTGACAGCGAAGATGTCACGGACGAACCGAGCCGCTCGGAAATCGATGACCTGCGCATTCAGTTGATTGAGACACAGCTACGACTCCTTGAGGTGCGCGACTTTGCGATCGGGGCTTCAGCACGAGCAGGCGAAATGCAGGCTCGCCTCACCACCAAGGAATCGGAACTTGCCAAGGCCCTACAGATCGATCACGAAAAGAACGTCCACATCGAAAACCACACCGCTCACATCGCGAGACTCGAGCAGGCGCTTGCCGAAGTCGAGCCAAGAATGCGCGAACTGGTGGCTCGTTCTGCGCAACTGGATCGCGTGTATTCATCGACAACGTGGCGCGTCGGTCGTCTAGTGATGCTGCCAGTCAGACTCTTGCGACGAATCTTTCGCAGCACATGAGCGTTGCGACAAAGCGCAACGCTCCGCGATTCAGCATCGTCACCCCCGTTCATGATCCCCCGCGTAACGCATTCGAAGAGTGCATCCAGTCGGTGTTCTCCCAAACTGCAGAAGACTGGGAGTGGTGCCTGGTGGATGATTGTTCGCCCAAGCCGTGGGTGAAGGAGCGTCTGCTCCAGTTGCAAGCACATGACCCGCGTATACGGGTCTTCCTGCGGGAGAAGAACTCTGGCATCGTCGCTGCGTCGAACGATGCATTGTCGATGGCGGAAGGTGACTTTGTTGCATTTCTCGATAACGACGATGTGCTGCACGAGCACGCACTCGCAAAGGTTGACGAAGTATTGCGAAGTAACTCGATGATTGATTACGTCTACACCGACGAAGACAAAATGGATGAGGCGGGTCGCCACTACGACGAGTTTCGTAAGCCAAAATGGTCGCCGCAACGGTTTCTCTCACAGAACTACTGCAGTCACCTCTCCGTCATTCGGCGGACCCTCATCAATGAGGTAGGGCGCTTTCGAACCGGTTTTGATGGATCACAGGATTATGACTTGTTCTTGCGGGTGATTGAACGGGCCCGTGTCGTTGCGCACCTCCCCGAAGTCCTGTATCACTGGCGGGCAATCGCTGGGTCAACGGCGCGAGCGCATGACGAGAAGCCCTATGCGTTCAATGCTGCGATGCGCGCCGTGCAGGAATCGCTTGCTCGGCAAGGGATTGACGCGGCCGTAGAGAAGGCTGAGCCATATCCGTTTCAAAGAGTGGTGCGGCGCCTGCAGAACTTTCCGAAGATCAGCATCATCATCCCGACCTGTGGCGCGCATCGGCCGGTGTTTGGTGTCGATACCTGCCTTGTGGTGAATGCCGTAGAGAGCATCTTGTCGAAATCGACATACCCGAACTTCGAAATTCTCGTGGTGATAGACGACCACTCACCCGAGGAGGCGTGGTCGTCGTTGCGCGCGATTGACGACCGTCGTGTGCGACTGGTTCCCTATGACGAGCCGTTCAACTTTTCGGCCAAGTGCAACCTTGGAGTCACGATGTCCGACGGTGAATACGTGCTGTTGCTCAACGACGATACGGAGATCATCGATGACAACTGGATGGAGGTGCTCGCCAGTTACCTCGTTGAGCCCGATGTGGCGATGGTTGGCCCGATGTTGCTACTCGAAGACGGTCGCATCCAATCGGCCGGTCACTCCAACACCCCGATTCCCCACAACTTCCGCACCGGTCAGTCGGCAAATGGTCCGGGGGAGTTTGGCATTCTCGCCGTCGCTCGCGAATGCAGCGGTGTAACGGGCGCTTGCGCACTGGTGCGTCGCTCGGCTTATGAGGCGACTGGCGGAATGAGTTTGATCTTTCCGAAAGCGTTCAATGATGTCGACTTTGCATTCAAACTTCTGGATGCAGGTCATCGAATCATCTGGACGCCATGTACCCGGCTCTTTCACTTCGAAACTGCATCGCGCCCCAAGGAGGTCGAGTCGTCAGAAGTGGAATTGCTCCACCTGCGCTGGCAACGAAAGTTCGACCGCGACGAATACTGCCGACTTGTGTAAGGCGCTCAGACCGCGTCGCGGCGAATCGGAGTGACGTTCGATTCATCGGCTGCCTCTACTCGGGCAACTTTTGTTGTGAGCACGACTGCTGCCATCACGCCAGACACGGCAACCGCCCCAAGGAACCAGTAACCAACTGATGCCCGGGCTTCAGAGAGCCCAACCGCCAGGACACCGAGGGCCACCCCCGCAATGAGCAACGTAGTGACGGACCTCTGCACCGACAAACCCAACCTGCGCAGACGGTGACTGAGGTGATCCTGCCCGCCCGTGAACGGGCTCAACCCGCGACGTACACGTGATACGACCACCATCGTGGTGTCGAGCACCGCCACGCCAAGCACGACGGCTGGGGCAAACAGTTGGGGAATCTCCGAAACGGTTGTGCGCATCTTCAAGCCGAGGTACGCCATCATGAAACCGATGAAGAGGCTGCCCGCGTCACCCATGTAGATGGTCGCTGGATGGAAGTTGCTGCGCAGGAAGCCGAGCATCGCGCCAGCAAGACCGATCGCCAAGAGAGCGCTGTACTGCTGGTCGTTGATGATGGCGATAAAAAAGAACGCTCCAGACGCAACGGCCGCCACTCCTGCCGCAAGACCATCAATGTTGTCGAGCAGGTTGAAGGCATTGGTGATGCCGAGAACCCAGATAATCGAAATTGCCCAATCCGCCCCGAGTGGTAATGGTGTCTCAACCAGCACCCCGTACGACACGAGACCTACCGACAAGGCGACACCAATCCCGAATCTCAGCCACGGGCTGAGGCCTCGCAGGTCGTCGATAAGCCCCATCGTCGAGAACGCAATCGCCACCCCGAGCACCACCGTCAACTCTCGGAGTAGGCCGTCGCCTTGCGCAAAGAGATTTCCGAGCGTGAGATTGATCTCCCTTCCCTCTACCACGGCACTACGTAGCAGAAGGACGCCGAGAAACATCGCTACTGAAAACGCCAGCACCATTGCCACACCGCCGAGATACGGGACCGGGGTCGTGTGCGACTTGTGCCCACCCGGATGATCGTTGATACGTCGACGCTGCGCGTACTCGCGAACGATCGGCACCAACGCCAACGAGAGCAGTGTCGCACCAACGAATGTGGCGATGTATAACAGGGTTGACGCCACGACTAAAGACTATGTCTTGCCATCAGGACACTTCGGCTGCCGTCCAGACCGTAAGTAGCGTGAGATACCAGCATGCGCGTCTTGGTGACTGGTGGCGCGGGTTATATCGGCTCCCACCTCGTTGATCGGCTCGTTGCCTTGGGGCATGCCGTCGTGGTGTTGGACGATCTCTCGACGGGCAACTTGGCCAACCTCGCACAGTCGCGCAGCGACATCGACTTCATCGCGAACAGCATCCTCGATGAAACGCTCGTCAACAAACTGGTCCGTCGCGCCGATTCGGTGTTTCACTTGGCGGCCGGTGTGGGTGTCGGCCACATCGTGGAGAAACCACTCGCAGCACTGATCACCAACACACGAGGGGCGGAGAACGTAATCGAGGCGTGCGTGCAGCACGAGAAGCGGCTGCTGCTCGCCTCCACCAGCGAGATCTACGGCAAGACGGGCAAGATGCCGATGTCAGAAGATGACGATCGCGTTCTCGGTTCGACGACGGTTGCACGCTGGGGGTATTCCTCGGCGAAAGCCATCGACGAACATCTGGCACTCGCCCACGCGCAACACGGCTTGCGCATGTCGGTGGTGCGCTACTTCAATTCGTTCGGGCCGCGGCTCGACCCACGGGGTTATGGTTCGGTCGTCGCCAACCTGGTGCGCCAAGCATTCGACAACGAGCCGCTCACGGTGCATGGTGACGGTACGCAGACACGATGCTTCACATACATCGATGACGCCGTCGAAGGCACTCTGCGCGCCGGGCTCGACGAGAAGGCCGAGGGTATGGTTTTCAACATCGGGAACGACCGCGAAACCACCATCAACGAACTCGCGTCACTGATAATCGAGATGACGGGTTCGCGCTCGGAGGTTCGCCATGTCTCCTACGAGGAACGATACGGCAAGGGCTTTGAAGACACCAAGCGGCGCGTGCCCGATGTTCGTCGTGCTGCGGATGTTCTGGGGTTTCGCGCAACGGTGGAGTTGCGTGACGGGCTCGCGCGTACCTTGCAGTGGTGGCGCCAGACGCACCAATGATTCGTGTCGTTCACGTACTGACGCGCACGAACATTGGTGGGCCGTCGGTGATGTTGGTCGATCTGTTGGAGGGTCTTGATCGACAACGCTTCACGCAGATGGTCGTGCGTGGAGCGCCGGTGGCCAGCGAAGGTGACTACCTGGAGAGTCGCGCAGTTTCAGCAGAAGTGATCACCATGGGAGGCTTGCGACGGTCGCTCGGCATCGTCGGCGAAATTCGGTCGTTGTTCGCTCTGGTCGGCACTCTGCGCTCAATAAGGCCCGACATCGTGCATACACACATGGCCAAGGCCGGCGTCATCGGTCGCATCGCGGCGGTGCTGACCCGCGTGCCGGTGCGCGTGCACACATATCACGGGCATTTGTTGCACGGATACTTCTCGCCTGTCGTCACGCGCATCTTCACCACCGTCGAGCGGCTCTTGCGCATTGTCACTTCTCATGCACTGGTGGTAGGGGAAGCCACGCGTCGAGATCTTCTACAAGCAGGCGTCGTAGGCGAGCAACAGTCGTCGACGATTCTCCCTGCAGCCAAACCCCTTCGACGCCATGATCAACGAATTGCGCGCACGTCACTCGGGCTGCGCGGCGAAGGTGTGATCGTTGGTTTCGTTGGTCGACTCACGGCCATCAAGCGACCTGATCGGTTCCTGCAACTTGCAGCAACCGCACCGGAGCTCACCTTTGTCGTGGTCGGCAACGGCCCGCTGCATGATGACACCGCACGGGCCGCCGCCACACTCCCCAACGTCGCGTTGCTCGACTGGCACGATGATGTCGCACTCGTATTGAGTGCAATCGACATCATTGTCTTGACGAGCGACAACGAGGGCGTGCCGCTCTCGCTCATCGAAGCAGCGTCGGTTGGTGTGCCCGTGGTGTCGCTCGACGTGGGAGGTGTGCGCGAAATCGTCGAGGATGGTGTTACGGGCATCGTCGTACGTGATGAAACACGACTCGCCACAGCGGTATCACGACTGGCCAGCGACACAGCGCTACGCCAGAGGATGGGCGATCAAGCGAGGGCACTCATCAATGGGCGTTGTTCAATGACCAGGTACCTCGAGGCACACGCCGCGTTGTACGAACGACTGGTTGCGCGCTAGAGCCGCTCCCGGTTGGCGCCGGGCTTGCCGCCGGCATTCACCGCGTCGAACACCGTGACTCCGCGCTTGGAGAGAGCCTCAAGCGGCCACTCGCCGGCCACGAGCACCGCCACGAGGTCGGCCTCGGTGTTCGCAATATCACCAGCACTCACCGACGTGAGCGTCTCGTTGCCGACTCGTACGCTCGGCACGTGCGGATCGCTGTAACTGACGACGGCACCACGACTACGCAACAGTTCCATCACGTGAACCGCGCGTGAGTTGCGCACATCGCTGACACCACGCTTGAACGCGGCCCCGAGACAGAGGACCTTGGCCCCGCGCAGGGAGATCGACTTCTCGTTCAACACGTCCTGCATGCGCACGATTGCGTAGTTCGCCATCGCATCGTTCACATCGGCCGCGAGCTCAATGAACCGCGTCTGGAAGTCGTATTCGCGCGCCTTCCACGCCAAATACGACGGGTCAACGGGGATGCAGTGACCGCCCGGCCCGATGCCCGGATAGAACGCCTGAAAACCGAACGGCTTGGTGGCGGCGGCGTCAATCACGCTCCACACATCGATGCCCATCTCGTGACACAACTGCGCCAACTCGTTCACCAGCGCGATGTTGACCGCGCGATAGGTGTTCTCCAACAACTTCGCCATCTCGGCAACGTCGGGCGACTCGACGGTGCGCACCAGCGTGGCGTCATCCATCAACGACAGCAGCAGTGTCTTTGCCAGATCGGTGCATAGCGGGGTGAGCCCGCCGACCACTTTCGGTGTGTTGCGCACGTTCCACTTCGTATTGCCCGGGTCGACGCGCTCGGGCGAGAAGGCGAGGTGGAAGTCAACCCCGGCCACCAAGCCGGTCTCTTCGAGAATCGGCCGCACGAACTCCGTCGTCGTGCCCGGATACGTGGTGGATTGCAGCACGACGAGCATGCCGCGGCGCAGCACCTTGGCGACGGTGCGCGTCGCAGATTCGACGTACGACAGGTCGGGTGTCTTTGACTTGTCGAACGGTGTGGGCACGCAGATGAACACCGCATCGCAGTCGGCGATGTCGCTGACGGTCGTCGTCGCGCGGAATGCACCACTCCGCACGAGCGGAGCAATACGCGCGGGCGTGACGTCGTCGATGTGGCTCTGCCCGCCGTTCAGACCGTTGACGACCTGATCGGCAACGTCGAACCCGAACACCCTGTAGCCAACCTCGGCAAACGAAATGGCGAGCGGCAGGCCCACGTAGCCGAGACCGATTACCCCGACGATTGCATCGCGATTGGCGAGACGGCGGGCGAGCGAATCAGTCATGAGTGATGCGCCAACGGCGCCGAATTCAGATTACGTCGTGGGCGAGGGGGGACTTGAACCCCCACGTCCTTAACGAACACTGGCACCTGAAGCCAGCGCGTCTGCCATTTCGCCACTCGCCCGAGTGAAGCACCTTTACGCTACCGACGACGAAACCCCGCCGCCCACGGCGTGCGCGACCCTGCCGCGCCCCAGCCGCAATACAGCAACAACACCCCCGCCAAAACGAGTGCTGCGACGGACAACAAGTGGAAACCGATCGCGCGACGAACGAAGCCGGAGGAGAACCCGGCCAACCCGCCGCAGAAACTCATCAACAAATCGGCCGTGCCCTGCACGCGAACACGCACCGACTCATCGATCGACTCCACCAACAGACTCGAACCGCCGATCAAGCCGAAGTTCCAGCCGATGCCGAGCAGCCACAGCGATGGGAAGAGCACGATGTCGCCCTCTCCTGAAACTGCGGACAGGACGTTGGCCAGAACGAGCAACAGTGCACCCGTGAAAATCGCGCTCACCCGCCCGTAGCGGTCGGCATACCTACCGACGAGGGGGCTGAACGCGAACATTCCGGCGATGTGCAACGACACGACATACGGCGACACACCTTCGTGCCCGTGCAGCCGCAGGTGCACGGGGGTCATCGTCATCACCGCCACCATCGTCGCCTGCGAAATCACCATCGCCGCCAATGCGAGGCGGCCGTTCGCCGTGGCGGTTGCAGTTTGCACCGCGCGCACGAGGTTCATTCGTCGCTGCAGTTCGAACGTCGCGCCACTCACGATCAGCGGGTCAGGTCGCAAACGCACGAAGGTGTTGAATGCCGCCAGCAACAGGAATGCCGACGAAGCGAGCCACGGCCCGCTGTAGGTGGCAAGACCGAACCATGTTTCCCCCGCCCATTGCGCCGGAGTGACAAGCAACGGCCCGAACACCGCACCGAAGGTGGATGCGAACACGACGCGACTCATCGCCGACGAACGCTCGTGCGTTTCGGCGAGATCCGTTGCTGCATAGCGGGCCAGGAGATTCGCCGCCTGACCATTGCCGAACAAGAACAAACCGGCCAGAAACCACGCGAGCGACGAGCGTTCGACACCGATGATGACAATGAAGCAACCGATGGCAGCGAGCAGGTATCCGGTCTGCAAGCCGACGCGACGACCACCCCGCACCATCGCGCGGGCAAGTACCTGGGACATGAACGCCGTACCCATCGTGACGGTTGCCGTCGCAATGCCGCCGAGTGGTGTGTCATCACCGAGGATGTCTTGCACGACGAATGCACCGACCGTGACACTCGCACCGAGCGCAGCCGCACCGACGATCTGCCCGCCGACCAATACACGCAGCACTCGCCGTTGGATGTCGGCGCGCGCGTCACTCACCGAGGCGACACTACGTGAATGCTCACCGGGCCCGGTCGTACAATGAAATCGTGGCGTTGCGCGCGTACGACTCGACGATTCGCCCGATTGAACTGGGGCGCCGATTGCTCGGTGTGGTGGATGCACAAATCGCCGACGACACGCGGGGCATCCCCCACGCTTACACAGTGATCCTGCACCCCGACGATCGCGCAGCATTTGCAGAGGTAGAACGCGACCTCGTGCGCGAACTCGCGGAGGTCGTCACCCAACACAGCGAGCGGGAGTCGTACCGCTTGAGCGAACCGGCCGTCGTGGTTTTGCGCACCGACAGTGATGCCAAGCGGGGCAGCATCACCGTGGTGCCATCCCTCGTGTCGGCCCAGCAACCGGTGGTGGTGCCTCAATCGAGTAGTGAACCTCAATCCGCAGTTGCGTCGATGCCGGTGGCCGAGGAATCCGTCGTCGTGCAGCCCATCGCCGCGAGCATGGCCACCCCGATTGCCGGTGCCATCACCTCTGCCATCGTGCTGGAAGACGGCACCCGGCACGTGCTCGACACTGAGCGCGTCACCATCGGTCGGCAAAGCGGCTGCACCATCACCATCCGTGATACCAACGTGAGTCGCGAACACGTGCAGCTGCGCCGCCGCCCGAACGGTTGGACACTGCGCGACCTCGGTAGCACGAACGGCACCAAACTGAATGGCGTGCGCGTCGAGGGCGAACAGATGCTGGCCAACGGCGATGTCATCATGCTCGGTGCGATCAAGGTGACCTTCGAGATTTCGTGACGAGAACGGCAACGGTGGTGGCGTGATGCGTGTGGTGTGGGGTGCGACGTCGCACGTCGGCATGCTGCGACAACAGAACGAGGACGCCTTTCTCGCCCAACCCGACGTGTTCGTCGTCGCCGACGGCATGGGCGGCCACAACGCCGGCGAAGTAGCGAGCGCTCTCGCGATTCAAGGGATGCGTGACGCAGCGGCCAACGGCTTTGCCACCGTGGAGTCGGTCGTTAGCGCAATCAACGCCGCGAACTCAGCGATTCATCGTGCCAGCGGTGGCCCAACCGACCAGCGGGGCATGGGCACCACCCTCACGGCGGTCGTCCCACTCGCGGCAACCGACAGCGAGCCACAACGCATGGTGGTGGCCAATGTCGGCGACTCACGGGTCTATCTGTGGCGGGATGGCGGGCTCAAACAAGTGAGCGCCGACCATTCATACGTTCAGGAACTGCTCACCGAGGGATACATCTCGACCGAAGAAGCGCGCGTGCACCCGCGTCGCAACATCGTGACGCGCGCACTCGGCATCGAGGGGGATGTCAACGCCGACTCGTGGGTGCTACCGATGCTCGTCGGCGATCGCTACCTGATCTGCAGTGATGGTCTCGTCGACGAAGTTGACGACGAACACATCGCCGAACTCTTGCGTCAGACCGCCGACCCGCAAGCAGCGGCCAATCGTCTCGTTGCGGCAGCGAACGACAATGGTGGACGCGACAATGTGACCGTCATCGTCGTCGATGTCGTTGACGAACAGGTTGCTGCAGTGGTTCCGTCGGTGACTCCCCCTTCGCCCAAGCGCAGCAAGGGGTCGCTCGTCGCAATCGCAGCGGCAGTGCTCGTACTGCTCGCCGTGTCGGTCGGAGCGTTGGGTTGGTACGCGCGCGGCGGTTACTTCGTCGGCTTCGACGGCAACGGTGATGATGCGACACTCGTCGTCTTCAAGGGTCGTCCGCAACGAATCCTCTGGTTCTCCCCCACGGTGCACTTCGACGCCCAAGTAGTGCGTGCCGACGTGTTCCCCGCACTCGCCGATGACATCGACGACAATCCGACGTACTCCTCACCGGCGCGCGCCAAGGCCTACGTGGAGTCGATCCGCAACGTAGTCGAAGAACAACGAGAAGCGGGCGGCACCGACTCGTGAGCACACCCATCATCGTGAACGGTCGATACGAACTGGGTCGCCGCATCGGCCGTGGCGGCATGGCGGAAGTATTCGTCGCCCGTGATCGTCTGCTTGATCGACCAGTGGCGGTGAAGATCCTGTTTGCCGAGTACGCCAAGGATCCGCTCTTCGTCGAACGGTTCCGTCGCGAGGCGACGTCGGCGGCGTCGCTCAATCATCCGAACATCGTCGCGGTGTTCGACTGGGGTCAGGTCGACTCCACGTATTACATCGCGATGGAATATGTGCAGGGTCGCACGCTCGCGGACATCCTGGCGAAGCACGAGCGTCTCACCGTGCTGCAAGCCTGCGACATCGCACTCGACATCGCGGCCGCGCTCGGCGAAGCGCACAAGACCGGTGTCGTGCACCGCGACATCAAACCTGCGAACGTCATCGTGAGCGCTACCGGGCATGTAAAGGTGGCTGACTTCGGTATCGCGCGTGCAATCGGTGCGGCCGTAGAGCAGGGTCTCACGCAAACCGGTGCAGTAATGGGCACGGCCACATACTTCTCGCCCGAGCAGGCACAGGGCGGGCAACCCGACCCGCGTTCTGACCTCTACTCACTCGGCGTGATTCTCTACGAAATGCTCGCCGGTGTGCCGCCGTTCGTCGGAGAAAACGCGATCGCAATTGCGTACAAACAGGTGCACGACCAGCCGGTGCCGTTGCGGGTGAAGAACCCCGAGATCTCACCGGCGTTCAGCGCCATCGTGATGAAGTGTCTCGCGAAGAATCCGGATCGTCGCTATGTGGCGGCCGCCATGTTGGCCGACGACGTGCGTCGCTTCGTGGACGGCAAAGAAGTACTCGCCCTGCGCGAAGAGCAACAGGCCACCAACGATGCCGGGGCAACCACGCAGATGCCGATCGTTGGCGGAGACTCGGGTGGCGAATCGATCGATGAGCAGCCCACTACGCTGCTGCCGACATCCGTCGGTGGTCGTCCGCGCGGTGGCGACTATCCGCCGTATGACGACGTCGTGCCGCGTCGCACCGCCGCGTGGGTGTTTGGTTCGGTGCTCTCGGTGATCGCGCTCGTCGCGCTCGGCATCTTCGGGTTCCGCGCCCTCACCGATGAGAGCGCCGGTGCCAACATCGTGGTGCCCAACGTCATCGGGTTGAGCATCGACGAGGCAAAGAGCTTGTTGATCGACCTCGGTCTCACACCAATCGAAGACCCGAAGGTGCGTGAGAATGCGAGCAACGACATCGTGTACGACCAAACGCCAGTCGCCGACACGCTCGCCCGACAGGGTGAGAACGTGATCCTCGTTTACAACCCAGGTTTCGTGCCGGTGACCGTGCCGAACCTTGTCGGCTTGTCGGTGCAGGACGCCACGAATGTACTGAAGGAAGCAGGCCTGCGACTCGTCGTCGACCAGTTCGTTGCGTCAACCGACATTCCGGCCAACCAGATTCTGGTGCAGTCGCCAACCGCGGGGCTGGGCGCACGACCCAACTCGGTGGTCACGGTGAACGTCTCCGCCGGCACCAACACGGTACGTATGCCGGATGTGATTGGTGACGATCAGACGGCGGCGAGCAAGTTGCTTTCAGCGTCGCCACTCAATTTCGTCGTCACGATCGTGCTCGAGACGAGCGATGTCATCGAGTCGGGTCGCGTGATTCGCTCTGAACCACCCGGCGACACCGCCGTGGCGCCAGGCGGCAGCGTGACGTTGTATGTCTCGACGGGTAAGCCAACGGTCACCGTGCCCAATGCCGTTGGGAAAGAAGGCTCGGTCGCAGCCAGCGAACTTGTGTCGCTCGGTTTTTCTGTGACCATCAACGAACAGCCGTTGCCGGCCGGGGATGCGAACGATGGGCAAGTCATTGCCCAGAGCATCGCCGCGGGCACCAACGTGACGCCGGGGAGCGCGATTACGATCACGGTCGGCCGCGCCGATACCACGACGACGACAACGACGACGACAACGACGACGACAGAACCATAATACGCACGGTCAACGGCGCGAGCGAGCCGTTCCGGGTTGGCAACGCGACAGGAAGTTTCGCAGCATCGCGTGCCCGTGTTGCGTCAAGATGCTCTCGGGGTGAAACTGCACGCCCTCCACATCATGGTCACGATGGCACACACCCATGATCGTGCCGTCGTCGGCACGAGCCGTGACGACGAGCGTCGTCGGCAGCGATGAAGGCTCAATGACGAGCGAGTGATACCGCATCACTTCGAGCGGCGATGGCAAATCGGCGAACACGCCGGCTTGCTCGTGCGTGATGTGCGAGGTCTTACCATGACGAAGTTCGGGCGCACGCTCGATGCGGGCCCCGAACACTTCACCGATTGCTTGATGACCCAAGCACACGCCGAGCACGGGAATGCGACCGGCTGCTTGCGCGATGAGGTCACACGTGATCCCCGCATCACGCGGATGTCCGGGTCCCGGTGAGACAAGCAACCCATCCATGTGTTCGCTGAGCAGAGACGTCACATTGCGCTCGTCGTTGCGAACGACGACGGGTTCGGCGCCAAGTTCACCGAGATACTGCACGAGGTTGTAGACGAAGCTGTCGTAATTGTCGATTACGACGACGCGCGGTGAACCCACGCCTCCAGCCTGCCGAGTTGCGGCACGAGTCACACCTCGCACTCAGCCCTTACACTGAGAGGTCGCATGGCACCCAGGAAGCGACGCACCGGCGGCCGTACCACCCCTGCCGGAACCCAACCGTCACAACACGGCCGCACCCCCGAAGCCACCACGCGCTACACCCCGCCGATTCCAGTCACGGTGAAGGAGAGCCCGCGCTGGGTGCCAATCCTCATGTTCGCGTTGCTCGGGCTCGGCCCCCTCGTCATCCTCTTCTATTACCTCGGCTTCGTGCCCGGTGGTCGCAGCAACTGGTATCTCTTCGGTGGGCTGTCGATGGTCCTCGGCGGATTGTTCACCGCCACCAAATACCGCTGACGCACACTCCGCGACTATTCGACTGGCGCAACCAGTTGCATTTCTTCGAGACAATGTTTGGGTGGCGGCGGATTCTGGTCGGGAGCGAGTGTGAGTTTGAGTTCCATTCCACAGACACTGCAGCGATAGCGCACGTTGATACGCCGCATTTCACCACTCGGGGGTGGCGGCGGTAGCGAACTCGTCATGCTGCGCAACATGCCGAGACCGATCTTCCAGATGAACCACACCATCGCCAGGCCGATGGCAACCCAGACGATGGTGCCGAACATGACGAATCAGTAACCCGAGTGCCTCGTCGCTCGACTGGTTGTCGGCGTACGACGGAGCAACGGGTTGATCAGAGTCGCTCGATGATGAAGGCGTTGGCCAAGCCGCCGCCCTCGCACATCGTCTGCAGACCGTAGCGACCGCCGGTGCGCTCAAGTTCGTTGAGCAACGTGCAGGTGAGTCGGGCGCCCGAAGCGCCGAGTGGGTGGCCGAGTGCGATGGCGCCACCGTTCACGTTCACCTTCTCCATGTCGGGGCGCAACTCCTTCGCCCATGCGAGCACCACCGCGGCGAACGCCTCGTTGATTTCCACCAAATCGATGTCATCCATCGTCAGGTTGGCGCGCTCGAGCACCTTCTTGGTTGCCGGGATCGGCGCGGTCAGCATGTAGCGCGGGTTCTCCGCTGCCAGTGCGAAACTCACGAAGCGAGCACGGGGCTTCAGCCCGAGCTTCTTTGCCTTCTCTTCGCTCATGATGAGGAGCGCGGCAGAACCGTCGGTGATTTGCGACGAGTTGCCCGCGGTGACCTTGCCACCTTCTTCAACTGGGCGGAATGACGGCTTCAGTGATGCGAGTTTTTCGAGCGATGTCTCGCGGATGCCCTCATCGGTGGACATCATCTGGCCTTCGGCGTCGAGCACCGGCACGATCTCGTTCTGGAAGCGACCTTCTTTGGTTGCGCGGGCAGCGTAGGTTTGCGAACGCAGACCGAACGCGTCGAGGTCGTCACGCGAGATCCCCCACTTCTCGCTGATGAGTTCGGCGGAGATGCCTTGGTTGACGAGACCGCCCTCTGGCTTGTAGCGCTCTTGCACTCGCGGGCCCATCGGGAAACCGAACTTGCCCTCGGCGATCGACGCACCCATCGGCACGCGAGTCATCACTTCGACACCGTTGGCGATGACCGCGTCGTACGCACCGGCGATCACGCCCTGCGCCGCGAAGTGCGCGGCCTGCTGACTCGAGCCACACTGGCGATCGACGGTGGTGCCGGGCACCGACTCGGGCCATCCAGCAGCGAGCACGGCGTTGCGGGCGATGTTGAGACTTTGCTCGCCGACTTGCATCACGCAGCCCATGACGACGTCGTCGATCTGCGCGGGGTCGAGTTTGTTACGGGTGGCGAGGGCGTTCAGCGTCTCGGCGGCGAGATCGACGGGGTGCCAGTTCTTCAGGCGACCATTGCGCTTACCGAGCGGGGTGCGGACTGCATCGACGATGACTGCTGTGGACATGAGGGCTCCTTTTGCGGTGTTCTCATTATTACCGATGAACCGCCAGACTCTTCCAGCGGAGGGTGAATGACGCGTTCAAGTGAGTCTCCGGCCGGCCGGCACATCGATGTGAACTGCGACATCGGCGAGACATCGTTGCCGTGGCGCGCCAGCCCCGAGCCTGAGCTGCTGGAACTCATCTCGAGTGCGAATGTGGCCTGCGGTGGTCATGCCGGCGATGCGGAGTCGATGCGCGCGGTGTGCGCTGAAGCAGTGCGCCTGGGCGTCGCGATCGGGGCACAGGTGTCGTACCCCGATCGGGACAACTTCGGTCGGGTGGCGATGGAAATTGATGCCGATGCGCTGTCGACGTCGATTGCCGAGCAGTATGCGGCGCTCGTTGCTGCGGCAACCACATGCGGTGGTGTCGTGTCGTATGTGAAACCCCACGGCGCGTTGTACAACGTTGCCGTTACGCGCGAAGACCATGCGCGAGTGGTCGTTGACTTGGCACACAAGCATGGTGTCGCGCTGTTTGGGCTCGATCGCTCGGCAACTCAGCGATACGCGGTCGCGACCGGCGTGCCGTTCGTTCGTGAGTGGTTTGCCGACCGCAACTATCTGGCCGATGGTCGGTTGGTGCCACGATTGCACCCACACGCGTTGGTGACTTCGCCGCAGGGGGTACACGAGCGTGTCGTGCGTGCCGTTCGCGACGGCGTCGTGCAGACGGTTGACGGTGTCGCGCTTCGTGTCGATGTGCAGACCATCTGCGTGCACAGTGACACCCCTGGCGCCGCCGAACTCCTACGTGCAGTTCGCAGTGCGCTCGATGAGGTTGGCGTTCGAGCGCGGGGCGTCTAGACCATGCGAGTGCGTGCCTATGGTCGAGACGCGACGATAGTTGATGGTCTCGTCGAGGGTAGTGCGGGGTTGCTGCGTAATCGAGTGCACGAAGCCTGCATCGCCGCAGGTGTTCGATGCGACGATGTCGTGCCGGCAGCCACGAGTCTCGTCGTGATGCACGGGGCACGAGACGCCCAGTCGGTACGACGCTTGCTCGCTGATTTCTCTGTGGCGACATCACCTGCGGACAACAACATTGCTGCGCCCATCGAGATTCCGGTTCGCTACGACGGCGGCGATCTTGCAGATGTTGCGGCGGCATGTTCGCTCAGCGTCGACGAGGTGATCGCACTGCACGTGACCGCCGATTATCGCGTGTCGTTCTGTGGGTTCGCTCCAGGTTTCGCCTATCTCATCGGGTTGCCACCCGCACTGCATCTTGCGCGTCGTGCATCACCCCGCACGAAGGTGCCGGCTGGTTCGGTGGCGATTGCCGCGGAATACTCCTCGGTGTATCCGCGAGAGTCTCCCGGTGGTTGGCATCTGCTCGGCACCACGACGGCCACCTTGTGGGATGTCTCGCAGGATCCGCCGGCACTGTTGCAACCAGGTCAACGCGTTCGTTTCGTGAGGGTCACGTGATTCGTATCGATCGGGTTGGTGTCACGACGGTGCAAGATGCCGGTCGCCCTGGCTTTGCCCACCTTGGTGTGCCGCGCTCGGGTGCCGCCGACCGCGCGTCGTTTGCGCTCGCGAATCGATTGGCCGGCAACTCCGCGTCGGCAGCCGTACTTGAGACGTCAGGTGGCCTGGCGATTACCGCACTTCGCGACATCACCGTGGTGCTGACGGGTGCCGACGCCGAATCCCTCGTTGGTGACCGCCCGCTTGCTCGCTGCAATACCACGCCCCTTGTCAACGGGGAAGTGATTCGTATCAATCGACTGCGAAGCGGAAATTGGGCCTACCTCGCTATCAGTGGTGGCATCAGCGGCATTGATCGCGACGATACGAATCAGGCGAACAGTACTGCACTGCTTGGCTCGCTCTCCCACGACATGTTGAGCGGGTTCATCCCCGTGCCACTGCAGAGTGGTTCGCTGCTACAAATTGCTGAACCCATCTCTGTGCCAAGCAGTCTGGATGTTGTAGTCGACCCGGTTTTGGCTCGGAGATTGCATCTCAGCGAGGGCCCGCACCGCGAACTGTTCCCAACGGAATCACTCCAGCACTTCGTGCGGGCGAACTGGATTGTTTCTCCCATGAGCAATCGTGTGGGGATTCGCTTGACCCACTCACCACAGAGTGCATCACACGACCCACCTCCCGCATCATCGTTGACTGGTGTTTCACTTGGCGAGCTCGCCTCCATCCCTCTCGTGCGCGGGGCCGTGCAAGTGACACCGAGCGGTGAGATCGTCGTGATGTTGGCCGACCATCCGACGACCGGGGGCTATCCAGTCATTGGCGTCATTGGCGCAGACGACGTTGATGCACTCGCGCAACAACAGCCCGATACCGCCGTCGCATTCGCGTGGGCGACATGACGAATTGATGCAACTCGACTACGGCAGGTCGAAGAATTACAACTGTGGTGGAGACGATGGGACTCGAACCCACGACCCCCTGCTTGCAAAGCAGGTGCTCTAGCCAGCTGAGCTACGTCCCCGAACGAACCGCTTCATGCTACGGGCTGCGTTCCTACGCTTGAGCAGGTGTTGCGCAGTCTCGTTGACCCGCTGTGGCTGCCAGTGTTCACGCTGGTTGGCATCTGGGTCGTCTTATGGAGAAGGAAGGTGCTGCAGCGGTGGACGAAAATCGTCGGCACGGCCGCGCTCGCAT
>Ga0194120_10004195_pt1 | contig 22525 bp, 19 predicted proteins | sample TA2MahCa65mmetaG_FD_148642 | JGI IMG/M metagenome (GOLD analysis project Ga0194120, IMG submission 148642) | Freshwater microbial communities from Lake Tanganyika, Tanzania - TA2015019 Mahale Deep Cast 65m | ecosystem: Environmental > Aquatic > Freshwater > Lake | place: Tanzania: Lake... | reverse complement strand
GCATATACCAGCTACCGGAGCACTCGCAGGTACCGTGGTACTCGGGACATAGGAGGTGCCGGACGATGCCCCCTGTTGTCCACGGAGGATATTGATCTGTTCAATGAGCGCCTGTGTCTGGGCGATGAGGTCGTTGATATTGGGGGTCGTTTGCGCACTTGCCGCGACGGGCAGCGCGAGCATGATAATAAAAGTGATCGAACGAACGAGTTTTTGCATATGCTCTTCATTGTGGCATGCCGCACAAGTGGTGCAAGGCGTAATTCACAGAAATCGCGGTCGGGCCAGGAATATGGCACCCTGCATTCAGACACCCATACGAAGGATGGTACCATGGTTACCATGTCGATACATGGCATCGTGAGCAATGCACAGACGTGTGGGCCGCACGAAGCCCAAGAAGATGTCGTGGTGAACATATCCCATCACACAGGAGGAGGTACGATCCGACTCATCGGCATCCTCGACGGGCACCGTGGGAAAGACACGGCAATCCGCGTCTCAAAAATGATCTCGGAGGATTTTGACTTCAACGCGGCGGACCCGGCACAGGAGCTGCGGAGGGTCGTCGCACAAGCAGTCGAAGATACGCGTAATCGGGATTCGGGATCGACACTCTCGCTTGCGCATATCGATGAGGCGCGGCAGATCGTCACCATCGCCGTCTTGGGCGACTCGCCGATCATCGTCGTCGATGGGGAGAAAGTCGTGCACCGGAGCATAGATCACAATGTCCGCACCAATCGCATAGAACGCGAAGCCGCGATTGCACGAGGCGCCTTTTACAGCAATGGATACATCTGTCTCGACGCGTTCAGTGCCGCCAGTTTGCAACTCAGTCGCGCGCTGGGCGATCGCCTGTTCGATCCCATTTTAAGCCGCGAACCCGATATCGGCGTCTTTCGTATCGGCGCGCAAAGCGTAGTGATCGTCGGATCCGACGGTATGTTTGATCCCAGTCACTGCGATGACAGTACTAAAATAGCGGAGGAAATCCTCGCGTGTGTGCGCACACGAGAGAGCGCTTCGGCAGTGCTCACCGGGCGCGAGGCACAAGGGCTCGAAGACAACGCATCGCTCATCGTCTGGCGCCCGCGCCGCTGGTGGGAGTGGTTCGCCTAGCGCCAACATGTAGTGTTCCATTCACATTCCCTTTTTGCGCGACCGCGCAAAAAGGGAATCTTTCTTTCTTAAAATGCATATACGTACAACGTATGCTGTCCGTTGAGCCGCGAGGGAGTGGAGAGCTTGATCACCTCGGCAGGCGCTTTATGTGAAAAAGCAAATGCGGTGGATGCGAGCCGCGCCCCAGCACATTCCCGCTCGAATTTCGGCAACAGCGCGTCCATGACCTGCGGCATGAGGTATGCGTAGAGACGCGTGGCATCAGAAAAATCGGTCGTGAAAAAGTCACCACGCACAAACGAGACGTTTGCAGGACTCCCCGCCCACTTTCTGCGCCAAAGCGCTATGAGGTGGAGAAACGGGTTACGCTCGATGCCGACATAGCGCGCATTCGATCGTGCGCGCGCACAGGCCATGATGAATCGCCCGTCGCCGGAACCGAGTTCATAGACGACATCCCCATCGTATACTTCGAGGGCTTCGATAATGCGCGAAAAGTGCGGACGCCTCGTCGGGACAAACGGCACGTCAAGATTGAAGGAAAACAGGGGCGGAAACACGACACTCGCCGCGTATATCGCTACACATACCAAGGCGATATCGAGCACGATGAGGGCGATGAGAAAACTCATTGAGATAAGTATATCAGTCCGCCCTCCTGGACTCGAACCAGGAACCCCAGAGGTATAAGCTCTGTGCTCTAACCATTGAGCTAAGGGCGGGATGTAGGTACTCTACTAGGAAATTGCGTCTATCACAATTCATCACCGGTATGCATCTTTCCTGTTTTTGAGAGATAGCACGATGATACACACCTGTTTCTTGCGGATTTCGTATATGATGCGAAATGGCCATGCGCGAATCGAATAGCGCCCATCGAATTCTCCTTGCAACTTTTTACCCTGAAACGGATCACATGCAAGACTGTCAATAACACGCGCTACTTTGTCTCGATACTTGTCTTCAAGTGCATCGATTTCTTTTCGGGCACTACGCGTAAAATAGACCCCGAACATATTTGCTACTTCTTTTTAAGCCACTTCTTTTTTATAACTTCGAATGGAATAAGGTTTTTGGGATCTTTCGCTTCTTCAATCCGTTCGAAAATATCAGGGACTTCATGGAGCACCTCGACAGTCTCCTGCCATGATGCAAACTCTTCGGCGGACATGAGTACGACCTTGGGCCGCCCATGTTCGGTCAAAGTGTATATCTTGTGTGGTGCCTGTGCATCCTCGGCAATATCGAAAATCTTTGCCCGCGCCTCCGAAAGCGAAAGTGTGTATCGAGATTCCATGTGTACATGATAATGTACATATCTTTTTAGTCAAGCGGCTAGCGGATCACCTTCGCCACCGCTTTCCCAACACGCTTGTCCAACATGTCGGGGACGATCTTGGTCGCGGTCGGCTTCTTGATGAGATCGGCGATTGCGTGCGCCGCGGCAAGCTTCATATCGTCGGTGATACGTGTCACATGATTATCCAAGGCGCCGCGGAAGATGCCGGGGAATGCGAGGGAGTTGTTGATCTGATTGGGAAAATCGCTGCGTCCCGTCGCGACGACCGCTGCACCCCCTTTCTTCGCTTCTTCCGGCATGATTTCCGGCGTCGGATTTGCCATCGCAAAGACGATCGCCTTGGGCGCCATGAGCTTGATGTCTAGAGCGGTCGCAAGCCCCGGACCGGATACGCCGATGAGCACGTCTGCACCCGTCAGTGCCGTCTTGAGGTCCCCCACCCCATGCTTGGTGAGCATGGCAAGCTCGCGCTTGTGCTCTACCAGATCGATGCGTCCCATGTAGATGATGCCCTTACTGTCGAGCACGGTGATGTCGAGCGCGCCAGCAAGCTTCAGAAGCCGCGCGATTGCGGTGCCCGCAGCACCCGCGCCCGAAATGACGATACGCGCGGTATCGAGCTCTTTACCGACGACCTTGAGAGCATTGATGAGCCCCGCGAGTACGACGATCGCCGTGCCGTGCTGATCGTCGTGCATGACGGGGATATCGAGCGCTTCGATGAGCCGCTGCTCTATCTCAAAGCACCGTGGCGCTGCGATGTCTTCAAGATTAATCCCGCCAAATCCCGGCGCGATACGGATCACCGTTTCAACAATTGCATCGATCTCAGACTGCATGCCTGCCTCGACCGTAGTGGAGAGGTCGAGCACGATCGGCACCGCATCGACATCGGCAAATGTCTTGAAGAGTGCCGCCTTACCCTCCATGACCGGAAGCGCCCCCAAAGGGCCGATATTGCCGAGCCCGAGCACTGCCGACCCGTCGGAGACGACGGCGATCGTACGGCCCTTCATCGTGTATTCACGCGCCTGATCGGGATGCTCTGCCACGTATGAGGAGACCGCTGCCACTCCTGGCGTATAGACGAGAGATAAGGCAGCGCGAGTAGCTATTTTGGATGCCGAGACGACGCGTATCTTGCCACCGAGCTTTTTGTGGAGTGCAAGCGCTTTTTTTGCTTGCCCCGAGCGTGCTTTCAGTGAGCTGGTCGAACCTGTCGAGCGGGATACGTCGTTCTTGGACTTCTTTTGCATTGAGAAAGTATATACGTTCTCACCAGAAGAGCGAATTGACGGCGTCCACCACACGTGCGATGCTTTTATGAGAAAAGATGAGGTAGGAGGCTCGCATGACGCGGACATTCTCCAGCGCCGAGCGCATAGCGCTAAACGCCGCTATGGACAAGCTCGTGTCCGAGAAGCCAGACGGATGGTTTGAAGCGGCACAGCTGATAGTCGATCTTGGTCGCACGATAGCTCCGACCACCAACGTAAGCCAGAGCGGACGTTTCGGAACCAAAAGTGGAAACTCTGTTTCGGGTCACGCAGCTGGTGTCGGCGATGTCTCGATCGACAACAGCGAAAGACCCGAACACGAGGAGCAGACGCTTGAGGGATTCATCGAGCGCATCGGTGCATACAAGATGATTCACCGAGAGATGTCCTCGACCATTGAATTCTGGCCCTATCGAGACGACTTCATATGGTCCAATCCAGACTCTATGCACGCACTCCGTATCACCCACGTCGTACAGTACGATCACTACGGTATCGCTCAGATCCACGCTCTTGCTATGTACGAACACAGGCTCACCTGGCGCGACATACCAGCGCTGATACAAGCATATGCGGAAGCTTGGATAGCGATCCTCAGACGATTCCTTTCGCATGGCGACCGACTCAAGATTCACGTGTTTGTCATCCGCCTGCACCTCATAGGCTTCAAGGTCGTGCATTCGGTATTTCCACATATTGTGAGCGGTACACTGATCTTGCGTCAAGAATTCCTCCGACGAATGGAGAAAGAATAAAAAATCCCGCGGATGATTCACATCATCTGCGGGAGTTTTTTTGTGTAATGATCCAGTGTCAGACACCGAACCGCGCCACCTGCGAGCATGAACTCAGACATGTTGGACATCCACACGCGCAACCCCTTCTCGCAGAGCTTCGTGCGCAGACCGAGTCCGATACGTGGCACGATCAGATGATTCCGGATCGAGAGTCCGTTGCAGCCAAAGTGCATGGCATCCCGTTCCCCGATCTCTATCCTACAGGGAAACTGCGCCTCGATGAGACGCCTCCCGCGCTCGGTAAAGGCACCGGGAAAGTATTTCACCTTATCCTTGGTGATCGGGAAGAAACACGTATCCAGGTGATAGAAACGCGGATCGACGAGCTCGAGCGAGAACACCGGGACGCGAAGCGTCCGACTGACGAACTCATGGGACTCTTGGACCGAACGTTGACCATACCCCGCCCAGAGAGCTTCTTGTTCGGGATGAAGCAGTGCATCACCCGCGCCTTCGAACGGTACCGGCGAGGCAATCGTCTGATACCCCTGCCCATGCAAAAACGACTCGAAGTATTCGAGCTCACCCTTGCGTTCTTCCAGCATGTTGCTCAAAATGCATATCTTTTCGTTTCCCCGCTTGAACGTGAGTCCCGCATTTGCCATAAACACCATATCGGGAAGACCCGGAGCCGCTGGGCACTCCACGACGGGAACCAACTGCTCGATGATCGCCTTCAGAATCTCCCATTGCTCGCGTGCGCGCGCTTTGTTGATCTTGCCTTGATTACCGGTCATGTGTGGATTGATATCATACTCCACCCCGAAAAAGTCCGGGGAACACATCATGACGCTGTCCGGTATTTCACGCGCAGGCAGCTGGGCGGGAAGGTATTTGAGATCCCGCGCGTCGTCGATGACGATGGCGCCCGCCTCAACAGGCGAAGGTATATGCAGCTGCATCGGTCTGTCTCCCTATCTGGATTCCGAAACGCAGTGTAGCAGAAAGTTGCATATTGCAAAATATATGGAATACTGCGGCTTTAGTGCGTTCTATCACACCAGACTCAACCATAGGAGCTGAGGATGCAACGAAATCTTGACCTTTTGCCATGGCATGATCAAGAGATTCTCAAGCAAGTCCGCGAACTCGGCGGGTTTTATAACGCCCATGCACATCTCGATCGTGCATATACGCTCGAGGATCGCTATCTGCGGCATATCGGCACAACCCCGCTCGAAGCGAGCAATCTTCCCCTGTCGGTCAAACAGAATCTCGTCGGCGATCTGCATCGAGGCGAAGCATATACCGAAACCGATCTGCGGCGACGCATAAGTCATGCACTTGAAATGCAGATCGCATACGGCGTGACACGCATCGACACCAATATCGACGCTACACCTGACTTGCCACAAGACGGCCTACTGGCCATACACGTTGCACTGGAACTCAAAGAAAAATACAAAGATAAGATCCGGATGCGCATTGCGCCGACACCAATCTTTGGATTTAAAGACGATCCGCGTTTCAAACGCACTCGTTGGGATGTCTTTGAAGAAGCCGCACGCATGTGTGATTATGTGTCGCTATTGCCTGAAAAAGACGACTTTGACTCTGAATCAGACCGTGACGGAAAGATCGGGTTTAAGTCCCATATCCGCAAGGGTGTCGAACTCGCGTTTGAACTCGGTAAACCGGTTGAATTTCATCTCGACCAGATGAATATTCCCAGTGAGCGTGGAACTGAAAGGTTCCTTGAAATGCTTGAGGGACTTGATCAACCGAAATGCCCAGAAAAAGGTCCTTCAGTGTGGATCATCCACATGATCTCCCCATCAAAATATCCCGAGAAACGCCGCGCAGAATTGATGGAGAAGCTCCTTAAATACAATGTCGGCGTCAAGGTGTGTCCGAGCGCTGCGCTGTCGATGCGACAATTGTATTCGCTGAAAGGTCTGATTTACAATTCCATCGCACGCGTGCCGGAACTCATCAAAATGAAAATCCCGGTCCTTTTGGGCACGGACAACATCGCAGATGTCTTCGTCCCGCAGGGTGATGGTGATATGCTCACCGAAGTCAAGATGGGAAGCATTGCGGTACGCATGGCCGCACCATCGATCTGGGCAAAGCTTGCATCAGGCACTCGCCCCAATGACGTGGACATCACCACCGTCGGCGGGATTTTGTACCAAGACCGCAAAGCATGCGTCAAGGTTGGTCCGCGTGGCTGGAAACCCGCGGTCGAGTGAAGTCGAAGAGGCCGCGATCCCTTTGGGATCGCGGCCCCTCTTTTTCCCCCTTCAAGTACACAAGTCAGACTTGTGTACTAACTCACGATTGTCTTAGGTCCCGTTCATAAGGCTCACTTCTGCATACATGACTTTTGGTCATGTATGCAAGTGTGCACTTATAACTGCAACACAAAATGGACGGGCCTATAAGTGTAGTCCACACATAACGGGTACGTTAAATTGTGGACGAGCCCTTATCGACCACATCGTCTTGCTTTTTCTTCGGTGTAATGCCGCTAGTGATGAGGATCTTTTCAAAATCCTCGCGCTCCAGAGTCTCCACCTCTACCAATGCTTTGGCGATGGCGTCGAGCGCCTTGCGATGCTTCACCATCACCTCTTCGGCACGCTTGTGTGCATCGGTGACGATCTTTTTGACCTCGGCATCGATCTGAGCAGCGACCTCCTGTGATTGCTCGGTACCTTCGACACCACTCCCAAAAAGCGTCCGGCCGCCTGCTGCATCATATGCAATCGGCCCCATCTTCTCGGACATGCCGTACCGCGCCACCATATCGCGTGCGAGACCAGAGAGCACCTGGAGGTCATTAGAAGCGCCGGTCGTCACATCGCCATAGATGAGCTTTTCGGCCACATAGCCACCGAGACTGACCGCGATATCATCGAGGAAATGTCTGCGTGAATGCATCTTGGTCTCTTCAAAAGGAAGCTTGAGCGTGTATCCGGCGGCGCGCCCGCGACTGATGATCGAGATTTTGTGCACCGGATCGGCATGCGGGAGGATGGACGCGACGAGTGCGTGCCCTGCTTCGTGATACGCGGTGATCTCCTTCTCGTGCGCATTGAGTACATGCGAACGGCGCTCGGGCCCGAGCATGACCTTTTCGATACTGCGGATGAGGTCGTATTGCGTGACTTCGGTGCGGTCTTCGCGCGCAGCAAGGATCGCGGCTTCGTTCATCAGATTGGCCAGATCGGCGCCGGAGAAGCCGGGTGTGCGCTCGGCAATGACCGTGAGATGTACATCGGGGCCGAGCGGCTTTTTGCGTGCATGGGTCTTGAGGATTTCTTCGCGATCCTTGCGATCGGGCACGTCGATGGTGACGCGGCGATCGAAGCGGCCTGGGCGCAGGAGCGCCGGATCGAGCACGTCGGGCCTGTTGCTTGCCGCCATGACGATCACTTTTTCATTGGGCTCAAAGCCGTCCATCTCCACGAGAATCTGATTCAACGTCTGCTCGCGCTCGTCGTTGCCGCCACCCATGCCGGTGCCGCGTGCCCGGCCCACGGCGTCGATCTCGTCGATAAAGACGATCGCCGGAGCGGTCTTTTTTGCCGTATCGAAGAGATCGCGCACGCGGCTGGCACCGACACCGACAAACATCTCGACGAATTCCGACCCCGAGATCGAGAAGAACGGCACGCCACTCTCGCCCGCTACCGCCCGTGCAAGCAACGTTTTTCCCGTGCCCGGTGCCCCCATGAGGAGCACTCCCTTGGGGATACTCGCGCCGATCTGGATGAACTTCTTGGGATTTTTGAGGAAGTCGACAATCTCGAGGAGCTCTACTTTCGCCTCCTTGGCACCCGCCACATCCGCAAAGGTGACCTTTTGGTCTTCAGGTCTGATGAGGCGCGCCATCGAGCGTCCGAAGGAGAGTGCCTGCATGCCGCCACCGCGCAGTTGGCGCGAGAGATACCAAATCATTGCAAAGAGAAGGATGACCGGGATGAGAAGCGGTGCAAGTGTGAGAAACCAGTAGCGCGGTCCGCCCTGATCCTGCACCTCGATCGTCGTCGAGGCGAGCTGTTGCGGCGTGATGTCGTAATGAGAGAGTGTGTCGGTGAGTGAATTCTCTGTCTCCTTTTGCGAGATCTTTTCTGATTCATCGGTATAGGTGGCCGTCACCTGGTCTCCCGCGACGACGATTTTTATCACCTTGCCGGTGCGGACGTCTTCGGCGATCTGTGAGATCGCCACCTCTTTGGTATCGGTCAGGATGTAATCACGCACAAGCGAATACCCGGACGAAAGTAGAAGAAAGACTGCAAATGCGATCGCAAGCTGGATCCAGATATTGGGTCCGTCTCCCGACTGCTTTTTGCCTTTGCCGCCCGATTCGGGCATGTCCTTATGGTGTTTGTGGTGTGAATCAGCATCCATCATGGGAGGATTATACACAAAACCATACTTTTTCCTATGCGGGTCGGACGATGCCTCTCGCCTCTGTGCTTCCTTAGGTCCCGTTCATAAGGCTCACAAAATGAACGGGTCCATAAGTGTAGTCCACAAATAACGAGTACGTTATTTGTGGACGAGCCCTTACCAATGGTGTCTTTGCGAGCGAAGCGAAGCAATCTAGGGTGAGTGGTAGCACTCTGGATTGCTTCGGCCACAGGCCTCGCAAAGACGGCAAAGACGGAATTTCCCATTGACGGACAGTTAATGAGAGATGGTATAAGTGGCATCCACGAATAACACGCATGTTATTTGTGGACGAGCCCTTACCAATCCTGAGTTCTGTTCCGCCGAATCTCGACACGACCTGTGTCTCCTACTCCCCCTGCACCACCTCCATTATTTATGTGCTCTGGCGGAAGTGTCCGTGGCGAACCAGTAAGCATCGCTCTGAGCACCCACAAAGGCTCCCCTTCTTGCAGCGTCATAGTCGCCAGCTTGGGGAGGATGAATTGGCGAGCCCTTTCTCGAGATGGAGCGCTGACCGAACCCTGCATCTCCCCTGATGATCCTGACGAGAAAAAAGGTGTCTTTTTTTCAAATGAGAGTGTAAATGCATTAAATTTTTCGGCAATGGCAGTCTTGAGTGTCATTCTCCCGCGCGCATCGTCAATGCCCACTTCCATACGACCGACTTCACCAAAAAAAGCTTGTGCTTCGACATCGGCATCAAATGTTTCTTGTTGTTCATACGAGCGCGGCGCTGCCTCCGCGACCGTCGGCCGCGAAGCCTCTACCGCACCGAGCATGGTGGCGCCCGCGAGCGCAGAGCGGGCAATCGTCTCTATTTTCCCTTTCTTGGGGAACTTTTCCATATATACATGATATCACGAGCAAAAAAGGAGGACGACCGCATGGTATGCGGCCGTCATATGAAGTCACTGATGTGTGCGGGTCTTTTTTCTTTTTTCCTTTTTTTCCTTATTGCTGGAAAGTGCTTCGTCTTCGTATTGCTTCACCAATTCCTCGAGCACTTCGCCGATCCCGTACATGAGCTCATACTCGAGTTCAGTAAACCTAGTCTCATCGTCACGCTTTACACAGGTGATAAACACTTCTTCCGGGTCTTCCGACGAGTCTGAATCAATGTATGCTTCTATCTCATTGCCTTCCAGGTCATTGTCCAAGTGATAGTTGTTCAGCAATCTTTGGACGCGCTTCTTAAAATCTCTTTTGAACACCGCGTTCGTCTCTATATATTTTGGAAGATTGTGCAGAGTGATGTCGAATATGGTGCCCATGCTTACCTCCCATCGCTATGGTCAAAAAGCCTTCTATCATTCATGATACAGCAATGTCCCTCATAGACAACAAAAAGGCGGTGTTTGATTATCACATCCTCGAGACGATCGAGGCCGGTATGGTATTGCACGGGTATGAGGTCAAATCCCTCCGGGAGGGCCAGGGGTCCCTCAAGGGTGCGCGGGTAGTGGCCCGAGGCGGCGAAGCGTACCTCGTGGGGGCCACCATCCCCGCCTGGCAGGTCGCCAATGCCCCCAAGTCCTACGACCCCGAGCGTACACGTAAATTACTGCTTAATAGCAAGGAAATAAGCCGTATTGCCGCAGCAGAGGGTGAAAAGGGTTTGACAATAATCCCCATTTCGGTGTATAATAGAAAAACGAATCTGAAGCTCGAAATCGCGATCGCCCGCGGCAAAAAAAGAGAAGATAAGCGCGAAGCGATCAAAAAACGCGATACCGAGCGAGAGATACGCAGATCTTTGAAAACTAAATAGATGTTCTAAGGCTTAACCTTAGAACATTCACGCATAGCCAGTCCCCGTGAGATACCAAACTTCACGACAGCGCGAATGAGAGAGCTCACCGAACCTATTTCTTACTCTCCTCGATTCAGCTCACGAGAAAGCATTCTAGAACTTTTTGTTTTCGTATCTCACGGGGGGTGACTTGGCTTCGACAAGGAAAACGATTCTTGCATGCGCGTTGCACAGGTGCGATACCTGTCTAAACAGTCGCAAAAACCTAAGTGCGAATAAAACAGCACGGGCAATTTTGTCACCTATCCAGATGGCAGATTTGCAGCCTGGTTACGCTTTTGCCTAACCACCGTCCGCAGAAATGAAACTTGATTAGTTTCTCGCGGGCGTCATAAAATCTTCCGCCGAAGGCGGATCCTCCTCTGGAGGACAAGTACAAGCATGTGCCGTCTCACACATGCCCAAGGGACGAGACTAAGAGTACGATGGTTCTGTTCGCCTCACACATCGCACTCCGAAACCTTCAAGACGAACTACGCACCGTAGACCATGTAAGACATCTTTCTTTGGACGCGGGTTCGATTCCCGCCATCTCCACAATTACAAAAAGGCTCGTTTTAACGAGTCTTTTTGTTTGTGGAGATGAGAAAAGCGCCTGCGCGCTTTTCGGGCGGGAATCGAAAGGCGCAGCGATGTTGCGCGAGCACGCGCAACCGCGAGCCAGGGTCGTGAAATTTTTGTCGCGACGGCGACAAAAATATTCCTGACTCGAACCCCCCCCACCTCCACTCGATTCGGCCATAAGCTGGTATTTCAGGAGGAGGTGTAACCTCCGTTTTCCAAGTCCTTACATTTTTGACTATACTTAGGTGGGTACTTTGGCATAATGGACCTTCAGCAAAGGAAAACACATGAAGAAAAAAGTCCTCATTATCGGTAGTGGCGGCAGAGAACACGCGCTTGCGTGGAAACTCTCGCAATCATCTCAGATTGGCAAGCTCTTTGTCGCACCCGGAAACGGCGGTACGCGGCATATCGCCGAAAATATCGGGATTGACGCCATCAACATTGACGAGCTTGTCCTATTCACAAAGAGTAACGAAATCGACCTGACTGTCGTTGGTCCCGACGACCCGCTCGCACGTGGCATCGTAGATGCTTTTCAGGCGCAAGGATTGCGGATCTTCGGCCCGACGCGTACCGCCGCGGAAATAGAGTGGTCCAAGGCGTTCGCTAAAAATCTCATGAGCGAGGCGGGTATACCGACAGCCGCATTCGAGATTTTTAACGAATACGACAAAGCGCTTGCACATGTCCGTACACGCGGTGCCCCAATCGTCGTCAAAGCAAGCGGCCTTGCGCTCGGTAAAGGCGTGTACGTCTGCAATACACTTGCTCAAGCAGAAACTGCGCTCGCAGAAATCATGCTTGATCATGTGCACAAGGACGCGGGCAAGGAAGTGGTCATCGAGGAATTTCTTGATGGACAAGAAATATCCATTCACGCGTTCTGCGACGGCAAAACTCACGTCCTACTGCCGCCCGCACAAGACCACAAGCCGATCCACGACAACGATACAGGCAAAAACACCGGTGGCATGGGGACGATTGCTCCTGTCTCGTGGGTAAGCGCACACGCATTACAAGACATTGACGAACACATTGTCCGTCCTACACTTCACGCTCTTGCACAGCGCGAGAGACAGTTCAGCGGTCTGCTCTATCCCGGACTCAAGATGACGACGAGCGGCCCTAAAGTAGTGGAGTTCAATGCGAGATTTGGCGACCCTGAGACACAGAGCTATATGCGACTGCTCAAAACCGACTTACTCGACATCTTGGAAGCATGCGTCGACGGAACACTCGCCAAGCTCACCATAGAGTGGCATTCCGGTTTTGCAGCTTGCATCGTCATCGCCTCTGGTGGCTACCCGGACAAATACAAGAAAGGGTTGTCGCTTCGCGGCATAACCGACGCGGAGCATGTACCAGGCGTTGTTGTGTTCCATGCCGGGACGACTTTCGACGGCGAACTCAAAACGTCCGGCGGACGAGTGCTCGGCGTAACGGCAATCGGCAACACGCTCCACGATGCGCTTGACCGCGCATACGAAGCGGTAGAGCTGATTGAGTTTGAGGGTAAGCAGTATCGAAAAGACATCGGTGCGAAAGCACTCTGAATAGCGGCGTCCATTTTACGCATATTCCCCACCAGACTCTATTTACCCGCGTATGCTATGTATGACCTATAGGACATACATAGCATACGCGGTGTTTGACTTTTTTGGTGTGGGGGTCCTGACTTTATGGTCGGATCTACAGACTATTTCTATTTCTTTTTCTTTTTCTATTCTTTTATTCTTTTCCTATTTATGCCGCTTTCCCTCCCCTTTCTCGACGATCTGTCCGTCGTCGAGCACGATGATGCGACCGGCGAGATCGCCATATTCGGCTTCATGCGTCACCATGATGATCGTCTGACCTTCTTTGTGTAGATCGGAAAAAATATCCATGATTTGTCGCGATGATTCGCGATCGAGATTGGCCGTCGGCTCGTCGGCGAAAAGTATCGCGGGAGTTTCGGCGATCGCACGCGCGATCGAGACGCGCTGCTGCTCGCCACCGGAGAGTTGGCTCGGCAGATTGTGCAGACGATGTCCAAGCCCGACTTTATCGAGCGCGTCGGCGGCAAGCTTGTATGCATGTGCAGTGGACTTCTTTTCCATGAGGAGCGGTAGCACGATGTTTTCGATCGCCGTGAGCTCTGGCATGAGCGCGTAATCCTGAAATACGTAGCCAAATGTATACAGGCGCATACGCACTTTTTCTTTGTCCAAAAGCGTATGGGTCTTGCGCCCATTGATGATGACTTCACCGGAAGTCGGATCGTCAAGCAGGCTCATCTGATACATGAGTGTCGATTTACCTGCGCCAGAACGCCCCATGATAGCGATCCATTCCCCGCGCTTCACATGCATGTTGATACCTTTGAGCACTGGCGTGACTATTTCACCTACCTTGTAGGTCTTTACGAGATCTTTCACTTCAATGATGTGGTCAGCCATAAAAATATGATTATTCTCGCCCCAGAATGGAATCGAGGGTATTTTTGCGCACAATCATCCACGCAGGGATATAGCCAGCGATAAGCGTCGTGAATACAAGAAGCGCTACACGACCCAAGGTCGCATTGAGCGGTGCTACCAGGATGCCATCGCTGAATGGAAAGTCGATCGGATGCGCCTCAAAGAATGGAATCAGGACCGCATACACGAGCACGAGACCAATGACAGACCCGAGCACCGCATAGAAGATAGACTGAAATATGTACGAAATCTCGATCGCATGACCGTCGATACCGATACCTTTGAGGATACCGATGAACTTGCGGCGTGTGAGCGCATTGATGAAGATCACGATAAAAATCGTAATGGAAGCCACGACGAGCCCGATTGAGCTGAACCCTGCACCCAAGAGATCAAACGTCTTGATCATGTCCTTGAGGAATTTTGGCTGGCCCTCCTCGAATGTTTGGATCTTTGCGTATTCCCCCATACCGCGGAGCAAAAGCTCATCGCGCACCTGCACCGGGTCCGCGCCTTTCTTGAGCTTGATCGCGATTTCGCTCAGATTGTCTATGTCGCGACCGATCAGTCCGCGCACCTGCGCATCGAGCATGAAGGCCGACATGGACACCTCATCCACCTTGGTCTTGAGAATACCCTTGACTGTCACCTCACGTATGGCATGTCCGATACGCAAACGCACCTTCGAGCCCGGGTGCACGTCTTCGAGGGTCGTGAAGGCGGGACTCTCGATCGGAAGGTATTGTTTGAGTAGATAGTGACCCAAGACGACCTGATCATAATCCCCCGATTCGAGGAATGACCCTTCGATGATATTTTCGGAAAGATTGGTGATGATTTTCTCTGAAGCGAGATCAATACCGACGAGCTGTGCACCCGCCATGTTTGCCTTATCACCTTCGTTGCGCGTCTTGTAATTTGCTTCAATCTGTATGCCTTTTCGAAAGCGCGGCGTCGCCGCCTCCACCTCGGGAAGCGAACGCGCGAGTGCGAGGATATTGACGCTGTTTTCGATGAAGTCCTTATCGGAAAGCGGAGAGACGATGACATCACTCAAATACTTTTCCTGGACTGCATGCACCGCACCTTGGATGAGGCCGACCAATATACCTGATACGACGACCAGATTGAGAAACGTGAGCACCATCACGAAGACGATCAGCGATGTCGTCCACTTACTCGCGCGCCGAAGCTGACGCACCGCGAGAAACCAGCCGATGCGAATATTGAGCCAGGAAAACATATGGATTACTGTGCGGGAGCGACGACCGTCTCGCCTTCATTGAGTCCTGAAAGTATCTCGACGTGTCCGATCGACGAGACATCGCCGGTCGCTACCTGCCGATCGATCGTCGTCTCACCTGCATGTACCGTAACGTATTTTGCCCCATCACGCTCAAAGACGAATCCTTGCGGGATAGTCATGACACCTGATTTCTTTTGGGTCGTAATGACGACACTCGCTGTCATACCAGATTTGATGCGCGCATCGTGTGCAGAAAATTGGAGCACCGCGCGATATCGCGAGACACCGTCTTTGACGGTCTCGGCAGGATCGATCGAAACGACCTCTGCCTCAAAGGGCACTTCCGCACCATATGCGTCCAACGTGACGACAGCGGTATCACCCATTTTGATCATCGCGATATTGATCTCAGGAATATAGCTCTCTATCTGAAATGCACCATTACCGATCAGTGTTATCTCGGCGACATTGGGCGAAACGATCTTACCAACTTTGGCATCCATCATGGATATAACACCGGCGAAGGGCGCGACGAGGCGAGTCTTCCCGAGCTGTGCCTGCGCGCTCTCAAGATCTGCCTGCGCGGCCTGGACTTGCGCGGCCTGTGCGGCTATATCGGACTGCGTCGAACCAGCCTTCTTGAGAGCCAAGCTCTTGCGTGCGGAATCAAGCGACGCGACCGCAGCTTTCTGGGCAGTAAGCGCGGTATTGATCGCGACGACTGATGTATTGATCGTCGAGCGAGCGGTCGCAATATCGCTTATGTACGTACTGATCGTCGATTGCGATACGGCCGCCGAAGACACGGATTGCGCGAGAGCCGCACCTGCATCGGACAATATATCTGCGACCATACCGAGATTCTTCTGTGCCTGCGATGCGGCCACCAATAGATCGCTGGAGGCCGTCAACACAGAGAGCAAACCCTGCCAATCGGAGAGTGTCTTTTCGATGGTGATGCGTTTCGCGGGGATGTTGATCGCGAGCTGTGTGGCGGTCGTCGTAAACGTAAGCTGCGGATTCGTGCTGCGCGGATTGCTGATGAACTGGTCGAGCTGATTGCGAATCGCATCGTCAGACTTTGCATACGCATCGCTGATCGCATTGACCACACTCTGATTGGCTTGCTCGAGTGCTGTCTCTGCCCCCCGGACGCTCGATTCAGCGACCGCAATATCCTCAGGGCGCGTACCCGCCTTGAGTGAATCGAGCTTTGCCTGCTGTGAAGCCACCACAGCCTGCTTTTGCAGCACAGTGGCGCGCAGATCGCTATTTTCTATCTCGGCTACCAGCGCACCTGCAGCGACCCTGTCGCCCACCTTGCCGCGCACGTACGTCACGCGCCCACTCTGAGAGAAGCCAAGGTCCACATCTTGGGCCGCCACGACCTTGCCAGAAACCGATACCTGCTGGAGAAAATCACCTATCTCCACGACATATGTCTGCTGCTGTGCATCATTGCCACGTGAGAGAAATGAATACGCAAGGACACCCACCACAACGACAGCGATTAAGACAAAAAGGACCCCGTTTTCCTGGAATTGTCTATGTACCCACTTTTTCATAGTTGACCGCCATTATAGCATCACAGCGCTACTCTCTCGAGCTTATTGGATGACCGTCGAAATAGTGAAATACACTCTCCTATTATTAGAATTAGATAATCAGGAAAAGGGCGTATGCTATCTTGTCGCTATAGCGTAGAGATAGCATAGCGGGTCGCGGACTTATGATACGAATTTTTGAAGTGGTTCTTATGCGTCGGGGTGTAGATAGGAAAGGGCCTCGCATGCGCGCATGCGAGGCCCTCATGTACTCAATCCGCGTCTCATATATTTACTCCCGGCAAGACCACGACCGTAAAGAGCGTCCGCGATTCCGAAAGATCGCGCGAATACACTTCGACTTCGACGATCCCGAGGGATTCCATATTGAAGGGAGGCGAAGCCCATCCGCGCACCTGTCGCTTGAGTCCGATATCCTGGATATCGATCACTGTGAAGGGGTGTAGCTTCCGTTTGACCGTGCACTTCCCCATCGATTCCAAAAACAGCAGGAGTACCGTAGCTCTCCTATTGCCCTCGTTGATATCCTGCGTCTCATAAGCCACACTGATCAACGCCTCCAGATACTTCGGATCCACGCACGTCTGAAGCATGCCGAGATACGTCCTACCCACGAGCTCTCGGGGCAGTTCATTTGCGAGCGCCTGCTCCATCGTCTCTGATTCGATCACGAGATCATCTATGTCCGATCTGTCCGGGAGCTGCGATATCGCCGGCTTCCATCGAAAGGATTCCCATACGCTCGGGACAGTGAAGCTCGCGGTCGCCAACACGAGAATCGCGAACAGAATGTATTTTCCGTTCATCGGAGCCTCCCCTTTTGTTCAAATACGCCAACCTCTGTCAGCGTATCGCGTATTGCAAGAAGCGGCAATGGCCCCGGCCGCGCGAGCGCGGCCGGGGCCATACGCACTCACTCCTCGAATCGCTTCAAAGCCTCGTCAAAATCTTCTGGGAGCGGCGCGATGAATTCTTCCTGACTTTCATTCATAGCAAACGACATCCGATATGCGTGGAGTGCCGGACGTGAAAAGGAAAGCAGCGAGGCTCGCTCAGGCGCATACAAGTGATCGCCGACCAGCGGATGACCGATCGACGCGAAGTGCACGCGTATCTGGTGCGTGCGTCCGGTCAGCGGATGCGCTTCGACATATGATACCGGCTCGCCCGATGCCGGATCAATGAATCGCGCGAGTACACGCCACTGCGTGATCGCCGCACGCACATGATCGGATTCGCGCGCGATCGCATACCACCGACGAGGGAGTTCGCGCGTCCGCGCGATCTCGGCGACGATCGTCCCCTCCTCGTCCGCCTCCAGGTGTCCGTATACAAACGCTCGGTATGTCTTCTCCACGCGACGCTCCTTAAAAGCCTGCCTCATCTTCTCAAACGCATCGGATGTCTTTGCGGCGATGATGACCCCGCTCGTCGTCCGGTCAAGACGATGCACGAGTCCGCATACCGACACCACCTCCCCTTGTGGCGAGACCCAAGGCTCTCCCACATCTCGAAGCGCCGGATACCGCTCTACGATCCAGTCGGCAAGCGATGGCTCGACCGTACGCCCATCGCTGTGCACGATGAGCCCTGCAGGCTTATTGATAGCAAGAAGCTCTTGTGTCTGAGCAATACTACGCGGCATATGTCGACAGCATACCCGCTTTCGCCTCTGCGGCAACAAAAAGAAAGAGTCCCGCGCGAAAGCGGGACTATCTATTGACGATGAATTCGACCAGTACGAAGACCATCCAAAAGGTAAACAGTATCCACGCTTCACGCTTGGTGAGCGTGCGCCCCGAACGCATGAAGTGGAAAAGCACGAATGCGGCGATCACCATGAATACCCCCGTCACATAGATGATGTCGCGCGGGAAAGAGAATGGGCTGATCAGTGCGATTAACCCGACGACGATCGTCGCATCTGCGAGCACCGTCCCGAGAATATCGCCGACGGCGAGCGCATCGTCGCGCTCCCTCACTGATTCGAGCGAGAAAAAAAGCTCTGGCATCGTCGTACCGAGTCCGACGACAAGCATAGCGATGAGTGTCGGGCTAATGCCGACGTACCCGGCAAGCGATATCGCTGAATCGACGGTGAAGTGGGCGCCGACAAGCAGAAGCGCCATACTAAAACCAAGCATCAGGACACTCTTCCATCTGCTGCCAGATTTTTTGTCATGCGAGGATCGCGCTCCGCTATGCCGAGCATCATGCTTGAACGCAAGATAGTAGAAGACGCCGCCCACGAGGACAAGTGCGAGCCCCTCGAGCCGAGAAAAGTGCCCGTTGAGGCCGAGGACGAGCGGCAAGAGCAGCATGAAAGGATACGCGGCATTATTTTTCAAAATCTTGCTTTCGACCTTGAGGCCGCGACCCGCAAACAAAATAATGAGCGCAAAGATCAGCGTCAGATCTGCGACATTGGATCCAAGGAGCATACCAAGCCCAAACGATGGCATGCCGCTCATCGCCGCATTCACGGCGATAAACAGCTCCGGCAACACGGAAACGATCGCGACGATGATGAAGCCGACCGTGTATTCGGACAGACGATAGCTCTTGGCGAGCAAGGCCGCGTACTTCGTGGCGAGCGTCGCGCCCTTGACCACCAAAAACAGCGCACCAATGAGTATAAAAAAGCTGTTGATCAACATAGACACTATACAGATTACCACCTCCCCGACGCGCCACCACCGCCAGAGGCTCCACCGCCGAATCCTCCGAGATTAATGGGAACAGGATTAATGGGGGGGATTAATGGGGACAGGCACAATTGTTTTTCGATCATTGTGGTCTAACTTATACAACACCTTTGACGATTTAATTGTGCCTGTCCCTTTTTGCCCTTTTGCGCGGATTGAGTACAGGGTCAGTTCCCGCGCCCGCTGAGGCCATGGCGCGCTGCGTATCGTGCGAGGTGTGCGAGGTGCGTATTACGCTCCTCCTCAAAACCAGCCGCCTGCAGGCCGTGGCGCGCGATCATAAGCGCCGCATGGTGAGCACCGAGATGATGCGGCATGACCACATACGACGCACCGTTGAGATACAGTTCTTTTGCCTCCTCGATCGTATGCGCGAGCATGATGATCGTACCGGATGCATTGTGTTTGCGATAGAAGTTCACGAGGAGTAGATTGGTATCTCGGACGGGTATCGAAGAAACGACGAGCTTTGCAGACTGCAGTCCTATCTCTTGGAGGAATTCGATGTCCTCCGCGTCGCCGTAGCGAAAAGGCACCTGCGCTTCCTGCAATTGTTTGATGGCATGCGGATCATAATCGACGACGAGATACTGCGGACTCACCTGTGCCGCGACTGAGACGAATTCATGGCCCACACGATCGAAGCCAAATATGATGATGTCGGGATTCTCGTCGTTGCTTTTTGGCTCGCGATGATGCCTCTTGCGAATGGAGACGAGTTCGAGCGTGTCGCGCAATACTGCATAGATGGCATCTGCATAGAGAATGAGGTATGTGGATCCGGCGATCGTCACGATACCCACGAGCGTGACGAGCGAGACGGTCTCCGTCCCGATATGGCCGAGTGAGTATCCGAGGCTCACGAGTATGAGAGAAAATTCACTGATCTGCGCGACAGTCAGACCCGCCATGAATGCGGTCTTCGTGCGATACCCGAGCAGATTCATGAGGAAAAAGACGATGATCGGATTCCCCACGAGCACAAAAGTCGAGAGTATGACTGCCGGCACAAATACCTCCGAGAGACTATCGAGCGAAAGACCCGCTCCGAGCAATACGAAGAAGATGAGGATGAAGAAATCGCGCAGCGGCTTCATGCGCGACCCTATCTCATAGGCAAAAGGAGAGATCGCGAGCGAGACACCTGCCACGAGTGCACCTATCTCGAGCGAAAAACCGAGGAGATAGAAGAGCGATGACAGGCCGAGCCCCCACGCGATCGAGAAGACAAAAAGCACTTCCTGATTGCCTCCGGCATACGATACGACGCGCGGGAGGATGTGCTTGCCGACCGCGTAGAGTGCAAAAGCAAGCAGCATCCCGACGAGCGCGAGCCGCGCGAATTCGGCACCGACGGCAGATGCAGCCCCCGGCTGCGCGGCTGCGACGACAGCGCCCCCGGTCGTCACTCCGAGGAGGATGAGCGTGGCGATGAGGTCTTGTACCAAGAGAAATCCTATCGCGACCTTGCCATAGAGCTTGCCGGTGTCCCCCCGGTCGGTGAGCAGCTTGAGGATGATGATCGTGCTCGAAAAGGTAAGTGCGACAGCGGCATAGAGCGAAGACACCCCATCGTACCCGAGGAAAATCAGTATAAAGAAACCGAGCACCGAAGTAAAAACCACTTGTCCGACACCCGTCACGAAGGACGTCTTGCCCACTTCGCGGATGATGGCGGGATTGAGTGAGAGGCCGACGATAAAGAGCAGCACGGCAACCCCGATCTTGGAAAAAAGCTCCATCTCCTCTTTCGAGTGCAATATATCAAAGACATACGGCCCGGCGAGAATGCCCGTCGCGATGTACCCGACAATGAGCGGCTGCCTGAGCGCACGCATAGCGAAAGCCACGACCGTGGCACATACGAGGATCAGCGAGAGCTCCAGAAATATTTCCATAACGATACTATTGTACACTGAAGCGTGGGCTGATTCACCATAGCATGATTCACCATAGCATTTCGCCTGAACACGATGGCTGACAAAAATCCCAATTGGGATTTTTGTCAGCCACTGCTTTTTGGATGTACTGTTTTGATGTGCTGTACAAGGCTTCTGCGCTTTCCCCCTTACCTCAAATCTAGTGCCACAGAATGGCTTACCTACAAGTCATTACAGGAGGAGGTTTAACCTCCGTTTTCTTCAAGCGTAAATGCAGCTATTGGAGCATTTCGCTCCACCCTCCTTCAGGTAGCCATATCTGTAAGTTACCGACAGTGCGAATAAAGGAAGGGTGTGCCTTATCGTTTAATCGCTCGGCATATGTTGCCAATTCTTGGGCGATTGACCAAATCTTTGAAACCTCTATATCCAAAGATTGACCCGAGAGTTTTTCATAGGTACCCAAGGCGGAAGATAAAACTGTTTCGTTAATTCGGTACAGTTGTCTAAATTCTTGTTCTGGCGTCCCAATATTAGTATCAGCAAAATCTAATACGCCAACCAATTCCTCACCTTCAAATAGCATATTATCCGTATGAAGGTCATCGTGGACAGATACGGTGGGTGGTTTATTTGCTTTGGACTGCCATAAGTCAAAATACTTTTTAGCAAATGCGTCTTGTGTCGGAGTTGGAAAGGTTGTCTGGATAAGCATTTTGTACATATGTTTATCCCACGGCTCTTCTTCCAAATCATCCAACTCGTATTTCTTACGCAGCTCGTTGACTGTTTGCACGGATAATAGCGAGTGTAAGGTATGTGCAAAAGTAGCAATTTTTTGACCAATCTTCTTTTGGCTTTCAATTGGGAAACTGTTGACTTGAGATTTGGACAAATGCTGACCCCTAATAAATTTGGTTATCAGAAAAGGTGGGTCTAATTCCTCTCCCATAACTTTCGGTATATCTACTCCTTGAAGCGACGAAAGTTTGAGTAGCACTTGCTTTTCATACTGGCTGCGCCTATACGCATTCAGGTTTCTTGGAAAACGCAGGGCGTATCGCTCGTCCACAAGTACTACGAGATTGTCGTAGCCGTGTTCTATGTAAGAAATTTGCTTTGAACTATTGTACAAATTTCTCACGATTGTTTCCGCTGCTTTTTTGTCTGCAAATGTCATAACCTTCTTGTGGTAGGTGAAGTCCGGCTTCAATATACGTGGCTCGCTCAACGGCTTGCCGCGAGGCGGCGAAGTCGCTTTCGTGGCTGTGTCTCCTGAACAAAATCCGAACTTTTTTCCGAGAAAATCCCGACGCTGATTTCTGAAAAAAATTCGCTCGGGCGGGCAAAAAGGAAGGGGGTTGGGGGGGAAGGAATTTTTGCCTGCCCT
>Ga0194120_10004191_pt1 | contig 22548 bp, 14 predicted proteins | sample TA2MahCa65mmetaG_FD_148642 | JGI IMG/M metagenome (GOLD analysis project Ga0194120, IMG submission 148642) | Freshwater microbial communities from Lake Tanganyika, Tanzania - TA2015019 Mahale Deep Cast 65m | ecosystem: Environmental > Aquatic > Freshwater > Lake | place: Tanzania: Lake... | reverse complement strand
GCCAGCCGTGCCTGCAAGTCGCCCAACTCGTCCCACAGTGCCTTGGGCAGCTTGGCACCGAATTTCGGGTAGTGCTTGTCCCGGATGTCGGCGATTTCGCGCAGCCAGCCGTCGCGGTCCACGCTCAACAACTCCGCGAGATCCGCGGCCGATACGCCGTCTGGGGCGTCGAGCGCGCCCGGCGCCGGCATGGTGCCGATCGGCGTCTGCACTGCCTGACCCGTGCCCTCGCACTGCTCGAACACCCACTTGAGCACGCGGCTGTTCTCGCCGTAGCCCGGCCACAGCCAGCGGCCGTCGGCGGTCTTGCGAAACCAGTTGACCATGAAGATCTTGGGCAGGCTGGCCCCCGGTGTCTGGCCGATGCGCAGCCAGTGCCCGAAGTAGTCGCCCATGTGATAGCCGCAAAACGGCAGCATCGCGAACGGGTCGCGGCGCACCGTGCCCGCCTGCAGGTCCAGGGCCGCTGCGGTCACTTCGCTGCCGACGATGGAGCCCAGGAACACGCCGTGCTGCCACGACCGCGCCTGGTGGACCAGCGGAATGGTGCCCGGCCGCCGGCCGCCGAACAGGATGGCGCTGATCGGCACGCCGGCCGGATCCTGCCACTCGGGCGCGATGGCCGGGCACTGGCGGGCGGGCGCGGTGAAGCGGGCGTTGGCGTGCGCGGCCACGTCCTTGCGGTCCCACACCCGGCCTTTCCAGTCGATGACGTCGCCGGCCGGGGCGTCGTAGCCGATGCCTTCCCACCACACATCGCGGTCGGCGGTCAGGGCAACGTTGGTGAAAATCGTGTTGCGCTCGATGGTCGTCATCGCGTTCGGGTTCGACTTCTGGCTGGTCCCCGGCGCGACGCCAAAGAAGCCCGCCTCGGGGTTGATGGCGTACAGCCGCCCGTCGGCGCCGAACTTCATCCAGGCGATGTCGTCGCCGACGGTCTGCACGGTCCAGCCGGGGATGGTCGGTACCAACATCGCCAGGTTGGTCTTGCCGCAGGCGCTCGGAAACGCCGCCGCCACGAACCGCACCTTTCCTTGCGGGTTGGCGAGCTTCAAGATGAGCATGTGCTCGGCCAGCCAGCCCTCGTCGCGCGCCTGCGCCGACGCGATGCGCAAGGCCAGGCACTTCTTGCCGAGCAGTGCGTTGCCGCCGTAGCCCGACCCGTAGGCCCAGATGGTGCGCTCTTCGGGAAAGTGCGAGATGTACTTCTGGTCCAGTGGCGCGCACGGCCAGACGCCGTCGTCGGCCTGTCCCGGTTGCAGCGGCTTGCCCACCGAGTGCAAGCACGGCACGAACGCGCCGTCGGGTCCCAGCACGTCGAGCACGCGGGTGCCGACCCGCGTCATGGTGTGCATGTTGGCGACCACATACGGGCTGTCCGTCAGCTCGACGCCGATCTTGGCGATGGGCGATCCGACCGGACCCATCGAGAACGGGATGACGTACAGGGTGCGGCCCGCCATGCAGCCCTGGTACAAGCTGCGCATGGTCGCCTTGAGGGCTTCGGGGTCGATCCAGTTGTTGGTCGGCCCGGCGTCCTCGGGGCGCTTGCTGGCGATGTAGGTGCGGTTTTCGACCCGGGCGACATCGGACGGGTCCGAGCGGAAAAGGTAGCAGTTGGGGCGCTTGGCGGGGTCGAGCGGCGTGGCGAGGCCGGCGTCGACCGCCAGTTGGATCATCGCGGTGTATTCGTCCGGGCTGCCGTCGCACCAGTGCACGCGGTCGGGCGTGGTCATCGCGCGGATTTCCTCGACCCAGTTCAGCAGGTGTGCGTTGGTGGTCGGTGCGGTGGTGGCGGGCATGGATCCTCGGCGGGGGCCAGCGCGGGCTTGGCTAGGGACGGCGACCGGGCGTCGGCGTGCTGTGGGCAACGAAAGCACCCGGTTGCACGGCGGCGCGCGGGCTCGCGGGGGCGGCACGGTACTGCGGATCGGCGGTTTTTTCAATGCCAAGTGGCACACCGGCACACCGCGGTCCACCCTTGGCCCCGGGGGTGCTGCTGAGGACCGCAGGCGTCCGCCCCTTCCCCCCGTCGCCGTTTCGGTGCATCCTGGCGCAGCCTTTGGGCAGGGGGCCGGCCAATCCCGTGCGCAATCTCATTGCCATCGCCGTGCGCAACGTGCTGCGCAACAAGCGGCGCACCCTCATCACGCTGCTGGCGCTGCTGGTCGGCGTGGGCGTGATGGTCAGCATCCGCGGCCTGCTCAACGGCTTGCAGTCGTCGATGATCGAGTCGGCGACCAAGGGCCAGACCGGCGCCCTGCAGGTCCACAAGAAAGGCTACCTCAAGAACGTGCTCGCCTCGCCACTCGACCTCGACATCGCGGTGGACGAGGCGTTCCTCCAAAAGATCAAGGCGGTTCCGCACGTCACCGCCGTTGCGCCGCGCATCCTTTTCGCCGGCATGGTCAACGTCGAAGAAGAGACGCTCTTCGTGCAGATCTTCGCCGTGGACCCACTGCGCGAGTTTGCCGCGCTCCCCAAACGCAAAGAAGTGCTGAACGGCCCGGCGGCGGCCTTCGCGCAGGGCGCAGCGGACAACGGCATCGTGGTCACCGCCGAGCTTGCCCAGGGCCTCATCGACGGCAAGAAGCGAAAGGATTTCAACGCGCCGACGGCGGTGCTGGCTCCCGACAAGGACGGTGCGCTGTCGGCCGAAGAGGCCAGGATCCTGGGCACCATGACGTTGACCTCGCCGGGCGAGAAAAAGGTGGCGATGGTGCCGTTGGCGTTGGCGCAGCGCCTGCTCAAGCTGCAAGGCCGAGCCACCGAGATCGCCGTCGCGATCGACGACCTCGACCACCTCGACGCCGTGCGCGACGGGTTGCAGGTCGCGCTGGGGCCGGACTACGAGGTGCACCGCTGGGACGAGATCGCGCTTTTCTTCAAGGACATCGTGTTCCGCCAAAACCTGGTGCTGTCGATCGTGGCGACCGTGTTCATGATCCTGATGCTGCTCGGCGTTGCCAACACCATGCTGATGGCCGTGCTCGACCGCACCCGCGAGATCGGCACGATGATGGCGGTCGGCGTGCGGCGCGGTCGCATCCTGGTGCTTTTCCTGCTCGAGGCGCTGACGATTGGGGTGCTGGGCGGCCTGTCCGGCGGGGCGCTTGGCGGCGCGGTGGTCGCGTACATGAACGCCAGAACCCTGCAGATTGCCCTGCCTACCTCGCCGATTCCGTTCGTCGTCGTGCCCTACGTGACTTCAGGCTACATCGCCACCGTTGTCGGCGTCGCCGGTTTGGGCGCCGTGGTGTTTGCGCTCTATCCGGCGTGGCGGGCCAGCCGCATGCGTCCGGTCCAAGCGCTGGCCGGCGGTTGAGGAAAGCGCGTGTACACCGTAGCCAAACTGGCATTGCGCAATGTGTTTCGCAACAGGGGTCGTTCAGCACTGACCTGCGGCGCCATTGGTCTCGGCGTGCTCATGACGATGCTGCTCGGCGGTTTCGTATTCGGCTTGGGCGGCATCATCGTCGACGACGTCATCCAGGGCCGCACCGGCGCCTTGCAGGTCCACAAGCGCGGCTACGACAACGTCAAGGACAATCTGCCGCTCGATTTCGACATGCCCTATGGCGGGCAATTGCAGGCCAAGATCGCCGCGATCCCGGGCGTGACCGCGGTCAGCGGCCGCATCCTCTTCGCGGGCAGCCTCAACAACGGCACGCGCAACACCTTTGTCGTCGGCAACGCCCACGACGCGGCCAGCGAGCCCAAGGTGTGCCCCAAAGGCAACCGCGGACTCGACGGCAAGGCCCTGACGGTCGGCCAGGACGCCAAGGGCGTGCTCGGTTTCGAACTGGCCGAGGCCTTGGGCGCCCAACTCGGCGCGCAGATGGTGGTGCAGGCGGCGGCCAGGGACGGCCAGCAGAATGCGCTGGACCTCGAGGTGGCGGGCACGGTCAACAACAACCTGCCGTTCGAGTCCAAGCGCATGGTCTATGTGCCGCTGCCGCTGGCCCAGGCGCTGCTCAAGCTCGAGGGCCGGGTGACCGAATACGTGGTGGCCATCGACGACCTGGACCGCCTCGACGCCGTGGCGGGCCAGGTGCAGGCTGCGCTCGGGCCGCAGTACCACGTGCAGACCTGGATGGAATTGCGGCCGCAAGTTGTCGACATCGTCAAGACCCAGCGTGTGGTGTTGCTGGCCGTCTGCTTCGTGTTCCTGGTCATCGCCGTCATCGGCGTGATGAACACCATGCTGATGGCTGTGCTCGAGCGCACCCGCGAGATCGGCACCATGATGGCGGTCGGCGTCCGGCGCGGGCGCATCACCGCACTGTTCCTGGCCGAGGCGACGGCCATGGCCCTGCTGGGCACCGGCGCGGGCACGCTGCTCGGCTTTGCCATCCTGGCGGCCATCGAGCGCAAAGGCGGCCTATCGGTCACCCCGCCCGGGTCCAAGGCCCTGGTGCAGTTGATCCCCGCCGTCCCGACGTGGCTGGTGCTGGTCGTCGTCGCGGCGACCGCGCTGGCCACGGTGCTGGCCGCCGTGTATCCCGCGTGGCGGGCGAGCCGGTTGCGGCCGGTCGAGGCGCTGCGCGCCGTGTGAGAATGCAAGCGGCGCGCCAGCCGTTGCTGTGTGCCGAACCGCGGCGCAGTTGCCGCAAACGAGGTGTCTGACATGCGATTGCCCCTTTTGCTCACGGCGGCGGGCGTGCTGCTGGCCATTCCGGCCGTGGCCGACCCGACGGCCGAAGAACTGATGAAGAAATACGACCAGTTGATGGGCCCGGAGAACTTCGAATCGGTGGCGCGCATGACGGCGCACCGCGACGACGGCAGCACCCGGGCGTACAAGATGCTCGTCCTCAAGAAAGGCGACGACAAGCTGCGGCTGACGTTTCAGGAACCGGCGGCGGTGGTGGGCCAGGAGATGCTGCGCCAAGGCGACAATTTCTGGGTCTACATGCCCAACCTCAAGCGCGCCATCCGGCTCGCCAACCGCGAGTCGTTCCAGGGCGGCGACTTCAACAACGCCGACGTGCTGCGCGTCAAGTACCAGGCCGACTACACCGGCAGCGTGGTGGCCGACCCGGCGCGGGCCGACGCGTGGCTGCTGGAACTCAAGGCCAAGACCACCAACGCGAGCTACGACAAGATCAAGCTGTGGATGCGCAAGGCGGATCTGCAACCGGTGCTGGGCGAGTACTACACCGCGTCCGGCAAGCTGCTCCGCAAGGCCGAGTTCAGCGAGTACAAGAACTTCGGCGGCCTGACCCGGCCCGGCAAGATCGTCATGCGCAACATGCTCGCGACGGCGCGGTATAGCGAAATGAAGTGGGATACGCTGAACACCAACATCAACCCGCCGCCGACCAAGTTCCTGCTCGACGACCTGGGCAAGTAGGGCGGTCGTCGTGAAGGTGTACAGCGATCTTGGCGCGGGGCGCGACAGGTCCTTCGCCCCCATGGGCCGCGGGTTCTTGCTTGCTGCAGTCGCGGCCGGGCTGCTGCTGGGGTCTGGGGTGGCCCGCGCCGACGAGCCGTCCGACCCCGCCCCGGAGGCAGCCGAAGGTACACCGGTGACCGACACCGCGCCGGCGGCCGACGCGGCCAGATCGCCCGAGCCAACTGCGCCAGCCAGCGGAGACCCTGGGGACCCGCCGGTCGATGGGCCCACCGAGGAACCCGCCGACGAGCCGTTGCTCAAGGTGCGCGCCAATGGTTTCGTGGACATGCGCTGGACCGGCGGGTACGCCAGCGTCGCGCGGCTGATGCCGTCCCATGACGTGCCCCACCTGCAGAACCTGACCGAGGGCAACGTCCAACTCAAACTCGACTGGGGCGGCGGTCGCGCCCAGGCCTACACCGATGTCTCGCTGGTGTGGCAGCGCGGCTGGATGTTCTGGGGCAAGGGCACCGACGGGTCGCGCACCCGCCTCGCGGACCACGACGTGCCCAACCTGCATCCGGCGGCCATCGTCGCCGAGGGCTACGTGTTGGGCAACCTGGGCGATCGGCTCAACGTCACCGTAGGCAAGAAGCGGGTCCTGTGGGGGCCCGCGCTCGCCTGGAACCCATCGGACCTGATCAACCCGCCCAAAGATCCGACCGACCCGACATTGCAGCGCGCTGGACCCTGGCTGGCGCGGGTCGAACTGCCGCTCGACACCTGGACGTTCAGCGCGGTGGCTGCGGCAAAAACCACCTTGCAGTATGGAGGGTTGCCGGCTGGTCTGGTGACCTACCCGGACTTCATGGCCCCAAAGCCCGACGCCGCCGCGCACTGGACCGTGGCTGCGCGCGTGTACAAGCTCGCCGCCGAGACCGACATCAACGCCATGGTGTACCTGAGCAACCTGTACAACGACGCCTTCCAGGACAAGTTGCGCGCAGCGGTGACGATGAGCCGCGTGTTTCTGGACAGTGTCGAGGTGCACGTCGAGGTGCTCGGCCAGCGCGGTTCGGCGCGGCTGTACGCCGAGGGCGATTGCGTCGCCGACCTGGCCGCCGCGATCGCCTGCGTAGCGACCAAGCGCATGCCGGTCGGCTACAGCAAGGTCCACGACGACGACCTGCGCATCAAGGCGCTGGCCGGCGTCCGCTGGCAGTTTGGTGAGAACGCGGCCCTGAGCGCCGAGTACCTGTACAACGGCGACGGCCTGAACCAGTGGCAATACCGCAACCTCGTCCAAGGGTTGTCGCTCGCCCAGTCGTTGCCTGCGGGGGCGCCGCTGCCCTTCGCGGTGGGGGCGCAGGCCGCCGATCCCGGGACACCGCAGAAGTTCGCGTTCGAGCCCCTGCGTCGACACTACCTTTTCCTGACGTACCTGCACCCGCAGTTGGCCGACGACTTCACCATCAACGCGGTGGTCATCGCCGGCCTCGCCGACCTCTCTGGCCAACTGGTGCCGCAGCTCACGTGGTCGGCGCGCGAGTGGCTCAACGTGACCGCCGGTGCCTTCGTGACGCTGCCCGGATTCGAGTCGCTGGGCGTGCAGGCCGCCGGCCGGACCTGGACGGAGTACGGCATGCAGCCCGTGGCGTGGCGAGCCTTCGTGGCTGCGCGCGCCTTCTTTTGACCCATCGCCGGCCCCCGCGCCGGTCCAAGGAACCCCATGGCGCTGGTCGCCCTGCAAGGCGTGCACAAGTCGTACCAACTGGGAAAGACCGAGGTCACCGCGCTCAAGGGCGTGGATCTGACCATCCAAGCCGGCGAGTTCACGGTGGTCATGGGGCCGTCGGGATCCGGCAAGACCACGCTGCTCAACATCATCGGCTGCCTCGACCGCGCCACGAAGGGGTCGTACCAGCTCGATGGCGAAGAGATCGGTCACCGCGACTTCAACGACCTGGCCGAGGTGCGCAACCGCAAGATCGGCTTCATCTTCCAGAACTTCAACCTCATCCCGGTGCTCAACGTCACCGAGAACATTGAATTCCCGTGCGTCATCCGCGGCGAGGGCGGCCGGGCGCTCAAGGACCGGGTCGCCAAGGTCGCCGACGAGGTGGGCCTGTCGCCGTTTTTGCACCACAAGCCCGATGAGCTTTCCGGCGGGCAGCGGCAGCGCGTCGCCATCGCGCGGGCCCTGGTGACCCAGCCGCAGTTGGTCTTGGCCGACGAGCCGACCGCCAACCTGGATTCGACGACCAGCAAGCAGATCATCGACCTGATGCTGGCGCTCAACAGCGACCACGGCACGACCTTCCTTTCCTCGACCCACGACCCGCGGGTGATGGAGCATGCCCGCCGGGTGGTCTATATTGCCGACGGCGTCATCGTCGACGGCACTGCCCACGCCGCCGCCGACGTGGCCCGCAACAAGGCCGCGCTTGCCCACGCCTGAACCGGGCCTGCATGGGGTTCGCCCGGCCATTCGACTGCGCCCCGAGGCTCGCGCGTGATTCCGCTTGGTGTAGCCGATGCCCGTGTCGCCGGTTGGCCTGTGGTCACGTTTGCCGTGGCCGGTGCCTCGGCGCTGCTGACGGCAGCGGTGTGGATGGCCCCCGACGCCGCCGTCCAACGCGCCCAGGCCGACGTACGGAGGTACGCGACCGACCACCCAGAACAGGCGCCGCCCGAGGGCTGCGTGCCGCAGGTGCTGGATGCGACGCCGCGGTCCAAAGAGCCCGTTGTCCCGGCGACAGCCGAGTTCGAGCGGCGGTGCAACCGGGCAAGCGAAGCCATGCACAGCGGCCATCAGCTGCGCTTTGCCTTGCAACCCCCGGGCCGCCCCACGCCTGGGCTCGCGTGGGTGCTGCACCCTTTTGCCTGGGCCAACCCCTTGGCGGCGATCGCCGGCCTGACGCTTCTGGTGTTGGTGGTCGGCACGTTCGTCGAGGACCGGTACGGACGCGCGCCGTTCGCCGCGATCCTCGCGTTGTCGGCCGCAGTGGCCGCCCTTGCGTGGCGGTGGGCGGCGGGCGAGGCCAGCGCGGGCTGGTCGGGCGGGCAGGGCTGCCTCGCCGCCCTGCTGGCGGTGTTCGTGGTCACGTTCGTCGCGCGCCCGGTCAAGTTCTTGGTGTTCACGCCCTTGCCCAGGATGGTCGAATGGCCGGCATGGGCGGTGGCCGCGTGGTGGTTGGTCGCCCGCGTCGTATCGCTGTGGCTGGGCGACATGGACCGGCCGCTGGTCGTCGCCGAGCTTGTGAGCTTTCTGGCGGGCGGCGCGGCGGCCGTGGCGCTGCGGGTGCGGTTCCCTGGCGGGGCGCTGCCGACTCGGGTCGATCCGCGCGCTGGATCCGGCCACACACCGCGGCTGCCCGAACCTGCGCAGGGCGCCCCGCCGCCCGCCCGCGCCAGCCACATCGCGGCCCCTGCTGCCGCCGACGATCTGCCGCCTGCCGCGCACGGAGCAGCCGCCCCAGATGCCGCGTGGGCGGTTGCCGGAGTGGACCCGCTGGCCGAACCAGAGATCACCGTGCGCAAGCGGTCGGCCGTCGAGGACCCGCCGTCAGTTGCCGCCGTCGCCGCGCCGCCTGCACGCGGAACGGGCGATCAGGCCCCGACCAGTCCTCTGCCCGCGCCGTCGGCCGCCGCGCACGAGCCCGACCTTGCCGGGATGGTCTTCGATTTCTCGGAACCCGCAGGTGTTGAGTTCGCTGGCCAGGGCAGCGGGTTCTCCTCGCCGCTTTCCGCCGCAGTCGCGCCGAGCCAAGCGCCACCCGCGCTGGCCGAGCTCGAACTGCTCCGGCCGCCGCCCGAGGTGGATCTGGAGGCGTTGCTCGCCGGCCTGCCGCCCCCGCCCGCCGCCGACCACGACACCGACATCATTGCGCCGCCCTCGGTCGCCCTCGAGCCGGCATTGCCGCCGCCGCTCGCTGCGGCAACCCTTGGCGGCTACGACGAGACCACGGTGGCCTATGGTCCGGGTCGGTCCGTTGCGCACCCCGTGCCCGCCTTGCAAGCCGAGGATCCCCGGACGCCGCGGGTCCGACTGGCCGCGCGCGTCGACCGCCTCGAAGACGGCGCCTTGCGGGCGCTGGTCGATGGGCAGTGGGTGCCGCTCGACCAGAACCAGGTGCGCGCCGTGGCGGTGGGTCTGGTGCTGCACCGCGATCACCCTGGCGCTGCGCCGGAGATCTGGATCGACGTCATCACCGATTTGGGTGGTCGCGACCGGCCCGCATGCGCCATTCGCCTGCACCCGGCGCGCGACGATCTGGCGCGGTTGCTGCCCGAGGTGGCGCCGAGCCACGCGTTTGCGCGGTTGGCAGAGTTGCTGGCCGCGGGCGGCGCATTCCAACTTCCGCAACAGCCGGTGTGGCCGGGGCCGCCCTTTCCCCGCTACGATACCGCCGCGGAGTTCATCCGCATGTGGCACCGGCAATTGCATGGATAGAACCGGCCTGTGCGTCGCGGCGACCGCGCGTGCTGCGGCGATCGTTGCGTTGGGCGGCTGCGCTCCAGCTTCGCCCCTGTGCGAGTCGGGTGCGTGCCCCAACGGGTATGTCTGCGACGGCAAGACGGGGCAGTGCAAGCCTACCGATGCCTTGGTCGGATCGACGCCGCAGTTCTTCGGTCGCTTTTCGCTGGTGGCACCTGCGGCCCAGCCGCCGGTCGCCGTCGGCTATTGGCCTGAGCGCCAAAGTCTGGTCGCGTACGACGGCAAGGCCGCGTCGTTCGTGGCTGGACCGGCGGCCCGGCCGACCGATCCGCCGATGGGGCGCGACGTGGCCGCGGCGGCCGGCAGCGACGGCAGCGTCCACCTCGCCTGGATTCGGCCGGGCGGCGATACCTTGCACCTCGGTCGATCGTCGTCGGGCGGCTGGCAGGTCACGGCCGTCGATGGGTCGGTGCTTGGCGCCGTCGCCGCTCCGCTGGCCATCACCGTCGCTGGCGACGCCCCCGTGGTCGCCGTGCGCCGCGCAAGCTCTGGACTGCCCGTCGTGGTCGAGCGCGACGCGGCAGGCGCCTGGATCGTGGATGCGGTGCCCGTGCCCCCAGGTCCGCGCAAGGATTTGCCCCCGCCCGCCGCCTTCGGCCGCAGTTTCTCGATGGTGGCGCTGTCCGACGGCGTGGCGCTCGCCCTGCACGACGCGACCTACGGGGACCTGGTGCTGGCCGTGCGCAACGGTGGCGCGTGGGGCACCCAGCGGATCGCTGGCGTCGATGTCGCGACCGGCCTGGACCTGGGCGACGCAGGGGATCCCTCTGCGCTGGCGCTGGCGCCAGACGGCGCACTGGTGGTGGCGTGGCGCGATGCCGGCCGCGGAGAGATCCGCATGGCGCGGGTCGCGGGCGCCCAGGTGCAGGCGCAGACTGTGGTGACCAGTCTCGCGCCCGGGCCGGCGGGCACGGTGGCGCCACAATGGGCAGGCACGGCGCTGGCCATGGCGCTGCGCCCCGACGGTCGCGCCGCGGTGGCTTGGTTCAACGGTTCCACCTGGCGGTCCAGCCTGCTTTTGCAGCGCCAGACCGGCACTTTTGCGCCGACTCCGGCCAAGACCGCCTTGGACAGTGGCGCCAATCTGCAGTTGTGGCCCAGCCTCGCCGTCGACCAGGACGGCGCAGTGCATCTTGCGTGGGTCGAGGTGGGTCGCGGTCGCGCGCTTTCGACCGCCCGGCTGGTGTGGGCCACCGTGGCCGCGGGAGCGTGGCCATGACGGTGCGCCCCCGCCCGGCGATGGTGGCCTCCTGCTTGGTCGGCGCGTGCGGTGGTTTTTCGCCGCTTGCCGCGCCATTGCCCGACGAGGTCCACCAGGTCAACGCGGTGCGCGTGGCGGTGGACCACGGCGATTTGCCGCAACTGGCTGAAACCCTGCGCTCGCTGGCGGGGACCAGCATCGACTTGGCGGCTGCGCCGACCCCTATTGCCTCTGGCCAGTTCGTGCTCGGTGCCATCTCGGGCGCGCTCGCGGTGGCTGGGGTGTCGGTCGCCTGGGTCGGCCCCGGCGAACTGCAGTTGGACGCGACCAGTGCCCCGTTTGCTCTCGCGTTGGCGGTGGGCCGCGCCGGCGAGCCCGCCTGCGCGCTGCAATGGTCCGTGCAGTCGGCCAGCGCGCGCGTGCGCCTGCGGGTCGTGCGCACCCCTGCCGGCGCCACGCAGGCGGTGTTGGCTGCGGCGCCGGAACTCAAAGTCCAGGCTGGCAAGACCGCACCGTCCGATCCCTGCCTGCAACCGTTGCCGTCGGGGGCCGCCCTGCAGATTGACGCCGCCGTGTATAGCGCGGTGCAGACCGCATGGCTGCCGCGGTTGAGCGACGCCGGCTTGCACGTGCTGCGCGCCATCGCCCCAGCAGGTCTGGCAGCAGGCGGTCAGTGGGCGCTCGGATCGGGTCAGGGCGCGGTGCAGGTGCAAACGATCTACCCGGGGCCAACCGGTGCAACACCCGCCGCGCTCGGCAAGAACTACGCGACGTTCTCGTTGTCGTTGGCCACGTTGGCCGATCGCGACCCCTGCGCGCCCGACGTGCCTGGACCGCCGCTGGCCGTGGTCGAAACGCTCGCCCCTGCGCCCTCGCCGCTGACCAAAGCCGTGGTGCGCCGCGCGCTGGTGGTGCACCAGTCGGCGCTGGTCCGGCTGGCGTGGTCGGCGGCGCGGGCGGGCGCGTTTTGCCGGTCAGGCGCTGTGGCGGCAGTGCCGGGCGTGCCGCTGCAATGGGCGAGCGCCGTCGCGCCCGAACTTGCCGGGTGGGTCGACGATGCCGCCGCCCATGCGCGGCTCCTGCCCCACGCGACGCCGGTCGTCGAGTTGGTCGATCTGGCCGCCGGCCCGGCCGTGGCCTGGCAGTTGCCGGATGCCACACTGGAAATCGCCGGGCGCTCGGGCGGCGTACAGGCCGTGGTCTTCGCCGTGCGCGGTCGCGTCTACGGTGTGCTGCGACCCCTGGTCACCGGCGCCGGTCAGTTGGCGCTGCACTTCGAATCGGGCGGCATGGACAGCGCCGTGGTGTCCAGCCCGATTGCCGGCGGCACGGTGTCGGCCCAGGCGGCCGCGCTCGACGCCTTGGTGCGCGCGGCGCTGCAAGGCATGTTTGCGCCCGATCCGGTGTTGCCGCTCTCGTTGCTGCTGCCGGCCGGCACCGTGGCGACCGATGTCCGGCGGTCGGGCGACTCGCTGTGGTTGTGGCTCGATGGCGGCGTCGGAAAACGATAGTTGGTTCGGGCGAATGGGACGGGCGTTGAAACGGCCCGGCTCACCCGTGTACCCTTGCCGGCCGGCTGCGGCCGCTGGAGCCTGTGGATGATTCGAAAACTTCAATGGCTTTGCACGATCGCCGCGGTGGCGGGCGCCGCCGGGTCCGGGCTGGCCGCGACCGCCTGGGCCGGTGAACCCGCGCGCAAAGCCGACACCCGCACCGTGCTGAGCTATCAGAGCACGCTCAAGGACGACGACAACAAGCCCGTGGCCGGCATCTTCCAGATGGTGTTCGAGCTGCGCAAGGCCCGCAACAAGCGCGCCTTCTGGAAGGAAAAACACTGGGTCGCCGTCGACAACGGCCACTACGCCCTTGCGCTTGGCCGCCACTCAGCCCTGCCAAGGGACCTCGACCCCAAGACCGCGGTCATCGTCATCACCATGCCCGGCATCGGCGAAGTCCTGGCCGAATCGTTGTCCGGCGAGGCGCTGACGAACGAACCCAGTCTGGCCGGCGGTGGCGAGGGCAAACGCATCGTCCCGTACGCCGAGAAGGCCGGCTTTGCCTACGAGGCCGAAAAGGCCGCCAACACTGATCGCCTGGGCAATTTCACCGCCAAGCTGCTGCAAGACGCCCTGGACGAACTGCAGAAGCGCAAGCTCAAGGTCAAGGTCGGCAAGAACCACGTCAACTTGTCCAGCGTCGGCGGCGTGGGCGGCACCCCCTTCGAGGCCGTGTGCCCGCCCGGCATGCTGGTGGTCGGCATCCGCGGCGGGGCCGGCATCTACATCGACAACTTCCAGGTCGTGTGCGCCCCGCTCGAATAGCGGTCGGCCGCCCCCGCGACCTCGCCCACAGCGCGTGAAGCCGCTCCGCCCTGTCGCCCTGGGTCCGTGCATCGGGTGGGTACTGTGCGTCGCGGCGTCCGCGGCCACGGCGTGCGCGGGCGAGGCCGACCTCGGTGGCACCTGGCGCGGCCTGGCGCAGTTGGGTCCCGAGGGCGGCGACTTGGTGCACGGCAGCGAAGGCGGCCCGGTCGCGCTCGAACTGGTGATTGGCGAATACGGCCCCGACGTGGCCGGGCTCCTGCGCTTCTTTCGCGGCGATTCATGGCTGCGCGCGCGCAGCGCCGAGGCCCCCGATCGCGAATGCGGGTGTTCGCTCTTGCACGGCGGCCGGGTCGATGCCAGCACGGCCCAGGCTGCGTTCACCTTGCAGGGCTGCCTGCCGGGCGCCGCCGACCGCGCGCGCGTGCGGGCCCGCGGTTCACTGCGCCGCACCACCTCGGGCGCGGTGCTGGTCATCACCGTCGACGAACCCGGCTCGCCGCTGCACAAGCGCAGCAGCACGATTGCGCTCGAGCAGACCGGCGGGCCCGGCGACATTGCCTTGGCGGACCTCGCCTGTCCAACCGCGTTGCCCACCGGCAACACGGCCAGCGGCCAATGATGCGCCACCGCGCCAGCGCCTGGGTGTGCACGCTCGCGTGGACCGTGCTGTGGATGGCCGGCGCGGCGCGGGCTCAGCAACCGGCCGCGCGCAATTCGCCGCTGGTTGCCGGCGACGTGGCCGACGTCCACAAGCGGCCCCGCACCGTCGCGGTGCTGCCAGTCAAGAACTATCTGGTGCGGCCGGCGGACCTCTTTGCGCCCGAAGCCTTGCCTGCGAGCGATCCGGGCGCGCTGGCGGTGCAGGTCGCGGTGCTGGCCGCCCTGCATGCCGCGACCTACGTCGATGTCGTCGCGCCCGACGGCACGCGCCACGCATTGTTGGGCGCACCGGATGCCGCAGGAAGGGTCCAGGCGGCGCAAGCGGCGTACCGCATGGGCCTGGAACTGTACCTCGGGCTGTCGTCGGCGCGGGCCATCGACAAGCTCAGGACCGCTGGCCGCGAGTTTGCCGAAGCGTTCACCGACGTGTTCGACGCCAAGGCTAGCGCGGATGCGCAGTTCATGCTCGGCGTCGCCTTGGTCGACAGCGGCCGGTCAGCCGAAGGCCACGTCGCCCTCAAGGCCGGGTTTTCGCAGCAACCCGACCGGCGGTTCCGGCGCGATTTTTTCCCGCCCGCCGCTGCCAATGCGTTGCAGACGGCCCTGACCGATCTGCTCAGCACCGTCGATCCGCTGCGGCCGTACGGCGACAACCAGCGGATGGCTGCGCTCGCCCGCAAGCTTGGCGTCGGCTGGCTGGTGTTGACGTCGCTGCGCAAGGGCGAGCGCGGCCCGATCGCGTCGATTGCGGTCTTTTCGGCCCACAAGCGCCTGGTCGAGGCCGAGGCCCATTTGCCGATCGAGCAGATAGGCGCGCGCCTGGAGCCCTTCTTGTCGCGGTGGCTGGCGTGCGTGCCCATCGACACCACTGCCGTCGCCCCGGCCAGTCCGCTGCGCGTCTGGACCGACATGGCGGTGTCGTGGGCTCCCTTTCTGCAGCAACCGACGCGCCGCGACTTCCAGAGCTTGGGTTTCGCCGGTGGCGCCGACGTCGTACTGCGCCAGAACCTGCACTGGTTCGGTCGCCTGGGGTTGTACACCAGCGTGCCAGATGCCTACCGCGACCTGTTGCGGTCGTTCAATTCAGCGCGGGTGGTGACCGGACTTGGCGCGGCCGGGCGCACGGGGCCGCTGCGCTATTTCGTCAACCTGGGCGTCGACGCCCACCTGCTCGGCAGCTTCGTGACGTCGGTGGATCCCGATTGCAAGCTGTTTGGCACCGAACATCGGCTGTGCGACCGCGGTAGCCTGCTCAACCTGGAGTCGCAAGTGCTTTTCGGGGCCCACGCCGCGGTCGGCGGCCAACTGCACCTGGGCCGCGATTTCCTGCTGGCGCTGCGCCTGTCGGTGTCCAACTACTTCTTGCCGCTCGACGGCACCGATCGCCTCAATCGCCCACTGGGCGTGGAGTTGGGGTTTGGATATCGCATTTGATCAAGCGGAGTTGTCATGACCGTCGAACGCCTCGCGCGCCACCCGCGCCTGCCCAAGCCCGCGGGGCCCATCGTGCTGTGCATCCTGGACGGCGTGGGATGGGGTGCTCGCGATGGCGGCGACGCCGTCCACCTCGCCCGCACGCCGCACCTCGACGCCCTGTGGCGGGGCTGTCCGACGCGCACGCTGCGCGCCCACGGCACGGCGGTCGGGCTGCCCAGCGACGCGGACATGGGCAATAGCGAGGTGGGGCACAACGCGCTCGGCGCCGGCCGCGTGTTCGAACAGGGCGCCGCGCTGGTCAACCAGGCGATCGCGAGCGGCCGCCTTTTCGCGGGCGAAGCCTGGCGTTGGCTGGTCGAACCGCTGCGCAGCACCGGGACGCTGCACCTGTGCGGCCTGCTGAGCGACGGCAACGTCCACGCGCACCTCGACCACGTGCTGGCGATCGTGCGCCGCGCGGCGGGCGACGGTGTGCGGCGCGTGCGCGTCCATGCCCTGGCCGACGGCCGCGACGTGCAGGATCCGAGCTTCGAGCACTACCTTGCCCTGTTGCAGGCGGTGGCTGGCGAGGTCGCCGATCTGGGATGCGATGCGCAGGTCGCATCGGGCGGCGGCCGCATGGCGATCACGATGGACCGCTACGAGGCCGACTGGTCGATGGTGGAGCGCGGCTGGCGCCTGCACGTCCACGGCGACGGCGAGCTTTTCCCAAGCGTCGATGCGGCGCTGCGGACCCTGCGGGCGCGGCCCGGCGGCGCGTCGGACCAGACGCTCGGCGGGTTCGTCATCGCCGACGCTGGGGGCCCCGTCGGCGCGGTTCTCGACGGCGACGCGTTCGTCCTGTGGAATTTCCGCGGCGACCGCGCCATCGAACTGTCCAAGGCGTTTGAGCAGGGCGGCGAATTCTGTGGGTTCGAACGCGGACGGCGGCCCGCCGTGCGCTTTGCCGGCATGATGCAGTACGACGGCGACTTGCACCTGCCGGCGCGCTTCCTGGTCGAACCGCCGGCGATCGACCGGACCCTCGGCGTTTTCCTGGCCGCGCTTGAGCTTCGGTCGTTTGCCGTGAGCGAGACGCAGAAGTTCGGGCACGTCACCTACTTCTGGAATGGCAACAAAAGCGGCGTCTTGGCCCCAGAGGTCGAGCGCTACGCCGAGGTGCCGTCGGATCGGGTTTCCTTTGACCGGGCGCCGGAGATGAAAGCCGAGCAGATCACCGATGCGATGCTCAGTGCCCTAAACGAGACGCCGCAGTTCCAGTTCTTGCGGTGCAACCTCGCCAATGGCGACATGGTCGGCCACACCGGCGATCTCGGCGCCACGGTGCGCGCTGTCGAAGCGGTGGATCGCCAGGTCGGGCGTCTGCGCGAGGCGGTGCTGGCGCGCAACGGCATCCTGGTCGTCACGGCCGACCACGGCAACGCCGACGACATGTGGATGCGCGACGGCAAGGGGCGGCCTATCCTGCGGCCCGACGGTTCGGTGCTGCCCAAGACCTCGCACACCCTGGCGCCGGTGCCGTTGACGATCTGCGACGCGCGGTCGCCGGCGCCGTGGAGGCTGCGCGCCGACCTGCCGCAGGCCGGGCTTGCGCACGTCGCCGCAACGCTGCTCCACCTGCTGGGCTACGAGGCGCCTGGCGACTACGCGCCGAGCCTGGTCGACGCCGCAGCCTGACGCCGAACGACTACGAGCAACCGCCCGAGGTCGCGCCGCAGTCGCAGCGGTAGCACTTGCCGGCAGGGGTCATCATGCGGCCGCAGTTCGAGCACAGCGGCGCATCCGAGCGCGCTTGGTACAGGCGGTCGGGCGACAGCGTCGCCGGCAGCGGCTGGGTCGGCCGGCCGCCGTCGGCCACCCCGGTCGTCCGCACCAGATCGGGCAACACCTTGACCTTGACCGCGACGCCGGTCGAGCCCTGGCCCAGCGGACCGGTCGGCAGCGCATGGGCCAGTTCGCTCGTCTCGACCTGGGCGTCGCCTTGCAGCAGGAACTTGAGCGACAACCACCGAAAGATGTAGTCGGTGATCGACTTGGCCATCGGGATGTCCTTGTTGCCGGTGAACCCCGACGGCTCGAACCGCGTGGCCGTGAACTTGTCCGCCAGGACCTGCAGCGGCACGCCGTACTGCAGCGCCAGCGAAATCGCGGTGGCGAACGCGTCGAGCAGCCCCGACAGCGTGCTGCCCTCCTTGGCCATGGTGATGAACACCTCGCCCGGTGCGCCGTCTTCGTACATGCCGACGGTGATGTAGCCCTCGTGCCCCGCGATGGAGAACTTGTGCGTCAACGCCTGGCGCTCGTCGGGCAGTTTCTTGCGCAGCGGCTTAAAGACCTCGCGCACGACCTCCTTTTCGACGATGCGCTCCACCACCTCGGCAGGCGTGGCGGTGCGGTCGGCGCTGTCTTCGGCGGACTTGCGCGTGTTCATGGGTTGGACGCGCTTGCAACCGTCGCGGTAGACGGCGACGGCTTTGATGCCCAGGTGCCACGCCTCCTCGTAGGTGCGCGCGATGTCGTCGATCGTGGCCTCGGCCGGCAGGTTGACGGTCTTGCTGATGGCGCCGGACAGGAACGGTTGCACCGCGCCCATCATCTTGAGGTGTCCGCGATAGTGGATCGCGCGCGCGCCGTTGGCCGGCTTGAATGCGCAGTCGAACACCGGCAAGTGCTCGTCGCGCAGCCCGGGCGCGCCCTCGATGGTGTCGTGCTGGTCGATGTAGGCCGTGATCTCGCCGACCTCGGCCTGACTGTAGCCCAGCCGCCGCAACGCCGTCGGAACTGCCTGGTTGACGATCTTGAGCGTGCCGCCGCCGACCAGTTTCTTGTACTTGACGAGCGCGATGTCCGGTTCGATGCCGGTGGTGTCGCAGTCCATCATGAAGGCGATGGTGCCGGTGGGCGCGAGCACCGTGACCTGGGCGTTGCGGTACCCGTGGATCTGGCCGTGGTCCACTGCCTCCTGCCAGATCGCCCGGACCGCGCCCATCATGCCGACCGGAACCCAGCGCGCGTCGATGCCGTCCACGGCGGCTTGGTGCTTGCGCATGACCCGCACCATGGGTTCGGCGTTGTGCGCATGGCCCGGAAAGGCGCCGATCTGCTCGGCGATGCGCGCCGACTGCAGATTGGCCTGCCCGTGCATCATCGCCGTCACCGCCGCCGCGTAGGCCCTGCCCTCGTCGCTGTCGTAGGCCAGGCCGCGGGTCATCAGCAGTGCGCCGAGGTTGGCGTAGCCCAAGCCGAGCGGCCGGAAGGCGTGGCTGTTCTTGGCGATCTTGGCCGTCGGGTAGGCCGCAAAGTCCACCAGGATTTCCTGGGCGGTGATGGTGACATCCACCGCGTGCCGAAAGCCCTGCACATCGAATTCGCCGTCGGTGCCGACGAAGCGCATCAGGTTGAGCGACGCGAGGTTGCACGCCGAGTCGTCCAGGAACATGTATTCGCTGCACGGGTTGCTGGCATTGATGCGCGCCGTGTTCGGGCAGGTGTGCCAGTCGTTGATGGTCGTGTCGAACTGCAGGCCGGGGTCGCCGCACCACCAGGTCGCGTCGGCAATGGCGTTCATCACCTCGCGGGCGCGCAGCGTCTCGACCACCCGGCCGTTGGTGACGGCCTTGGTCTGCCAGGTGCCGTCGTCGGCCACCGCGCGCATGAACGCGTCGTCGACGCGCACCGAGTTGTTGCTGTTCTGGAAGAACACGCTGCCGTAGGCCTCGCCGTCGATGCGGCCGTCGTAGCCGGCGTCGATGAGCGCCCACGCCTTCTTTTCCTCGCGTTCCTTGCAGCGCACGAACTCCAGGATGTCGGGGTGGTCGGCGTTGAGGATGACCATCTTGGCGGCGCGCCGGGTCTTGCCGCCGCTCTTGATGACGCCCGCAAACGCGTCGAATCCCTTCATGAAGCTGACCGGTCCGGAGGCCTCGCCGCCGCCGGCCAACATCTCCTTGGAGCTGCGAATCGGGCTCAGGTTGCTGCCGGTGCCCGACCCGTACTTGAACAGCATCCCTTCGGTCTTGGCCAGGCCGAGGATCGACTCCATGGTGTCGTCGACGCTGTTGATGAAGCACGCCGAACACTGCGGTTCCTTCTCCACGCCCACGTTGAACCACACCGGCGAGTTGAAGCTCATGCGCTGGTGCAACAGCAGCCAGGTCAGCTCCATCTCGAACACGTGCAGATCGTCGTCACTGGCGAAGTAGCGGCCGGCCTTGGCCCATGCGCACAGGGTGCCGGCGACGCGGCCGATGAGTTGGCGCACGCTCGACTCGCGCTCGGCGGTGCCCAGCGTGCCGCGGAAGTACTTCGACACCACCACCGCAGCGGCCGTCTGCGACCAAAAGGCTGGGAATTCCACGCCCTTTTGTTCGAAGATCACCTCGCCCTTGGCGTTGGTGATGCTGGCGGTGCGGCGCTCCCACGCCACCTCGTCGAACGGGTGCACGCCCGGCCGGGTCAAAAGGCGGGGGCAACGCAGCCCCGGGCCCCGGTCGGCCTTCTGGGTGGGCGGCAGCGGCGTGCCAGCGGTGCTGTGCGACACGGTCACGCTTTCGGTGTCCATCCGCGCCGGCGCGGTGTCGATGGGGGGCGGTCCGGCCTCGACGGGCAAAGGCTGCGCGCCGGGCAGGCTCATGGTGTCAAAAAGGCTGGCCTGGGTCGAAGCGGCGGCGCTCGACCCGGCAGGGGTCACGGTGCTGGCGTCAGGGCCAAAGCTGGAATTGGTGTCGCGTGAAACGGTGGCGTCCATGGTAGGGCTCCAAGGGGCTGCGGTCGACCCTGCGGGGTCGGCCGCGCGGCCTGGTTGGGGGCGCCGCTCGCGGGCGCCGCGTGGATGGGTTTTGGGACTGCGCGGTGGGCTGCCGTGGGCCGACCCGGTCCGTGGTAGGGCAAGCGGGACCGACCGCGCGCCGCCGGCGGGACGCGAAGTTCCGCGCTCGGCGCGAGGCAAAGCTCCGCCGTCGTCGGCCGCAGACCCCGCTCGCGGGCGATCGGCCGAATTTGGCGATAGCGAACTCAACTGGGGCGCGAAAAGCGGCGCAGACGCGGCCGACCCGGGGCGCACACCCTCACCCGCAGACCTTGTCCGCGGGTGCGATGCCGGCTGGGGTCGCGTTGGCTGCTGTGCCAAATCGCACCTCCTACGATAGCCCGACCGGTCCATCCGGTCAATCGCTCGGGCCCGCTGGCGAGCGTCGCACCACTAGGGGTAGCGTCAAATTTTTTCCCCAACGCTACCGGTAGTGGATCCGCCGATCGCGTTCAGCCCGCATACGGCCCCGCGCGGCCCGGTCTCGTTTCCGCCAGGGGCCGGCACCGGCGCAACGCCTTGACCTGTGGGCTGATTGTCCACCGCAACGCTGCCCGCGCCCGGCGGAGCGCCGCCTGATCAAGGCGGACCCGGAATTTCGGTCGCGCGGCGCAAGTGCCGATCGCGCTTGGATTATCTGTCAACCAACCGGCTTTGTTCTGTCGTTGCCGGCAGTTGCGGCGAATCAGCGACCGGTGTACAACCGCACGCCGCCGGTCCACGCCGGGCACAGTGAGGCGCGACCGCCATGCAGTTCATCGACGAGGCCGTCATCGTGGCCAGCAGCGGCGCGGGAGGCCCGGGCAGTCGCCATTTCCGCCGCGAAAAACACGTGCCGCGCGGAGGGCCGGATGGTGGCGACGGCGGCCGCGGCGGCGACGTGGTGATGGTGGCGGACGACCGATCGCGCACCCTGCTGGACTATCACTTCGAGCGGCACTACCGCGCTGGCGACGGCGCCGGAGGCCAAGGCCAAAAGAAGACCGGCCGCGACGGCACCGAATTGCGCTTGGCGGTTCCACCGGGTACGCAGGTCTGGGACGCCGAAAGCGGCCAAATGCTGGCCGATCTCACCGCGCCGGGCCAGACGGTGGCCCTGCTGCGCGGCGGCAACGGTGGCTGGGGCAACGTGCATTTCGCCACGGCGACCCGCCAGGCGCCCGAGCGCGCCAACCAGGGGCAGCCCGGCCAGACGCGCACGCTGCGTCTCGAACTCAAGTTGCTCGCCGACGTGGCGCTGGTCGGGCTGCCCAACGCCGGCAAGTCCAGCCTCATCCGCGCCATCTCCGCGAGCCGCGCCGAGGTCGCCGACTACCCGTTCACGACGCTGGTGCCCAACCTGGGCGTGGTGCGTCACCGCGGCCGGGTGTTCACGGCGGCCGACATCCCCGGGCTGGTCGAGGGGGCTGCGGGCGGCGCTGGCCTGGGCTTGCGTTTTCTCCGCCACGTCGAGCGTTGCCGGGTGCTCGCGTGGTTGCTGTCGCCCGCCGACCCCATCGACCCGGTCGACGCGATCACCCTGTTGCGCCGCGAGCTTGCGGCTTTCGATGCCGACCTGTGCCAGCGGCCCGCTGTCGTGTGCCTGTCCAAAGCGGACCTTCTCGGTGCCGACGCCGACGCGGCGGCCCGAGCCCTTTCCGACCGCCTCGGCGTGCCGGTGTTCGCGATTTCGGCGGCCGCGCGGACCGGCCTCGACCGCTTGCTCGACGCGCTGGCTGCACACTTGGACGCCCCCGCCGCCTCGGCCCAGGAGCCGTTCGACCCGCTGCGCGAGGATCTGCCGGGCAGCGGTCAACCTGCCAAGAAAGGTGAGCACCTCGCGCCTGCGCGCACCGCTGTACGTCGCAAGATTTGACCGTTCGGCCGCCCCTGCCTATGCTTGCGGCCCAGCCATCCGGCGGCAAACGGTGTCCTTCTGGTGGTCGCACACGCCATGGCCGCGCCGAAGCGAAGTTCGGCAAGAATTTCCAACAGTCGCGCGCGGCGGGCTGCTCAGTTCGCTGCGGCTGCGCGGTGCGTGACAGCGCGGTCGCGTCCGTGGCACAATTGCCCGGATCACGGTGCGCGTCCTGTGCACGCGCGGCCGTGGGCAGGGATACCGCGCTCGCGGCGCATCGGTCTGGCCGCACTGGGCCACGCCCCACGACGTCAGGCCGCACGACGTCAGGTTGCACGGGCCGTTGTCGGCAAAGGGAGTCCGTTCGATGTCCAAGCGCATTGAGAAAACAACGTATCATGCCGCACGGCGCGCGGCCGCCGCAGCCCTGTTGGCCCTGGCCGCGCCCG
>Ga0194120_10004190_pt1 | contig 22551 bp, 17 predicted proteins | sample TA2MahCa65mmetaG_FD_148642 | JGI IMG/M metagenome (GOLD analysis project Ga0194120, IMG submission 148642) | Freshwater microbial communities from Lake Tanganyika, Tanzania - TA2015019 Mahale Deep Cast 65m | ecosystem: Environmental > Aquatic > Freshwater > Lake | place: Tanzania: Lake... | reverse complement strand
TCGCCCGGAGCCAGTGGAACGCGCGCGAACCCGCGCAACGCCAGCACCGGCTGCGCCGTCGGCGCAATCGTGTGCCGAATGTAGAGCTGGGCAATCTCGTCCCCGGCGCGCGGCCCGGTGTTGCGAAGCTTGAAGGTCACGGTCGCTGTGTCCCCCACCCCCACGCGCGCCGGCGAGACGACCAGATCGCGATACTCAAACTCCGCGTAGGAAAGCCCGAAGCCGAACGGATAGAGCGGCCGGCCCGTGAGATCCACGTAGTCGTCACCGCGCCCGGTGGGGAGGTGGTCATAGACCAGCGGGAGCTGCCCCTCGTGGCGCGGCACGGTGTAGGGCAGGCGCGCCGAGGGTGAGATGTCGCCGAACAGCAGCCGCACCAGCGCGGCGGCTCCGGCCTCGCCGGGGTAGAAGGACTGCAGGACGGCATCAACGTGCGCGTCCCAGGGCTCGGTGATGACCGCCCCGCCGGCGAAAATCACGACAATCGTCGGCGTGCCCGTCGCGGCCACGCGGCGAATCAACTCCTCCTGCCGCCCCGGCAGCCGCAGCGACGAGCGATCACGGAACTCCCCCTCGTCCACGGTGGCCGTGATGATCGCCGCGTCGGCGCCGCGGGCGGCGAGCACCGCGTCGGCGATGCGCTGTTCCTCCGACGGCCTGCTCGGCTCGACCACCTCCCACAGCAGGCGAACGCGACCGTTGCCCGTCGTCTGCCGGTACTCGAGGCGCAGTGCGTGCCGTCCGGCGCCGAGCGCACGGGACGCCACGCGTCTCGCGTATGACACCTTGCGATCGCCATCGATGACAAGTTGACCGTCCACCCACAGCCGCACCCCGTCATCGCCTTCCACCGCGAGGCGGGTACCGCGGGCCGGCACGTCGAGCACGCCGGCCCACCGCACGGAGTACCAGTCGGTGCCGACGCCACGCGCCGGACGGTTGAAGGTCCACGAGAAGTCCACGCTCGAATCGGCGCGCACGGTCGCGGGCTCGCCGCTGAGCCACGGATTCGCGAAGTACGCGCCGCGCAGTCCGCGGGCCGGCGCCGTGCCCGCGTCGTGCGAGAGCGCGCGCATCGGCACGACCGTCCACTCGGCGGTGGTCGGCCACGGACCGGCGGCGACGCGCACGGCCTCGCGTCCACCGAGCCGCGCCGCAAGCTCGTCGGCGAGCGGCCGCCCACGCACGGGCGCGACGCTGTAGCCGCCGACTGGCGACGCGGTGGCCGCGGGGCCGATCACCGCGACGCGAGCGATGCGAGACAGGGGGAGCGCGTGGCGCCTATTGGCAAGCAGCACGATGGACGACTCGGCGGCGCGCCGCGCAAGCGCGTGCGCGCTGTCGTCACGCACGGCGGAGGGGGTGGCTGATCCGACGTATGGCCGGTCGAACAGCCCGAGCGCGAACTTTAGGCGCAGCACGCGCACCACGGCCGTGTCGATCACCGCGGGCGGCATGAGGCTGTCGCGGAACGCTGGCCAGAACAGCGCCGCATCGGCAGCGCTCGACTGGAAGATCACGTCGAGCCCCGCGCGCAGCGCCTGCCCCGTCGCCTCCGCATACCCCGATGCCGTGTGATGCAGCACGTTCGCGCCGCCCACGCCGCCCTGGTCGGCGATGACGACGCCGTCGAAGCCCCACGTTGTTCGCAGCACGCGCGTGAGCAGGCCGGCGTTCGCGGTGGCCGGAAGGCCGTTGACGCTGTTGTACGCGGCCATGACCGATCGCGCCCCGCCAGCGAGGATCGCGTCGCGGAACGGCGGGAAGTGCAGATCCTCGAGCGTCGCCTCATCCACCGCGATCGGATAGGAGTCGCGGCCGCCGTCGCCGTGGTTGGCGACGAAGTGCTTGGGCGTGGCGACCACCCCCGCCTGCTCGAGCGCGCGCGTGTACGCCACGCCCATCGCCGCGCTCAGCCACGGGTCTTCGCCATACGTCTCCTCGACGCGTCCCCAGCGCGGGTCGCGGGCGAGGTTGATCACGGGCGACAGCAACTGCCTCACGCCGCGTTCGCGTGACTGACCGGCGATCACGCGCGCGACGCCGCCCACCAGCGCCGTGTCCCACGACGCGGCGAGTCCGACAGCCTGCGGGAAGACCGTGGCGCCGCGCTGCATCAGCCCGTGCACGCCTTCCTCGAACAGGATCGCGGGGATGCCGAGCCGGGTGCGCTCAACGAAGAATCGCTGCATCGAGTCGGCGCGCGCCGCGGCGGCGTCCGCGCTACCGGCGCCGTCACGCAGGTCGAGCAGTTGGACGCCATACGCCCCACGCATAAAGGCGGCGCTGTCGCGCAACGGATCGCCCGGCGTCACAAAGAGCTGCCAGAACTTCTCCTCGAGCGTCATGCGGGCGAGGAGTAGGCGTGCGCGTTCGTCCACGCTCCGCGATGCGTCCATCCAGGGACGCGCCCCCGTCGTGCCCTGCGCCGCGCGCGGCGCGGGCGCCCGGTTTGCCAGCCCGTGTCCGGGCGCGGCGAGCATTAGTGCGGCCACCAGCAGCGTCGGAAGCACGGCCACCCGCCGGCCGCGGCGCACGGTGACTACTCCTTGGCGAGCGCGCGCACCGCGCGCCACTCGCGTTCGGTCACCGGCGTCACCGAGAGCCGCCCGATGCGCAGCAGCGCCATCTGCGCGAGCGCCTTCGCGCGCTTGATCATCGGCAGCGTCACGGGCGACGGCATCTTGTCGACGGCGCGCAGGTCCACCATGAACCACGTCGGCTTCGCCGGTGACGACTCGGCGTCAAACCCCGGGTGCGCCGGATCGAACGCCGTGTAGTCGGGATAGGCCTCGCGCGCGACCTCGCAGATGCCGACGATGGCCTGCGGGTTCGCCATCGAGTGGTAGAAGAAGACCTGATCGCCGTGCTTCATTCCGTCCCGCAGGAAGTTCCGCGCGGCGAAGTTGCGCACGCCGTCCCAGTGCGTTGTGCGGTCCGTGGCGGCGGTTAGGTCATCCCAGGAGAAGACCTCGGGTTCCGACTTCACCAGCCAGTAGCGGCGCTCGCCAGCCTTGCGCGGCAGGAAGCACTTTCCCCACGGACCGCCCGCGGCCGTGGCGAACTGCGACGGCTCCGCCGCCAGCTTCGGCTTCGCTGCCGCGCGCTTGGCCGGCGCCGGACGCTTCGCCACCGGCTTCTTCTTTGCCGGCAGCTTCTTTCGAGGCGCGCTCTTCTTCGCGCTCACCACGCGCCGCTTCATCGACCGTTCACCGTCCACCGTCCACCGTCTCCCATTACGCGATCCCCTTCGCGATCGCCTTCTTCACCGCGTCCGCGAACGTGTCGATCTCGTCCACGCTCGTGTAGACGCTGGGAGTGATGCGAATGCCGTTGAACTCCGGGTGGCCGATCGGCGTCGTCACGATACGGTGGTTGCTGAGCAGCCAGCCGCCCAGCTTGCCCGGGTCGATGCCGTCCACGCCGAACATGCAGATGGCGCCGGCGCGGTCGTTGTCGAGTGGCGTGAGCACCTTCACGCGATCACTGCTGGCGAGCAGCCGCTTGGCCCAACGGTCACGCAGGTAGCGGAGCCTGGCGATCTTCCGGTCCGCGCCGATGCCGCGGTTGAACGCCAGCGCCGCCGAGATGGCGTTGAAGTTCGCCTGCGGATGCGTGCCGATCTCCTCGTACTTCCGGATATTCGCGCGGTTCGTGTCGGTGGAGCCCATCAGCGACCAGAGCTGCGGAATCTTCGCCTTGCGCACGTAGAGGAAGCCCGTCCCGATGGGCGCGTGCGTCCACTTGTGCAGTGACGTGCCGTAGAAGTCGCAGTCGAGCTGGTCGCGCGTGAACGGGAAGTGGTTGAACGCGTGCGCGCCGTCCACGAACACCTCGATGCCGAGCGGCCGGGCCATGTCCTGGATCTGGCGGACGGGGAGGATCTGCCCGGTGAGGTTGGTGATGTGCGTGACCTCGATCACCTTGGTGCGCGGCGTGATCGCCCGGCGGAACTGCTCCACCACGTACTCGTCGCTCGGCGGCGGCACCTTGAAGGAGATCTGCTTGAGGACGATCCCCTCGCGCGCCACGCGCTGCTGCCACGACGTGATCATGCGCGGGTAGTTCTGGTTCGTGAGCAGGACCTCGTCGCCGCGCGCGAGGTCGATGCCGAAGATCAGCGTCTCCAGCGCTTCGGAGGCGTTGCGCACGACCGCCATCTCCTCCGGGTCGCACCCGAAGTCGCGGGCCAGGTCGCGCCGCGTGCTCTCCATCCGCGGCTCGAGAATGCGCCACATGTGCTCGACCGGCAGTTCGTTGGTGAACTTCAGGTCGCGGATCATCTGCTCGAGCACGTGCGACGGTGTCGGCGAGATCCCCCCGTTGTTCAGGTTGATCATCGTCCGGTCGGCGTCGAAGGCGCGCTGGATCTGCGCCCAGAAGAGCTCGTCATCGGCGAGCGCCAAGGGCGACCGGTCGCCGGCAATGGCATTGGCGCGCGCCAGCTGCTGCATGGCCTTGGCGCGGAACGCGGGAAGCGTGACGGCGGCCCCGGCGAGGGCGGCGACGAAAGTGCGGCGTTCCATGGAGGCGGACGGTGGACGGTGGACGGGAGACGGTGGACGCGGGGCCCACCGGGATCAGTCAGCGCAAATATGGGGGCGCCAGGCAGGCGCGCTAGCGTTCTCTGTCATCCGCCATCTGCCATCTGCCACCAACCGTCCACCGTCCACCGTCCACCGTCAAGGTACAACCACCAACCCCGCCTCCCCCCCAAACTCATCCGTCACCCGCGTCAGGTTCGCCGGCGCCCGCCACTGACTACCGTTGACGCGCACGGCCACGCGATGCGGGCCGGTGGGGAGCGGCACCTGCAACTCCCACGCGTCGAGGACCCACTGCATCGGCACCGGCTGCCAGTCGCTGAACGTGCCGTACGCCTCGACGCGCGCGCTGGAATTCGCGAGGACCCGCAGCGTGAGCACCGCGCCGCCGTCGGGCGAGCGGCGCACGAACGCGATGGCGCCGTAGCGGTCGATGCGCAGCACCGTCGGGTCGCGGCGGAGAAGCAAGATGCGGAGGGACACCGACAGGAACTTCGAGTCGGGGAGCGCCCGCAGCGGGTCGGCAAGTTGCCGTCCGCTCGACACGGTCAGTGCCGCCACGGGCGACAGGTAGAAGGCGGCGGCGAAGGTCATCGCCCGGTCGTTCACGCGCGTGGCCACGCCCTCGCCCGCGCGCACGGTGCCGATGGCGAGCAGATCGAGCGCCGCGAACGACTGCTGCAGCGTCAGCGTCGCGTCGCGCACCACGAACGCGCCGACCGGTCGCCGTGACGGCAGGCTGCTGGCCGCCATCAGGTCGGTGTCGTACGAGCGCGTCATCACGCCAGTCACCGTCGCCGAGGTTCGCCCGAACTCACCCCACGCGCCGGCGTCGAGCGACGACGACTGCATGTTGTGGCCGAACCGATTGGTCGTCCCGCTCGACGCGCCGGCCCACAGGCCGCCGGGGCCGTGCGCGCGCTGCACGCGCGTGAACAGCGCAGCCGTGCCGCCGCCGCGAAGCGATGTCAGGCCGAAGACCGCGCCCGAGATGCCAGTTTCCACGCGCCACTTGGGGAACCGCGCGAACTGGTATCGCGCGGCCAGCAGCCCAACCGCGGTGCCCGTCGAGTCGCGCGCTGAGGTGAGCGAGCCGCTCGCGGTGGTGACCACCCGCTCGCGGGACCTCCGCCAAGTGACGCCGAGCACGCCCGCGCCGCGCGACGTGTTGCCGGCCTGGCGCAGCGATGCCACGCCCGCCTCCATGCGGATCTCATCGGGGGCCTGCGCCGCCGCGACGTGCGCGGCGAACAGCAGGCAAACGGCGGCGGGCCCCCTCATCGCATGGGTTTACGGCCTCCGCGGATTGGTGAACGCGGACGCGGCCGGCGCGGGTGGCAGGAGCGACATCACCCCGCGGGCGCGAAGATCCAGTGCAGCTTCCGGCGCCCAGCCGGCGGCGACGTCGCCTTGGACCGACTGCGCGAGCGCGTAGAGCTGCACGTTCGTGGCCCCCCGTGCCATCAGGTCGGTCACGACCTGGGCGGCACGGTTTGCCGGCAATCCCTTGGCGACGAGCTCGGTGAGCACGCCGAGGGGGAGGGCCAGCGAACGATCGGGCCACGCCGCGCGCATCTTCTTCAGGATGGGCGCGGGAACGCCGACGTAAAGCGCGTCGGCGCCAGCGGCAATCTCATCTTCGCTCGGGTTGGGCGCGAGCTGGTCGCGCGCAACCTGCAGCCGCTTTCCAAGGGCGGCGACGGCATCCGTGATGCGCTTCGGCGTTGCCCGCTTGGCAATCCCCTCATTCGCCTTCGCGATCAGCAGGCGCTCGGGGAGCCCGATGGCGCGCGCGGCCACGACCTCGCGCTCCACCGCTCGGCGGAGCCCGAGGTCCGCCGAGGCGTCAAGGCGGGCCGCCTGCGCGTGCGCCACCGAAGCGGCGGCGCCCGACGCAAGCGAAATGAGGAACAGTCGGCGAAGTGTCATCACGGTGCCTGCACGATAAGTACGGAGTTTTCACGCCCGAAGTCCAGATCGCGCGCCTTGGGCGCGCGCGGATCGGCCATCCACTGCTGCCCATCCACGACGAAGGCATACACGTGCCGCCCCGAGGCAAGCGGAACGGTCACGCTCCACGTGCCGGGCTCATTCCCCGGCTCGAGCAGCGTCGCGGTCTGGGACCAGCCATTGAAATCGCCCACCAGGGCCACCTGCGAGGCGCGCACGTCGCGCAGGGTGAACTGCACCGGCACGAGAGCCGCCGCGCGCGCGTCGCGGGCGACGGGAAGCACCGGCAGCGCCTGCGCACCCGGCGCTGCCATCGCCGCGCGATCGGCCGCCGCATCCGACGCTTCGTGCGACAAGAAGCCGATGAGCAGTCCCGCCGCGGCCAGCGTGGACGCTGCGTAGGTGAACGGCGCAGACGGCCAGGCCACCGAGCGCCACCAGCGCCGCGGCCGCCCATCCACGGCGTCGAGCACCCGCGCCACGAGCCGCGGATTCGGCGACTGCCGACGGCGCAGCAGCGCCGCGACCCGTTCGATCAGTTCGTCATGTGCGTCCATCATCTCACATCTCCTGTTGCAGGCGGGTGCGCAGCGCATCACACGCGCGCTTGACCCGCATGCGGAGCGCGGACAACCGCACCCCGGTGATGACTGCCATGTCCTCGTAACTCAGGTCTTCCACGTGGCGCAGCAGGAACGCTTCGCGCTGCTCCGCGGGCAGACTCTCCAATGCCGCTTCCACTTCCTCGAGCATGTCCAGCGATGGCTGCGGCGCATCGGCCGCCACCGCCGGCAGTTCCCCCGTGATCACCAGCGATTCCCGCCGCCGGCGACGCTCACGCGCCGTGCGGCATCGGTTCGCCAGAATACGGAAGAGCCACGGCTCGAACCGCGCGTCCGACCGGAACTGATCCAAGTGGTCGTAGACCCGGACGAACGTGTCCTGCACTGCCTCCTCCGCATCCTCCTCGTCGCCCAGCAAGTAGCGCGCGTAGCGCAGGCAACGCATGTGGAAGAACTCCACAAGCTCCGCAAACGCCTCCGTATCCCCGTTGCGCGCTCGCAGCGGGATGGCGGGATCGATGTCGGTGCTCGCGCGCACGGTGGTCGGTTCGGCGGGTTGGATAGCCCACAATACCCCGGGCGACTCCTTCCTCGCTACCGCCTCCACGCGCCTCGATCGATACGCCATCGCACTCCGAGTGATGATCGCCGGCTGGGTTCACAGAGCTGCCTGCCCCAGCCCGCCGCCCCGAGGGCACTGCCACACCGAGTAACTTGCTTCCCTACAACGACTTATCGGACTGCCACGACCGGAAGCCACCACCCTCTGGCGCCACCGGCCGCACTTTCACATACCCCGGCGTACCTCGCCCCGTCACATTCCTTAGACACGCTGGCGGCAATGCCCGCCCCATGGCATTCTGTCTGACACCTCCTGACCGGAATCGGTTCGTGTCCCTTCCCCAGACCAGCGCCCCGTCAGCCCAACCGACGACGTCCGAACGACTTCCCGAGTCGCGTGATCCGGCCACCGGCGAGGTCTGGCGGCGATACCCCGTGGCCGATGCGGTCGCAGTGCGCGGCACGGTAGCGCGCGCCCGCGCGGCCCAGCCGGCGTGGGCGGCTCTCTCTCCATCCGCGCGCGCGGACTGCATTCGGCGCTTCGTGAAGGAACTCCTCGCCCGCCGCGACGAGGCCGCGGGCATCGTCGCGCGCGAGAACGGCAAGCCGGTCGGCGAGGCGCTGGGCGTGGACGTGGGCGTGACGCTCGCCCTCGCCGATCACTTCGCCGTCGCGGCGCCCCGATTCCTCCGCGCTCGCTGGCGCCGAAGCCGGATGCTCGCCGCCTGGCGCAAGCGGGTGGCGCTGGTCAAGGAGCCGTTCGGCGTGGTGGGCGTGATCTCGCCGTGGAACTACCCGATGTTCCTCCCGCTGAGTTCGGCGATCCCCGCGCTCCTCTGCGGCAACGCGGTCGTGAACAAGCCCAGCGAATGGACGCCGGGGATCGCGGAGCTGGTCAAGGAGTGCCTGCACGCGGCGGGCGTGCCCGCCGACGTCTATCAGGTGGTGCACGGCGCGGGCGCCGCCGGGGCGGCGCTCTGCGAGGAAGCCGACAAGATCTTCTTCACCGGATCCGAGGCCACCGGCCGCAAGGTGGCCGTCGCCTGCGCGCGACGCCTCATCCCGTGCGCGTTGGAACTCGGTGGCTCCGACCCGGCCATCGTCCTCGCCGACGCCGATCTGCGGCACGCGGCCAGCGGCATCGCGTGGGGACGGTTCACGAACGCCGGCCAGACCTGCGTGGCCGCCAAGCGCGTCTTCGTCGAGGAACCCGTGTATGACGAGTTCCTCGCCCTGCTCACGCAGGCGGTGCGCCAGTTGCGCGTCGGCCCGGGAACTGACGACGCCACCGACGTCGGCCCGATGATTCGCCCGGAACAGCGTGCGCTCATCGCCGCACAGCACGCCGACGCGCTCGCCCGCGGCGCGCGCGAGGCGCTGCGTGTCGAGACACCGGCGGGCGACTGCTACTTCCCGCCGACCATCCTGACCGACGTGCCGCCGGACAGCCGGGCGATGACCGAGGAGACCTTTGGCCCGTTGCTTCCGGTGACCAAGGTGCGTGACGCCGAGGAGGCGATCGCCCGCGCCAACGACACCACGCAGGGGCTCTCGGCGAGCGTCTGGACCGCCGACGTCACCCGCGGCATCGCCATCGCCCAGCGCCTGCAGGCGGGCTCGGTGCTGATCAACGACGCCTGCACCGCCGCCGGTGTGAGCGACGTGCCGCACGGCGGCTTCAAGGCGAGCGGGCTGGGCAAGGTGCACGGCGAACTCGGCCTGCAGGAGTGCGTGCGCACCAAGGCCGTCACCGTGGACTGGTTCCAGGCGTGGCGCCAGCCCTGGTGGTTTGGCTACGGCCCGGAGCACCGCGAGAACGTCGGCGACTTCCTCGTGGCCGCCCACGGCACCGCCCTGGGGGCCAAGCTCCGCGCCCTGCCCGGCGTCCTGCGACTCGTCTTCTCGCCAAAGCGCAAGATCTGACGACGGCTTGTTCCGCGAATTGCGCTCGCACAAATTTCCTGCGTGAGCGCGCTGCTGTACGGCCTCGACTATCTCATCGCCGCGTTGCGAGGGGGCTTTCTCGCCTTCGTCCTCGCCGCCGCGATCTACGCGCTGCTCGACTGGATGGTCCGCACCCGGCGCATCAATCCTTTCGGGGCGTTCGCGGGCTTCCTGCGCACGAACATCCGTCCGTTCCTGACTCCCATCGAGCGCAAGGTCGTGCGCTCGGGCGGCAACCCGGCCTCGGCGCCGTGGTGGACGCTGGTGGTGCTCGTCGTCCTCGGCATCGTCGTGCTCGAGGTGCTCGGCTTCGTCCGCACGCAGCTGGCGCTCGCCGCCGGCGAACTTGCCGCCGGCCCGCGCGGCGCCGTGCGGCTGGCGATCGCGTGGACCTTCGAAGTGCTGCGCTTCGCGCTGATCGCCCGCGTGATCGTCTCGTGGGTGCGGCCGTCGCCGTTTGCGTGGTACGTGCGCTGGTCCTACGCGCTCACCGAGTGGATGCTTCATCCCCTCCGCGGCTTCATTCCCCTGGTGTTCATGGTGGATGTCACGCCCATCGTCGCCTACATCCTCCTCGGACTCGCCGAGGGCTTCCTCGTGAGGCTCGTCTGATGGCGTTCACGGTGACGCCTCGCGGCGCGGGCGTGCGCTTCGCGGTGCACGTGCAGCCGCGCGCAAAGCAGCCGGGCATTGACGGCCTGCATGGCGACGCGCTGCGCGTGCGGGTGCAGGCGCCGCCGGTGGATGGCGCGGCGAACGACGCCGTGGTGGCGGTGCTCGCCGAGGCGCTCGGCGTGCCGGCTCGCGCGGTGCACATCGCCGCGGGCCAGACCGGCCGAAAGAAGCTCGTGGACGTTGACGGCATTGACGCGGCCGCGGCGACGGCGCGTCTCCTCGCATGACTATTCTCTCTCGCCACCTTTCCGACTGACCGTGGCTTCCATCGTGCTCGTTGGCGCCGACGCGGCGCTGCTCGAAGGACTGGCCCAGGCGCTCACCGCCGCCGGCCATCAGGTGCTCACCGCGGCGTCGCTCGCCGAGGCGTCGTTCGTCGCAGTGGCTGCTCCGCCGCTGCTGGCGGTCGTGGATCGCGCCTTGCTCTCGACCGCTGCCGACGCTCACACGCTCGGGCTTGCCCCAGGCGGCGCTGTGGTCGCCTTCGGCGATCCGGCCGCACCGCTCCCCGGCCCGGTGCGGCGCGCGGTGCTCGCTGAACTCCGCCTGCCGCTGGAACGTGCGCGACTTGTCGCGCTCGCCGCGCACGTGGCGGCGCGGGCGCAGCGCACGGGGCGGGACGCGACACGCGTCACGCCGCCGGAGTCGCGGCCCGGCGTGTAGCGCTGCGGGCGCGGGAACGGCGAACTGCTGCCGCAGATTCCGCGGATAAACCACGGATTGACGCAGATCCACTCATGAAATGGGCGGGGTCGCCTCACGCGCATGCGGGCACGCAGCGTTCCCTGCGGCCGTATCCGCGCTCATCCGCGTCAATCTGCGACATCTGCGTCAAGCAGTTCGCCCTTGCCATCACTTGCAATTCATCGCCAGATGATGATCATTAGAGAGACAACCGAATCACGTGGCGATTTCCGGCAAATTGCGGCCACGCTAAACAATCGCTAAAGCGCCAGCCCCGGGCGCCCCGTCGCCGGGGCATTTTCGTTCCCCGTCCCTCGTTCCTCCACCCCTCCCTTCGCACCACCCCTCCGCACCCCGTGCCCATCACTCCTCCCCTTTCAGACTCCGCCTACCTCCACGCACTCGCTGAGCGAGTGCTGGTGTTCGACGGCGCGATGGGGACAAGCATCCAGCGGTTCCATCTCACCGCCGAGGACTACGGCGGCGCGGCGCTGGAAGGGTGCAACGATCACCTGGTGCTCACGCGCCCGGACGTCATCCAGTCCATCCACGAGTCGTTCCTCGCCGTAGGCTGCGACGTGGTGGAGACGTGCACGTTCCAGAGCACGCCGCGGCGGCTCGCCGAGTGGGGGCTGAAGGAGAAGGCGCGCGACATCAACGTGGCCGCGGCACGCATCGCGCGCGCGGCGTGCGACAAGTTCGCCACGGCGGCGCACCCGCGATTCGTCGCCGGCTCCATCGGCCCGACGGGAATGCTGCCGAGTTCGAGCGACCCTGCCCTCTCGGCCATCACGTTCGAAGCGCTCGCCGAGGAGTACTACTGGCAGGCGAAGTACCTCGCCGAGGGCGGCGTGGACGTTCTGCTCGTCGAGACGTCGCAGGATATCCTCGAGGTGAAGGCGGCGATCGCCGGCTTCGAGCGCCTCTTCGCGGAACTCGGCCGCCGCCTCCCCGTGCAGGCGCAGGTCACGCTCGACACGAGCGGCCGTATGCTCCTCGGCACGGACATCGCCAGCGCGATGACGACGCTCGAGGCGCTCCCGGTGCACGTGATCGGACTGAACTGCTCCACCGGCCCCGAGCATATGCGCGAGCCGGTGCGCTATCTGACCGAGCACGCGACGCGTCCGGTGAGCTGCATTCCGAACGCCGGCCTGCCGATCAACACGGGAACCGGCGACGCGGTGTATCCGCTCGAACCCGCGCCGATGGCCGAGGCACTGCGCGAGTTCGTCGCGCAGTTCGGCGTGCGTATTGTCGGCGGGTGCTGCGGCACGACGCCGGAGCATTTGGCGGCGGTGGTGGCCGCGGTGCGGCCGACGAACGCGGACACTGCGACGCGCGCGCCCGCCGCGTCCACGATTCCTCGCGTCAGTTCCGCGATGCGCGCGATCACCCTGCACCAGGATCCGCCGCCGCTGCTCATCGGCGAGCGCGTCAACGCGCAGGGGTCGCGCAAGGTGAAGCGCCTGCTCCTCGCCGACGACTACGAGGGGATCCTCGAGGTCGCGCGCGAGCAGGTGGAGGGGGGCGCACACGTGCTCGACGTCTGCGTCGCCGTCACCGAGCGCGCCGACGAGGCCGACCAGATGGAGCGCGTCGTGCGCCTCCTGTCGCAGTCGGTCGAGGCGCCGCTGATGATCGACTCCACTGAGCCCGACGTCATCGCCCGCGCGCTGGAGCACGTGCCGGGGCGGGCGCTCGTGAACTCGATCAACATGGAGAACGGGCGCGCGCGCATCGAGGCGATCGTGCCGTTGGCCAAGAAGCACGGCGCGGTGCTCGTCGCGCTGACCATCGACGACCAGGGGATGGCGCGGACGGCGGCGCGCAAGCTGGAGATCGCGCGCAAGATCCACGACATCGTCGTGGGCGAGTACGGTCTTGCGCCGGGCGACCTGCTGTTCGACGCGTTGACCTTCACGCTCGCCACCGGCGACGCGGAGTGGGTGGACTCGGCGCGCGAGACGATCGACGGCATTCGCGCGATCAAGGCCGAACTCCCCGGCGTGCTCGCCGTCCTCGGCGTGAGCAACGTCTCGTTCGGGTTGGCCCCCGAGGCCCGCGGCGTGCTCAACTCCGTCTTCCTGCACCACTGCGTGCAGGCCGGACTCGACGCCGCGATCGTAAACCCCGCGCATGTGACGCCGTACGCCGAGATTCTGGAGACGGAGAGGGCGCTTGCTGACGATCTGATTTTCAATCGAAGGGGGGATGCGCTTCAGCGGCTCATAGAGCACTTCAGTCAGACGGTGGACGGTGGACGGTTGACGGTGGATAAGGCGGATCCAACGGCCGCGATGTCTGCCGAGCAGCGCGTGCATTGGATGGTGGTGCACCGCAAGAAGGAGGGAATCGAGGCGGCGCTCGACGCGGCGGGGGTGCGCGAGCAGCCGGTTCGGGTGCTCAACGAGGTGTTGCTGCCGGCGATGAAGGAGGTCGGCGACAAGTTTGGCGCGGGCGAGCTGATCCTGCCGTTCGTGCTGCAGAGCGCCGAGGTGATGAAGAAGGCGGTGAAGCACCTCGAGCAGTTCCTCGAGCGGTCGGAGGGATACACCAAGGGGACCGTGGTGCTCGCCACCGTGTACGGCGACGTGCACGACATCGGCAAGTCGCTGGTGCACACGATCCTCGGCAACAACGGCTACACCGTGCACGACCTCGGCAAGCAGGTGCCTGTCAACACGATCATCGAGAAGGCCGTCGAGCTGAAGGCGGACGCGATTGGGCTGAGCGCACTGCTGGTGAGCACCAGCAAGCAGATGCCGCTGTGCGTGCAGGAGCTTGATCGGCGCGGCCAGCAACTCCCCGTGCTCATTGGCGGCGCGGCGATCAACCGTCGCTTCGGACGCCGCGCGATGTTCGTGGACGGCGAGCGTGCCTACGCGCCGGGTGTCTTCTACTGCAAGGACGCGTTCGAGGGACTCGAGACGATGGACCGCCTGCGCGATCCGGCGCAGCGCGACGCATTCACGCGTCAGCTGCTCGATGACGCGCGCAACGACGTCTTCCTGCACGCCAACGTCGGCAAGGACGTGCGCGCCGGCGACGCGGGGGGCGAACGGAGCGACGTGCGCGCCGACGTGGCCATCCCGCGCGCGCCCTTCCTCGGCTCGCGCGTCCTGCGTGACATCCCCTTGCGCGAAGTGCTCGACCTGCTCGACCTCGACGAACTCTATCGCCTGCAGTGGGGCGGGCGCGGGTCGGGCGAAGCGTTCGACGCGCTGGTGCGCACCGAGTTCGAGCCAGCGCGCCGGCGTCTGGAGGCCGACGCCATCGCCGGCGGTTGGCTGCGCCCGCAGGCGGTGTACGGCTACTTCCCCGCGCAGGCCGACGGCAACTCGATCGTCGTGTACGATCCGGCTGCGCTGGAGAGCGACGGTGGATCGCGGCGCGAGATCGCCCGCTTCGCATTCCCGCGGCAGGCCGGGCGCGAACGGCTCTGCCTCGCCGACTACGTGCGCCCCACCGCATCCGACGAGATGGACGTCATCGCCCTGCAGGTGGTGACGGTCGGCGAGGCGGCGTCCGAGCGGTTCGCGGCCTTGCAGGCGGCCGGCGAGTACAGCGAGGCCTTCCTCGTGCACGGCCTCGCCGTGGAGGCCGCCGAGGCGACGGCGCAGTGGCTGCATCAGCGCGCGCGCCGCGAGCTCGGTCTCGCCGATGAGCAGGGGAAGCGCTACTCGTGGGGCTACGGCGCCTGTCCTGACCTCGACGACCATGCCCAGCTCTTCCGCGTGCTGCCGGTGCAGCAGGCGCTGGGCATGACGCTCACCGAGGCGTTCCAGCTCATCCCCGAGCAGAGCACGGCGGCCATCGTCCTGCACCACCCGGACTGCAAGTACTACGCGGTACGCACCGCGGCGGAGGCTTCGGCATGAGCGCGACACGCGACGACTTGCGGCGCCGGCTCGTGGATCCGGAGCAGGTGCTCATCGCCGACGGCGCGATGGGGACGATGCTCTACGCGAAGGGCGTCTTCATCAACCAGTGCTACGACGAGCTCAACGTTCGCCAGCCGGACCTCGTGCGCTCCGTCCACGACGAGTACGTGCGCGCGGGGGCGGAGCTGCTCGAGACCAACACCTTCGGCGCCTCGCGTCCGAAGCTGCAGCATTACGGGCTCGAGGCGCACGTGCACGAGTTCAACCGCGCGGCGGCCGAGCTGGCGCGCGAAGCGGCTGGCGAGCGCGCGCTCGTCGCCGGCGCGGTGGGACCCCTGGGCCTGCGCATCGAACCGTACGGCCCGACCTCGCGCGAGGAGGCGCAGGCGTTCTTCGCCGAGCAGATGCGCGCGCTGCGCGACGGCGGCGTGGACTGCTTCATTCTCGAGACGTTCAGCGACCTCGACGAGATCGCGCAGGCGGTGAAGGCGGCGCGTTCGGTGGACGCGTCGCTCCCCGTCATCGCGCAGATGACCGTGGGGACCGACGGCGTCACGTCGTTCGGCGTGCCACCAGAGGAAGTGGCCGAGGCGCTCGACGCCACCGGCGCGGATGTCATTGGGCTCAACTGCTCGGTGGGCCCGCAGACCATCCTCGAGGCAATCGAGCGGATGGCGGCGGTCACGTCAAAGAAGCTCTCGGCGATGCCCAACGCCGGGATGCCCCGCGAGGTGAGTGGGCGCCGGATGTACATGGCGAGCCCGGAGTATATGGCCACGTACGCGCGCAACCTGATCCAGGCCGGCGTGCGCGTGGTGGGCGGGTGCTGCGGCACGACGCCTGAGCACATCCGCGCGATGGTGGATGGCGTGCGCCCGCTGGTGCCGCGGCACAAGACGGTCGAGGGATCGGCGGGGGGCGGGCGCTTGTCACGCGTGGCCGCGCATCACGAGTCGCACGCCGTTCCCTCGGTGCCTCTCATCGAACGTTCGGCGTGGGGGCGGAAGCTCGCCGCCGGCGAGTTCGTGTCGAGTGTCGAGATCGTTCCGCCGCGCGGCGTGGATCCGGCGCGGATGCTCGACGAAGTCCGCAAGCTCAAGGCGGCTGGCGTGGACGCGGTGAATGTCCCCGACGGGCCGCGCGCGCAGAGCCGGATGAGCGCGATCGCCACCAGCGTCCTGATCCAGCAGGAGTGCGGCATCGAGACGGTCACGCACTACGCCTGCCGCGACCGCAACCTGCTCGGGATGCTCTCCGACCTGCTCGGCGCCTCCGCGCTCGGCCTGCACAACGTGCTGCTCGTCACCGGTGACCCGCCGAAAATGGGGCCGTATCCCGACGCGACGGCCGTGTTCGACATTGACGCGATCGGCCTCACGAACCTGGTGAACCGGCTCAACCACGGCGTGGATCCGGGCGGCAACAGCATTGGCGCGCCGACGCGCTATGTGATCGGCGTCGGGGTGAATCCTGTGGCCGTGGATGTTGAGCACGAGCTCAGGCGCTTCGCGTGGAAGGTCGAGGCCGGCGCCGAGTTCGCGGTGACGCAGCCGGTCTTCGACACGGCCCAGCTCGAGTCGTTCCTCGCGCGCATCGAGCAGCACCGCATTCCCGTGGTCGCCGGCATCTGGCCGCTCGTCTCGGTGCGCAATGCCGAGTTCCTGGCCAACGAAGTTCCTGGGGTGACCGTGCCGCCGGAGGTCATCGAGCGGATGCGCCGCGCCAACGAGCGATCCAAGGATCACGCGATCGCCGAGGGCATCGCCATTGCGCGCGAGATGCTCGACCGCGTGCGTGGCGCGGTGCAGGGCGTGCAGGTGTCGGCGCCGTTTGGCAAGGTGGAGCTGGCGCTCGAGGTCATTCGCGCGTAGGGCTCACTCGGGGTCCGGTGAGCCCGGGCGTCATCGCGGCAGGGGCGGCTCCCCTTCGTAGTGCCGTCGCCGCAGGCGCAGGTCGAGGCGCTCCAGCACGCTCGCCACCACGTGGCCGGCAACGGCGCCCACAGCGCCTCCGCCGAAGCCGGCCAGGAACATCGTGCCGATGTAACGGAACATCGCATTGCCAGCGCCGGTGTAGACGTCCGCATAGAGGCGCGGAAACCCGAGGACGCCGGCGACGACAAAGGCGGCGATGAATCCCGCCAGCAGGCCGGAATCCACGATCGTGCTGCGCCGAAGCCTGAAGAGTTCGGCGGTAGCCATAGCGTCGGTTTCCTGACGCTTGGGCATCTCCTCGTCGGTCGACCGGATGGGCTCCCGCATGCGTCGCAATTTACCGAGGGAAGCGCGCGCGGGAGCGGGCGTCAGCTGCGAACCGGGCCGCGGTTGACGCTCCACCGCGTATGGCGCCGTCCATGCGAATTCTGTAAGGTGAAGAAGCAGCCCACTCGCGACGCGCGGCGTCGCTGCCCACGGGCCAGCGCGTCGCGCCCGGCCGCTTGTCGAGGGTGCCACCATGCCCACCACCAGACCGCCCGCCGTCGCTGGGACCTTCTACCCCGACGCCGCCGCCGTCCTCGAACGCGAGGTCGGCGAGATGCTCGCTCATCCAAAAGGGCCGGCGCTGGCCGGCGCGCCAAAGGCGCTTATCGTCCCGCACGCCGGCTACATCTACTCGGGCCCGATTGCCGCCAGTGCGTACGCGCGCTTGGCGCCGCTGCGCGGCCGCGTGCGCCGCGTCGTCCTGCTGGGTCCCGCGCACTTCGTTGCGGTGCGCGGCCTCGCCCTGCCCAAGGCCGAGGCATTCGAGACGCCGCTGGGTGTCATCCCGCTCGACACCGCGATGATGGCGCGGCTCGACGCGCTCCCTCCCGTGTCGCGCAGCGTGGCCGCGCACGCGCCAGAGCATTCGCTCGAGGTGCAGCTCCCGTTCCTGCAGCGCGTCCTCGGCGACTTCCTCCTCGTGCCCTTGGTCGTGGGTGACACCGACGCGGACGAGGTAGCCGCCGTGCTGGAAGCCGCCTGGGGCGGCGACGAGACACTCATCGTCATCAGCTCCGACCTCTCGCACTACCTGACCGACGAACGGGCGCGCGTCGCCGATCGGCGGACGGTGGACGACATCCTCTCGCTGCGCGAAGTCGGACACCGGCAAGCATGCGGCGCCACGCCGGTCAACGGTCTTCTGGTCGCCGCACGCCGGCGCGGCCTGCAGCCGGTGGCGCTGGATGTGCGCAACTCCAGCCAGACCGCGGGCGATCCGGACCGTGTCGTGGGGTACGCGTCGTTTGCGTTCGTAGAGGCGGAAGAGGAGGCCGACGAGCCTCTGGTCGACGAAACGGAGCCGTCTGAGGACGAGAAGGGCGCCGTCCTCCTGCATCTCGCGCGCTCGGCAATCGGCGCCGAGCTCGGGTTGGGTCCGCGCGCCTCGGCGGATGCCGCATGGCTTTCCGCGCCGGGCGCGACGTTCGTTACGCTGACCAAGAAGGGGAAGCTGTGCGGGTGCATCGGCTCGATCGAACCGCGCCGCTCGCTCAGCGCCGATGTCGAGGAGAACGCCGTGGCGTCGGCGTTCCACGACCCGCGCTTCCGCCCGCTGCGGCGCGCGGAGTTCGAGACTGTACGCGTGGAGGTCTCGCTCTTGTCGCCGATGGAGCCCATCGAGTTCGCCGACGAGCGCGGCGCGGTGGCGTCGCTGCGCCCGCACGTGGACGGCATCGTCTTCGCCTACGGCCGCTATCGCAGCGTGTACCTCCCACAGGTGTGGGAGCAGCTGTCCAAGCCCGCCGAGTTCCTGGCGAATCTGAAGGAGAAGGCCGGGCTTCCCGCGACGTTCTGGGCGACCGGCGTGCAACTGTCGCGGTTCACGGTCAGCAAATGGCACGAGCCCGCCCGATGAGCGCCCCGGAGTCCCGCTTCCCCGCGCGCTGGTGGCATACGCTCGACGACGGGCGCGTGCAGTGCGACCTCTGTCCGCGCGAGTGCCGTCTGCGAGAGGGGCAGCGCGGGCTCTGCTTTGTCCGCCAGGCGTCGGGCGGCGGGATGGTGCTCACCACGTACGGGCGGTCGTCCGGCTTCTGCGTGGATCCCATCGAGAAGAAGCCGCTCAACCACTTCTACCCCGGCTCCTCCGTCTTTTCGTTCGGCACGGCGGGGTGCAACCTCGCCTGCAAGTTCTGCCAGAACTGGGACATCTCGAAGTCGCGCGAGGTGGACACGCTGGTGGACCGCGCGATGCCCGACGAGATCGCCGCGGCCGCCCGCCGGGCGGGGTGCGCCAGCGTTGCGTTCACGTACAACGATCCGGTGATCTTCGCCGAGTACGCGATGGACACCGCCGACGCCTGCCACGCCTCCGGCCTCAAGACCGTCGCGGTTACGGCCGGGTACATGCACGCGGCGCCGCGCCGCGAGTTCTACGCGAAGATGGACGCGGCGAACGTGGACCTGAAGGCGTTCACCGAGGACTTCTACCACCACCTCACCGGAGCGCATCTCCAGCCCGTGCTCGACACGCTGGTCTACCTGCGTCAGGAGACGGACGTCTGGGTCGAGATCACCACGCTGGTGATTCCGGGGCGCAACGACGGCGACGAGGAACTCGACGCGATGAGCCGCTGGATCGTGCGCGAGCTCGGCGCCGACACGCCGCTGCACTTCTCAGCCTTCCATCCGGATTACCGGATGATGGACGTGCCGCCGACGCCGACGTCTACCCTGCGGCGTGCGCGGGAGATCGCGCGGCGCGCCGGACTGCGCCACGTCTACACGGGCAACGTGCGGGATGCGGACGGGGGAACCACGAGCTGTCCGGGTTGCGGCGCGGCACTGATCGTCCGCGACTGGTACGACATCCGCGAGTACCGGCTCACCCCCGACGGTCGTTGCCCCGACTGCCGGGCCGTCGTGGCGGGGCGCTTCGGCGCCTACGGCGGCTCGTTCGGCAACCGCCGCGCGCCGGTGGCGCTGCATCGGTAGCGGATCGCCGGAACGCGCGGCAGGGACGGCGCGCCACGCTTGCCGGGCGCGCCGGGCTTCCGTAAGCTCGAATTGCGGCCCCACCTAACCGATCACGCGTGTTGCTTGCCGGATCACCATTCGCAAGACACGCCTGAGCGCCGAGGCCGCCGCGCGTGAGTCCTCCGGCGTTCGACGTGCCGCAGAGAGGACCGCATATGGCTTCGAACAAGGTCGCCGATCTCGCCGGCCCGGGCGTCAGCACGTACCCGGAAGTCGAGAAGATCCTTCCCACCGACTACCAGCCCCTGCTGAGCCCCAAGGAGACCCAGCACGCCATCACGGCCATCAAGCGCTACATCGAGGACGGGCTCTGCAGGGAACTCAACCTTTTCCGCGTGGAAGTGCCGCTCATCGTCTCAGCCGAGAGCGGTGTCAACGACTACCTCGACCGTGACGGGTCGCGCACCCCCATCGAGTTCCCCTGCGGGCTGGGACTCGAGAAGCGCATCACGGCGCAGGTGGTGCAGGCGGCCACCAAGTGGAAGCGGATGGCGCTCCGGCAGTTCGACTGCGACGTCGGCGAGGGGATCGTCACCGACATGCGCGCCGTGCGCAAGGACTACTTCCTCGACCACGACCACAGCGCCTACGTGGACCAGTGGGACTGGGAGAAGCGCATCACGGCCGACATGCGCAACCTGGACTTCCTCAAGAAGACCGTGCGCGGCATCTGGAAGGTGATCAAGGGGGCCGAGCAGTTCGCGATGAAGGAGTTCCCGAAGCTCAAGACCAAGAAGTACCCCGAGCTGCCGGACGAACTGGTCTTCCTGCACGCCGAGGAGATCCTCGACATGTATCCCGACCTGCCGCGCAAGCAGCGGGAGACGGCGATCCTGCAGCGGTATCCGGCGGTCTTCATCATCGGCATCGGCTGGGTGCTCGAGGACGGCTACCCGCACGAGATGCGCGCGGCCGACTACGACGACTGGGCGACGGAGACCTACGACGGCAATCGCACCCTGCACGGCCTCAACGGCGACATCCTCGTCTGGAACGCGGTGACCAAGCGGCGGCATGAGCTGAGCTCGATGGGAATCCGCGTCACCAAGGAGACGCTGAAGCAGCAGCTCGAGATCACGAAGCAGCTCGACTTCCTGAAGCTGCCGTATCACCAGGCGATCCTGAACGATCGGATCCCGCTGAGCATCGGCGGCGGCATCGGGCAGTCGCGCACGGTGATGCACCTGCTGAAGACGGCGCACCTCGGCGAGGTGAGCGTGACGGTCTGGCCGAAGGAGCTGAACGCGGTCTGCGAGCCGAAGAACATCCGCGTGCTGGAGTAGGCGCCGGCCGAGCGCGACGAGCCGAGGGGGCTCCGGGCGATGCCTTACTCCAGCATCGCCTGGAGCCCCCTCGGCCCGTCGCGCACCAGACGTTAGACTCCATCAAGATCCCACGATCATACGGTCATCAGTGACGGCTCGACGCTCCCTGTGGCTCATCATCGCCGGCGCGGCGCTCGTGGCGGTTGGCGCCAGCATCGCCTGGCTTCTGCGCGACCCGGAGCCGGTCTTCGCGGCGCGCACGGGCCCGCTGGTGCGCGCGGACACGATGGTCGCGCGCGCCAACAGCGGCGTCGCCGAGCAGGAGATCGCGCTCTCCTCGGCGACCGGAGTTCGCGTCCAGCTGGCCGTGCGCCGTCCCGCGCCGACGCCCGGTGACACAGCGCGCCGCGCGCTCTTTCTGCTGCTCGGTGGACACGAGCGCGGTCGCGGCGCCGCAGCCTTGGTGTCGGACCCCCGGGGGAGCATCGTGGCGGCGATGGACTACCCGTTTTACGGCAATCACCGCGCCAAGGGGCTGGCGGTGGTCGCGCAGGTTCCGGCCATCCGCCGCGCCTTCTACGACAGCCCGCCCGCGGTCACGCTGGCGCTCGATTACCTGCTGTCACGCCCCGATGTGGATCCATCGCGCGTGGAGCTGGTCGGGGCCAGCTTCGGCGCGTCGTTCGCCACGATCGCGGCGGCGCGCGATCCTCGCGTCACGCGACTCTGGATCGCGCACGGCGGCGGCAAGCCGTTCGTAATGATCGACGCCGGGCTCGAGCGCGAGATTCCATTCGCGCCGCTCCGGTGGCCGGTGTCCGGCTTGGCGACGCTGCTCGCGTCCGGACCGCGATTTGCGGCGGAGCGCTGGGTCGGGCGCGTGTCGCCGCGACCGGTCGTCATGCTCAATGCGCTCGAGGACGAGCGCATTTCGCGCGTGAGCGTGGATGCCCTCTGGCAGGCCGTGCGCGAACCCCGTGTGCAGGTCTGGCTCCCCGGACGCCACATGCAGGGGAATCGGCAGGAGGTCCTGCGGGCGCTGGTGGACACGGTGATGGCGCTGGCGCGTTCCGGCACAGCCACGATGGGCGGGCCAGCCCCATCGCGGTAGATTCCCCGCATGAACCAGCCCACCTCCTCCCAGCGCCCCCCGCTGACCACGCTCACCGACGACGAACTCGCCTTCCGCGACGCGGTCGCCGAGTTCACCAACGGCGAAGTGCGCCCCCGCGTGCAGGAGATGGAGCGCGCGGCCAAGCTCGACCCGACGCTCATACCCAAGTACTTCGAGCTGGGATTGATGGGCATCCAGGTCCCCGAGCAGTACGGCGGCGCCGGCGGCGGCTTGATGATGGTGACCATCGCCGTCGAGGAGATCAGCAAGGCCGACGCGGCGGCGGCGATCATGGTGGACGTGCAGAACACGCTCGTCCTCTACCCGATGCTGACGTACGCCAGCGACGAGCAGAAGGCGCGCTACCTCCCCCGGCTGTGCACCGACATGGTGGGCGCGTACGCGCTCT
>Ga0194120_10004186_pt1 | contig 22570 bp, 16 predicted proteins | sample TA2MahCa65mmetaG_FD_148642 | JGI IMG/M metagenome (GOLD analysis project Ga0194120, IMG submission 148642) | Freshwater microbial communities from Lake Tanganyika, Tanzania - TA2015019 Mahale Deep Cast 65m | ecosystem: Environmental > Aquatic > Freshwater > Lake | place: Tanzania: Lake... | reverse complement strand
GAACATCTCGGCGCGCGCGTAGAACACGTGCCAGTCGCCCGGGTCGGCCTTCTGCGCCTTCTCCAGGAGGGCCTCCGCCTCGGGCCAGAGCTGCTTGCGGGCGGCGATGCGGGCACGCTCCACCATCGGGGCGTTGGCGCGCTCCACCAGCGCCGAGGCGGTCTTCAAGAGCCAGTTGGCGCGGTCGAGGTCGCCGCCGCGGTCGATGATGAGGCGCCCGAGGAACAGGTGCGCGCCGTAGTTCTTCTTGTCGGCGGCCACGGCGTCTTCGAGGAGCTTCTGCGCCTCGTCGAGCCTCGCCGCGTCGCCGTCGGCCGTCTCGACGAGGAGCGCGCCGAGCCGGGACATGTGCAGCGTGTTGTTCGGGTCGAGCCGGCGGGCCTCGGCGAGGGCCTCGGCGGCCTTGTCGAAGTGGTCGCGACCCATGCGCAGGTAGATCTCGCCCAGCAGGCCGTAGGTGTCGGGCATCATCGGCTCGAGCGCCATCGCCTCCTGGAGCACCGTGGCCGCCTGCTCCAGGCGGTTGGCATCGGCGAGCAGGCCCGCGAGGCGGCGCTTCATGCGAGCGTTCTCGGGGAAGGCGGTGCAACCGCGCTCCAGCACGGCGATGGCGCCCTTGCGTCCACCGGCGCGCTCGGCGGCAAAGTCGCAACCGGCGTGGAACACCTCGGGCGTGGGGTGCTTCTCGGCGGTGGCGAGCGCGGCGAGGACCTCGTCGTTCTTGGCCTTGGTGACGGCGAGCAGCTCCGCCTTCAGCAGGTTTGCCTCGGTGTTGGCCGGGTCGGTGCCGAGCAGCTCGGCGAGGCGCTGCTGCGCGAGGTCGAAGCGCGGCTTGCGACTGCGGATGAGACCCCGGATGGCCTCCACCGCGGGGTCGTGGTCGGGGTGGGGCATCCGCGCCCGGTCGCGGGTGCGGTGGGCCTCGAAGAGCAGGCGGTTGCCTTCCTGTGCGAGGGCCAGCGCCTTGATGCCCTTTTCCTTGCGCGAGGCGGCGTTGTACTGGTTGCCGAGGGCCTCGCAAAGGTCGAACAGGGTCGTCTCCTGGCGCGGCAAGGCCTCGGCCACGAGCCGGTGCACGTAGAAGGTGCGCTCGCGTGCCTCGTCGGGCACCATGTCGAGCAGGCCCTTGCCCAGCAGGTTGAGTCGCGACTCGCGCTTGACGCCGGTGAGCTCGGAGTCGGTGGCGGTGAAGGGCTGGCGGAAGTGCGCGAGGAGCGCGAGGTCGTGCCGCTCCTCGTCGGTGAGGCCCTGGACCGTCTTCTGGATGCGCCGCTTCACCGCGTCGAGATCGGCGACGTCGTCCATCTTGAGGAAGCGCGCCGACTCCAGGATCTCGTCGCGGGCCTCGGGATCGCGCACCGCCACCGCGAACATGCGGGCGGCGAGCGGGTGGCCGTGGATGCGCTCGGAGATCGGCCCGAAGTTCTCCCGGGGGAAGTCCTCCACGCGGTAGGCCTCGAAGATCTCGTGGAGCTCCTTGCCCTTGACCCCCGAGAGATCGAGCACGGGCAGCGAGAGTCCCTCGCCCTCCCGGTAGAAACGAGGGTGGATCGTGCTGAGGAAGACGACGCGGGCCTTGTACTGCCCGGTCAGCAGCGCGCGGAGGAGCAGCTCCAGCCGTCCCTCGCGATGGAAGGTGCCATCGCGACGCATCACCGCATCGAGGCGGTCGACGACGAAGGTGGCATCGACGTTGGCGAGGCTCTCCACCGCGAGCTGCGCCAGCGCCGACGGCACGGGACGGGCATCGGGCTTGTTCAGCGCCTCGCCGAGGCGGGCGTCACCGGCTTCCTTGGCGAGCACGGCGATGCGCGCGTAGAGCGAGTCGGCCTCCGAGCCCCAGCCGAGGACGAAGTCGGGGGCGCGGTTGGATGCCCCGGAAAGTGCCCTCTCCACCAGCCAGCGCTTGCCCACGCCGGGAGGACCGGCCACCACCACCGGCCCGGTGGTGTGCTCGGCGAGGAAGGCCAGCTCGGCCTCGCGGCCCACGAAGGCGATCTTCGGCGCCGAGGACTTCTTCTTCGGGGCCTCGGGGGCCACGACCGCCACCGGGGCGGCCGTGGGCACCGGGAGCTTGAAGAGGAAGTCGCGGGGCTTGGACTTCTCGTGCTCGAGCTTCAGCGTGCGCAGGGCGGCCGGGAGCGCGAAGGGGTTGAAAGCGCGCGCCGCCACCACCAGCCGCGGCTTGTGCGGGGCAACCTGGATGATGTTGGCGAGCTGGCCGAGGCCGATGCTGTCGGGGCCCTCGGCCTCGACGAGACAGATGACGCCGCCTTCCTTGCTCGTAGCCGGCGCCAGCACGCTGGCGTCGAGCTTGGCGGCGGGGCTAGGCACCTCGCCGGAGAGCACGGTGGCGGGCACCTGGGGGCGGCGGCGCAGCTCGCCCAGCGTCTCGGCGTCCTGGAGCACCTTGCCGCCGAAGATGAGAACGCAGCGTCCCTCGTTGATCGCGGCTTCGACCCGGTTCATCAGCAGACCTCGTACCGAAAGCCGCGCGGCTAACCCCGGCGCGCCACTACGGGTAGGCGGGGAACTCCACCCCGGCCGACTTCCCGCAGGTGCGGGCCACCCTGGCGTGCCGCAACAGCGGCAAGTCGTGCTTGCTGTCGCCGATGGCGAACACCGGGACTCGCCCGGTCATCACCCAGGCGGCCTCCACCTTGCCCACGTCGGCGGTCACGACGCCGTAGGTCTCGGTGCGGAGCACGTCGCCGTCGAGCGGCACCTTGATGCCGAACCAGCGGCGCAGGCCGAGGCGCCGGGCCACGATCTCGCCGAGGATCTCCGGGCTCCCGGTGAGCAGCCACACGCGGTGCCGCTGCGACATCCAGTGCGCCAGCTCCACCACCGCGGCCACCGGCTCGTTGTCGCCGCTGGCAAACGCGTCGTCGACCATCTGCTCCACCTGCGCCACGCGCAGGCCGCCGAGGGCGAGCGCCGCGTACTTGCACTGGCCGATGTAGTCGGGGATCGACATGTAGTGGTCGAACACGCTGGCATGGCCTTCCGTCATCGCGTTGCGATGGTCCATCCGATCGACCCGGCGGAGGCAGCTCTCGGCGATGTCGTGGGTGATGAGGGTGCCGTCCATGTCGAACAGCGCCTCGCCGGGGGCGAGGACTTCGAGCTCTGCGATCACGACGAGAATCCCTCCACGATGCGCGCCACCTCGATCTCCGCCTCGGCGGCGGCCTGCGCCTCCAGGCCCTGCGTTTCCAGCTTGCTCACGTCGTCGGCGAGCTCGTCGAGGGCCCGCTCGGTGGCCACGCGGTCGGCGAGGTGACGATCCACGGCACCGGCCAGCGCGTTGAGCGCACTCACGGCGCTGTCGACCTCTTCCAGCAGGTGCGCGGCGCTCTCGCCGTGCGGGCCCGCGGCCGGGAGCGCCACCTCGTCGTCGACCACCTGCAGGGTGCCGGCGTGGTCGCCGAGCCAGGTGAGGTTGTCGGCAAGGCGGTCCATGCGGGCGAGCATGTCCTGGTGGCTGGCCCGCACCCGCTCGAGCTCCGTCGCCACGGCCGCGCGCATGGACTCGTCGACGTCGGCGGCGCCGGGGGGCGTGGGCACCACCTCGTCGAGCGCGCGCAGGCGCTCGCGCAGGTCGTCGATGTAGAAGCGGACGGCGGCGGCGGCCTCGCCGTAGGTGCCGCGGGCCCGCCCGAGATCGCCGCGGGACAGGGCGCGGCTGTTGTCGGGCAGGGCCGGCAGCTTCGGTCGCAAGCGCCCGGTGACGGCCTGGAACACGCGCAACACCAGGATCGACCGGGTGCGCCAGAGCAGGGCCGTCACCCGGCGCATGCTGGAGGCACGCCGGTCCAGGTGGCCGATGTCCTCGTCGTAGCGGGCCACGAGGTCGGCACGGTCGGGCTTGTTGCCCACCTCGGCGCGGCGGTCGGCGAGGAGCCGCATCTGCGCTTGCACCTCGGCATGGCGACCAGCGAGCCGCGCCTCGAGGGCCAGGAGCCGGTCGGGGTAGGCGCGCAGGTCGTGATCGAGCGGCCTGGGCGGCTCCGGCGGGCGCACGCCGATCAGCGGGATCTTGCGAACAACAGGCATTCTCCGCACTTTCCCGGCCGTCTTGAAGGCCAGTCGCGCCGCGAGGTAGGCGCCGAGCCCCCCCGCCGCCACCAGCGAGAGCACGACAAGGAAGATGTTGGCTACCCAGCCCATCGGCTCCGGCGCGTATCGCGCAAATGTATGCGCAGGTGGTGGTCATTCGCGATACTATCGATGGCCCCGCGGAGGCCCCATGCGCGCGTTCCCCGCTTTCGCCCCGACCATCCTGCTCTTTGCCTGCACCGGCACGGCCGGCAGCGGCGGCGACGAGCCCAACGAGCTGGTCACCTGGGAAGACGAAGACGAGGACACCATCCTCGACCTCGACGAGGGCTACGTCGACCCGCAGAACGCCGAGGGGCTCGAGGCCACCAACACCGACGGCGACGATCTCCCCGACTACCAGGACAAGGACAGCGACGAGGACGGCATCGAAGACGCCATCGAGGCCGGCGACGACGACGTGCTCACCCTGCCCTGGGACAGCGACCTCGACGGCACGCCCGACTTCCAGGACCTCGACAGCGACGCCAACTGCATCCCCGACGGCAGCGAGGGCAGCATGGACCCCGACGGCGACGGCGTGCGCAACTTCGCCGACCTCGACGACGACGGCGACGGGCTCCTCGATACCACCGAGATCGGCGCCGAGTGCGCCGTGGTCGACCACGACGGCGACGGCATCGAGGACTACCGCGACGACGACAGCGACGGCGATGGCGCTTCCGACGCGGAGGAGGCCGGCACCAGCGCCTGGGACAGCGAGCCGCGCGATCTCGACGGCGACGGCACCCCCGACTACCTCGACGACGACAGCGACGGCGACGGCTTCTCCGACGCGCAGGAGGTGGGCGACGGCGAGGAGGCCGCCGACACCGATGGCGACGGCATGTGGGACGGCGCCGACACCGACGCCGACGGCGACGGCATCCCCGACGCCCAGGAGTCGCTCCACGGCACCGACCCCTACGACGCCGACACCGACGGCGACAGCTACACCGACGGCGCCGAGCTCACCGCCGGCTCCGACCCCGACGACAGCTCCAGCGTGATCGAGGGCATCTACGTGACGGTGGAGGAGCGCACCAACGTCGAGGAGAGCTTCGAGTTCACGCTGAGTGTCTCCGCCGGCGACATCGGCTTCCTGCTCGACACCACCTGCTCCATGACCAGCACGCTCAACGGCATGGCCGGCGAGTTCGCCCAGATCGTGTCGCAGCTCTCGGCCACGCTCCCCGACGCGCAGTATGGCGTCGCGACCTTCGACGACTACAACTACGGTTCCTACGGCACCAGCGGCGACCTGATCTACTCGCTGGTGCAGCCGATCACCACCAACACGTCGAACGTCCAGAGCAAGCTGTCGAGCCTCCGGGTCCACAACGGCATGGACGGCCCCGAGGGCTCGATGGAGGCGCTCTACCAGGCGCTCAACGGCGGCGGCTACGACATGGACTGCAACGGGAGCTACAACTCCAGCAAGGACGTGCTCCCCTTCATCGCCAGCGGCTCCGACCCCTTCGGCGGCAGCGCGGGCGACAACTACGACAGCAGCGTGGCCGGCATCGGCACCAACGGCGGCATGGGCTTCCGCGACTTCGCGCTGCCGGTGATCGTCTACGCCACCGACAACTACATGCGCGATCCCGACAGCACCAACCGGAGCTACAACGGCTCGCCCGGCGGCTGCCCGCTCGACGGGGGCAGCGACGACGTGGTGCGCGCGGCAGGCAACCTCAACGCCTACCTCATCGGCATCTCGGTGGGCGGCAGCACCGCCAAGTCGCAGATGCAAGACCTCGCCACGCAGACGAGCTCCTACGCCGACACCGATGGTGACGGCCGCGCCGACGACCAGCTCGTGTTCACGTGGACCGGCAGCTCATCGTCGCTCCGCACCACCATCGTCGACGCCATCGAAGACCTCGTCGACAGCGTGCAGTTCAGCGAGGTGGTGCTCCAGGTGGAGGGCGACGACTGGGGTTTCGTGAAGTCGATCGACCCCGAGAGCTACACGCTCTCTTCGAGCGCCAACGGCCAGAAGCTCGACTTCGAGATCACCTTCCGCGGCGCCGTGGCCGCCGCCGAGACCGACCAGGTGTACGCGCTCACGCTCAACGTCCTGGGCGACGGCACGGTGCTGCTCGACACCCTCGACATCTACGTGCTCGTCCCCGGGAGGTCCTACTGATGCGTTCCTTCCTGATCTTGTCGCTGGCGCTCGCCGCCTGCAACTCCGACAGCGGTCTCCAGCACGTGGCCGACCGCTACGGCCACGGCGATGGCAGCCTCGTGGGCCGGGTGTGCGACCCCACCCGCTACGTGTGGCTCGAGGGCGCCAGCGTCTACACCCACATCATCGACGAGCAGGGCAAGCTCCGCGACACGCGGAAGACCACCTCCGACGCCGAGGGCTACTGGGTTCTCGACGACCTCGACGACGGCACCTACGAGGTGTACATCCAGTACGGGTCCACCACGATCGACGTGTTCACCGCCACCATCTCCGATGGCCGGGAAACCGAGGTGCCGCTGGAGGCCTGCACCGGGTCGGCCGACGTGGAAGTGGCAGTGGTCACCGGCGACTTCGACGAGTTCGACAAGGTGCTCGAGACGGTGGGCATCGGCGGCTACCACCTGGTGAACGGCCAGACGGGCTCGGAGCTGCTCCAGTTCCTCCAGAACCCGGTGGAGATGGGGCTCTACGACGCGATCTTCTTCGCCGGCGGCCACCTCGAGGACGGCATCTTCTACAGCGCCGACGGCAGCGCCCAGGCCGACGTCGACGCGGTGCAGGCGGCGCTCAAGGAATACGTGAAGGGCGGCGGCGTGGTGTTTGCCAGCGACTGGTCGTACGACGTGATCGAGCAGACCTGGCCCGACAAGATCGACTTCCTCGGCGGCAGCGACCCCGACGCCGCCCAGATCGGCGAGATCGGCGAGCTCAAGTGCGAGGTGTCCAGCGACAACCTCGAAGACGAGCTGGGCAAGGACTCGGTGGAGATGAACCTCGACCTCGACGCCTGGCCGGTGGTCGATGCCGCCGGCGACGACACCAAGGTGTTCCTCCGCGCCGATGCCCCCTGGCGCAAGGGCATGGACACCGGCGAGGAGAAGGACTCGCCGATGCTGCTCGAGTTCGAGTCGGGCCAGGGCAAGGTGGTGTACACGCCCTGGCGCATGAGCGCGAACCTCGACGGCAAGTCCGGCAAGGTGGTGAGCTGGATCATCGATCGCGAGCTGTGATCGACCGGCGGGCCTTGTTGCTGGGGTTGGTGGCTTGCACCACGGCGCCCCTCCCCCGTCGAAGCCGGGGGAGGGTGGCCGAAGGCCGGGAGGGGGCCGATGGAGCGGATGGGGCCGAAGGCGGGGAGGGGGCCACCGAACCCCAGCCCGTAGTCTCGCTCCCCCGTCCCCTCGGCCCCGCCTTCGTGCGCGGCATGAACCTCGCCCACCTGCACCAGCGCGGCTGGGGCTACGGCAGCGAGCGTAGCAAGGCGCAGGCGAACCGCCTCTACGAGCTGGGCGTGCGCGACGTGGCGCTCAATCCCTTCGCCTACACGCGCTCCTTGTCGCGACCCGACGTGAACTACGGCGGCGACCCCACGATGACCGACGACGACCTGCGCGCCGAGGTGCGAAACCTGCACGACCGTGGCTTCACCGTCACCATGAAGCCCCACCTCTGGGCGTGGCAGTTCATGGCCGGCAAGGGCAACGGCGACATCGAGCTCGACGCCGCCGGCTGGAAACTCTGGTTCGAGCGCTACACCGAGTTCGCGGTACACTACGCGCGGCTGGCCGCCGACAGCGGCTGCGCCACCTACTGCGCCGGCCTCGAATACACCTCCGCCTCGCGACAGAACCCCGGGGCCTGGGCCCAGGTCGCGAAGGCGATCCGGGCCGTTTTCCCCGGGAAGCTGATGTACGCGGCGAACTGGTACGAGGAGTACGAGATCTTCGCCGACTGGGATGCCTACGATCTCGTGGGGGTCAACGCCTACTTCCCGCTCACGGGCAGCACGGTGGAGGCGCTGGTGGAGAGCTGGCGGCCCCACCTCGACAACATCGAGAGGGCGGCCGGGGGGCGCCCGGTGGTGTTTCCCGAGTGTGGCTACCGGGCCGTGGAACTGGGGACGGCGAAGCCCTGGGACCCGGGCACCGGTCCGCTCGACCCCGAGGTGCAGGCACGCGGCTACGAGGCGTTGTTCCGGGCCTGCTCGGCGCGCCCCTGGTTCGCCGGGTGCTGGTGGTGGAAGTGGTTCACCGATCTCCCCGGCGAGGACGACCTCTACGTGCCCGCCGACATGCCGGCCGAGGGCGTGCTCCGCGGCTGGTTCACCGCGTGATCCGCAAGCTCTTGCGACGGGTGGTCGACCGGGCGCTGGTGGGCCCTCGTCCCGTGGTGCGGCCGGTGGCCGAGCCCGAGGGAAAGTGGACCGATGCGGCCCCGGTCCCCGAGGAGCCGGTGGACGACCTCGAGGTCGAAGACCCGGTCGCCGGGTCCTTGCTCCTCGATGTCCGCGAGCCCGGCGAGTACGCCGGCGGTGTCGCGACCGATGCGCTGCTGATCCCCATGGACATGGTCCCCCACCAGCTGTCGCGGCTGCCTCGCGACCGCCCGATCACCGTGTACTGCGCCGCCGGCGTGCGCAGCTACGGCGTGGCGCACTGGCTGCGAGAGCAGGGTCTCGACGCCTACTCGCTCGGGCCCGGCATCGGCTACTTCCGCGACGCGGCGGTGCCCCCGGGGGTGCGGCCCGGCACCCGCTTGAAACTCCCCGAGGGCGAGTGCGATGGCGCCTGGGCCCCGGCGGCGGAGGGCGAGGTGATCCAGCAGGAAGGGGAACAGTTGCGGGTGAGGGTGCGCGACGAGCAGGGGTTCTGGGTGGAGCGGCGGGTGGCGGCGGGGCGTTAGCCCGCTGCCCCCATGCCCCGCTGGCGCCTCGTCCTGGCCACGCTGTTTCTCTACTTGCTGTGGAGCAACTCCTTCGTCGCGATGAGCTATGTGCTCGGGAGCGAGCGCGCGGCGGCGAGGCTCGGCTGGATGGGCCTCACGCAGGCGCGCTTCTTGCCGGTCACCGCCATCGGGGCGGCGTGGCTCCTGCTCGCGCGTCGCGACTGGGTCCCGGCGCTCTGGGCGATACGCGGGCGCCTGCTGGTCGCGGGATTACTGGCGGTGCCCGGCTATAGCTTGTCGTTGTACTGGGGCATCGAGCAGGGCATCCCCGCGCCGGTGGCCTCGTTGATCACCGCTGTTTCGCCGCTGGCGCTGTTGTTGCTCGGCGCCGCCTTCCTCGGCGAGCCGCTTACCCGCCGCAAGCTCACCGGGATCGTCGTCTCGGGCCTCGGCCTGTTGCTGGTGGCGCGCGGGCGTGCAGGCAGTGGCGTGCAGATCGACGCCTACGCGCCCATCCTCGTCGCCACGCTGGCGCCCTTGTCATGGTCGCTGGTGACGGTGCTCGGCAAGCCGGTCACCCGGGAGCTGCCCGCCGACGTCTGGACGGCCGGCTACCTCGTGGCCGGGGGCCTCCCGCTGGCCTTGCTCTGGCCCTGGACGGGAGCCGAGGTGCTCGCCCTCGACGCCCGCGGCTGGGGCGCGGTGCTCTACCTGTCGCTGGCGTGCACGCTGCTCGGCTTCGTGCTCTGGTCGTGGCTGGTGGTGCACCTGCCGGCCTCGAGCGCGGGCTTCACGGTGTTCCTGAACCCGCCGATGACCCTCGCCTCGCAGCTCCTGCTCGCGGCGGTGTTTCCCGCCACCTTCGCCTTCGCGCCGCGGCCGCTGGAGCTGGTGGGCGCCGCCGTGGTGCTCGCGGGAATGGGGGTGGCGCTGGGGACGCTCCGCCGCGCCGAGGTCGCCACGGCGCGCTGATCGGGCGCGGCGGTGCCATCGTAGCGGATGGCGACCGCGAGGCCCACCCACGTGGCGTTGCTGCGCGCGAGGAAGGCGAGGAAGTCCGGCGGCAGGGTCTCGCCGTCGGCGATCAACTGGCCCGTCCTGAAGTTGAGGCCGGCGTTGGTGCCGGTGTGGATGCCCTGCAGGTACCACAGGTCGCTGCCCCAGGTGGAGGCGGTGGAATTGGGCAGGTAGCAGGAGTTGGGAACCCCGTCGTTGCACGAGGTGCCCAGGTCGCCACTGTCGCCGCCGCAGCCCTCCTTGTCGGTGACGTATATGCCTTTTGTTGGATCGAAACACTCCATGTTGTCGGAGCAGGCGGTGCCGGTGAGCCCGACCCGCAGTAGCGAGAGCGCGTGACGCACCTTCCCTCCAGAATGCACTTGGAAACCACATGACCCACGGCCAGAAGGCCTGCGAACGCTGGCTACTCGATGGGAGCGGGGAAGTTGCCCCAGCAGTTGATGTTGCCGCTCGAGTTGCGGCCGCATGCAAAGCCCAGCCCAACGGAAACGTCGATGAACTGCCAGTCGGCGGGGAGGCGGTCGCCCGTCAATGTCTGCGAGTAGAGGCCCCCGGTGTCCCAACACACGACCTCGCCGCTGGCCTTGAGCCCGCACGCGTCCTCGCCGCGGATGTCGAGATCGACGTACCCGTTGTCTTGCGGCACGTTGGCGCCGACGCCGCCGTGGATCCCCTGGCTGGGATCCACGTCGCCCCAGCAGGCGAGGGTGCCGTCGGTGCGCACGCCGCAGGCGGTGTACGCGCTCACCTCCACATCAACCCACGCCCCGGACGGCCCCTCGTAGCCGTCGAGTTCAGGGTTGTAGGGCCAGCAATCGTAGCGAGTAGTGCCCTGGAGGATGCCACAGGCCACGCCGTAGCCGGCGGAGACCGATCCGAAGGGCCCTGCCCGGGGCGGCAGGACGCCAAGTTGGACCATGCTGCAGGTGACAGCCCCGTCGGCGCCGATCGCGCATGTGGCGAAGGTGCCAATGTCGAGGTCCTGCCAACCGTTGGTCTGCGGCCAGTGCTGACCGCCGATCTCGTACTGGGTCCGCAGGTCGTTGAAGCCCCAGCACTCGACGCTCCCATCCAGTCGACGGCCGCAGGTCCCGTCTTCGCCCGCGAAGACGTCGATCCACGGTCCCGGCGGTGGGTGCGTTTCGCCGTGCCGGTCTGAGCCGATACACGTGATCTCCTGGTCGATCCCCACCGCGCACGCGTACTCCCAGCCTGCGCTCAGCCGGGTCCAGGCGGTGGTCTCGCCGAAGGGGAAGGGATCGTGCTGGGTGTTGCCCGCGTAGCCGGGGGCGGCATCGACGTCGGTGGGCTTGATGTCGCTGGGGGCGACCGTCACGCTGCCGTCGCCATCGACCACGAGCGTGCCCGTTCCGAAGACCTCGCAGGCGGGTAGGACCGCCAGGCACGCGACGCTGATGAGGTGGGGCGGGCGCACGGCGAATCCCTCTGGACCCTCTCATCGTAGCGTGTCGCACCTTCTTTTTCTTTCAGGCAGTTTTTTCGTCTCAGTCTTGAGAGAAGACGGAGGCCGCACGGGCTCGTGGGTCGGTGGCTGGTCGATGTCGTCGCCCGCGTGTGCGACCCCGCTCGCTACGCGTGGGTCGGGGACTGGGCAGCCGACCCAGGGGACGAGACGATCCTCGGCAGCGATCATGATTAGGACCGAGTGCTCGTCACGCTCGACAAGGACTTCGGCGAGCTGGCCATCGTGAAGGGCGCCCTGCACGCGGGCATCGTGAGGTTGGTGGCGATCCGGGCGCGAGACCGCCCACCGGGCCCCTGATCGGTCAAACTCCCGCGGATAATCACCCCGCTCGCGGGCACGAAGCTGTAAATTTCCCCGATGGCCGACCAGACCTACCGCCCGAAGAGCCCCGCGTCGTCGAGCAACGGCCCCACCGGCACGAGCACCGGCAGCGGCAAGACCAACAGCGTACACGCGGCGAACACCTCGGCCGGGGGCGGAAACGCCTACGCGGCGAGCATCCGTCCCCCGCCGCCCGCGCAGCAGGAAGAGCTGGAAGACCCGGGGATCTTCGACAAGCTTGGCGCCGTGATGGGCTCCTCGCACTTGAAGACCATACTCGGCAAGAGCGGCCAGGGCGTGCAGTGGGATGATCGCGAGAAGGGCGCCAACCGCGCGGAACTCGACGTGTGGGGCAAGGACGAGGTCCGAATCCCGAAGTTGCGCATCGGCAGCGTGGCGCGAGAGGGCATCTCCGCCAAGGAGATTGCGGGCGACAACATCAAGCTGCGCGAGCAGGACAAGGCGAGAGACGGCTCCTACAACGCCAAGCTCATCGCCGACCGGGCAGGAGCGAAAGACGTCCACAGCAGCACCCCGGCGATGAAGGCCGCGGGCGTGAGCGTGCAGGGCGTCACCGTCAGCCGCAACCTCGCCAAGGGTTCCGACCTCTTCGATTTCTTCGGCAAGCCCGGCGCCACCACCGTCGAGGTGCAGAGCGCTGCGTTGTCGGGACTCGACGTCGCCGGCGTGCAGGCGGGATCGGTCTCGGCGCAGGACGTCGTCGGGTCGACCAATGGTCACGACCACCAGCTCGGCATCGGGGCCCTGGGCGCGCAGAACGTGTCGAGCACCGGCGTGAGCATGGACGGGGTAAACGCCGAGAAGGTGGCGATGAAGGCCACCAATGACTCCGCGTCGATCGCCGCGCAGTCGGTGGCCGCGAAGGGGGGCAAGGTCGGCGGCATCGAGATCGGCGCCGCCCAGGCGAAACAGCTCGAGGCCGAGGTGAGCAAGACGAAGTCGAGCCTGAAGGCCAAGTCGCTCACCGGCACCGGCTTCGGCGCCAGCGGCGTGACGATCGACAATGTCGCAGCGAGCGACGCCTCGGTGGCAACCGCCGACGGCGTGACCACCGCGCAGGCCTCGCGGTTCGACGGCACCGGGCTGACGGGCGGCACCACGAGGATGGCCAGCGTGGGTGCCAACAACCTGAAGGTGGCCAACCAGCAAGGCACCACCGCGCTCAGCGTCGACAACGCCACGGCCAGGGGCGTGGTGGGCGATGGCTTCTCGGCCGGAGAGGCGGGCGTCAACCAGGGAGGCGCGAGCCTCGGTCCCGGGGGCACCACGGTGTCGGCCAAGGGCGCCTCGGCGACCGACCTCGCGGCGGGGCCCGCGAAGTTCAAGCAGGCCAGCGCCAGCGACGTCGCCATCGGCAACAAGGAAGGCGTCACCACGATCGGCGCGGCGAGCCTCGACGCGAGCGGCGTGTCGGCGGGCGGGGTCGACATCGCCCAGTTCCGCAGCACCGGCGGCAGCGGCAGCATCGGGCCAACTGGCACCCGCCTCGTGGCCAAGACAGTCAACGCCGCCGGCATCACCGGCGGCCGGAACTCCGTCGCGAGCGGCACCGCCAGCGACGCGACGCTGGACATGGCCGACGGGACCACCACCATCGGCGTCGGCTCGGCCTCCGCGAACCACCTGAAGGTCGGTGGCGTGGGCATCGCCAGCCTCGGCGTCAACGGCAGCCAGGCGGTCGTCAAGGACGCCGGGGCCGACCTCACGGCCAGGGCTGCCACTGCGGAGGGCATCGAGGCGGGACAAACTTCCATCAGCGGTGCCAGCGCGACGGGCTTGTCGCTCGGCATGCGTGGCGGCCAGGGCAGGCTCGGCGCCAGCACCGCCTCGGCCAGCGGCATCAAGACCGGTGGCGGCAGCGTGGCCGGCGTCAAGCTCGAGGACGGCACGGCGGTGCTGGGCGGCGGGGAGACGGTGCTCGGCGCCAAGAAGCTCGATGCGGCGCAGCTCGCGTTTGGCGACGTGACCGCGGCCAAGCTGGGCGCCACCGACGCGAAGCTCAAGGCCGACGAGCAGGGCCTTGGCGGCTCGGCCAGTGGGCTCACCGCGAGTGGCATCAAGGCGGGCAAAGGTACCGCCACCGGCGCGTCGGCCACTGGCGCCAGCTTCGCCTCCGCGCGGGGCAAGACCACGCTGGCGGCCGACACGGTGGCCACCAATGGCGTGAAGATCCCGGGCGTGAGCGCCAAGAGCGCTAGCGCCACCGGCGTGAAGGGCAGCGTCGGCGTCGGCAACGCCAGCGTGAATGCGGCCACCATCGCGACCACCGGCTTCGACGCCGGCCCGGTGAAAGCCGACACCCTCGGCGGCACGGGCCTCAGCGTCACCAGCGCTGGCTCCAAGACCTCGGTCAACGCCAAGAGCGCCAGCGCGACGAACCTTGCGGTCGACGCGGGCGGGACCAACACCACCGCGAGCAAGGTCCAGACCGGCGCCCTCGGTATTTCCACGGGTTCGCCCATCAAGAAGTCCACGCCGCAGAAGCCGCTGCTGGAGCAGGCCGCCGCGCTCGTCGGCGACGCCTCTCTCCGGGTAACCGCGCCGATGACCGCGCAGAGCACCGGCTCCGGCACGAGCAAGCTGACGGTGCAGCCGGGGACGACCGCCTACGTGGAGGTGAAGGTCGACGGGGGCCGCATCGTCCCGGCCGGCACCAGCGCCAAGTTCAGCAAGCCGCTCGACACCTGGGGCTGGACCAGCGTGCCGGGCGTGTACCTGAGCAACGAGGGCAAGCTCTACGCCGACGTGCGCGGGCTGTGGGACATCAACCTCACCGAGAAGGTGAACGACGCGCTGGGTGCCGAGGGCGACGCCATCCCGATGTCGGTCACGCAGATCGCCAGGGGCATGGGCGGGGGATCCACGCCCGCGCCATCGACACCCAGCACGCAGAACCCACGCACTTCGCACAAGTCGGCCAAGACGACGCCAGCCTCGCCGCCGCTGGTGGATCCCGACCAGGTGCGGGTGCAGGGAACGGTGGGCCTCAAACCCGGCACGATCGCCACCGGCGGCGTCTCGGCCACCCTGGGCCAGGGCCCCGGCGCCAACGTGGCCCAGGTGGATCGCAATGGCGCGCAGTCGCTCTCCGTCGGCGTGTCGAAGCTCCTGCTCGACGCCCTCGGCGTGCAGGCCGGCGAGGTGAAGGTCGACGTCAAGAACCTGAAGGCCGACAACGCGGCGGTCAAGACGGGGAAGTAGCCAAACCTAGCGGTTGATGTCCCCGGCGGCGTTGTCGCTGTAGCTCACGCTGGTGAGCGTGGGATTGCTGTCACCGTCGAGGTAGATGCCCCACTCCTCGCCGTGGCGAATCACGGCGCTGGTGACGGTGGGCGAGGCGTCGTCGAGGCTCAGGTTGCCGTAGCTGTAGTAGCCGCCGGCGTACTCGATCACGACGTTCTCGAGCACCGAGGCCGCGTCGTCGGTGGCGTCGTAGAACATCACGCCGGTCCAGGCGCCGGCCTCGGCCGACTCGGCCGCGGTGAACGTGACCGGTTCTCCCTCGGTGCCCTCCGCCGCCAGCCCGGCGGCGCCACCGCGGTAGCCGACGTAGAGGCCCGCGTCGTTCTGGAAGGCGAGGGTGGCGCCCGCGCCCAGCGTGAGCACGGTTGGGTTCCCCGCCGTCCCCTCGAGGTAGAAGGTTGCCGGGGCGTAGGGCACCCCGATGTCGCCCCACGCTGCGCTCTCGGTCACATCGCCGCCCTGCACGTACACCAGGTCGATGTCGTTGCCGTCGAGGTCGGCGTCAGCCTCGGGCACCGAGTCTGACGCGTCGCAGCCGATGCTCCCGGCCCAGGCGTTGCCGGTGCTGGTGAGCATGCCGCTGTCGCCGGCGAATCGGGCGCCGTCGGTGAAGTAGAAGCCGCCCTCCTCGCTGCCCGACAGCGTGGTGTTGCGCACCGAGGGCTCGGCCCCGTAGCTCTCGAGGTTGGAGTAGGTGTAGTAGCCGCCGCCGTACTCGATGGTGACGTAGTTGAGGCGGAAGTCGGCGTCGCTCACCGCGTCGTGCGCCACGATGCCGCTCCAGGCGCCCGGCTCGTACATCTCGCCGGCGGTGAACACGATGGGCTCGTTGGCGGCGCCCTCGGCCAGGAGCCCGGAGGCCCCGCCCCGGTAGGACAGGTAGATCCCCACGTCGTTGGCGGCCTGGATCTCCACGCCGGGCTCGATGGTGAGCACGGCCGGGCTCTGCGCCGTCCCCTCCAGGTACATCGTGGAGGCGATGACGTAGGGCACGCCGGGGTTGCCCCACGCGACCGACTCGGTCACGTCGCCGCCGCCCAGCCAGATGCGCGGGTCGTCGTTGTTCGCGAGGTCGGCGCCGCTCTCGGGGAAGCTGTCGGCGCTGTCGACGGCCATCGAGCCGGCCCAGGCCGAGTCGACCACGGTGATGTTCTCGCTTCCCTCGGCGAAGCGCGCGCCGCCGGTGAAGTAGAAGCCGGCCTCCTCGGAACCGGAGAGCGTCACGTTGGCGACCACGGGCTCGGCCCCCTCCACGTGGAGGTTGCCGTAGCTGTAATAGCCGCCGGCGCCGTCGATGGTGGCGTGCTGGATGCTGAGCCTGTCGTCGTTGGCGGCGTCGTAGATGAAGATGCCGCCCCACGCGCCCCGCTCGGAGGAGCTGGCCCCGGAGAGGCTCACCGGCGCGCTCTCGGTGCCGTCGATCACGAGGCCGGCCCCCGTCTCCCGGTAGCTCACGTACAGGCCAGCATCGTTGCTGACGAGGATCTCGGTGCCGGGTCGGATGGTCAGCGTGCCGCCGTCGACGTACACCGAGCACGAGATGGTGTGCGGGTTGAGGTCGGCCGCCCACTCCTCGCTCGCGGTGATGGTGCCGCAGTGATCGGGACCGGTGGTGCTCACGTAGTCGGAGGGGTCGCGACCGGAATCGTCGGCGCCGCCCCCCGAGGAGCAGGCCAGGATCGAGGCGAGGCACAGGCCGAGGGCCGGGAAAAGGCGCACCTGAGGCTCCGGGGACGTAGCGGTGCTACGCGCTTATCCGGCGCGATATTTGGCCGGCGCGGTGGCAGGAGACCGATAGTGCCTCGCCTACTCCTCCCGCCCGAAAACCACCCCCACGGGGAACTCCATCGCCTCGAAGGGCTCGATGCGCGCCAGCTCGCCGGGGCCGTGCACGGCGACGATCACGTAGCCGTCGAGCGACCAGCGCAGCGCGGTGAGCGTTTCTTTCTCGAGGTCGATCACCCAGTAGTGGCCGACCTTGGCGGCGTGGTACACGCGGCGCTTCTCGTTGAGGTCGCGTCGCGCCGTGGAGGGCGACAGCACCTCGCACACCCAGTCGGGCAGCTCCCGCACCGGGAAACCGGTGGGGCGACTCGGCACGCGGTCGCGGCGCCAGCCGGCCACGTCGGGGCGCAGCACGTCGCGCAGCGAGAAGGCGATGGTGGACTCCACGTAGATCCACCATCCGCCCGGGGGACCGTCGTCGCGACGCGCGGGGCGGCCGAAGTGCGGCTGCAGGAACCCGGTCATCTGCGCCTGGGCGTCGCTGTGCTCGCCGCTGGTCTCGATGCCGCACAGGTCGCCGTTGACCAGCTCGGCGCGCGCGTCCTCGCCGAGCGCCAGCAGGTCGTCGAGATCCTTGAGCTTGTGGGCCACGGCCATGCGGCCAGTGTACCTCAGCCGGGGGCCATCACCACCGTGCCGAGCTCGGGTGGCGCGCGCCAGCGGAAGGGCGCCACCGACCATCCAAGCCCGCGGCACACGTAGAGCCAGCTCGGGCCGTGAGCGTACCAGCCCCAGGGGTAGTCGCCGCTGGCGCGCGGGAGGAAAGCCGAGCCGATGCCGGGGATCACCACCTGGCCGCCGTGGGTGTGGCCGGCGAGCACCAGCGGCACGCCCGCGCGGGCGATCTCGGGGAAGAGCGCCGGGGAGTGGGTGAGCACCAGCGAGGGGCGCGCGGGATCCACGCCCGCGAAGGCACGAGGGAGGTCGGGCCGCCCGGCGAGCATGTCGTCGGTGCCGACGAGCTGGAAGCCGCCGAGGTCGACGTGCTCGTCGAGCAGCAGGCGGATGCCGTGGCGATCGAGGAACCAGCGCCAGGTGTCGGGCGAGGCCCCCGCCCAGTACTCCCAGTTGCCGATGATCGCGTACTTGCCGAGCGGGGCGCCGGGCAGCGCGCCGAGGAACTCGTCGGCGGCGTCGCGCGACCAGCCGCGGGTGACGACGTCGCCGGTGAGCACCAGGAGGTCGGGTGTCTGTCGCGACACGGCTGCGCACACGGCGCGCAGCACCTCGTCGTTGCCCCGGAGGTGCACGTCGGTCACCTGGAGCACCCGCACGCCCTCGCGGAGGCCCTCCACGTGGACCGTGTGCTCGGTCTCCTCGATGGCAACCAGCGGCGAGCCCCCCTCGGCTCGGACGACCCTGGAGCCACCTGGAGCCGCCCGCGGGGGAAGGCGCGTGGCCACCGGGAACATCGTCCCCCGGCGCATGCCGCGCGCGATGCCGCGGAGGTGCCGGTAGGTGGCGACCGGGTCCATCACTCGAAACGGAAGCCGGTGTGGGTGGCGAAGACGTGCGCCTCCACGCCCATGCCCACGAGCCGGTCGCGCCAGGGGGTCACCAGTTCCGTGGGCAGGCCCAGCTCGCGGCGCTCGGCGTTGACGAGCTCGGCCACGAGCACCCGGTTGGGACCGAAGCGGGGCAGCCACTCGATCAGGGACGGTCCCTCGCCGTGGGGCACGCCGGCGATGGTCCACTCGGCGTTGCCGAATCGACTCGCGGCGCGGCTAGCCCAGGCGTCGTCGGTGCCGCGGTGGAGCGAGAGGTCGAGGTGCAGGAGCCGCGCGCCGTCGGGGAAGCTGATCTCGACCACCCAGGGGTCGCAGCTCGGCAGTCGCGACAGCTCGGCGAGACGGCGGATGGCGGCGCCGGGCCTCGTGGCGGCCACGCTCGCCTTGAGGAAGTGTTCCCGCGGGCGGGCGATCGAGGGCGCGGTGTAGGTGGTGCCGTCGAACCTGAGACCATCGACCTCGCGCGGGGGGGCGCCCCCCTCCACCTTCCCCTGTCGCGACAGGTAGTCGAACAGCGCGTCGGTGGTCACCACGGTGAGCGCCTTGCCCGCCTTGAGCGCCGCGACAGTGGCGCGCACGCGCGCGGGCGTGGGCCCGGTGAGCACCACGATCTCGCTCGGATCGGGCTCGGCCGCCGGATCGAACACCACGGTGCGACCCTTCCGCTCCAGCCGCACCTCGGCGCCGTCGCCATGCGAGATGCGCAGGCGGTAGGGATAGTCGTACTCGACGCGGGCTATGGGATCACCTGGGCAATCGTGTCGAAGGCGTCGTCGAGCGCTTCTTTGCTCACGACGAGGGGCGGCGCGAAGCGCACCACCGTCCCGTGGGTGTCCTTGCAGAGCAGGCCGCGCGCCATCAGCGCCTCGCAGGCCGGTCGGGCAGGCTCGGCGAGCTCCACCCCGATCAGCAAGCCACGGCCACGCACCTCGACCGGCGAGCGCAGCGTGCGAAGTCGCGACATGAAGTGCTCGCCGAGCGCGGCGGCGCGACCGGGCAGGTCGTCGTCCTCCATCACTTGCAAGGCGGCGAGGCCGATAGCGGCCGCCAGCGGGTTGCCCCCGAAGGTGGAGCCGTGGTCGCCCGGGGCGTACACGCCCATCAACTCGTCGTCGGCGCAGAAGGCCGACACCGGGTACAGCCCGCCGCCAAGCGCCTTGCCCACGCAGAGGCCGTCGGGCCGGATGCCCTCGTGCTCGCAGGCCCAGGTACGCCCGGTGCGGCCGAGGCCGGTCTGGATCTCGTCGAGGATGAGCAGCACCCGGTGTCGCGAGCAGATCTCGCGCACCCGGGCGAGGTAGCCCGGCGGCGGCAGGATCACGCCGCCCTCGCCCTGGATGGGCTCGATGAGCACGGCGGCGGTGCGCGGGCTCACCATCTGCTCCAGGGCCTCGGCATCGCCGAAGGGCACGCTGGCAAACCCCGGGGTGAACGGGCCGAAGCCCATCCGGTACTGCTCCTCGGTGCTGAACGAGACAATGGTGGTGGTTCGACCGTGGAAGTTGCCGTCGGCGACGATGATCTCCGCCTGGTCGACCGGCACGCCCTTGACGAGGTAGGCCCACTTGCGGGCGGCCTTGATCGCCGTTTCCACCGCCTCGGCGCCGGTGTTCATCGGCAAGACCCGGGAGAAGCCCGACACCGCCGAGAGCTTCGCTAGGAACGGCCCGAGGGGCTCGCTGTGGAAGGCGCGGGAGGTGAGCGCCACCTTGCCGAGCTGCTCCACGGCGGCCGCCACGATGCGTGGGTGACGATGCCCCTGGTTCACCGCCGAGTAGGCGCTGAGCATGTCGAGGTATCGCCTGCCCTCGCTGTCCCAGGCGTAGGCGCCCTCGGCGCGCACCAGCGTGACCGGGAGAGGGTGGTAGTTCCGGGCGCCGTGGCGCTCGGCGAGGGCCTGCGAGTCCATGGCGGGCGGCTAACCGGACCGGCGCCGCGCCTGCCCCTACACCGGCGCGGTGCGGCTCTTGTCGTTGAGCAGCTCGAGCTTGAAGATCGAGAGCCCGCCCTGCACCATGCGCTTCATCTCGGCGGCGCTGGCCACGCTCGCGGCGGTGCGCGCCACGAAGCGGGGCCGCAGGTAGAACTTGCGGTGCGCGATCTTGAGCAACTCGAGGATCTGCGCCTTGGTGAGGTGCTCCTCCCAGCAGGCCGGCACTTCCACGCCGCACAGGGGATCCTTCATCAGGCGGTCCCAGCAGTCGGCGGCGAAGAGGCCCTTCTTGGCGCCTTCCTCGAAGCTCTCGGTGCCCGGGTAGGGCGAGAAGATGGCGAACACCGCGTAGTCGGCGTCGAGCTTGATCATCTCCTCGATGTTCTTGACCGCGCCTTCCATCGAGCGCTCGTGCGGGCCGCCGAGCATGATGTAGGCCACGCTGCGCACGTCTTCCTCGCGGCACCACTTGAACACGCGGTGCACGTCGTCGGTGTCGCAGTGCTTGCCCCACACGTCGAGGCCCTCGTTGTTGGTGGACTCGACGCCGAAGTGGATCTTCGTGCAGCCGGTTTCACCGCAACGGCGGATCTGCTCGCGGGTGGTGCCGGCGATGGTGGTCTTGTAGCCCCAGTTGAACTTCAGGCCGCGACGCTCGATGCCGTCGCAAAACTTCATCGCCCACTGGCTGTTCGGGGTGAACAAGTCGTCGATGAAGTGCACCTCGGTGATGCCGAGGCTCACGCAGTGCTCGACCTCGTCGAGGATGTTGTCGATGTCCCGCATCCGGTACTGCTTCTTGTAGGTGAGGCAGAACGGGCAGGAGTGTGGGCAGCCGCGGCTGGTGATGGCGGTGGTGTTGAGCGGCTGCTTGCAGCCGGGGAGGTAGTACTCGCGGAAGCGGGTGCGGCTGCGGTCGGGCCAGGGGTAGGCGTCGAGCGACTTGGTGCTCTTGCGCTCCTTGTTCTTGACCACCTGGCCGTCTTGCTTGAACCAGAGCCCGTCGATGCCCTCCCAGGACTTCCCGGCGTCGTAGTTCTGCACCATCTCCAGGAAGGCGTCCTCGCCGTCGCCGGTGAGGATGGCGTCGGCCCCCTGGAGCTGGATGGCGTAGTCGGGGAACATCGAGCAGTGCGGGCCGCCGAGCACGATCTTCGCGTTCGGGTTGAGCTTGCGCACGGTGTTGACCGTCATCTGCACGTCGGGCAGCGAGTGGGTGTAGGTGCTGATGCCCACCAGATCGAGCGGGTAGCGCTTGAGTTGCGCCTCGAACTCGGGGTAGTCGAGGTCGTCGACCACCGGGTCGAAGATCTCGGCCTTGTACTTGGACCGCTTCTCGACGGCAGCCTGGATGTACATCAGGCCGAGTGGGGGGAAGCAGTACACGCCGTAGGCCATGGCCTTCGGGATGCCCGCCCACACGCGCAGCTGCTCGGGAGGATTGAGAAGGGTGATGTCCACGAGTACTCCGTGACCTGTTGGGGGCGTGATTATAGCGAGCGGAAGGGCGACTTGAGGCCGATTAGGCCCCACGGAATGAAAAGAGGTACTTCATTCTGGTATTTCGTGTACTCGTCGCCGAAGATGTCCACGAGCTGCGGCTCCTGGCGCCACACCTTCTCGTAGAGGCTACCCGCGAGCAAGAGTGGTGCGAGGATGAACACGAAGGCGGTGGAGTTCAGCGCGATCCCGACGGCGAGGAACCCGAGGAGCTTGCCGTGGACCGAGGGATTCCGGCAGTACTGGTAGATGCCGCTGCGAACGAGCCGGGTGGTGCGCCCGGCGGTGGGCGAGGGACTGCCGGCGCCCTCGAAGACCAGCTCCGCGTAGGTGATTCCCAGCACCAGGAGCCCGGCGACGAAGAAGCCGAGGGCGACGTAGTAGTTGACCGGCGACGGAAGGAAACCCGCCTTCATCCCGATCAGATCGTCGGTCGCCAGCGCGGCCATGGCGATGAAGAAGGTGAGCGGGAAGAGGAAGGGGATGTAGACCTTCGTCACCATCAAGGAGATCTGCGGGGTGAGGACCACGCGGAACGCGCCCGCGACCATGCCAAGGAGTCGTGCCATGCCGCAGATATAGTACCTGGGCATGAGACCTGGGCTTGTAGCGCTCGCCACGATGTTCGGCCTGTTGGCCGCTTGCGGCGAGGATCCCATCGTCGCCGGGGCCCGCGAGGCCGGAAAAGAACCGACCTCCGAGGCTGGCGCAGCCACGCCCGGCCCGGCCGAGGCGCCACCCCACGGGGAGGGCATCCCGCAGGAGCCCGAACCCGCGCCGGCCGGTGCCCCGCGCCC
>Ga0194120_10004183_pt1 | contig 22581 bp, 20 predicted proteins | sample TA2MahCa65mmetaG_FD_148642 | JGI IMG/M metagenome (GOLD analysis project Ga0194120, IMG submission 148642) | Freshwater microbial communities from Lake Tanganyika, Tanzania - TA2015019 Mahale Deep Cast 65m | ecosystem: Environmental > Aquatic > Freshwater > Lake | place: Tanzania: Lake... | reverse complement strand
GATGTGATATGTTTTCGCATGGCGTTGCTTTCCTTCGAGGAATCGACACCCCGAGCTTAACCGCTCAAGGCGAGCAACGCCGCTCCTCCCTTTTCAACATTGATCGGGACATCCCCCTTGATCCGTGACGAAGCGGAGAGAAAAGTTAAGATCCAGATGAGTAAAATATTCTTATCACAAAGAGAAACTAGTTCCGCATCCACAAGAGCTTTTGGCGTTAGGGTTGTTTACACGAAATGATTGACCCATGAGATCATCGACAAAATCAAGCTCCGAGCCCGTAAGAAAAGCCATTGATGTTTCATCGATCACAACTCTTACGCCGGGCTCATGAATGAGTACATCTCCTGAGGCTGGTTGATTACTGATAGCAAATTGATATTGGAACCCCGAGCATCCCCCCCCTTCAACCGCAATACGAAAGAATGAGTCGGCAGGTTCTTTGGCTAAAAGCGCACGGATTCTGTTACAGGCGCTGTGGGTTAGGATAATTTGAGGCGCCTTTTGGCTCGACATTTGATCTTTCCTGCCTGCTAGTTGCCATGACCGTGATTAAAGGTTTATGCGGCGGAACATAGGCTGCTTAAGCCGGTCGTTCAATGAGAGGATAACGAGTTGGCGATACGCCTGCCTCTGGCACCCTATGCATCCGACCCAGGTCAGTCACGTGGAAGGATTTACCCCGCCTCATTTTCACCCACTCGCTCGGCGTTCCAGAGAGATAGAGATCGTATAATACACTCTACGGCCTTTCGCCGGCTGGCGCATAAGACGCAAGTTTTTGTTCCCCTAGATGGCGATCATTTCCGAACGCGTCTCACGCATACCATAGAAGTTGGCCAAATCGCTCGGGCTCTGGCGCGGGCTTTAGGGCTAGACGAAGATTTGGCTGAGGCGGTCGCATTAGCGCATGACCTTGGCCACACGCCCTTTGGTCATGCGGGCGAAGAGGCGTTAGAAATCTGTATGCGCCCATACGGGGGCTTTGATCATAATGCCCAAGCTTTAAGAATTGTCACTAAATTGGAGCGACGATACGCAGATTACGATGGGCTAGATCTGACATGGGAGACACTCGAGGGCATAGTTAAGCATAATGGCCCGCTTCTAAACGGTGCGGCAGGCAGCCCGCTGGCAAATTTTATTGCAGAGTTTAATCAAGAATTCGATTTAGAATTACATACATTCGCTAGTCTTGAGGCCCAATCTGCTGCGCTTGCTGACGATATAGCCTACATCGGCCATGATATTGATGATGGTTTAAGAGCTGATCTATTTAGTTTAACTGATTTAGCGAATGCGACTACATTTATTAGTCAGATCCTCGGAGACATTGATAAACGCTATCCTGGGCTGGAGCGGCAAAGAATCATTCACGAATTAGTGAGAAGAGTGATCACGCTTTTTGTTGAAAATGTTATCACGACAACACGCTCAAATCTTACGCGATTGAATCCGAAAAGCTCTCATGAGGCGCGACACGCAAAAGAGGCGATTGTTGCTTTTTCTGATGAAATGAACATTGCGCAAAAATCTATAAAGAATTTTCTTTTCAAGAATATGTATAGACATGAAAAAGTTATCGGCGTGTGGGAACGCGCCCGAGATGCGATATCTAAACTATTTCCTAAATTTATGGCGGAGCCCCACCTTATGCCGCCAGACTGGGAGAGCCTGGTTAAAAATTCAACAGAGGAGGCGCGAGCGATTGTTGTTGCTGATTATATCGCTGGCATGACAGATCGATACGCATTGGGCGAAGTCATGAGACTTTATCCTATGGACGCAAACCCCGCTTCGGATCGCTTGTTTTAATCGATCCGGCCATCATTATCTTAAAAAAACAATTAATCAGGAGAAGTCGTCTCTTTCTGCATATATAGGTAATTACTTATAAAAATAGGTGGGTGATGATTTCGTGTAGATAAAATGCTAAGCCCCAAACGCTCATTTTCCTTCTTATTCTAGCTCAGGTTCATATGAATATCTTTGATATCTTCCACCAGCGGATAGCCGCTGTTCTCACAGATCTCCACTCCGCTGGGAAATTGCCTAGCTTAGACGCCGCTCGGTTTGTTGTGGAGCCGCCAAAAGATATTAATTTAGGCGATTTGGCCTGTAATGCGGCGATGGTCTTCGCTAAGGAGGCGAAAACTAATTTTGAAAGCCCTCGTCATTTAGCTCTAGAAATCTGCCAATCTCTCAAGGAGTTTGAAGAGGTCGACAAAGTTGAAATTGCTGGGCCTGGTTTTATAAATATTCACCTAAAGCCAGCAATTTATTACAAGCTTTTAAGCGCTGTTTTAGCCAAGCCAGAAGAATATGGGCGAGTTAACAAAAATCAGACCAGGACGTTGGGTGGCAACGTCAATGTTGAGTATGTCTCTGCAAATCCCACTGGCCCGATGCATGTTGGACATGGGCGCGGCGCCGTCTTTGGTGACGCGCTTGCCAATCTGTTGGCTTTTTCTGGATGCCAGGTCACCAGAGAATATTATATTAATGACGCAGGAGCGCAAGTAGATGTCTTGGCTCGTTCGGTCTATCTGCGCTATCGCGAAGCTTTAGGAGAGAAGATCGAGATTCCTGAAGGCCTATATCCTGGCGATTATCTCAAAGGCGTTGGTGCGATATTGGCGCAGCAGCATGGTTCTGGTCTGTTAAATAGAGCTGAATTGGAATGGCTGCCAATAGTTAAGGATGCCGCTATTGATGCAATGCTTGATTTGATCCGCGATGATCTATACGCATTGAATATTAAACATGATTATTTTTTCTCAGAACGTACGTTGCATAAATCTACCACTGGTTCTTCATTAATAGATCAGGCGATAGATTATTTAAAAAATAAAAATCTTGTCTATGAAGGCCGTTTGCCGCCCCCTAAAGGGCAGCTCCCAGACGATTGGGAAGATCGAGAGCAAACTTTGTTTCGATCAACTCTTTTTGGAGATGATGTTGATCGAGCCTTGAGAAAATCCGATGGCTCGCCCACATATTTTGCTGCAGATATTGCCTACCATAAGGATAAAATAGATCGTGGCTATGGCGCTCTTGTAGATGTTTGGGGCGCTGATCATTCTGGTTATGTGAAGAGAATGAGCGCGGCAGTCAAAGCCTTATCAGATGATAAAGTCATGCTTGATGTAAAGCTCTGCCAACTTGTTAAGCTGATGCGCGATGGGGAGCCAGTAAAAATGTCAAAGCGCGCTGGCGACTTTATAACTTTACGAGAAGTTGTGGATGAAGTTGGCGTTGATGCCGTGCGTTTTATGATGCTCTATCGTAAAAATGATGCGCCATTAGATTTTGATCTTGCAAAGGTTATTGAACAATCCAAGGATAACGCTGTTTTTTATGTCCAATATGCTTATGCTCGCGCACAATCTGTATTGAGGCAGGCGCGCGCCGCTTTTCCGGACCTAGACAACTCGCCGACATCTTTAACCCAAGCGCCCCTGGAGCTGTTGATAGATGACGGCGAAAAGGCGCTCGCGCGGATCATAGCTCAGTTTCCCAGAATGATAGAAGCCGCCGCTGCAGCGCATGAGCCCCATCGTGTGGCCTTTTATCTTCACGAGCTCTCCAGCGCATTCCATTCACACTGGAACCGTGGAAAAGATTATCCGCAATTACGTTTTGTTAATGCAAACGAGCGAGAGTTAACCTGCGCCCGGGTCGCTTTGGTGGTATGTTTGACCATCGTCCTGGGGTCGGGCCTGAGCCTTCTCGGTGTGAGCGCCCCCGACGAAATGCGCTAAGTTGTTGGTTTGACGCTTTTTCTCAAACGGCAACGCGCTTTTTCGCTCTTTCACGCCAGGTTGCGTGGTTAGGGGTGTGTAATGCGTGAATCCGCTGTTCGGGGCCAAGCCATTGATCTTGGAGATTTTGAGCGCCGGTTAAGAGGCGAGGCGACAGCTCATCGGGAATATCCCTCTCCCTCCAAGCGCGATCCTCTTACAGAGCTCGCGCGCTTGATGCAGGAGCAAGAGTCGGCATCTTATGATCCTTATGCAGATTTGCTGCAGGCTCATCCAAGCGATCAAGCCGCTGCGTCTCAGCATAATCATCCCTATGTCCAGCCTGAAACAGATATATGGCAAGGACGCGCTTGGGAGCCGGAAACAGAACATGTTTCACTGCGCGGAGCGCAAGAGGATCTTCCCCAAGACGAAAGCTATTCTGATTATTCAACACTTCCTCAAGAATATGAACAGCCGCCTTTTACTCAAGACGAATATGAGGATCATTCGGCTCACTATAATCAAGATCCGCGTTCTTACCATCAAGATTCTTCAACGATTGGATACCCGGATCAATTTGAAGATCAGTATTCGAGCGATCAATTTGATTGGGATACAAGATCGAGTGCATCTACATTATCTAGTCGTTCCGCCCATATGCGTGAAACGTTCCTTTCGCTCCTTGGCGGTCGGTTGCGCGCCTGGCATGCAGTCGCCTTGATTGGTTTTATCGCGGTTATCAGTATCGGTTGGGGTTTCATGCACCGCAGCCGTATTGGTTCCCATGAAATTGCAATCATTCAAGCGCCAGAAGGCCCAATGAAAGTGAAGCCGAGTATCGAGGCAGATCAAGATGCGCCGCAAACAGGCGGGGCCACGGTGCTAGATCGTAAGGAAACAGCTGCAGTAAAACAGGTCGTCAATAATCAGGAACAAGCGGTTGATCCCAAGGTCCAGCCTCAGACGCTTAAGATTGGTAACGATCCTGTCAATGCGCCTCATGAAGCGCCATCTCTTGCCGAGCCACACCGCGTTAAATCTGTGACCGTTCGACCAGACGGTAGCCCTGCGTCTGGCGTCAACGCATTGCCGCCTGCGGCCGTTGCAAAGTCTGTGTCTCCTGCAGATGCAGACGCCTCTAAGCAAGGCGGGACCCCTAAAACACTTGCGCGTCCAGTAACAACAGCGCAGATCGTTAAACCAAAAGCGCCAGCGCCAGTTAAACCTTCAATGCCAGCTGTCAATGACGCCGTCGCTAAGGCTGCGGAGACGACTGAAGCGCCGATGCCCGCTAGCGGCGGGTATGCAGTTCAGTTTGGCGCTGCTGGAAGTGAAACAGAGGCGAAAGCCATGGTGAAATCGGTCATTGCAAAATATGGCGCTGATCTTGGCGGTAGAAAGCCCAGCTATAAAATGGCGACTGTTGGGGAAAAGACAGTCTATCGCGTTCGTGTAGGCGGGGTAACAAAAGATTCAGCAGCGACCATCTGCGCTAAGGTCAAAGAAAGCGGTGGCTCTTGCTTCGTAGCAGGTAATTAATCCCCATGCGCCCGAGATCTAGCTACTTCACACGCTGCTCGGGCGTATTAAAAGACTAAAATACTCTCGAGGGATTACAAGTACGATGCGTGCTTTCATTTGTGGCTTAAAGGGCTTTGCGCTTGAGCCGGAAGAACGTTCATTTTTAAAAGAAACTTCGCCGTGGGGGATCATATTATTTCGACGAAACATTGAGTCCCGCGATCAACTTATCTCTCTTACGACAGAAATCAGGCATGTGCTTGGCAGGCAGGCTCCTATACTTGTTGATCAAGAAGGCGGCCGGGTGCAACGACTGAATGCGCCACAATGGAAATCTTATCCAAGCGCTGCGAGATTTCTTGAAGTTACGTCGAATTTAGAAAACGCCAAGCGGCTTGCCTGGCTTGGCGCGCGCTTGATTGCCTATGATTTGCGTGAGGTCGGGATAGATGTGGATTGTTTACCCGTCTTAGATGTTCCAACTGACGGGGCGCATGAAATTATCAGCGACCGCGCCTACGCCCGAGATTGTCAACGGGTTGCACAACTTGGCCGAGCTGCTGCTGACGGGCTTATGGCCGGTGGCGTCGCTCCAATCATGAAGCACATTCCCGGACATGGACGCGCACTTTCTGACAGTCATCTTGAACTCCCAACGGTCAGCGCTCCTCTCTCGGAACTTGAACAAGTAGACTTTGTCTCTTTTCACGCCAACGCCGACTTACCAATGGCGATGACGGCGCATGTCGTCTACTCAGCGATTGATCCTGAAAATCCTGGCACGCTCTCCAAAATCATTATTCAAGAGATTATTAGAAAAAATATTGGATTCAATGGGTTATTGATGACGGATGATCTGTCGATGAAAGCTTTGTCAGGTGATTTTCGTTCGCGGGCGGAGAGGGCGATCGCTGCGGGGTGCGATGTCGTCCTCCATTGTAACGGAGATCTAGAGGAAGCTCGCCAAGTAGCAGAAGCCGCGCCTCTGTTAAGGGACAAGAGCGCACATCGGGCGGAACGCGCCTTGGATGCCATCACGCGCATAGCGCCTTTCGATGTATCGAAAGCCCTGGCTGAGTTCGATGCAGCTTTTATAGGAAGCTAATGCGGTCTATTTATACTGTTTTCTCTCATGGTTCTCCTGTGGACGGCGTTAGGATTATCCTCCAAGCGCTTGCAGGACGAGCGTAAACCGACCATTCTCCCGGCCAATTCTGGTAAAGTAGCGTTGAGTCGCCCGGGGAACCTATGGCCCAAGAACTCTCCTTCGATCTTGATGATGAGCCGCGCGCGGAAGGAGAAGCCTTTTGTGTTGACGTAGATGGGTTTGAGGGTCCGCTAGATCTGCTTTTGGAGCTTGCGCGCAGACAAAAGGTCGATCTTGCGCGAATCTCGATACTCGCACTGGCTGAACAATATCTAGCTTTCATTGAAGAGGCGCGGCGCACGCGCCTGGAATTAGCCGCAGATTACCTCGTCATGGCCGCCTGGCTTGCTTTCCTGAAGTCTCGTTTGTTGCTGCCAGAACAGCCAAAGGGCGAAGAGCCTTCGGCGGCAGATCTTGCCATGGCGCTTGCCGAACGCTTACGTCGTCTTGAATTAATTCGTATTGCCGCTGATCGACTGACCCAACGCGGTCGGCTGGGACGTGACATGTTCCTGCGTGGCGGCGGCGAGGGAATTGAAACAATAACTCAGTCGCGGTTTCAGGCTAAGCTTTTTGATTTATTGGCTGCCTATGCCCGCCAGCGCCAAAAATCCGTTATTTCTCGCGTCGTCGTTCAGCAACGCGCTGTATGGTCTTTGGCGGAAGCGCGGGAAGCTTTGGAGCGTCTCGCCGGCATTGCTGCTGAGTGGACTGTTCTTGATGATTTTCTTCTCCATTATTGTGTAGATATGCAAACGGCGCGGACAATTCGCGCCTCTGCTTTCTCAGCATCGCTTGAAATGGTTCGGGAAGGGCGCTTTGACATGCGTCAGGATCAAGCCTTCGCGCCGCTTTGGGTGCGGCGGCGCGCTGAGACTATTCAAGATCAAAACAACGATGTTCTATAGGTTTGGGCATAAATAAGGAGTTTGCTCATTGGCGCAGGCGGCGGAAAAAATTGAGCTCTTTGACGTCGATAGCGATGAGGCGCTCGCGCGAAAGGAAGCAGCCTTGGCTGAAGCGGAACGTATTGTTGAAGCGCTTCTTTTTGCCTCGTCTGAACCGCTCGAGGAGTCAGAGCTTAAACGTCGAATTGATGAAAGCGTTGATCTTGACGCTGTTTTAGAAAAGCTTCGAGATCATTATGCTAACCGCGGGGTAAATCTCGCGCGCGCAGGGAAAAAGTGGTTTTTCCGTACTGCGGTTGATTTGTCGTGGATCTTGGCGCGCGAGAAAGTAGAAGAAAAAAAGCTCTCCCGCGCTGCGCTCGAAACTCTGGCGATCATTGCTTATCATCAGCCAGTCACTCGGGCCGAGATAGAAGAAATTAGAGGCGTAACAATTTCTAAAGGCACGCTCGATGTGCTGTTGGAGACAAGCTGGATACGTTTGCGGGGCCGTCGCAAAGCGCCCGGTCGACCCATAACATATGGGACGACAGACGCTTTCTTGATGCATTTTGGTCTTGAGCAAATCGGCGACTTACCAGGTCTGGATGAGCTTAAGGGCGCTGGATTGTTTGATGGTCGCTTGCCAAAAGGATTTGGCGTGCCGCAGCCTTCAGATGATGTTAATTTACGCGATGACGAAGATCCGCTTGAGGATGACGCGCCGACATTGCTTGAAATGGACTTTATCGAAGAAACTCTTGAAATCGACTTTGATGAGAGCGCAGAAGCTCAAGAAGAGGAATAAAGTTTTGACGGTCTTTTCCTTCGGTTCGTGCTGCTGACCTTGTTTTTGCAGCATTGCGGGCTTAGGTTTCACGGGGAAAGCCGGGACACTTTGGCTTACATCCATTTTGGAGGAAATTGGTATGGGCGGTCTGTCGATCTGGCACTGGATCATCGTTGGCGGCGTTGTCTTTGTGTTGTTTGGCGGCAAGTTCAAGATTTCTGACGTGATGGGGGATGTTGCTAAAGGCATTAAGGCTTTTAAGAAGGGCATGTCGGAGGACGATGAGTCTTCGAGTAGTGCAAAATCTTTAAATCTTGATCATCAAGAGGCTCGCGCCATTGAGGCTGAAAAGTCAGCTGAAAATCGCAAGCTCTAACGCGCTAATACGAGTTAACGTATGTTCGATCTCGATCCTGGTAAGTTGATCGTCATCGGCGTTGTTGCACTTATTGCCATTCCATCAAAAGATTTGCCTAGAGTGTTACGCACTCTTGGCCAATATTCTGGCCGCATGCGGAGAATGGCGGCGGAATTCCAAGAACAATTTATGGAAGCGCTACGCGAGTCTGAGCTTGAAAATATTAAAAAAGATATGGCGCATACGAGCGAGAGCTTGAAAGAGTCCGTTGACCTAGGTGGCGCATTTGATCCGATAAAGGATGTGCGCAAACATCTCACCCAGGCTATAGAAGGGTTGGCTACTGAGGAAACTCCTAAGCCATTATCAAAAGCGGATGCGCCTAAGTCGCTTGGTGAGAGTGAATGATCGAAGATCCTGAAGGTGACATCGACGCCAGCAAGGCTCCGTTAATTGAACATTTGATGGAATTAAGAGAGCGTTTAATTAAAGCCTTAGCTGCATTTGTTGTTATGTTTATTTCTTCGTTTTTTTTTGCAAAAGATATTTACAATATACTTGTTGTTCCCTACACGCGCGCAGCCGGTCCAGAAGCTAAACTAATATATACTGCGCCACAAGAATATTTTTTTACTCAGATAAAAGTTGCGCTGTTCACCGCAGCTTTTTTAGCGTGCCCTGTGATCCTATCTCAAATTTATGCTTTCGTAGCGCCAGGATTGTATCGTCACGAAAGGGCGGCGTTTCGACCTTACCTGTTTGCAACGCCTTTGTTTTTCGCTTTCGGGGCCCTCGTTGTTTATTTTATTGTTATGCCGAACTTATTAAACTTCTTTATTGGTATGCAGCAAGCCAATGAGCCTGGTAAGGCGCAGATTGAACTGCTTCCTAGAGTTTCTGAATATCTTTCCCTCATCATGACGCTTGTCTTAGCGTTTGGAATAGTATTCCAAACACCTGTAATTTTAACGCTTTTGGGTCAAGTTGGGATTGTGAGCTCTGGATTCCTTGCCGAAAAACGGCGCTATGCAATTGTTATTATATTTATAATTGCAGCAATTCTAACCCCGCCAGATGTCTTTTCGCAACTTGCGCTCGCTCTTCCAGGAATGCTGCTTTATGAAGCTTCAATATATTCAGTTCGACTGATTGAAAAAAAGAGGGAGAAGAGTGAATAGCGCGTAAGCCTATTCATCTTAATTCATATGCATGACATAAAACTGATCCGAGACAACCCAGATGATTTTGATAAAGGTCGCCTTCGACGAGGCTTAGACCCGCTATCAAAGGAATTGCTCCGGCTAGATGATATCAGACGTGCAGCTATTTTAGAATTACAAAAAGCTCAGGAACGTCGTAATGCGGCGTCCAAGGAAATAGGGATAGCTTTAAAGGCGGGGGAGGGACTTCGTGCTGATGCCCTCAAGGCGGAAGTGGCGGAGATTAAAGAAAAATGGGAAAGTCTTGAGCAGGGCGAAAGGGAAGCTGTAGCAATTCTTGATGACTTGTTAGCCAGTTTGCCAAATACCCCATCAAACGAAACTCCTGACGGCAAGGATGAGCAAGATAATTTAGAAATTTTAAAATGGGGCGCTATTCCATCATTTGATTTTAAACCAAAAGAACATTTTGAAATAGGTGAATCTCTTGGGCTAATGGATTTTGCAATTGCAGCTAAGTTATCAGGTGCAAGGTTTGTTATTAACAAGGGAGCGCTGGCGCGGTTAGAGCGTGCGCTAGCTCTCTTTATGCTCGACAAGCATACCGCTGAGCATGGCTATATGGAAATTAATCCGCCATTGCTTGTTCGGGATGAAGCAATGTTTGGAACAGCTCAACTTCCTAAATTTCGTGAAGATCAATTCTTAGTTGATAATGGCTACTGGCTCATCCCCACCGCAGAGGTTCCATTGACTAATTTGGTCAGGGAATCGATTGTAGAGGAAGGCGATCTCCCACTGAGGTTCACTGCAGGCACCTATTGTTTTCGTGCCGAAGCAGGAGCTGCGGGGCGAGATACGCGGGGTATGATAAGACAACACCAGTTTTATAAAGTTGAGTTAGTTTCAATTACGACTCCTGAACAAGCACTTGCAGAGCACGAAAGAATGACAGCTTGTGCGGAGCAAATTTTGCAAGATTTGAATTTACCCTATCGTAAAGTTTTATTATGCGCCGGCGATATGGGGTTTGCTTCCAAAAAGACCTATGATCTTGAGGTCTGGTTGCCTGGTCAAAACATGTATCGTGAGATTTCATCGTGCTCTAATTGTGGAGACTTCCAAGCTCGACGCATGGGGGCGCGTTTCCGCGCTGCTGGTGAAAAGGGAACACAATTTGTGCACACGCTTAATGGTTCCGGCGTGGCGGTCGGACGTTGTTTAGTCGCAGTTCTCGAGAACTATCAGCAATCAGACGGCTCTGTTATCATTCCAAATGTATTGCAGCCTTATATGAACGGGTTGGATCGAATAATTCCTATGGCATAGAGTATGATTGATGCGTATTTTGGTTACAAATGATGACGGCATACATGCTCATGGGTTGAAAATTGCTGAAAAAATTGCCCATGATCTAACGGATGATGTTTTTGTCGTAGCGCCTGAATATGAACAATCTGGCGTGGCGCACTCATTGTCGTTGAATGATCCGTTGCGGCTTCGCGAGATTTCTCCCCGTCATTTTGCAGTAAAGGGCACGCCTACAGATTGCGTTATCATGGCTGTGCGCAAGCTTTTACTTGATCATCCCCCGGATCTTATTCTTTCAGGCGTCAATAGCGGTCAAAATCTAGCTGAGGATGTCACATATTCTGGGACGATCGCGGGAGCGATGGAAGGTACAATTCTTGGCGTTCCCTCGATAGCGCTCTCACAAGTTTACGATTTTTTTGCAGGACGGGAGACAATCATTTGGAACTGCGTCGAGCGCCATGGCAGGGATGTTGTTGAAAAAGTAATGGATGCCGGAATTCCAAAAAATGTCTTGATCAATGTAAATTTTCCTAATTGTCAGCCAGACGAAGTTGCAGGAATAGCGATAACCATGCAGGGCAGACGGAGCAGCGACCTTATGAGAATCGATACCCGAGCTGATGGTCGCGGCAATCCGTATCACTGGATTTCGTTCCAACGTAGCGCATTTACGCCAGCGCCAGGTTCGGATCTATCAGCGATTGAAGAGCAAAAGATTTCTATTACGCCTCTGCAGCTTGACCTGACAGACCATCCTTCTGTTACGCATTTATCGCTGGCCTTTGAAGGAAACAGATGATTGCTCCACCGCTTTTACAAAATACTCCAGAAGAACGTGGCTTGCTCTTATTAAGCATACGACAAGCCGGCGTTCGGGATATTCGAGTATTAAGAGCGATAGAGACGACGCCAAGGGATGAATTTACTCCCTTTCGTTTTCGCGATTTAGCAAATAAAAATATCTCAATTCCTATTGGTTGTGGTCAAACAATGACACGACCAACTGATCTAGCTCGCAGTTATGAAGCGCTTGAAATTGATCATTATCATCGCGTATTAGAAATTGGCGCGGGAAGTGGTTATGGAACAGCTATTTTGGCTAAGCTTGCCAGTGAGGTTGTTACCTTTGAGCGTTACAACAGCCTGGCAGGCGCAGCGCGTGAACGATTAACGTCGCAGAATATAGATAATGTTTTACTGCACGCGTCAGATGGATTTGAGGCGTCGATCGATATCGGTCAATTTGATCGAATTGTAATTCATTTAGCGCTTTCACAGACGCCGCAAGCATTGACTTCTTTTCTTAAGCCAGGCGGAATCATAATTTTTGGTAGACGTGAGTCTGGCCCAGTCGCACGGGGCGCTCGGGAACGATTGGTTAAGGTTAATTTGAAGAGCGATGGTCTTTCTGAGCAAATAGATATAGGGCCCGCTCGCCTTGGCGCCCCTGGCCAAGGTTCATCTAAGTATATGTAATAAAAAGATTTAGCGTCTTTATAAAATTTTATATTTATTGCTAAAGCCTGATTCACCTTAAACATCTCTTTAACCCAACTCAGGATACAAGGAGAGTGTGGAGTTTGAGTGCGGGTGGGTTGCGTCATGTTAAAAGAGCATCAATTTATATCCTCAAGAGTGGCGTCGCGGCTTATGGCTGCTGTAGGACTTGCCGCTCTTATGGCGGGTTGCGCAGACTCATCCCGTCTCTCGGATCCATTTTCCGATCCTTTCACAGGACTAAAAAAATCTGTCGCTTCTCGTAGCGTCGATCAATCGCCGACGGGGACCATACAGCAAGATCTCCCATCACGCAGCGCATCCTCATCCCCAGTCGAAACGCGTCCCCTCGCTGCTCCTCAACAGGCGGCATTCAGTTCTTCTTCTCAGCTCGTATCCGCGCCTACACCACAAGCTCCGCAGGCCGTTAACTCAATTAGCGGCGACCCTCACTGGACAGCTAATGGCGGCACGCCAATTGTAGTCTCGCAAGGGGATACCGCTGCTGTTATCGCCAATCGTTATGGCGTTCCGACTGATGCGCTATTAAAATCCAACGGCTTTACGAGTGCTGCCCAAATGCAGCCTGGTGCGCGTATTGTTATTCCTGTTTATCGCGCAACCGCTGTTGCTTCAAACAAGCCAACACAAGAACCAGTAAGCAAGCCTTTGACGAAAGCGGAAAAGATTGCGATTCATCAAAATGAATTGAAATTAGAACGCGAACGTAAGGCTTTAGAGCAGCAATCTTCGAAGCAGAATAATGCAGATAAGCTTGTTTCTCGCCGTGAAGAGCTAAAAATTGAGAAGGATCGTAAGGCTAACGAGGCGCAGGATAAAGCGTTGAAACAGGCCGATGCTAAATCTCAACTTGAAAAATCTAAGTCATCACAGTTGGCTAATCTAAAGACTGGGCAGGAGAGTCTTGCGCCTGCTCAAAGTGATAAAACAAGCCAAAAACAATCTGCTTCAGATAAGGTTTTAGCAACAGCAGAAGCGGGTAAAAATGTCGATAAGGCGCCAACTGCGTCTATTCCTAGGGACGAAATTAAATCTGCTACAACAGACGACGGTCGCCCAGAGTTTCGGTGGCCTGCAAGAGGGCGAATTATTCAAGGGTTCTCATCAGGTGGTAATGATGGCATTAACATAGCAGTGCCAGAAGGTACGCAGGTAAAGGCCGCGGAAGGCGGGGAAGTCGCATACGCCGGGAGTGAATTAAAAGGCTACGGCAATATGGTTCTTATTCGTCATCCAAATGGTTTTGTTACCGCTTATGCGCATAACGGCGAGTTAGACGTCAAAAAAGGCGATAAAGTAAAAAGAGGGCAAACGATTGCCCGCTCAGGGCAGTCTGGAAATGTTGGATCGCCGCAGCTTCATTTTGAATTACGCAAAGGGTCAACGCCAGTCGATCCAACGAATTTCTTAGCTGGTCTGTAGGGCTTGTAATCTCTTCGAAGTTGGCGAGACACTAGCTTCGGAGATAATACGGGTGACAGGTCCTAAGAAAGGCCTGTCACCCGTCTTCACTTTGTCAGAACGGTTCAATTTACATCTATTTTGGCAGGGATTCTTCTAGAATGCGCCGTAAATTAGCATTGATCTGGGCTGTGATGATAACCACGCCAGCCCTAGCTGTAGATCCAACAGGTATTGCTCAGTGTGACGCCTTTTTGAAACGTTACGAACATTGTTCAAGTCAGCTAAACGCAAAGCAAATCCACGCCGCGCAAAAAGAATTATTAGAAAGCGCAATGAGCATGCGCGCTGCAGCTAACAATCCTGCCGTTCGGGCTGATCTTGAGCGTTTTTGTCAAGACAGATTTAACCAGATGAAAGCTAAGAGTGATATCGCCGAGTGTATGGCTAAGCTGGATTAGCGAAGCGTGACAAAAAATCGTCAAGATAATTCTGAGTTCGCATCTCCGATAGCCTAGAGATTGTTCGCTTATACTCTTTTGACTCGATGCCATGACTCGCCGCATAGAGTTTCTCTGGCTCCGCTGCCGCTGAAATAGCCAATAATGATCTTCTTTCGTATAAAACGTCAATTAACGTTATTAGTCTACGAGCTTCATTTTTTTGATCAGCTTTTAACACTTCAATATTATCAATTAAGATCGCGTTGAATCTTTCTGTGATTGCGAGATAGTCTTGAGCAGAGAGAGGCTGTTCAATGATGTCCCTAAACTGAAATCTGGCTATTGTTTTGTAAGCTATAGGTACGTGGATAATGCGCCCTTTGATCTCTATAGAGCTAGATGTTCCTTGGTTATTTTCAGTTAAAAAATAAAATAAACTATCAAGAGATTCTTTTGCAAATTGATCTGCTGGAATAAAAAATATCTGACTAATAGTGTTTTGTTTCATTCTATAATCATCAGTGCCGTCTATTTTTATTACTTGCGTATTTTTAATCAAAACATCAATAAAAGGAATAAATTGGTCTCGATTTCTTCCGCCAGCATATAATTTTTCTGGCTTTACATTAGAGGTGGAGACAATGACGACGCCCAATGAATATAGGTATGAAAATAGTCGAGCTAAAATTGTCGCATCAGCAATATCATTAACTGCGAATTCATCGAAGCAGAGCAGTTTTGTCTCTGAAGCTATTGCTTCTGCAACGAGTTTAATTGGTTCTTGGTTCGATATATTTGAATTGCGAATTTTAAATAGTCTTTCATGAGTCTCCGCCATGAAATTATGAAAATGAACTCTTCTTTTGTTCTTAACTGGCGCTATTTGGTAAAATAAATCCATAAGCATTGTTTTACCGCGGCCGACATCTCCATATAAATATATTCCCTTAGGCGTATTGTTTGGGATACGCAAAAAATTAAATAAATTAAAGAAGTTTTTCTTTGCCGGAGCGGTGTTGCTCCTGAGCTGTTCGATAAGCGCTTGGAGCCGTGCGATGGCTAATATTTGCGAGTCATTTCTGGATAAAGCACCGTCTTCAATTAGGGTCTGATATCTTTCTAACATTTCTGGAAAATAAGCAGATTCTGTCATTTGCAGCGCATTCTGCCGATTGTTTCTTTCAGCGCACCCTCTATCAATTCACAGTAGAGCAAGCGATCAGGATCCACAGGGCCAGGCATGGTGATTTGTCGTTTCGGTACCTTGCTGAAACCCATTCTGGAGTAATATTCCTCATCTCCAACAAGAAATACCAGACTATGTCCAGCGGCCTGCGCTGCATCAAGTGAATGTTTCACCAGGGCTTCACCGACGCCTTGCGAGCGAAAAGCTGGCTCAACTGTCAAGGGACCAAGCAATAGAACATCCCTAGATTCTACCAAAATTGGCGTCATTCGGTTGGCGCCGATCAGTAGCGTGCCAATGCGTGCAACAAATGAGAGCGATAAATCTGCTTTGGTATATTCTCTCAGGCGATAGGCGGTGCGCGCAAAGCGTCCAGGACCGAAAGCGCGTTCGTCGAGTTTTTCTATTTGAGGTTCGTCGGCCGCGGTAAGCGGGAGAAATTTTATCGCCAGATCAATCATTATGGCTCTTTTAAATCAATATATTAGCTGTGTTGCAAGCCTGAGGGGCTTATCTTTTTGTGGTCTAGGGCGATCAAATTAGATAAACCGATGTTTAATTGACGTAAACGATCTCCCCCTATGGATCGATCCGGTATCAGGCTCTCGGCTCAAGGTTGTAGTGATTATCGAGCCGTTCTTTTTTATCCTCACCAGTATGGCGACATTTCAATATTGTTTAAAACTTCATCGATGCGTCTCTGGGTTGCTGGCGTGGCGTCATTTGGTAATTGATCAACTGGGAAGTATTTGACTTCAGCGATCTCTTTATCAGGTAAACGTGGGCCTTCATCGCAGAAATTGCGAATGACGAATAGAGCAACGTGATCCCGAGATGAGGATCTCTTATTTAAGTAAATGTTGTAGAGAAGGGGAGGTGATTTCAGGCTTACTGCGCATTCCTCAAATAATTCTCGCTCTAAGGCTTGCAAAATGGTCTCGCCAGTTTCAACCCCGCCGCCCGGTAGATAAAAACCGGATACATAGGTGTGTTTAACCAGTAAGACTCTGTCATCTTTATCAATAATCAATCCGCGAACCCCAAGTGTCATTGGTCTTTGAAATAAGGCTCCAAAGGTAATGAGCTGATGAACGAGGCGCGTTCTTATTGAAGGTGTATGGGACATCTGTTTAGTATAATGCGTCGGTCTTATCGATGAAATCATTGTTTCACGTTAGGGGAGTGGTTTTTGAGCTTTATTCTAGCCCATTTATCTGATGCGCATATTGGGCCTATTCCGAGACCAAATTTCTCGCAGCTGCTTAATAAACGCTTAACGGGCTATATGAATTGGCTCTACAAGCGGGCAAATCAGCATGCAATGAGCGTCCTGATCGATATCGTTGACGATTTAAAAAGTCAGGGGCCAGATCATATTTTAATGACTGGCGATATCGTTAATATTGGCCTTCCAGCTGAGTTGCAGATCGCTGAGGAATGGTTGCTCTCTCTTGGATCCCCAAATCTCGTCAGTTTTACGCCAGGCAATCATGATGCTTATGTCGCAGGCGTAACAAAACTTATTGAAGACAACTTTGCCCCATGGACGACGAGCGATGAAACTGTGCCTGGATTTCCATATCTGCGTCGCAGGGATAAGCTTGCGTTGATTGGTTTAAACTCAGGCGTTCCCACAGCGCCATTCGTCGCGTCCGGCCGTCTCGGACCGCAACAGCTCGAGCGCTTGTCAGAACAATTGGCGCGAATGAAACAAGAAGGGCTAATTCGGGTGGTTTTTCTGCATCACCCGCCCAATGTCGGAGGCGCTAGTCTGCTGCGCGGTTTAGAAGATGCGGTCGCCTTTGAGGAGGTGATTGAGCGCCAGGGGGCAGAGTTAATTTTACACGGGCATAATCATAGGCCCAGCGTCGCCTATATTCGTGGGCCGGGTAAGGCTGTTCCGGTAGTGGGCGTTGCATCCGCCTCAGCTCGACAGGAAGGGCATCGACCGTCGGCATCTTACCACATCTATCGCTTTAGCCAGGTTGATAAAGAATTAAAAATCAATGTGATAAGAAGAGGAATTAATAATAAAGGTGAGATTGCGGATCTGGCTAATTTTGATATCTAAGTCAGTCTGAAGCGTCAGTTCGCGCCAGAGGCTCGATAAAACCATAGCCCAATGATGATGAGCAAAAACAGAAAACAGCTCGCGCTTAAAAGCTCACAAAGCTGAAGATAAATCTTCCAAACCGCACCCTCAGTTTTGTTGTCTTTGATCTGTGAGGATCGAGCCTTTAAGAGCGCGTAGCCGCCGCTGGCATAATCGATTGATAAAGCTTTTTCTCGCTCAACAAGTCGGTGGGCGACATAATCGGTGACGGCGGCGACGATTGGATCCACGCGATCGCTTTCACAAATTTTAATCCGGCCGTATCGGGTGTCTTGTAGAAAGCAATAGACTCGTTTGTCATGATGCATCTCGATAAAGCCTAGATAATCTATAAAGAGACGCGGATGTTCTCCCGGAGAGATCGCGAGATCAAAGATATCGCACTCTTTTGGGATCTGTTGAAAAAGATCCCCAAGCGCTTCTTGAACGATCTCGAGACGCGTAACTTCAGCAAGTCGAAGATCAATCAACGCCGCAGACTGCTCGGCGTTATCTAGTCGCGCGCGACGAACTGCCCGAGCAAGCGTATGCACGCGGCCGTCAAGAGAATGGGGTGGGATGCTCGTGGGATCTGGCTCATCCTCATGGGAGAGATTTGGACTGTTATCTTCCATGAGCCCATCATTAATTTTTACGCTGGGGGGAGTATGAGGGAAAGAATCATCCATAGAATTTCAGGTCTTTCCCCTGTTCGGCCAAGTGAAAATTTGGTTAATGATAGCCTAATTTGCCGCCAAAGCGAAGCGGCCTCAAACTTATAAAATTCCCCGGGGTCGACTTTTTAGCTGCGCTCCTGCATTTGAAACTAATTGATATAAATCTGATTCCATGAAAACGGCTTATTGTGCGTCGTTGCTTATCCAGACGGAGAAGAAACTCAATGGCGGCCAACCACGGCGAAGCAGCTCAGGGCTTGTTGCGTGTTGACTGGTTATTGTTGAGCCTGGGTCTCTTTATCTTTGCAGCAATTCAAACAGCTCATGGCCCTTCAGGCGCAATTTTAGCTGGGCTCTCGGCTGCAGGCGCCATTTATCTGATTCGTTTTCAGGCTGATCTTAAGCTGTCAGCTCAACTCTTCGCAGTTGATTTTGTCGCCGTCGCGCTCTTTGCCAGCCTCGTTGATGGCGATGGGATTTTGTGGCGCGCCCCTGCGACCTTATTAAATTTGTGCCAATTTTCTCCGATTGGCGGTGTGTCATCGCTTCTTGTCTATTTCTTTGGGATCATCGTGCTCAGAGCGCGGTCGCAATTAGCTTTAAGATTTGGCTTGGCGCTTATCCCCTTCCTATTTAGTCTTTTAATTTCGCTGGGTGCGCCGCCCATCAGTCAATTGGGACAGATATTTTTTCTAGGATTTAACGCTCCTGAGGGAATAGCCAGTCTTATTGGCCGCACCCTGGTTTTATTTCTATTAAATGAAGCAGTGGTTATTGGCGTTCCCTTAGCGCTTGGACGTTTTCAGCCTCAGGAGTGGCGTCCGCATGGCATCTTGCTTTTGTCCGCCTTTCTCGCGTCACTGACACCTCTTATCGCAAGCGCAGAAACCCTTTTTGTGACGCAATTTCTGCCATATCCTCTTACAGCTCTTCTTGCTGTGGGATTGGGCGCATTAGCCCAAGCGGGGCTATGGGGGCAAACTTATCTCGTAACGCAGGCCTTGGCAGGTTTATTGCGCGCAACGCCTTCTTTGTCAGTTGTTGTTTTTAATGATTGGCGGATCGGGGCGGAGAAAGGCGCTGTCTACGGCCTGGTATTTATGGCCGTTGTGCTTGGCATAGGCTTTATTGTGCGTCACCCCGAGATCGTCACGCTCATTAAAATATGCGGGCCTGTCGGAGCCGCCTTTATTGGCGCGGCAAGTTATCCACTTGCGCGAGTCATCATGGAGAGCACGGACTCAACGCCACCTTTTTTTGCGCGGTTAAAGGAGGCTTACCTTAGACCGGTTAATTTTGCGCGCGGGTCGATTGTTGGTGCTGCTGTCGCTATCGCTGTCACGGGCGGCTTACCTGCAGCTGATCCCTTGTACAGATTTTTATTTGGCGCTCTCACAGGAGCCTTTGCATATGCTGGCGTAGATGCTGCATTCGATGCGGCTGCCTTATTACAAAACCGCAGGCAGCATCTTCGGAGCTGGCGTGTTTATACCCTAGGGACTGTCCTAGGCGGTTGCGTGGCCGGCGCCATCGCTTGGTATCTCGATCAGGGTCAGTTCGAGGCAATCATTCAAAAATTTCACGCTTATGAATCGCTTGATTATCGCGCTGATGGACGCAGCATTAACGCCTATATCATCCGTCCGTTATTTTCAAAATGGGGCGCAACTGATCTCGGCTATGTCGATGGTTCTGTTCGCTTGCTTTATGATGAATCCTTATCTGGCGTAATTCAATGGGTATTCGCCGCCCCATTATTCTCTATAAATCTTTTTTTTCTCACTGCAGTTATGCAACGTAGTCTAAAGCCATTGCGTCAACTCGCCAGCCTTGAGGGGTTGGATCTGCTCATCGAAAATGCAGTTCGTGTCCTGAGATGGGGACTTTGGATGGCTCCCGTCATCTACTCTTTTCTTAAAGCTGCCCCAGATCCAACCTGGTACAATCAAGACGGTTTAATCAGAACAGCCGTTGCTAGTTGGATGAGCTATTTCCTTCCCGATAATGAGTTTCGGGCTTGGAGTCTCGATATCTTCACAGCATTGTTAGCCTATGACGTATTACGTGTGCTCATATGGTTTGATCACATGGGCTTGCGCGTAGCTACTTTGGTTAACCTCTCCTTTGTTGGCGGGGATATGCTTGACGAGAAGGCGGCCGTCTTTCTTGGCAAGGAACAAACAAGCCGCGCAATTCCAGAGGGTATTCGCCGTTTTGGCACCTGGGCTCCCTTGCTTCTTCCATTTTATATTCCACGAGGCGATCAGTGGGACAAAGCTTGGAGCGCAGCAGAACAACTCAGTCAAACACGCCCCCCTTCCTATGCGTATCTCTTTGGCGGCTATCTGATTTATGCGGCTATTTTATCATTATCATTAATTGGCTTCTTATTACTGCGTCTAGCGCGAGCGCAAAAATCATCTTCAAACGAGATCACGGGATCAGGCGGCGTTCCAGGCTCCACGCCGTTAAAACTCACGAATGGATTGATGACGAGCGAATGGTTTCAAGATGGGCAAGGAACTATCCGAATTGAAGGAGTTGCTCGTGGAGGCCCAGCTATAGACTTAACGCGGCGTCCTGATGACCCGGCGCATCCGCGCGGTCGTTTTCTGTTTCTTAAAGAAGAGTCGGAAGCATTATGGTCTCTTGGTCAAGCGCCTACACATCAAGGGGCCTATGAATCTTCATTATCGGATATCGGCGAGAACTGCCTCCTGTTAAAAGCTAAACATAACGGCTTAGCTCTTGAGGCGCGCATTTCCTTGATTGCCAATGAAGCGGTTGAAATTACTAATTTAAAAATTATCAACCTAGAAAATCGTCCTCGTAAGATTTTGATCGCAACTCTGCGCGAGTGGGTTTTGAATGAAAGCGGCGTTGAACTCCGTGACGCCTCATACAATGCGCTTCACGTTGGCACATGGTATGTGCATGCATTAAACGCTATTTTTGCACAAAATCGTTTATTGAAAGGTGGAGCAAGGCGTGGAAAAGATCGACGACTCTCGCCTGAAATAGGATTTCACGCCATCGGCGCGCATGATCGCGCAACCGTGAAAATATTGGGCTATGAAGATGTAAAATCCCGTTTCTATGGCATGGGCGCTCTACATGCACCAGATAGTTTATTAGGTCTTATTTCGCCACGTAAACCAGAAGATGAAGGTTTGCTATATGGATTTGAACCTTGCGCCAGTATTCAGATTGAAGTTACGCTGGCGGCCTCAAGTCATACCGAATTGACCATTCTTGATGGTTGGGCCCGCAATATGGGTTTGGCTACGGATGCAGTAACAAAATATTTAGCAAAAGATACAATCTCTCCTGAAACGCTCAATCAAGCGCTCTCTCGGCAACGCAACTTAATCATGCCGACAATACCGAGAGATTATCGGTATCAATTTGCTAACGATGGTCGAAGTCTGAGCGTAGATATAGGGACACCTAGGCCTTACGCTCATGTGATCGCTAATTCCCTCGGGCAGGGAGCGGTGATGACGAATGATGGCGACATATTTTCTTTTCATGGCAATTCGCGGCTCAATAGTTTTAGTCCGTTTAGGATGGGAGAAGGACGCTCAGCGCCAGCTGGACAAATGGTCTATGTTTATGATCTTGCAAAAGGCCTTGCTTATAGTCCTTCCTTCACTCCGTTGCGTCAACGTGATAGCGAATATGATGTAACTTTCTCGCCGGGTAAGGCTTGTTACCGTTCCAATAAAGATGAATTAGAAATAGAGCTATCGGTCTTTGTTGCGCCACTTGACCCAATTGAATTCAAACTACTGAGAATTCGCAACAATTCTAACATTGCACGCTTACTCCAAATTGTTCCCGCTGTTGAAATTGTTCTAGCGGAAACTCCAAGCGAGAGCCTTGGCGCAATTAATTCAAGAGTTGCGGATGATCTTAAAGCGATTTATTTCCAAAATCCTTCAAATAAATTCGTGAATGGATGGGCATTTGTCGCCACATCGCTCTCTGCAGAACACGCAGAAACGTCAAGGCGACGATTTCTTGGGCATGAAAATCGTACTTCTCATATCCCGTATATGGTTGAGCATGGTCATCCAGATGCAGGCGCTCCAGAGCAACAACGTAAGATTGCAGCGTTTTGTGGCGTTATAGATGCTTTGCCGGGTCGGGATTATTATATCGTTATTGCACTGGGGCAAACCGCAACCTATGAGCAAGCTCAAGAATTGGCGTTGCGCGCAAAAAACACTGATTATGCACAAAAAATCTTAAAAGAATCTCAGGCAGCTTGGGACGAACACCTTTCTGTTTTACGAATTAAAACAAATCAACCAGCCTTTGATCGGCTGGTGAATGATTGGTTGC
>Ga0194120_10004182_pt1 | contig 22585 bp, 16 predicted proteins | sample TA2MahCa65mmetaG_FD_148642 | JGI IMG/M metagenome (GOLD analysis project Ga0194120, IMG submission 148642) | Freshwater microbial communities from Lake Tanganyika, Tanzania - TA2015019 Mahale Deep Cast 65m | ecosystem: Environmental > Aquatic > Freshwater > Lake | place: Tanzania: Lake... | reverse complement strand
CGCGATGGAACAATCGCGTCTGGAACCACGGAGCCCGCGAGGAGTATCGCATGTACACGGAACGCTTCCGCGGTCGATGGCTGTCGGGGAATGCCGTCGTCGCGCTCGAGTCGGTCGGGGAATCGGACATCATCGTGTCCGACGGCGACACGGTCTGGGACACGTGCGGCGGGGAACCCCTGGCGCTTCCCGGCGTGACGGTTATCCTCCAGTCGGACGACGCGACGCTGCTGGGAACCGGCACTGAAGTCATCGCCGTCCATGAGGGCGCTGTCGTCGAGAGGCTTGGCGTAGGAGCGCCGGTCGTGGCGCTCGTGGACGACTACCCGCTGATCGTCGTGGCGTCCGACGGTCTGTACGAGTGGGATATGGCGGATGCGCCTCGCCGCGTCGCTGCCGTTGACGCCGAGATCGTCGCCGCATTGAGCGACGGCATAGATGCCGTCTGGATGGCAGCGCGGGATCGCCTGTATTGCTGGACACCGGAAGGACTACAAGAGCACCGGCTTCCGGGCGACCTGGACGCATCGGGAACGCTGGACATCCGGGATATCGCGGCGGATGACGCTGGTTCCGTCTGGGCGGCGACGTCGGCAGGACTGCTGCTGTTCAGCCCTCCTGACGGCTGGAAGCTCATACGCGGGGAGGACGGACTCCCCATCGAGAACCTGACGCACGTCTCGCTGGGAGCCGACGGCGAACTGTGGACGGGGAGCCCAGACGGCGTATCCCTGTGGACAGAGGACTCCTGGGAATACTACGCGGGTCTCCGGTGGCTCGCTGACGATTCCGTGACGGCGCTCTGCCCGCGGGGCTCGTCCGTCTGGGTCGGCACATCGAAGGGCGCGTGCCGCATCGAGCGACGAGAGTTCACGCTCGAAGCCAAAGCGGAGCTGTTCGAGAAACAGGTGGACGCTCGCCACAACCGGCGCGGCTACGTGACCGTCTGCTTCTTCGAGAAGCCGGGCGACCTGACGACCTACCGGCACGAGGCGTCGGACAACGACGGTCTGTGGACGGCGCTCTACGTTGCCGCCGAGTCGTACCGCTACGCCGTGACGCGATCCGACGAGGCTCGCGAGAAGGCGGCGCGTTCCATGGACGCCCTCCTGCGCCTCGAAGAGATCACGCCGATATCGGGGTTCCCGGCTCGGGCGACGATGTTCAAGGACGAGCCGAAAACCGTCCAGTCGGGCGGCGAGTGGCACGATGCGTCAGACGGCGTCAGCATCTGGAAGGCGGACACGAGCTCCGACGAGATCGACGGTCACGTCTACGCCTTCTCCGTCTACCACGACCTGGTCGCGGACGAAGCCGAGAAGCAGCGCATCGTCTCGACGATGTCGCGCATCGCCGGGCACATCCTCGACAACGGCTACTACCTGATCGATATGGACGGCTTGCACACGCGATGGGGCGTGTGGGCCCCAGAGCGCCTCAACGGCGACTGGAAGCCGCAGCAGGGACTCAACTCCCTCGAGATGCTCTGCATCCTCAAGACGGCGTGGCGTCTCACCGACGAGGATCGGTTCATCGCTGCCTACGACGATCTGGTGCGCCGCCATCACTACGCCTTGAACACCATCGACCAGAAGCTGACGGCGGAAGGCTGGGTGAACCACTCGGACGACGAGCTGGCGTTCCTCTCCTACTACCCGCTGCTAAAGTACGAGAACAACCCGCACCTGCGGCGCATCTACCTGATGAGCCTCGAGCGTAGTTGGCAGATCGAGCGACCGGAGCGGTGCCCGCTCTGGAACGCCATCTACGGCGCGTTGTCGGGGAACCCGTGCGACGTCGAGGCGTCCATCCGCACGCTTCAGGAGATACCGACCGACCTCGTCTCGTGGCGCATGCGGAACCGTCACCGCGACGACCTCAAGGCGCGAACCCCTCCGGGCGGCTGGACGGAGCAGATCGACCCGGAAGTGCTCCCGTACTTCGAGCGGTCGGTTCACAAGTGGAACGGGAACCCGTTCCGGCTCGACGGCGGCGACGCGGGCGGCGCGGAGGAGGACGGAACCGTGTTCCTCCTGCCCTACTGGATGAGCCGCTACTACGGGTTCGTGAAGGACTGACGAGCACGGCGAAGCCCCCGCGACGAGCGGGGGCTCCGCACGCTGTTCGTGCGCGTCTAGTTGAAGTTGATGACTCCACCGGTCGTCTTGAACGTCTGCGTCGGCTTCTCCTTGAAGACTGGCAGCGTCAGGACCGGGAAGTGCTGCGGGTAGATCTCGCCGGCGATGCGCCGCCAGAGGTGGTCGCGCATATGCGCCACGATGATCTCGGTCTCCACGGGCGGCTTGTCGGGAACCTGCGACTGGTACGCGCGGACGTAGCGCATGTAGCCCTGGATGTCTCCCGGCTCCTTGGGAGGCACCGTGCCCGACTGCCAGACGACGTCCCCGGACGACGAGACGATCTTCACCCAGACCTTGGAGGTCGCCCACTGCTTGATGAGCGTGAACTTGGTCGTGCCTGAGATGCCCGCTTGGTTGCTCATGTCGAAGACGGGCGTGTCGTCCTCCTCGGTCTTGATGTTCGTGTCGCTGTAGCGACCGATGAGGAGTGCATCCACGTTCAGCGCCTGGGCGACCTTCGCCGCGAGCGACGGGTCTTGGTACACCTCCAGCGCCTTGAACTCCAGACCGGTGATGGCGTCGGTGACCGGCTGCAGATCGCGGCTCTGGTCGAACACGAGCGTCAGGTCGGAACCGTTCTGCTTGAGGGCGATCTGCATCTGGTTGCCGAGGTCGCGAGACGTCAGCATGCCGAACTGGGCGTCGGACCCGATCAGCGGGGCGATTGCCATCGTCTTGATCTGAGTCAGATCGGGCGGAGGGATCGTTTTCCCACCACATCCGATAGCGGCGATGGCGGTGACCAACAGGACGGCGAGTGCGCCGTTTCGGCGCACGGCGCGGGTCATGGAACGGTGCATGTCGCGGAACTCCTTCTGTTCCTGTGTACCGAGGATGAGTCCTTCGCCGCTCAAGGGAAGACGCTCCATCAGCGTCGGGCTGACGACTCGGCGGGCAGATCGCCCAGCGTCCATGTCGCGCAGCGACGAGAGCCGCGGTACGCGCGATACCGCCTACTTCGCGGGTCGAGACCAGTTGCCGTACACGTCGACGTTCTGTCCCTCGACCTTGGGACGCACGCCACGGACGATGATGCCGGGCCGGCCGAGCGCCTGCCCGAAGACTTGCTCGTTGCGCGGATCGCGGAACCCGAGCCGAATCAGCCGTCGCCAGTTCCCGCTGTTGTTCACAGCGGAACCATGGATGGTCCACAGGTGGAAGAGGACGACATCGCCCGCCTTTGCCGGCACGGACACGGCATCGCTGAGCCGGTACCGGTCCGTCGGCAGGTGCGGCGCGGTCTCGGGCCCGGTGATGTGCTCCAGGGGTCCGAACTTGTGACTGCCAGCGAGGAACTTGATGTTGCCGCTCCGCTCGTCGGCGTCGTCGATATGGATCAAGGCGTCGATGTACCGTCCGTCGGTGTGCCCGTAGAACGGCACATCCTGGTGCATCGGGAACGGCGCGCCCACGCTGGGAGCCTTGGCGTGCAGCGTGCAGTGATGGATCTCGACGCATTCGGAGCCCATCAGCGTTCCGACGGAGTCGGCGAGCTCAGGCTTGGTGATCGCGCGGGTCCACGCAGCCGAGTAGTGCTGCAGTTCGTGGATCGCCACCAGCGTCGCCTTCTGATCTTCGTCGTCCGTCAGGTAATCTTTGCGCCACGGGCCCCGCCATGCCGCGCCCCAGTTGGCGAAGGTCTCCATGATGTACATGAGCTCGTCGGTCATCTGCTTGAGCTCTTCGCGGGGGAAAACCTGCTCGAGCCGCAGAAAACCGTTCTCGTGCCAGAAGTCGATCTGCTGTTGCGTAAGCATTTCTCGCGGAACCCTCCCAACCAACACGTCTCACCGGCGCAGGCGATTGGTGACGAGTATAGCGTTGTCACCACGCTCTGACAACAGGGAAATCGGAATGGCGACGCTCAATCCGAAGGAATCGAGTGGTTAGGAGTGCAAAATGGCTTGACAAGGCGTAACACATCGTTAAAATATCTGCATAGAGCGGGTGAGGTGTCTCTAGCCGGTCTGTGATGAACCAGCGGAGACTGTCACTCCCTACGAGTAGAGTACGGGTAAGGGGTTGGGGCGTTCCCGCTCCGCACGACTGTGTTCTCCGCGAGCCATGGATTCGGCTCGCGCAACCAGTGTGGAACCGCCGCGCAGATGCGCGCGGTTCCGCAACGCGCATGCACGTTGACGGGCGTTCGATCAGTGAAGAAACGCCGGACGCCGTGAGTGCATGCGTCTCTTCTCCGGGCCTGTTTTCTTCTTAGCCGTGAATGGGCGACCGCTTATTTGGGCGGTCGCCCTTTTTGGGCTCCTACTCGTCTGGAGCGTTCAGCACGTCGCCCAGCCGCGCGACCATGCGAGCGATGGCTTCCTCGCCGAATGACGGGCTGGCATCGCGCGGATGGGGCCCCAGGATTCCGGTCGGCTCGTCGTTGTCCCGTTCGATGAGGCTGGCGTCGACGCACTCGGGGCGCAGCGCCCAGAGCAGCGATGTCTCCCACCGCGCCGCGTGGTCACCTCGATATCCCTCGTCGGCGATCAGGTCGTATCCGAAGTGGACGTGTACCCGGCAGGAGCCGCCGTCGGCGAGGTACGCGTCGCGCGCGCGCTTCGCCGGTCCGTTCTCCGGGTAGTGTCCGGTGATGCAGACGATCTGCTCGAACCCGAGCGACTCGATCTCGTGGTAAGCCCGCGTGACGAGCTGAGTGAAGAAATCCCACCCTCCGGTGGCGTTCGCCCGCTCCGCGTTTGCGGCGAACTTCGCGTGGCCGATGCCGTAGGCGGCGGCGACATCCTGCCGATGGTCGCGCGTCAACGTGTTGAACCGCTCCGGGTAGAACACCATCTCCAAGATATCCGCGCGGTTGTCGCCCCAGAAGATCGTCGGCATGACGATGCCTCCGTGGGCTTCGGCAAACCGGCAGCACAACGCGTGCGCCTTGAGCCCGTCCAACCCGACCGCGTTTTGCGGTCCATGCCATTCGAGGGTGCCCAGAGGCAGATAGGCGATGGGTCTTGCCTGGCGCGCCTGGCGGATTTCGTGCGGCAGCATTTCCTCGTAGCGGAGTTTCCGCATCGTTATCTCCTCGATGAGTGCGGTGTGAGACGAGCCTAGAACAGGAACTTGTAGGTCGGCACGCCGAGAACGGTTCCCCGAAGCATCCAGAGCGTGCCGATGACGAAGTCGCCCAGAATGAAGCCCAAGAAGAACGGCTGCGCCGTCCGCAGCAACGGCAAGCCGCCGAACCGGAGAATCGACAGCTTCGCCGCCCAGCTTGCGAAGATCGAGCACCAGAATAGGTTGATGCTCCAGTTGCTCGAGACGGCATACCCCGCCGGATGCAGCGGGAACCAGACGAACTTCGCCCGAAGAAACGCCAACGCCAGCGTTGCGCCGCCTCCGAAGAACACAGCCGCCGAGACGCCGACATCGGCGGGAGCCGGGTTCGTCAGCCATCCGGCGAGACGGTCGAACGCCTCGGGAACCTTGCCGAGGTTCGGGATGCCATACCGGAACGAGTAGTGCCCCATCGCCCAGAACGCCGCCATCGGAGCCGTCAGCGCGGCGAGCACGATCGCCCATCCCATGCGTGTCCGGGAGGCGCGCGTCGCGTCCGCCAGTTTTAGGCTCTCCAGGATGTGTGGCATCGGGTGACCCCGATAGGCGCGGTTGAACCCTTGAAAGAGCGACAGCCCAGTCAGGTTCGCAACCGACAAGGCGCGTGTTCCGAACATGCGCACCATCATCAGGTGGGGCCCCGCCAGGTGCAAATCGTGAACCGGCGACCCCAGCTCGGCGCGCATGCGCGTGATGCCGATCGACAGCACGAAATACGCGGCGAAGAAGGCGACGGCGACCCAAGCCGCCATGCCGATACGCACGGAGAACGCCGCCAGCGCGGCGATGCCCGCCGCCGCTCCGACAGCCATCCAGCGACCGGAGCGCGCCGATGTCCGGCGGAACAGGGCAGCGAGATGGCTCCGCGTCGTCCAGAGCGCGAGGGCGCACAGCGCCGCGTAGGAGCCCGCCGTCTGCGGTTCGATGTACGGGAAGTCGGGCAGACTGCGAATGCCCAGCGCCTTGCCCGCGATGAGTTCGAGCTTCCAGAACAGATAGAAGAACCAGCACGAGAACGACAGATCCAGAGGCATGAAGAACGCCAGTCCGACGGCGAAGGGGAACAGCGCCGCCGGTGTCCACCCGATCGCGTTCCACGGCGCGTTCGAGAAGAGCGGCGACAGGTCGTAGAGCCTGCCTCCCAGACTCGGCACGCTGGGGTACAGGAAGTTCAATCCGTTCAGCAGGTTCATGCTGCCCGCGATACCGAATCCCAACCAGGCGAGCCGATCCCGATAGAACGCCGACGATTTCCCGGTCATCGCCAGCGGAAGCTGCACGATGGGATAGCTCAGCTTCTCGCCTTCGACCCATCGCTCCCGGACGAGCAGCGTCAGCAGGAGCATGACGATCAGCAGCACGGCGAGAAACGCCGACCAGACCAGCGCCGACGGCAGCAGCGCCAACAGATGCCGACGCGTGTAGAGGGTCCCGTCGCCGACCGCCATCGCGCGCAGCGACTCGGTATCGGTCACGACGAGCCAATCCGGCACCAGGCGCAAGAACAGAGCTTGCCAGTCGTTCTCCGGCGTCGCCAGGGCGCGCAGACCGTTCGTGAAGGTGCCCAGCACCTGGACGATGTCCAAGCCGGCGATGCTCGTGCCGATGCAGAGCATCAGATAGATCGCCACGAGTTCCGACGCGTTCAGGAAGGGACGGCGGGATCGCGAGAGCCAACTCGACGCGATGCCCAGCAGGGACAGCCCAAAGAGAATGAAGACGACGTTGTGGAAGAGCGAGACCGTGTCGGGATAGGCGGAACCGAAGGTCGCCGCCGCGATCAGCCAGAACGCGTTGACGACGACCGACGCCGTTCCGAGCGCCAGCGCCCGTACGCGCACCGGCTCTGGGATCGCCTCCGGGCGCTTTGACGACAACTCGCGTCTCCCTATCCGGTCCGCCGACACCGGCGCCAGCGTACCCCGCCACACACGAGCGATCAAGCGATATGGGTCACAGGCGGAAAACGGCGTCCAGGGCTTCGGCGACGCCTTCCCGGTCGTTGGACGATGTCGTCCGCGCCGCCACGCGAATGACTTCGGTCGAGGCGTTCCCCATGGCGACTCCGAGCCCGACGGACTGGAGCAGCTCGATGTCGTTGAGATTGTCCCCGACGGCGACGACGTCGGCGAGGGTCACGCCCCAGCGCTTGCAGAGCGCGTCGAGTCCGTTCGTCTTGCTGGCTCCCGCCGGGATCGCTTCGAGGAAGGAGTGGCTGCCGTCGTAAAGCGTGCCCGACGACAGAACCTGCACGCCAGCGAGTCCCTGCAGCCCGCTGAGAGCGCGTCGGGCTCCGTCGTTGGGCTCGATCGCCACGACATGAACCGCGCCGCTGCCGAGGGGTCCCGCGAGATCGTCGTCGAGCCTGCCCACCGTCTGGGCGACCGGAGCGTTCGCCTTCAGATATCGAGCCATCGCCGGGTTGTGTTCACCGGGCTCGTGGGCGAGCGTGCAGTCGCCCTTGGTGTACGAGTAGACCGCCGGGGCGCAGCCGAACTGTCGGAACGCCTGACATACGGAGCGCGCCGTCTCGCCTCCGAGTCGGCACGAGCCAGTGACCCGACCGTTCTCAGCGGTCATCGCGCCGTTGTGAGCGACGAACGCAAGGGGGACCGTCACATCGCGGACGGACGCCCTCGCCATCGGGAGGTTCCGTCCGGTCACGATGACGAGACGGATTCCTCGGTCGTGCAACGCCTGGAGGGACCGAAGCGATCGCACTGTCACGCGCTTGTCGCTTGTGAGCAGTGTTCCGTCGAGGTCGAGTGCAACGACTCGATAGGGATTCATAGAACCGAACCCGGATCGACGTCGACCGTGACGGAGACGCCGCGAGTCTTGCGGCGGGTCGACGGCTGCACGAGCGGCGCGATCAGGTCTCGGATGCGGCTCGAGTCGAGTGCGCAAAGCAAGCAGTGCCAGCGGTACTCGCCGCCGATCCGCGCGATGGGCGCAGGGGCAGGACCCTTGAGGAGGACGTCATCCGTCTCTGCCTCCTTCTGCCGCTCCTTGATCGCTTCTGCGATCACTTCAGCCGCCCTCTTCGCCGCCAACTCGACGCGCTTGCGGTCCTCGCCGCGGAACAACAGCCGCGTGGCATGGAGTTCCGGCGGGTAATGGTGCTCTGCTCGCTTGCGGTACTCCTGCTCCGTGAAGCCGATGAAGTCGTGGTTCGCCGCCGCCGCGATGGCGTAGTGCTCCGGCTGGTAGGTCTGGAAGATCACCTCGCCAGCGCGGGTTCCTCTGCCGGAGCGTCCGGCGACCTGAGTCAAGAGGTTCATCGTCCGCTCGCCAGCGCGGAAGTCGGGCAGGTTCAGCGACGTCTCGGCGAGCAGCACGCCGACCAGCGTGACGCCCGGCACGTCGAGCCCTTTGGCGATCATCTGCGTTCCGATGAGAACGTCGATCTCGTGGCGGTAGAACGCCGCGAGGATGCGCTCGTGCGCGTCTTTGCCGGTCGTCGTGTCGGCGTCCATGCGGGCGATCCGCGCGTTGGGCATCAGAGGGGCGGCTTCGGCTTCGACGCGCTGCGTGCCGAGCCCGAGTTGCCGAATGCGCGAATCGCCGCAGTTCGGAGCCGGGCACACGCGCGGCATCGGCGCGACGCGCCCGCAAGCGTGGCACATCAGGAGGTCGGTCCGCTCGTGGTAGGTGTAGCTGAGATCGCAGTCGGGGCACCGCTCGACATGCCCGCAGGAGCGGCAAAAGACGTAAGTCGAGAAGCCGCGCCGGTTCAGGAACAGCATGACCTGCTCACCTCGCGAGAGGCGGTCGGTCATCGCATCCGCGAGCGGCTTGCTGAAGATGGATCGGTTCCCGGCTCGGAGCTCGGCGCGCATGTCGACGACGTGGATCATCGGCATGTCGGCTTCGCTGACACGCGACGGCATCTCGATGTGTTCGAACTCACCGGTGCGGATGTGGTGCATCGTCTCCTGCGAGGGCGTCGCGGAGCCGAGTACCAACGGAGCGTCGGCGTCGAAAGCGCGTCGCAGCGCGACATCCCGCGCGTGGTACCGAGGCGCGGGGTCTTCCTGTTTGTAGGAACCTTCATGCTCCTCGTCGACGATGACGAGTCCGAGGCGGGGAACCGGTGCGAAGACCGCCGAGCGCGCTCCGACGACAATGGGCGCGTCGCCGCGCCGGATACGTACCCAGGCGTCGTAGCGCTCTCCTGCCGACAAGCGGCTGTGGAGCACCGCCACTCGCGCCCCGAAGCGAGCGGAGAGACGGTCCACCGTCTGAGGCGTCAGCGATATCTCGGGCACCAGGACGATCGAGTCCCGTCCCAGTTCGAGCGCACGCTGCACGGCTCTTAGGTAGACCTCCGTCTTGCCGCTGCCGGTGACGCCCCGAAGGACGAACGCCGTCGGCGAACGCCGATCCAGCGCGTCGATGATCTGCCCGACGGCGTACGCCTGATCCGCGTTCAGCACATGGGGCTCTGCCGCGACGCCGAACGGCGAGGACGAGTCCGGCAACTCGAAGCGGGATTCCTCGATCTCGTCGATGATCGCGAAGCCTTTGCGTTCGAGCGAACGCATGGTCTGGTACGTGACGCCGCGAGCGCGCGTCAGCTCGGAGACCGGCGCTTCGCCGTCGGAACGGACGAGATGCTGGAGCGCTTCGGCTTGCCGAGGAGCGCGAGTCCGAAGGGTGTCCAGGAGCTCAGCCGTTTCGGACGGTGTCTGCGCGAGGCGCGCGACGAGAACGCGCTTGGGCCCGATGCCGGGCTCTAGTTCGTCCTCGAAGGTCACGAGCTGATCCAACCGAAGGCTGTTGAGGGCTGCCAGCGTGCCGGAGCGACCCACGACGGATCGCAGGTGCGTGACGGTTCGCCGGTCGCGGCGCGTCAGCGCATCGAGGATGGCGGCTCTCACCGGAGCCCGTTGCGCCATTCCGGCGATGTCGGCGGCTCTGCCCGCTCCGGTCAGGGAGACGCGCCGTCGCGCCGTGGCACGCATGCCGGCGGGAGTGGCGGCGAGGAGAGCCTCGCCCCAAGAACACAGATAGTAATCGGCGACCCAGCGGCAGAGCCGCAGGATGTCTGCAGGGAACGTTGGGCTGTCGTCCAGCACGTCGGTAATCGGCAGTAGGCGGTTCAGCTCAGGCGGCGTCTCTCGGACGGCGACGACGACGCCCTCCAGCGTACGAGCGCCGAAGCGAGCCAGCACCCGGCTCCCTTCGCTCGGAGCGGGATCCGCAGAGGATGGCACCGAGTAGGTAAACGCCTGATCGACCGGTATCGGGAAGACGACATCGGCGTAGAGCGGACTGGGCATGGTGGCGTGCCGTCTGGCGCAGGGCGCTTCGGGCGCGCCTCAGCGACGTCGAGGAATAACCGGGCAACCGGACGTTGGAGAGGCAGGAGTCGCCCGTAAGCCGGATTCTGTTCTCCGCGCAGCTTACGCGGCACGGAGCGATGACCATTCCTCTAGGGCGGACATCTCTGCCCGCCTCAAGCGACCGTACCCGAGGGATGGCGGGTCTGCCGTAGCTCCCTCCTATTCGGTCTTGCTCCGGACGAGGCTTGCCTAGCCCGCCGTGTCGCCACAGCGGCTGGTGGTCTCTTACACCACCGTTTCACCCTTACCGGAACCGAGGTCCCGGCGGCCTGCTTTCTGTTGCGCTTGCTGTGAGATCGCTCCCCCTGGGAGTTACCCAGCGCCCTGACCCTGTGGAGTCCGGACTTTCCTCATCCGCGGACGCCCGAAAGCGCTCGTGGACGCAGCCATCTGGTCGGCTCCTGCCTCACGGCTATTCTACCACAATGAGGCGGTCGGGTCAGCCGTTCCGACGATCAACCGGCGTGTGCTAGGATCGGTCCGCGCCGAGATCGGCAGATTCACGCCCAGGTTCCCACAAAGGGGTTCCCGATCCCCATGGCATCGCGCTCCGCTACCGTCGAGACAGCGCCGCAGCCTGCGATATCCGGAGTCACGGCGAGGACGTGGGTCTACGGAGCCGTCCTGGTTCCCGTCTCCGTGTACTGGATGCTGCGGATGGAGATGCTGAGCGGCGGATCGACGCGGGGCGGCGGATCCGCGCTGGGCGGCGCGTTCTACCCGACGGCGATGTCGGTGTTCTTCAACGTCGTGTTCCTGCTGCTGGCGCTGGTGGCGGTTTCCCGTCTGCTCCCGAAACGCTTCGCGCTCGACGGCGCGGAGCTTCTGACGCTCTACGCGATGGTTTCAGCGGCGACCGCCGTGTCGGGCGTCGACATGATCCAGGTGCTGGTTCCCATGGCGGCGTATCCGACGTGGTTCGCCTCGCCGGAGAACGACTGGGAGAACACCTTCGCCCGGTTCCTGCCGTCGTGGTGGGTCGTGCGCGATCGGTCCGCACTCGAAGGGTTCTACGTCGGGGGCGACTCGTTCTACCGCGCGGCACACCTCAGGGCTTGGCTGCCGGTCGTGGGCGCGTGGCTCGCGTTCCTGGCGGCGATGCTGCTAGTGTTCGGCGGGCTCGTCGCGCTGTTGCGGAAGCAATGGATCGAGCGCGAACGGCTCTCCTATCCGATCGTGCAGCTTCCGTTGGAACTTGCCGGGAGCGGGTCCGGGCTGCTTGGGAACCGGTTGTTCTGGCTCGGCGTCGGCGTGACGGGCATGCTGACGGTCTACAACACGGTCGCCTACCTCGTGCCGGTCATGCCGCTGCTGGTCTGGAGCGTCAACCTGGGCGAGTTCGTGCGCGAACATCCGTGGCGCGCCATCGGGTTCACGCCCCTACGGCTTTTCCCGTTCGTCATCTCGATGGTGTTTCTCATTCCGCAGGAACTGTCGTTCTCCGGCTGGTTCTTCTATTGGCTCGCGAAAGGGCTGCGCGTGCTGGGAGCGGTCGCCGGCTTCCGAGGGCTCCCGGAGTTCCCGTATGCGCGGCATCAGTCCTTCGGGGCGTATCTGGCGATCTTCGCGTTTGCCATCTGGGCGGGCAGACGGCAGTTCATCGACGTGCTGCGGCGCGGATGGCGAGGATCACCCCGCGAAGAGGACGAGCCGATTTCCGGCAGGGGCGCAATCCTCTGCATGGTGGGTGGATTCGCCTTCCTCGTGGCGTTTTCCGCCCGCGCGGGAATGGCGGCATGGGTCGCCGTGGCTTTCTTCGCTGCGTATTTCATCCTGATGACAGGGATCACGCGCGTCCGGGCGGAGCTTGGAGCGCCGGTTCACGATCTGCACTTCTTGGGCCCTGAACGGATGATCGTCGCCGGAGCGGGGTCGCGTCGGCTGGGAGCTCAGAATCTGGCGCTACTCTCGGTGTTCTACTGGTTCAACCGCGCCTACCGATGCGTGCCGATGCCGATTCAGTTGGAGGGACTCAAACTCGCCCAAGCGGAGAGGATCAGGTCGCGCGGGATGTTCTGGGCAACCATCGCCGGCGGCGTGGTCGGAGGGCTGTCCGTCTGGTGGATGCTGCTCCACGCGTTCTATCGGGAGGGCGGGCTGAGCGGCATCGCGAGCTATGCTGTCGGCGCGTTTGGCAGAGAGCCCTTCGTGCGTCTGGAGGGGTGGCTGGCGTTCCCGTCGGAAACCGACGTGCCGTCGTTGGTCGCCATCGTCATCGGCGCGGTCGTGTCGGCAGGTCTGCTGGTGCTGCGAACGCGCTATGTGTGGTGGCCCCTGCACCCGCTGGGCTACGCGCTGGCGGACGACTACGCGATGAACTGGATCTGGTCGTCAGTGCTGGCGGGGTGGTTCCTGAAGGTCGTCGTGCTGCGGGCGACGGGCATACGGGGCTATCGAAAGGCGCTGCCGCTGTTTCTCGGCTTCATCATGGGCGAGTTCGCTGTGGGGAGCATCGCCAGCCTCGTCGCCATCGCGACGGGACACGCAATGTACGCGTTCAAGAACTGGTAGGGGAGTGCCCGATACGCACGTGCATCTGGAGCCTGCCGACGCCATATCGTAGGGGCGACGCGATGCGTCGCCCGCTGTACGACGAGGGCAACCCGCCGGGTCGCCCCTACCCCAAGATGAATCGTTAGGCTGACCGCGCCCACCGAATCAGGATTTCGGCGACTTCCTTGCGCGTGAACTCCGGCGGCGGAATCTCCCCGGCGGCAAGCATGTCGCGGACGCGCGTGCCCGACAGCGCGAGCCGCTCCTCCGGAGTCGAGGGGCTCGTTTTCGCGGTCGCCATGCCAGCGGTTCTCATGCAGTAGAACGCGTGCTCGAAGAAGAGAGGCGTGATGCCCAGCTCGTCGGGACCGAACTCGTCGAAGATGTGTTGGGCGTCGTAAGTCCCGTAGTAGTTGCCGACTCCGGCGTGGTCCCTGCCGACGATGAAGTGCGTCACGCCGTAGTTCTTCCGAACCAGCGCGTGGAAAATCGCCTCGCGGGGTCCCGCGTAACGCATCGCCGCTGGGAGGGTTCCGAGGATGACCCGATCCTTCGGGAAGTAGCCGTCGATCAGCACACGGTAGCAGTCCATCCGCACATCGGCGGGGATATCCCCCTGCTTCGTCTCGCCGATCAGCGGATGGAGGAAGAGCCCGTCGACGATCTCCAACGCGCACTTGATGATGTACTCGTGCGCCCGATGGATCGGGTTGCGGGTCTGGAAGCCGACGACGCGCTTCCAGCCGCGCTCCGCGAAGAGCTTGCGCGACACGGCGGGAGGGAACTCGGCGTACTCGAATGACTCGCGCGGCACGTAGTCGAGAACCGCGACGCTGCCGCCGACGAGCAGCTCATCTTGGCGGTAGAGCGCGGCGACGCCCGGGTGCGCTTCTTCGGTCGTCCGGTAGACGTGTTGCGCTTCGTGCGTCTTGTCGTACGAGAAGATGTCGGCAGCATCCAACACGGCGACCAGCAGTCCCTGCTCGGAATAGAGGGCAGCCTGCCCCGCCGCCTCGACCGCTTTCGCTTCGTCGCGCGATAGGCTCAACGTGACGGGAAGGCTCCAGGCGTTTCCGTCGGCGAGGTGCATCGTATCGACGACGCTTCGGTAGTCGGGCTCGGACATGAAGCCGGTCAACGGGCTGAACCCGCCGATGGCGATCATCTCCAAGTCGGATGCCTCGCGAGCGTTGACGGTGAGCCTCGGCAGACCTTTCGCCAACTGCGCCACCTCTGCGCGTTCGTCTTGTCGCACGGTGCGGTCGATCAGGGCTCCGCCGTGCGGAGCGATGGATGCGGACACCAGTTTGACCTCTCTGCGTGGATATCGCCGGATGCATGCAGACACGGGCAATAGTAGCACGCGCTGTCAGGGGTCGGTCTGCCGTGGCGGGTCGGTTAACGTCGCGCGTCTGCGGGCGAGCGGGGTCGCGAGAGCCATCGCAGCCAAGTCGGGATGTGGAACGGCGGCAGGACATCCAACGACGCGAACCACGCCAGCGCGGCGGCGGCGAGGGCGAGCGTCAGTTCCAGCCATCGACGCGGCGATGCGCCGGTCGGCGCGATCTCCCTCAGCCGGTCGATGACCGGCGTCAGCACGTGACCATCGGGAGAGGCGAGATACAGCGCGCCATCGCTGGCTTCGGCGACATGCCGGAGCAACGTCGGGTTCAGGCGGGTCGTCACAATCGTGCCGTCCTTGTCGCGCTTGTAGCCGGTGATCGTGCCGCTCTCGCCCCGCAGCGCGATGGGCGAGCCCTCCTCGGTTCCAACGCCGATGACCCAGATGGGCACGCCCGCGCGCCCAACTTGTCGCGCGATCCGAACAGCGCCGGGTTCGTGTTCCTCGCCATCGGTCAGGAGGAGCATGACGCGGTCGCGTTGGCGCTCGCGTCCGAAGGAGCCCAGAGCGCGCGACAGCCCGTCGGCGATGGCGGAGCCCGGTTGAGGGATCATGTCGGTCGCCACGCTGTCGATGAGTCGCACGACGGCGTCGTAGTCGCGCGTGAGAGGGCACTGCACGACGCCCCGTCCGGCGACCGCCGTCATCGACACGCGCTCTCCGTTCAGGTGCTCGACGATGGTGCGCGCCATCGTGCGGGCGAACGCGAGGCGCGACGGTCGGATGTCTTCTGCCGCCATGCTCAGCGAGCTATCGAGCACGATGGCGATGTCGCGGTCGTTCCGCGACGACGCCACGGTGCGCCTAGAACCCGGGCCCGCAGCGGCGACGGCAAGAAGCAGGAGGGCTCCCAGCAGCAGTATGGCGAGCGCGCGTCGGGTTGGGACGGATGCGGCGAGGCTGCCGTCGAACCGCGACAGCGCGTGGCAGTCGCGGATGCGCCGCCGCTCGTTACCGAGCAGCCACGCGGCGATCACGGGCAGCGCCAGCACGGCGAAAAGCAGAACGGGGCGCTCAAACCGCATAGGGAACTCGCGCCAGTTCCGGGAACTCCATCTGCAGGGGCTCGCGCAGCAGCGATCGCACTCGGCTGAGAGCGTCGGTGCAGCACTCCGGGTCCAGACGCTCGATCGCGACGATATCCTGCCGGTTCCGATTCGCGAAGAGCCATTGGGAGGTGACGTTCATCGCGTCGACGTCGTAGAGCGTGTACTCTCGGCGCTTTCGCGGCGTGAGAAACGCTTCGCCGAAGAGGTCCACCAGCGCCGCGTCGCCGATCCGGCGCTCGACGCGCACCTGCCGGTCGAGTTCCCCGGAGCGGACGAAGAAGAGCTCGGCTTCGTCATCGCGCAGCGCGGGACACACGACGACCAGGTGGCTGTTGCGGACCGCGTTCACCTGATAGCGCTTTCGGCTCGCGTAACGAACGAGCGCATCGAGGCGGTTCTGGACTTTGCGGGCGCGCTCGAACTCGAGTCGGAAGCACGCCTCGTCTCGGTCCGCCAAGAGCTCGCGAGCGAGGGCTTCGTGTCCGCCGCCCAGGAAGGCGCAGGCGCGCTCGACGATCTCGCCATACGCTTCATCGCTGATGTGTCCGGCGCAGGGAGCGTCGCACCGACCGATGTGCCAGTCGAGGCAGGGACGCATCGTCGGCGAGGGCGTGATCTGGAGCAGACACGACCTCAGCGGGAAGACCTGGTGGACCAGCGCGAGGGCTTCCTCGGCGGCGACGAACGACGGGAAGGGCCCGAAGTACTCGCAGCCGTCGTTCTCGATCTTGGACGTGACCGTGAGCCTCGGGAACCGCTCCTCGCGCATGACGCGGATGAACGGATGCCCTCGAAGCTGCTTCTGCTTCACGTTGTACGGCGGCTGAAGCTCCTTGATGAGCCGCGACTCCAGGAGCAGCGCCTCCAGCTCCGAGCCGAGCCGCTCGACCTCGACGCGGTTCGTCCGGCGCACGAGCTCATGGATTCGCCTCGGCTTCCTGCTCGACGACGTGTATTGGAGCACACGCCGCCGCAGACGTTTCGCTTTGCCGATGTAGAGCAACTCGGTTCGGTCGTGGAAGAAGTAGACGCCCGGACTGTCGGGCAGGCGGGCAGCCATGTCCTTCGTCAGCATGGACGACTCGATGATTCCTGAGTATGTGCGCGTTGACGCACGCCCAGCTTACCGAACAGCCGCCCTGTGAGCAACGGGGCGAGACACGCCCCGTGCGCCGGTTCGTACCCTTGATTATGGAGGGCTCGTCTGGAACACTTTCGGACAGAAGCCCGCAAGGGGCAGTCTGTGTGCGAACCACACGCGGCTAAGTCGTCAGCTCTCGAACCCGGGGGTCGTCTGTTGGTACCGAAAAGCAGTGATGTGCAGCGATGGCGTGTTCTCGTCAGCGACCCGCTCGGAGAGCGAGGGCTGGAGATCCTGCGCGCACAGCCGGACGTGGAGGTTGACGTCAAGACATCACTGTCTCATGACGAGTTGATGTCGTCGATTCCGAGCTACCACGCGCTCCTGGTTCGCAGTCACACGCGAGCGGACGCCGCGCTGATCCAGGCGGGCACGAACCTCAAGGTCATCGGGCGTGCCGGGGTGGGCACGGACAACATCGACGTCGAGGCTGCGACGCGCAACGGCATCGTCGTCATGAACAGCCCGACCGGCAACACGGTGTCGGCTGCGGAACACACGCTGACGATGATCCTGGCGCTCTCGCGGAACATCGCGTTGGCGAACGCCTCGCTGCGCGAGGGGCGCTGGGAACGCTCCGCCTTCACGGGCGTCGAGGTCTACGGCAAGACGTTGGGCATCCTCGGGCTGGGCAGGATCGGCACCGAAGTGGCGCGACGGGCTCGCGGCTTCGGGATGAAGATACTGGGCGTCGATCCGTATATCTCTCACGGCGCGGCGGAAAAGCTGAGCGTGCAGCTCGTCGGGCTTCCCGATCTGATCAAGAACTCCGACTACATCACCGTCCACATCCCTCTGACGCAGGACACGCATCACCTGTTCGGCGCTGAGGAGTTCGCCGCGATGAAGCGCGGCGTGCGCATCGTCAACTGCGCGCGTGGGGGCATCTTCGACGAAGTGGCATTGCGGGAGTCGATCCAGTCGGGTCATTGCGCTGGCGCGGCTTTGGACGTCTTCGAGAACGAGCCGGAGATCGATCCGGACCTGGTCGGGCTGCCAAACGTCCTGGCGACGCCGCATCTGGGCGCATCGACGGCGGAGGCGCAGGAGAACATCTCCATCGAGATCGCGACGCAGTGCCTGAACGCGTTGCGCGGGAAGCCCGTGCAGAACGCGATCAACCTGCCTTCGGTCGATGCGCGGACGCTCGAGGTCTTGGGCCCCTATCTGCAGCTCGCGGAGAAGATGGGGAGTCTCCAGGCTCAGTTGATCGATGCGACGATCCACGAGGTGATCGTCGAATACACGGGCGGGCTGTTCGACAAGAACGTGACCCCCGTGACCGTCGCCGTCCAGAAGGGCTTGCTCTCACCGGCGCTACCGGAGCTCGTCAACTACGTGAACGCGCCGTTCTACATGCAGCAGCGGGGCATTCGAGTCACGGAGACCCGGAGCAGCAGCCATGACGTCTTCGCCAACCTGTTGACCGTGACCGTGAGAACCGACAAAGGCGACCGCCTCATCAGCGGAACCGTCTTCGGACGCGAGCTGCGACTCGTCATGCTCGACGACTACCATGTGAGCGCCACGCCCGACGGCGGCATGCTGCTCGTCTACAACAACGACCAGCCCGGCGCGATCGGGGTCATCGGGACGCTCCTGGGCAAGCACGGAATCAACATCGCCGACATGAGCGTCGGCAGGGAGGGCCCCGGAGGCAGAGCCGTCATGCTGATCAACGTGGACGGCATCGTGCCCCGTGAGCTGATCCATGAACTTCAATCTCAGAAGCAGATCAACTCCGTCCGCTTCGTCGTGCTGCCGGCTCTGTGACGGCATGGACAGCGGTCGGATGGTTGCGGTATAACGTCAGGACAGCAAACGTTCGCCGACCCCGGAAGGGAAGGGGGTCCGAGCCGTATGGAACCAACGATCGACGCCGGTTCATCTGCTCCGCGCAAACGCCGAGGACCGGTTCAGGCGATTCGTGAAGACCTTCGCGCAGCGCTCGAAAGGGATCCCGCCGCGCGGAACTGGTTCGAGGTCGTGCTATTCTACCCGGGTTGGCACGCGCTGATGATGCACCGTGTCGCCCACTTGCTGTGGAGGAGCCACCTCAAGCTTCCGGCGCGCATGCTCGGCGCGTTCAGCCGCTTCATGACAGGCATCGAAATCCATCCGGCAGTTCCCATCGGCAGAGGGTTCTTCATCGACCACGGGATGGGAGTCGTCATCGGGGAGACTGCCGAGATCGGCGACAACGTGACGCTCTACCACGGCGTCACCCTCGGCGGTCGCAGTCTCGAGAAGACGAAGCGCCATCCGACGGTGGGCAACAACGTGGTCGTCGGCGCGGGCGCGAAGATTCTGGGACCGGTGCTCATCGGAGATGGGGCTCGCATCGGCGCGGGTTCTGTCGTAGTGAAGGACGTGCCGCCCAACTCGGTCGTCGTGGGCGTACCAGGTCGTGTGACGTTCCGCGACGGCGCTCCGGTCCACGACGGGATCGATCTGGAGCACGACAATCTGCCGGACCCAGTCGTGCGAGCTCTACAGTGCATGCTGGACCGCGTTCAGGGGCTGGAAGCCGAGATCCAGCGGCTCGACGGGCGCGTGAAACCCTACGACGCGTTGAACGCGATGGATCCCGACCCTCGTATTTCTGGGAACCCGGAGGATGAGTCGCCTGCCTAACGCCGTGGACATCGCGGATCGTCGGAGCTCGTCCGCCGTGGCGATGGACGGAGACCCGGGCGAGGAAGGCTGTACGTCGAACGCCATTACGGCACGTTCGACGGTGGCGGAGGTCTTGCGCCGTCACCCGCGCTGCGCCATCGTCTTTCGGCATCTCGGTCTGAACTGTTGCGTCTGCGCGAACTCCGACGTCGATACGGTCGGAGCCATCGCCCGTGCGCTCGACTTCCCGTTGTCCGACCTTCTGCGCGACCTGCACACCGCCGCACGGCTCTTCGTATCCAACACGGCATCGACCACACGTGCCGTACCTCGCTCAGAGGAAGGAGCCTAAGTGGGCTCGACACCGCCGCAAACGCCTGAGGAGCGTTGCCTACGCCTGAACGAGCGCCTTCCCGCGGGAGGGCTGTTCACCAGCGAGCAGCGGGAAGTGCATCCCGACTCGAACGTCAGTTGGCGCATCTCGCCGGAACCGTTCTGGCTGGCTTCCAAAGAGTACGAGTGGTTCGAAGCTCTCGGAGCGCATCTGATCGCGTTCTACCGAGCGTGCAACCTGCTCTACTCGCAGTCCGTCCGGGGCATCCAGCCGGAGTGGGTCGCCGAGTACCTCGACCAGGGCAAAGAGGCGGAAGTCATCGGCTACGGGCGCATGAACCGATTCAAGAGCCAACTGCCCTTGGTGATTCGTCCCGATGTCATCCCGACGGAAGATGGCATGGTGATCACCGAGTTGGATTCGGTTCCCGGTGGCATCGGGTTCACCGGAGCGATGTCTCGGCTCTACGCAAAGCTCGGCGACAGCGTTGTCGGCGGCGCGGAAGGCATGGTGCGGGGCTTCGCCGAGATGATCCGGGCGTTCGCTGGCGCGACGCATCCGAACACGGCGATCGTCGTGTCCGACGAAGCCGGCGACTATCGCGAGGAGATGCTCTGGCTCGCCGAGGAGCTTCGGCGTTCGTGCCTGCCCTGCGCGACGATCCATCCGAGGGACATCCGGTTCGACGATGAGGAGGGGCTGTTCGTCGTCGTCGATGGCGAGCGGCGGAAGTTCGATGTCGTCTACCGCTTCTTCGAGCTCTTCGACCTGAAGAACATCCCGAAGAGCGAGCTCATGCTCTACGCCGCCAAGAAGCGCCAGGTCCTGATGACACCGCCTCCGAAGGCGTATCTCGAAGAGAAGATGGTCTTCGCCCTGCTGCACCATCCCGCGCTGGGTCCGTTCTGGGCGCAGAACCTGCCGAAGGATGCGCTCCGAGTCCTGAACGCGGCGGTTCCCCAGACATGGGTCATGGATGCGCGCCCGCTGCCGCCCCATGCGACGATCCACGGGCTGACGCACCGAAACGCAGCGGTGCAGGACTTCATGCAGTTCGCCGACGCTTCCCAGCAGGAGCGTGAGCTCGTCGTGAAGCCGTCGGGCTACTCGCCGCTGGCTTGGGGGAGCCGAGGCGTGGTCGTGGGTCACGATGTCTCGTCGGAGACCTGGGCGGAGAGCTTGCGCCAAGCGCTCGACGCGTTCCCGACCTCGCCCCACGTGATGCAGGCGTTCCACAAGGGCAGGCGGGCTGATGTCTCCTACTACGACTTCGACCGACGCGCCGTGATGCGGATGAGCGGCAGAGCCCGGCTGACGCCCTACTACTTCGTCGCCAACGACAAGGCGAAGCTGGGAGGCATCCTCGCGACGGTGTGCCCCGCCGACAAGAAGGTTCTGCACGGGATGGTCGATTCGGTGATGGTTCCGTGCGCGGTGAGTGGACCCGCCCGCGATGTCAACTAGGACGCGGCATCCGGGTTGACCGGCGGGAACGCCACATGCGCCGGAGATGGCTCGTGTCGAGGCGGGATCGCGGCATACGCGCAGGCGAGGAGAACGACCACGCCCCCGCACAGCGCTCGGGCGCTGAACGCCTCGCCGAACGCGGTAACCCCGACGATGACGTTCCCGACAGGCGTCAACAGCCCCAGCAGCGAGCCCTCGGTTCCGCCGACGTGCTTGTACGAATAGGTCATCAGCAGTTGCCCGATGGTGGCGACCGCGCCGATGCTCACCAGCACGACCCATCCGGCGACCGGGAAACGGAAAGGGCGCTGTGCCGTCCAGTACCCGACCATCGCCAACCCGAAGACTGACTGAGACAGGAAGATCGTCCACGACGACTCGGTGTCGCGGAGCCGCTTGATCGCCAAGACGGCGATCCCCGCCAGAAAGCCTCCCGCCAGCGCGATCAGATCGTGGTGTGTCACGGAGCCGATGCCCTCGCTCGGCACGACGAGCAGGTACAGCCCGGCGAAAGCGGCGATGACGGCGATCCATAAGCCCGGTCGGACGCGCTCTCGCAGCAGGAACGGCGCGAGGATCGCCGCCCAGATGGGGTAGGTGTAGTTGAGGATGGTTCCCTTTGCCAGTCCGGCGGCGATGATGCCGTAGAAGTAGAGCAGAACCGCCGCCCCGCCGACGGAGCCACGCAGAGCCAGCCAGCGCCAGTTGGTGATTTGTATGGGCGTCGGTGACAGCCGCCAGTAGACGGCGACGACCGCGATGCCGACGGCGAACCGAAAGAACGCCGAGTCGAAGAACGTGACGCCGTCGATCTCCTTGGCGAGCCGCACGAGGAAGCTCATCGCCGAGAACACGAAGGACGAGAGCGCCATGACGACGAATCCGCGTGCGCGGAGAGAGGAGTGCGCGATCTTCGGTCCCAATCCGGTGGCGCCCGCTCCAGTCGGAGCGGTTGCTTGGGCGTGTGACTCGGCAACGGCTGCGTCCGTTCGGAAGCAAGTGCTACAATCGTAGCACGAACGTGTGGCGGAGGCGCTCCGGTCTCGGTTGGCTGAAAGGCTCCCATGCGAACGCTGGTGACCGGAGCCACAGGTCACGTCGGCGCCAACGTGGTCCGGCGGCTCGCCGTGTCGGGTCGTCGAATCCGCATCCTCGCTCGACCGACGAGTCCCTTGGACATCGTATCCCGCTACGTCTCGGACGTGGCGATGGGCGATCTGCTCGACCGCAGTTCGCTGGTGGCGGCGATGCGCGGCTGCGATGTGGTCTACCACGCCGCCGCGGTCTACTCTCTGTGGCGTCCAGATGCGTCCGATATCTTCCGCCCTACGGTCGAGGGGAGCCGCAACGTTCTGGAGGCGGCTGCCGAAGCGGGAGTGCGGCGCGTCGTCTACGTCAGCAGCATCGTGACGCTCGCCGCCAGAGCGAACGGACGCCTCGATGAGTCCGGCGCACCGGCGAAACCCCGAACGCCCTATCTGCGCGCCAAGGTCGAGGCGGAACAGTACGCGCGGGAGTTCGCGGAGAG
>Ga0194120_10004181_pt1 | contig 22587 bp, 25 predicted proteins | sample TA2MahCa65mmetaG_FD_148642 | JGI IMG/M metagenome (GOLD analysis project Ga0194120, IMG submission 148642) | Freshwater microbial communities from Lake Tanganyika, Tanzania - TA2015019 Mahale Deep Cast 65m | ecosystem: Environmental > Aquatic > Freshwater > Lake | place: Tanzania: Lake... | reverse complement strand
TTTTTTCATCATTATCAACTATAATTCGCGCCAATTCGGAAGAGTGGATGAGCGGTTTAAGTCACCACCCTGGAAAGGTGGCATAGGGGTAACCCTATCGCGAGTTCGAATCTCGCCTCTTCCGCCATAACACCAACAAAGACGCTCCTTACGGGGCATTTTTGTTATGTATGCCAACAAACCCCACATATAAAGAATTGGCATCTAAATTCCATTTTTAACATATTGCTAGATATCCTACTTATAGATTGGCTAAATGTAAGTTGAATAAGTCGCATGATTTGTTTGCTACATTTAGTCGCTATGCCGAAAAAAGCGTCGCTGTGAATGCGCGTAAATCATCTATGTACTAGGAACTTCTTTAGAACATACTGGCATTTATCATAAAATGTGTTGCAATACTGGCCACATAACCCAATGCAATAACAGGCATCCATTTGAGATGTCCAAGGAATGTGTAACTGCCGTGCGCCTGCCCCATCAGGGCAACACCTGCCGCCGAACCAATAGAGAGTAAAGACCCGCCCACGCCCGCTGTCAACGTCACCAGCATCCATTGACCTGTAGACATGTCGGGCATCATGCTAAGCACAGCAAACATGACAGGGATATTATCAACTACAGCAGAAACCAATCCAATCGCAATATTGGCAGAAGTCGCCCCCCATCCACCGTATAACGCATGAGAAATCATCGTAAGGTAGCCCAAAAAGCCCAAGCCGCCGACACATAAAATGACGCCATAAAAGAAAAACAAGGTATCCCACTCGGCACGGGCTATCTTGCTGAATATGTCATAGGGAATCGGGTTGCTCAAATCGCCCGTTGGATTATGAGTCAGATGCGTCTTCTCACCCTGTTTTTTCAGCACGAAGGAATAGAGTTGCAACACACCAAGGCCAGTCATCATTCCCAGCACAGGCGGCAAGCCAAGCAGGCTATGCGCCATCACCGCACTGGCAATCGTCACGAAGAACAATCCCACAATCACCAGCGCACCCCGGCGCATAGGCAGTTGAATACTATTACCTTTAGGTTTTGCAGCCGGAACCACAAAACTCATCAAGGTCGCCGGCACCAGCCAATTCACCATTGCCGGAATGAATAAACTAAAGAAAGTCCAGAATGTCACGTAGCCATTCGTTGCATGAATATTCTTTTGCCACACCATCAGCGTGGTGATGTCGCCAAATGGGCTGAATGCACCGCCTGCATTGGCAGCAACGACTAGGTTAATACAACTGAGCAATACGAATTTCTGGTGATTGCCGCCCACCGCCATGACCACCGCGCCCATCAGAAGCGCCGTAGTCAGGTTATCTGCCACTGGTGAAATAAAAAATGCCAGCAAGCCTGTTGTCCAAAATAACGCGCGATAGCTTAAACCCTTGCGAATTAGCCACGTACGCAAAGCCTCGAATACCTGCCGCTCGTCCATCGCATTGATGTAAGTCATCGCTACGATCAAAAATAACAACAACTCGGCATACTCTAAAAGATTATGTCTAAATGCAGTTTCCACCACATGCGGCATATCATGCGATTGATAATACCAAGCGATCAACGCCCAGATAATGCCAGCCGCCAGCACCACCGGCTTGGATTTACGCAAATGAATGAACTCTTCCGCCATCACAACCAAATAGGCAATAAAGAACAATGCCAATGCCGTGATGCCCACCCAATGATTGGTGAGGTTAATGTTGGTAGCAGATTCTGACGCAACAGCTAAACCAGGTGCCAATAATATCGCCACGAGAAAGTTAAAAAAAGTTTTCATATACGAGCGGACTCTATGAGGTCGACACTGAGCCTGGTAAATCTTCATCAGATGCAAGTTCTGCCTTGGCACTGGTGATTTCACGCAGTAGCTTAAAAATCTCACGGCTGCTTTTTGGCGGCTTGCTAGCCGTCAGCTCCTTTTGCGCATTACGCAGCAAAGTACGCAACTGCTGAATATCTTGCGGATCTGTTTGTGGATATTGCACAACAAACTCAGCCATCACATTAGCATCTGCAATCATGCGCTCGCGCCAACGCTCCAGCCCATGAAAATAGGCATTTTCGGCCGTATGCTTACCATCCCAGCGTGCTAACTGCTCCACAATTGGCGCAGTGTCGATCTCACGCATCAACTTACCCAAATACTGACGATGACGGCGAATTGCACCGTTTGCGGTAATCCTTTTGCTTTCTAATACTGCGGCATAGAGGCTCTCCGACAGGTTGAGCTTGAGCAGCTTGTCTTTAGGTAATTCACACAAACGCACGCCGATAGCCTGCTGAGCGTCCGCCTCGGCCTTCAGCCTAGTCTTACTGGGAGGTAAATCAGCCTCTAAACCAAGCTCTTCACTTAATTCAGCGCCTTTGTTTTTATTGTTTGGTTTCATAGTTTTACTTTCATAGTGCGGTATTATACCAGCCTTAAATCAACCGTATTTCAATCATAAAGATCAACATGTCAGACTCAAGATTTACTTATTCACTCGATGAAATCAAGCAAATGTCAGAAGATGTGCTCAAATTCGCAAAAGCGCAAGGCGCTAGCGCCGCAGAAACCGAGCTCAGTTTAAGTCTCGGCCAGAGCGTCTCGGTGCGCATGGGCGAGGTCGAGAATATTGAATACAACCGCGATAAAGGCGTATCGGTCACGGTGTACTTCGGCAAACAAAAGGGACATGCCAGCACATCTGACCTATCCATATCGGCAATAAAGGACACCGTCACCGCCGCCTGTAATATAGCAAAATACACGGCACAGGATGCATATTGCGGCTTAGCTGATGCTGACTTGATGGCAAAAGAGATTCAGGATCTGGATCTACACCACCCTTGGAATATTTCCGTTGATGAAGCCATCGCGATTGCCAAGGCATGCGAGTATGCTGCTTTAGAATCTGATCCGCGCATCACCAACTCAGAAGGCGCCAACGTCTCTACTGGCACAGGGTTGTTTGCTTATAGCAACAGCCACGGTTTTACAGGCGGGTATCCCAGCTCACGTCACGGCATCAGTTGCTCTGTCATCGCAGAGTCAGACCAGAACATGCAGCGCGACTATTGGTACAGCACGGCACGTTCACCATTAGATTTGCAAGCCGCCGAGACCATCGGAAAAATCGCGGGCGAACGCACGATACGCCGTCTAAACGCCAAAAAGATCAAAACCTGTCAGGTGCCCGTGTTGTTTGAGCCAACATTAGCGAGCGGTCTAATCTCTTCGCTCATCAGCGCAATCTCCGGCGGCAACCTGTACCGAAAATCATCCTTCTTGCTGAATAGCTTAGGCAAACAGATTGCATCCCCCGTGCTCAACATCTATGAGGATCCATTGATCAAGAAAGGATTAGCCAGCAGCCCTTTTGATAGCGAAGGAGTCGCCACGACGGCTCGCCAACTGGTTAAAGAGGGGGTATTGCAAGGCTATGTGCTCTCCAGCTACTCGGCTCGTAAGTTAGGCATGTCACCAACCGGAAATGCTGGTGGTAACCACAACCTCATTATCCAATCCGGCACTCAGGATTTTAATGACCTACTCAAGACTATGGGGTCAGGGCTTGTGGTCACCGAGCTGTTAGGACATGGCATGAACATGGTCACTGGAGATTACTCAAGAGGTGCCGCTGGTTTTTGGGTAGAAAACGGTATCATCGTGCATCCAGTGGAGGAAATTACCATCGCCAGCAACATGGCCAATATGCTCAAAGGCATTATTGCTGTGGGTAATGATGTATTGGTGCAAGGCTCTAAGCAAGTCGGCTCCATTCTAATTGACCGAATGACTGTGGCGTGTGAATAAGGCAATTTATTGCCTATATTCCACGGACAAGACCCATCGATCTTAAGTGTAAAAAATGGATGTCGTAAAAAAGCCCGCAACTGCGGGCTTTTTCATATTAAAACAACTTGCTTATTTGTCAGCTTCCGGTGACGTGGACTCTGCCCCTTCATCAAAGAACTCGTCCTTGATGAGATCTTTTTGCACCAAACCATCTTGCACCAGACTCGCACGCCGTTGCAAATAAGCATCGCGCATGAAAGCATAGGGGTCGAGTGAGGCCTCATCCACTAAGTCAGAGGCATCCAGCAACTCTGTGCGTCTATCAATGAACTGGGCCGTACGTAGTTGATTATGCAAGCGAATTTCACCAATATTGTGCGTATAGGTAATGGGATCAGAAGTCACCGTATCAAATGTCAATCCTGTTAGGTCGCGGACATTAGATGGACCTAAAAATGGCAACACCAAATAAGGTCCGGTACCCACACCCCAGTAACCTAGCGTCTGACCAAAGTCTTCTTTATGCACGGGCATCTTATCCATCCCCGCCACATCAATAAATCCAGCCAACCCGAACGTGCTATTGATCACAAATCTGCCGGCTTCACTGAACGCATTTGCAAACTTGAATTGCAATAAGTTATTCAGAATGCTGGTGAGCGTACCTAGGTTATTGAAGAAATTATTGATACCAGTGCGCACGGGCGCTGGCGCCACAGCCTTGTACCCTTTGGCCACAGGTTTAATCACGGCCTTGTCTGCCACATCATTGAATTTATAGATACCACGATTAATTCCCTCAAGCGGATCTTTGCTGGATTGCGTCGCACAACCAGTCAGCATTAAGGCAAAAAAGCATAGTATGAATATCTTCATTATTTGTTTGAGCATCATTTAACTTCTTTTATTTACAGAAGGCACCAAGACCGTATTATTCACAAGGGTAGGCAGGATGCCCGCCCCAACAAATACTCCCACGATAAAAAAATTCATTTCGTTGTATAAATGTAACACAAATTTACATATGTTTGGCAAATGATAAACATCCCTTATTCTCGGTGGTAGGGATGATTCTGCAACACAGAATGGGCACGATAAAGCTGCTCGCACAACAAAACACGAACAAAAGCGTGCGGTAACGTCAATTTAGAAAGCCCCCATAACCAGTCTGCCTGCTGCTTAAGGCTGGCATGCAGTCCATCAGCACCCCCAATGACCAGACTCACATCACGCCCCAAGATGTGCCACTGCTTCATACGCTCAGACAGCTGCAAGGTTGTGACCTCCTGACCACGCTCATCACACGCAACCAGATAGTCTTTGCCAACAGCATCCAATATGCGCTTTGCTTCAATCAGTTGAATATTCTCAGTGCTGTTACCCGCAGCACGTTTCTCTGGTCTAATTTCTACAAGCTCGATTGTCGATTCGCGCGGCATACGCTTGATAAAATCGGCACAGGCCATCTCCACCCACTGGGGCATTTTGTGACCAACACTGATGATGCGCAGCTTCATTCAATCCAGACTTCCTATGAGAGCTCGGAATGACATCGCTGGGTATTTTGATGATTTTTTTGCGCGAATTTTGCGTGAGTAGTCATGCTATTGACAAGAAAATTGCACAAATCAAGGCGAAAAATGAACAAGTTGGCGTTACTGCTTGGAAATCTTGGCAGTTTACTCAGCCTGAATGCTACTGCGCCTAGTTTCCGCAGCGCCCCACAGCTGTTCTAAGTTATAGTAAGCTCTCGTAGCAGGCACCATGATATGAACCACGATATCATCCATATCCACCAACACCCACTCCCCTTCCCTCTCACCCTCTGTGCCACGTATGGAAAACCCCTTTTCTTTGAGTTTTTCTCGGACGTTATCTGCAATCGCCTTTGCCTGACGGCTGGAGTTAGCAGAGGCCACAATCATGTAATTGGTCATGCTGGTCAGTGCGCGCACATCCATCACCGTGATGTCAAAGCCCTTGATATCCTCGATCGCATCAACCGCGGCATCTTTCATAATTTCGACATCTGAACTGATGGTAGTAGCTGTGGCAAGAGTATTCTGAGTCATTTAAGCGGCCTGTACTGGGATTGCGTTGCGTTGGTCTTTAATGCGGTTTTGATGATCAACATAAACAAGATGCGGGCTGTATTGGCTCAGCTCAGCCTCATCATAAGTCGCATAGCTTGCAATAATGATGATATCTCTTGGATCTGCCTTATGTGCAGCCGCACCATTTACTGAAATGATGCCAGAGTGACGCTCTGCACGAATCGCGTAGGTAATAAAACGCTCACCATTGCTGACGTTGTATATGCTAATTTGCTCATACTCGCGAATATCTGCGGCTTCGAGCAACACTTCATCGATGGCACAACTACCCTCGTAATGAAGCTCGGAGTGCGTGACGTGTACACGATGAAGCTTAGATTTAAGCATGGTTCTTTGCATGTGCTTAACCATTTTTCAAAAGGGAATGCATTATAGTCTTTTTGACTTTAAAAATCATCCATTTATACATTGCCGAATGTTGCATGTGTTGATTTGGCAATAATGAAATTTGCTTAATATGGATTGATATTCTCTAGGCGTAAAAAAGCCCACATTGCTGTGAGCCTCGCTGTACATGGTGGTGGTCTGGGGAAGAATCTAACTACCAACACGAGAATTTTGGATTACTTAGCGCATAAAATCGATATTATCAATCAGGCGCGTCTTCCCCAGCTTAGCCGCAGCCAACACCACCAGGTGCTTATCCACTTCCGTTGCAGGGGTCAGGCTATCTGCTGAACAGATGGATATATAATCAACCACCCACCCTTGGCGAGTAAGTTGCTCGGCTGCACATCGCTCCAAGACTGAGAAATGGTGATCGCCTTGCCTCACTTGATGCACGATATGGCGGATTACCTGATGTAGCTGGGGTGCGATTGCCTTTTGTTCTGGCGATAAATAACCGTTGCGTGAGCTCATCGCTAGACCACTGTCCTCTCGCATAGTCTCTGCCGCTACCATTTCAATCGACAGATTGAATTGCTTGACCATCTCCTTGATGACCAGCAGTTGCTGATAATCCTTTTTACCAAACACCGCGATATTTGGCTGGACGATATTGAATAGCTTCATTACCACCGTCGCCACACCAGAGAAATGATCCGGCCTTGTAGCGCCACACCATGCACTTGCCAAAGGTGGCGGGCTGATGGTCATGCTCTGATTTAACTGCCTTCCATCAAAATCCGGATACATCTCATGGACTTCTGGCGCAAACACAATGTCGGCACCTGCTGCTTCCAGTTTTTGGCAATCAGCCTCCAAGGTACGAGGGTAACTTGAGAAATCTTCATGAGCGCCGAATTGCAATGGATTGACAAAGATACTCACCACGACACAGCTTGCGTGTTGTTTAGCAAGTGCGACCAAACGGATATGACCATCGTGCAGATTTCCCATGGTCGGTACAAACCCCACCTGGGACTGATGCTCCAAAGCTTTTCTTAAGGCTGCGACAGTGTGAATAATTTGCATATGAAAATCTGTTTGCTCATCTGTAATAAAGATATATTAGGGCGCTTCTATAAATGCATAGTTTGAGATGCAGTACTAGGCGCACACCCGCACGGGGCGTCCCCAACCTCGCTAAATGCTGAAGCATTAAGTCGGTTGTGACGGAACGCAGAAACCGAGAAAACCAACGCAGTGTTTCGGCGTAGGCTAACTCGCGAAGCGATGTTAAGCGTAGCGGCCGAAGCCATAGTATGTGGTATACAGCGAGGTTGCGAGTACCGCGCAACGAAGTAATGCGCTCGAAGAATGTATTTATAGAAACGCCCATTAGTAGCTATGCTCTGCTGCTGGAAACGTTTCTTCTTTTACAGCGCGAACATAAGAAGCCACCGCCTGTTGTATACTGTGACTTTCTTTTAGAAAGTTACGGACAAAGCGAGGTGTTTTGAAGTCCTCTGGTGCTTTACTCGCTGGTCCACTATAGATTCCCAATAAATCCTGCAACACCAGCACTTGCCCGCTACAATCAACCCCTGCGCCTATACCGATCGTTGGTGCACTAACCGTTTCGGTGATGTGCTTTGCCAGCGAAGCTGGCACCATTTCCAGCACCATTAAACTGACCCCCGCATCCGCCATCGCCATCGCATCCTGTATGATGGTTTGTGCACTTTCTGTGGTCTTACCCTGAATCTTATATCCTCCCAGTTGATTCACGGATTGCGGCGTAAACCCTAGATGAGCACACACCGGCACACCGCGCTCAACTAGGTAGCGTGCCGTGGCAACCCGCTCGCCACCACCCTCCAACTTCACCATGTGTGCACCTGATTTAATTAACCAAATTGCATTTTTATAAGCAGCCTCGTGGTCATGCTCGTAACTGCCCAGGGGCATATCAGCAACAATCAAGGTGTCAGGCGCACCCGCTGCAACACTTTTGGTATGGTAGGTCATGTGGTGCATGCTGACATTGAGGGTATTCTCTTCTCCTTGCAATACCATTCCGAGCGAGTCCCCAACCAGCAGGGCATCAACACCGGCACGCTCCATGAGCTTGGCGAACGTCGCATCGTAGCAAGTCAGCATGGCGATCTTCTCCCCCGCATCCACCTTAGATTTGATTGCAGTCAACCGCATGGGCTACTCAAAATTGGGGTTAAAAAACTCACGCTGCCCTTTAATCTGCATAATGCGATTCAATAACAGCTGCAGCGATGCTTCATGCTTCAGGATATTCAACTTTTCATTATTAACCATCAATACAGGCGAAGCATCGTAATTGTGAAAGAACTCACTGTAGGCATTGGATAAGCGCTCCAAGTACTCATGGGAAATTTCTTGCTCATAACTCACGTTACGCGCTTCAATACGCTCCATCAATGCATCAATGGGCGTCTGCAGATAAATCACTAAATCTGGCTTGGGCGCCTTTAACTGCAAATGTTGATAAATTTGATGGTAAAGCGCATATTCTTCGTCATCCAGATTCAAGCGGGCAAAAATGGGGTCTTTGTCTAAGAAAAAATCCGCCACGACAGGTTGGGCAAACATATCACGCTGACTCAAGTCTTTAATCTGGGTGGCACGCTGGAACAAGAAGAACAATTGTGTCGGCAAAGCGTAGCGCTGCGCATCCTGATAGAAACGCGGCAAGAAAGGATTGACCTCCGCTTTTTCTGACAGATAGTCGACCAGAAACCGATCCGCCAGCATTCTGGCCAGCGTTGTCTTACCGCTGCCAATCGGACCTTCAATCACAATGTAAGGGAATTTGCTAAAAATACTCATCAGTCAATTTAGATTTTCTGTATGCCGGCCGACATCTCTGGCGTCATCAATGACGATATTTTGCCATGATTTGGGATTAAAATATCCGGCGCGATTTCAAATAAAGGTAAGAGCACAAATGCACGGGCATGCATTCTCGGATGAGGCAAAGTGAGATGGCGCGTGTGCATCACACTGTCCTCGTACAGCAACAAATCACAGTCCAGCACCCGCGGTGCATTGACAAACGGACGCACCCGTCCCGCTTCTTGCTCTACAGCAAGAAGCGCATCTAATAATGCCTGCGGAGAGAGTTCTGTGGCCAGTTCAGCCACTGCATTGATAAAATCTGGTGCCGAATCGACACAATCCACAGGCGCTGTCTGATACAGAGCGGACTTTTTTACCAATTGTGTCTGAGGTAATTGGCTCAAGGTGACGAACGCCTGCGCCACTTGCTGCTGAGGATTGCCAAGATTACTCCCCAATGCAACGAATGCCCGCTTCATCATGACGTCGTTGCGGACGATGCCGGCTTGTTACGTTTTCTTTTTCTACGATGCTTGGGTGCAGTATCCGCCAGCAACATAGCGTTGCGCTCCTCCGCCTCCGCCTCCGCAAAACTAGCCCACCACTCACCCAACTCGGCAGGGGCTTCGCCCGATTCGCACCGTAATAACAGGAAGTCAAAACCAGCGCGGTAACGCGGATGCGTCAGCAACCCAAATGGACGCTTGCCGGCACGCTGTTCAAACCGAGGCTGCATCGCCCAGATTTCTTTCATGGTTGCAGTATAACGGTGATGAATTGCCAATTTTTCTGCTTGTAATGCAATGACCTCGCTCATGGCCTGGTGTAAGGCGGGTATCAAGGGCATTTCCACCTTGTAGGGTTCCCACGCGGCCAACACCTCGTGCCACAACAGCGTAGCAAACAAGAAACTAGGATTCGCAGATTTTCCAGACAGAATACGATCATCCGTGTTTTTGAGTGCCAGCATCACAAAACGCTCACCAAGCGGCTGCTCCAACACCACGTCCAGCATGGGCAACAAGCCATGATGCAAATGCTGCTCACGCAAGACACTGACGCTTTCAATAGCATGGCCAGACAAAAACAACTTGAGCATTTCATCAAAAAGGCGGCTCGGTGGCACGTCTTGAAGCAAATCCGCCATCTTGGCAATTGGCGCCATGGTGGCCACATCAATATGAAATCCCAGCTTTGCGGATAATCGTACCGCACGCAACATCCGTACTGGATCTTCTGCATAACGTGTTTCTGGCGAACCAATCATACGCAAGGTACTTGCCTGCACATCCTCAAAACCCCGATGAAAATCTAACACTTCCTGACTGGTCGGATCGTAATACAAGGCGTTGACGGTAAAATCACGTCGCGTTGCATCTTCTTGCAGACTGCCAAAAACATTGTCGCGCAGGATACGCCCACTCACATCGGTATGAGCATCCCCTTCCGCATGATGATGACCACGAAAAGTGGACACCTCAATGGTTTCACTCCCGAAAATCACATGCACCAGACGGAAACGGCGACCAATAATACGCGAGCGCCTAAAGATGCGATGCACCTCTTCTGGCGTGGCATCTGTCGCCACATCAAAATCTTTGGGATGTCGCTGTAATAACAAATCGCGCACCGCCCCTCCGACTACGTACGCCTCAAACCCTGCCTTTTGCAAGCTCTCAATCGTTCGAATGGCCGCATTGCTGAGCTCGTTGCGATCGATCTGGTGACGACCCACCGCAATCACCGCTGCTCCCTCCCGATGACCATGGCGCGCCTTCGCTGTTTTTTTCGCACCAAGCACAGGTCGGTGCAAACCGCGTAATTTTGATGCGAGTTCAATCGAATGTTGCTCCAGTTTCGCATGTCCCGCTTTAGAGGACTTCGACCTGAATAACTTGTTGAACAATTTTCTAATCATGTGGCAGATTATATCTTATGCACATTACAAACACGGCGCTTCAGGTAAATTATCCTAGAAAAAGCAGTTAAACACATTGAGCATGCGGCTTTTGGGATGTATGGCAAGGCGCGATAAGGCAGCATGGCTTCCCCCTGCAACGAAGAGTAACGCCGCCAGACATCTCAAAAACCGTGTAATCGACGTGAAAGCACTCTCAAGCATTGGGTGATTTTAGTTACAGTTAAAATGTTAAGTACTCATAAAGGCTTAATAGAATAATTGAGCGTTTAACTGCTTTTTCTAGGATAGTGTTGCAATGGTCTCTTTTGGCAGTAAAATCTCGCCATGTCTGCAACCCACAATTCTGTCAGTAATATTCGCGAGTATGCAATTGCCGTATTCGATTCGGGCGTGGGTGGCATTTCTGTATTGAAACACCTGCATGCTCTAATGCCACACGAACCCCTGATTTATTTTGCGGACAGCAAGCATGCCCCCTATGGCAACAAGACCCCCGCAGAGATTCAAGCGCGTTGCATTGAAATTGCAGACTTCTTGATCGGTCAAAACACCAAAGCACTGGTAGTGGCTTGCAACACCGCCACAGCCGTCTCAATCAACCTGCTACGCAAGCACTACACACTACCCGTATTTGGCATGGAGCCGGCCGTCAAACCCGCTGCAGAAGCTTCAAAGAATGGCATTGTCGGCGTACTCGCCACCACTGGCACACTGAAAAGTGCACAATTCGCCGGCCTACTGGAAAACTACGGGCGTAATGTAAAAGTCGTCACGCAAGCCTGTGTTGGGCTGGTCGAATGCATTGAACGTGGGGAGTTAAATGAGCCTGCCACATTGAGGCTGTTGGAACATTACTGCCAACCATTACTGGATGAAGGTGCGGACACGATTGTACTGGGCTGCACGCACTACCCCTTTGTGCGACCACTCATCAAGCAAGTAGTAGGCAGTAACATTTGCCTCATCGACACCGGGGCTGCTGTGGCTAATCATGTGCAAAACCGGCTTGCGTCACTGAACCTACTCTCCAACAACACGCAAACCGCACCAGTAAAATTCTGGACCAACAGTGTAGCTCGGGATGCAAAGCGGGTAATTGAACAGTTGTGGGAAAAACCCGCAGACGTCACCGCGATCTAATCCCACAAGAATGACGCATTGATATTACACAAGTGTCAGCCAATCCTCATGTTTAGGAGAGCGACCGTGTACCACATCAAAATACAACTTTTGCAATTGCTTGGTGATGGGCCCTGCAGTGCCTGCACCGATGGCCCGGTTGTCCAACTCGCGAATCGGCGTCACTTCTGCCGCTGTACCTGTGAAAAAGGCCTCATCCGCGCCATACACCTCATCACGGGTAATGCGCTTCTCGATCACTGGAATACCTAACTCGGTTGCCAGCTGAACAATCGTGTCACGGGTAATGCCTTCCAGCGCACTGGTGAGATCAGGCGTGTAAAGTTTGCCATTACGCACAATAAATACATTCTCACCTGAACCTTCTGCCACAAAACCATCTACATCCAGCAATAAGGCTTCCTGATAACCATCCAGAGCCGCTTCCTGATGCGCCAGAATACTGTTCATGTAATTACCATTCGCCTTGGCTTTACACATAGTGATATTCACGTGATGACGCGAGAAAGAGGAGGTCTTAACACGAATGCCATTATCCAAAGCATCTTGCCCCATATAAGCGCCCCATTTCCAAGCGGCAACAATCACATGTGTAGACAAGGTCTTGGCGGAGATTCCCATCGCTTCTGCACCGTAAAACGCCATCGGACGCAGGTACGCTGATTCGAGATTATTATCACGCACCGCAGCTAACTGTGCAGCCGAAATTTCCTCTTTGCTGTATGGCATTTTCATGCCCAGAATATGCGCTGAGCGGAATAACCTGTCGGTATGCTCCTTCAAACGGAAGATCGCTGTGCCTTTATCAGTCTTGTAAGCACGTACGCCCTCAAACACCCCCATGCCATAGTGCAGTGTATGTGTCAAAACATGTGTCGTCGCATCACGCCAATTCACCATCTTGCCGTCATACCAAATTACGCCGTCGCGGTCTGCCATACCGCCAGAAGTTGCTGCAGGGTTCGCCATGCTTGTATCCTTGAAATTCTTTGAAATTTTACAAAAATGTTATTGTAAACGAGTGCGCAACCGCTTTGCAGTAAATTATTAATTTTGCGCGTAAAATCACTCTTGTAAATTTAAAGCGACCACAAGGACTAACAATGCGAAACTTATTAATCATGGGATGGCTATGTCTACTTTTCGCATGCCAACCTGCCTCAGCACCCAATGACTTTCTGGCTACAGACATTTCTTACACCCATCTCGGCAATCGGCTAAGTCTGACAGACCATACGGGGAGACCCCGCACACTGGCAGACTTCAATGGCAAAGTCATTGCACTATTCTTCGGTTACACCCATTGTCCCGACGTCTGCCCCACCACCATGTCTGACATGAAAAAAGTCATGAAGCAATTAGGTGAGCAATCCGACCAACTGCAAGTGCTATTCGTCACACTGGATCCTGAGCGGGACACACAGCAGGTATTAAGCCAATACGTGCCAGGATTCGACCCTCGTTTTGTCGGATTGACTGGTAGCAATGCAGCCATCGCAACCACCGTGAACGATTTTAAGATCTTCAGCAACAAGGTAAGCAATCATGGTCATAGCGGCTACACTATTGATCACAGTGCTGGCATCTATCTATTTGATCAGCATGGAAAAATAAGACTTTATGTCAATTACGGCACCAAGCCGACCGACATTGCCAACGACATCAAAAAGTTACTGAAACAATAAACTCTGCTCACAAACTTACATCGCGTGCAATTTTGGCGACCAAGCTTTGAGCGATTTCTCGGCCTCTTTGTAATCTGGATAGAGGCTTGCAACCACAGACCAGAATCTCGCTGAGTGATTCATCTCTTTCAAATGCGCCAACTCATGGCAAACAACGTAATTGATCAGATGAGGGGGAGCTTGGTATAGGCGCCAGTTAAGCCGAATCTCTTTTTTGGAATTACAGCTACCCCATCGCGTTCTAGCATTTGAGATCAACAGCACGGGGGTCGGCACGCCCAGCTTTGCAGATAAGATTTCCAAGCGCCTTAGAAAGTCCTCTTTTGCCTGCTTGACGTACCACTGCACCACTTTTCGTGCCACCGCCTCTCGGTCATGCGGCTCTGGTAACGCCAGCAACAATTTTCCTGGAACATGCTGAACAGCTTTAGTGCGTACATTTTGCTCAATATCAAGGGTCACATATTGACCCAATAGCCACAACTGCTCACCATGTTGCCATTGCAATTCTGGAACCTGACGCGCGCTTAATGCCTGTAGTTTTTTGCTGATCCAACTGGCTTTCTGCAAAATAATGGTTTCTAGCTGCCCCTTTGAAATGCGCTTTGGCGCATGTACCACCAGACCAGACGGGGTAATTTTCAGACCGATGGTGCGGCGCTGACGCAGTTCCAACTGAAAATGCATCTGCTCACCGGAGGGCAAGGTGAGAATGTGAGTCACTGCACCAACTTCTGCATTTCCGCTTCGATCCACTGCTCCACCTGATGGTTCAGGGCGTCGGCTTTCATCCCCGCAGTTTGAATCGGCGCGCCGATCTGCACACGAACAATGCCAGGACGTTTGATAAAGGAATTCTTCGCCCAGAACTCACCCGCGTTGTGCGCAACTGGCACAACCTGAGTTGCCGTATGCGTTGCCAGCCATGCGCCACCAATATGATACTTGCTGCGCTCCCCTGGGGCTTTACGGGTACCCTCAGGGAAAATCACCACCCAAAACCCCTGCGCTAATCTGTGCTTGCCTTTGGCGACCAACTTCTTCAGTGCCTCACGCCCTGCGCTACGGTCAATCGCAATCGGCGAGGACATGGCCAAGCCCCAGCCAAAGATCGGGATCCACAACAGCTCCCGCTTAAGCACATAGGCCTGCGTCGGGAAGATCGCCTGAAATGCCAGAGTTTCCCAGGCCGACTGATGTTTAGCAAGAATGATACTAGGAGTGGCTGGCAGATTTTCTATACCCGTAATCTCGTGACGGATATTGCAAGTCACTTTTAACCACCACACCATACTACGCGCCCAGCCAGAAATCAGCACATTGCGTGTAATCGGGTTCAGCGGCATGGCGAACAATGCGACTAGTGTGAAAACAGGAGCAGTCAGCACTTGGCCTAAAAAAAACAACAAGGAACGTAAGGCCAACATCACATCACTCAGTCGCAGCAATGATATAAGAAACCGCCTCACTCAAATCCGCCACCACCACGACGTGCTCTGGCAGTTCCGCTGCATGCAACGTTTCCTCTCCTTTTCCTGTACGCACCAGAATCGTCTTGCAGCCACAGCTGGCAAAAGCCTGGATGTCTCTGAGCGCATCTCCTACCGCATAGACCGTATCGAGCTCTACCGAAAAGCGCTTACCGATCTCCTTTACCATACCTGGCTTTGGTTTACGGCAATCACAATTGGTTTCAGCCGAATGCGGGCAGTAGAACACCGCGTCGATGCGGCCGCCCACCTGCGCCAGATCACGATGCATCTTGTCATGGATTGCATTTAATGTAGCCATATCGAACAGACCGCGACTGACACCAGACTGATTCGTGGCAACAGCCACCCTGAAACCTTGTTGATTGAGCAATGCGATTGCTTCTAGACTACCCGGAATAGGAATCCACTCCTGCGGATTCTTGATGAAACTATCAGAATCTTTGTTGATGACACCGTCGCGGTCTAGAATCACTAATTTCAAGATATTAACTCGCCAATTTAGACAAATCTGCCACGCGATTCATGGCTTGATGCAGGGTCGCCAGCAAGCCTAAACGATTGGCCTTGAGCGCAGGGTCATCCGCGTTCACCATCACGTGATCGAAGAAGTCATCCACTGGTGCTTTCAAGGCTGCAAGTGACTGAAGTGACGCAGTGTAATCACCACTTTCAAACAATTTATCCGCCACTGGTTTAACTTGCGCCAATGCGCTATTGAGAGCAATCTCGGCATCTTCCTGCAACAAGCCGACATTCACCTGTGCATCGACATCCCCTTCCGCCTTCTTCAGGATGTTGCTCACGCGCTTATTCGCTGCCGCCAATGCAGGGGCCTCAGACAAGGCCGAAAAAGTGCGCACCGCTTCCAAGCGAGCAGGAATCTCCATCAACAAGGCGGGGGCTAGCGACAGTACCGCATCTACCTCTTGCGCAGTCGCACCTTGATCTCGTAAGTTAACGCTCAACCGGTCATAGCAGAAGGCTTTGATGGCATGCACCATAGCCTCTTGACCAGCCTCTTCAACCTCAAACTTGGACAAGGCATCCTGAATCAGCTTCTCAAAATTCAGCTGCAACTTGCCTTCGATGAGCATGCGAATCACGCCTAATGCTTGACGACGCAATGCGAACGGGTCTTTATCCCCCGTTGGTTTCTCACCAATGCTGAACAACCCGACCAAGGCCTCCAGCTTATCTGCCAATGCCACACAAAAACCAACCGGATTGCGTGGCAGATCATCCCCCGCAAAACGCGGCTTATAATGATCCTCAATCGCAAAAGCCACTGCATCATCCAAGCCCTCATGCTGCGCATAGTAGCGCCCCATGATCCCTTGCAACTCAGGGAACTCGCCCACCATGTCGGTCACTAGATCAGTCTTAGCAAGTTGCGCGGCAATACCGGCTTTAGCTGCAAGATCCGCCTCGCCCATTTGTAAAGCAATGGCGATCGCAATCGCACTCACACGCTCTGAACGCTGACCTTGCGATCCCAACTTATTGTGATAAACCACCTTATCCAAACTGCTGATGCGTGACTCGAGCGACTTCTTGCGATCCTGATCAAAGAAAAATTTAGCATCAGCCAAACGCGGGCGTACCACACGCTCATTCCCACCAACCACTGCACTGGGGTCAGCTGGCGCAATGTTGGAAACGATCAAAAACTTGTTGGTCAGCTTGCCCCCTTGACTTAAGGGTCCATCCAATAACGGAAAGTATTTCTGGTTGGCCTTCATGGTCAAAATCAAACACTCTTGCGGCACCTCCAGAAACTCCGATTCAAACTGCCCCAATAGCACATTCGGGCGTTCAACCAGTGCCGTCACCTCATCCAGCAAGGCCTCATCTTCAATCGGCTGCAGATTTTGCCGACGCGCTGCGACCTCAAGCTGAGCAACAATCTCTGCCCGGCGCTCGGCAAAACTGGCAATTACTGCGCCTTCGTTCTTCATCTGTTCCACATAACAATCCGCATGCTGAATCACGATCTCAGACTGCTTGGCTTCGAAACGATGACCTTGCGTGGCGTTGCCAGCTTGTAGCCCCAATATCGTCACGTTGACTATATCCGCACCATGCATAGCCAATAACCGATGTGCCGGACGCACAAAATTAACACTACTCCAGCCATCTACCAGTTGGTAGGTCATTACTTTAGGAATCGGCAACTGATGCACTGCCTCCTCTATCGCCTTCTGTAGTCCTTGTGCCAACGTGACGCCTTGCTGCGTGACGGCAATAAACAGCGCCTCGTTCTTGCCATCCATCTGCTTGGAGAGTTGCGTCACTGCTCCCTCATCCAGCCCCATGCCATTCAAACGCTTGACCAATGCTGGCGTAGCATTGCCATTGGCATCAAGTCCAACGCTCACCGGCATCAACTTCTGTGACAGCTGAACATCTGCGGCTTGTGTCGCAACTGCAGTCACATGCACTGCCAAACGTCGAGGCGTTGCAAATGCGGTTGCCACAGAGTCCGCATCAGTTAGCCCCTGTGATTTGAGACGTTCAAACACAGCACTGCTGAATGCCTCGCCCAGTTTTTTCAGTGCCTTTGGCGGGAGTTCTTCAACGAAAAGTTCTACGATTAGATTTTGTACCGACATGTTTTAAGCGACCTTCTTTTCTTTCTCGATCTTGTCTTTATTAAGCTTAGCTAACACCTCATCCGCCCATGCTTTTGGCGCCATCGGAAAGCCTAATCGCGCGCGACTATCCACATAACTGGCGGCGACCGAACGGGCAAGATTGCGGATGCGGCCGATATAGCCTGCACGCTCTGTCACTGAAATTGCACCGCGCGCATCCAACAGATTAAACGTATGCGCCGCTTTGAGCACCTGCTCATAAGCGGGTAGCGCTAACTGACTCTCCATCAGATGTTTGGCCTGCTTTTCATGCGCAGAAAATGCGGTAAAAAGAAACTCCGCATCAGAATGCTCAAAGTTGTAAGCTGATTGCTCCTGCTCGTTTTGCAGATAAACGTCGCCATAACTCAAACCTTCTGTCCACGTCAGGTTATAGACGTTATCTACGCCCTGCAGATACATCGCCAAACGCTCCAGACCATAGGTGATCTCACCTGTAATCGGCTTGCAGTCGATGCCACCCACTTGCTGGAAATAAGTGAATTGCGTCACTTCCATGCCATTCAGCCACACTTCCCAGCCCAGCCCCCATGCACCAAGCGTTGGGTTTTCCCAATCGTCTTCCACAAAGCGAATATCGTTCTTCTTCAAGTCAAAACCTAGCGCTTCCAGCGAGCCTAAATAAAGCTCAAGAATATCTGCTGGCGCAGGTTTGAGTACCACCTGAAATTGGTAGTAATGTTGCAAACGATTTGGGTTTTCGCCATAACGACCATCTTTGGGGCGGCGGCTCGGTTGCACATAGGCAGCTTTCCATGGCTCGGGACCGAGTGAGCGTAAAAATGTCGCCGTGTGTGAAGTCCCTGCCCCGACTTCCATGTCGTACGGCTGTAACAGCGCACAGCCTTTATCGCTCCAGTATTTTTGCAGGGTGAGAATAATCTCTTGAAATGTTAAAGCCATGATTTGTTTATAGATTCGTTAAATTGGCGAAAAGGAAAGTTTTGCTTAATGTTCGATTTTACTGAGTGTTGAATTTTACTTGGTTTTGCAGTCCAGCAATAGGTTTATCGTGTTACGTCGCCATAGCAGGATAAGCAAGCCAAAACAACTCATGATCACAAATGGCCAGTTACCCCAAGCCACATAAGGGGTCGTTCCAGCGTACCCCTGCGCCGTACCATCAAGACTGGTTTGTACAAAGTGCGGCGCATGGGCAACGACATGCCCTTTGTGATCGATGATGGCGGTGGCACCGGTATTGGTGGCGCGTAACATCATGCGCCCGGTTTCCAGCGCACGCGCCTGCGAAAACTGCATGTGCTGATCGGCTGCGTATGAGTTGCCATACCATGCATCGTTACTCACATTCACAAGCAGGGTGGCGGCTGGTAACTGCCGGATGATCTCCTCACCAAATACGTCTTCATAGCAAATATTGACGGCAACTTTCTCACCTGCCACCTGCATCGGCTGCTGATATTTTTCACCACGCGACAAGTCGCTGAGCGGCATATCTAACCAATCACGATATATCCAGCCGAACGCAACTTTAAGCGGGATAAACTCCCCAAACGGCACCAGGTGAGATTTACGATAAGCAGCGACTTGATCGCCACCGAAATTTAAAACACTGTTGTAATACTCCGTATCGCCAAGATCAGGATGCCTCTCGCGCTCAATCAGCCCTACCAAGATATCGCCCTGATTTCGCAAGGCAATCTGCCGAAGCTGGCTTGGAATTTCCGCAGGTAACTCACTCGCGATGATAGGCAGTGCTGTTTCTGGCATCACAATCAGCTTGGCACTACTTTGAGCCGCCATACTGAGATATTGATGGATGGTTTGATTTGCGATTTCCGGATTCCATTTGATATCTTGCGCGATATTGCCCTGAAGCAGACTAACACGGATCGGCTGACCAACGGACTCAGACCAGTTCACTTGTTTTAGCAACCCACCAGCCACAAATAAAATTAGCAGCACCCCCATCACCCTGCGCCGCCCAATGCTTTGTGAATGCCCTCTTACAAACAATAATCCAGCCAGACTCGCCACCAGCACTGTGAGTGTCGTCACTCCGTAAATACCGATTACAGGCGCGTAACCCGCAAGAAAACTGGACGGCACCTGACTGTATCCAATAGTAAGCCACGGAAAACCAGTGAATATCCAGCTGCGCACCCAGTCAGACAATCCCCAAAGCAGGGGAATGGCAGCCGCCATCAACACATGACCACCGGCAAAAAACCGTTTGCTTAACATCCCGACAACCGCAGGAAATAAAGCCATAAAAGCGGTCAGAATCAAGGTTGAAAAAGCCGCCATCAAGGCCGGCATACCGCCAAAGGTATGTAAACTGATGTAGATCCAATAGATGCCGACACCGAACATGCCCAACCCGTACATAAATCCATCATAAGCCGTCTGCCGGATGGAGGCGCTTATATACCAGCAATAACATAGTGCCATGAGCGACACTATCGTAGCAGGATAAAAATAATACGGTGCAAACCCTAAAACACTGAATGCTCCCAGTGCAAGCAACAGCAGCGAACTCACGGGTTGTTTAGACATGAATTTTGACATGGGCTGCATTGTAGCCTGATAGCACTCAGATCACAAAAGTCGTTACGATTAAGCATCGAGAGACCTTTGCAAAAGTACTTATTGTGGAGCGACTATTCAGTTTAAGGAAAGAATGCCTCAGCAGTAATTAGTCGATGTTTACACAAAATTCAGGACACCCTCAATCGGCAATCATGCATAAAAAGAGCCAAGTGACGCTTTGTTTATTGCAATCCACACTAATCCTCTTCTTGCTCCGCTACAATCGGCAGTACCTGTATCAGTATACTATGCAGGCGACGACTATCTGCACGCAAAACTTTTACATGCAAATTATCAAAGCTGATTTCGTCATTACGCTTGGGTAAATGACCGAATCGATTGACCACTAAGCCACCAATGGTGGAAAACTCCTCATCACTGAATGATGTCCCAACAATCTCATTGAAATCGGCAATTTCTGTCAGCGCCTTCACGCGGTATTGACCATCTGAATTTTGAATGATGTTGTCTTCATCCTCATCATAATCGTATTCATCCTCAATATCGCCGACAATTTGCTCCAACACATCTTCGATTGTGACCAGACCAGCCACGCCACCGTACTCATCCACTACGATTGCAATATGGTTGCGGTTACTGCGGAACTCTTTGAGCAACACATTCAACCTTTTGGATTCCGGGATGAATACCGCTGGACGCAACATGTCACGCACTTCAAATTCTTCTCCCGCATAGTAACGTAGCAAATCTTTTGCCAATAGGATGCCGATGACATCATTTTTATTATCTTCAATGACAGGGAAACGGGAGTGTGCAGCCTCAATAACGCGTGGAATAAAGACTTCTGGGGGATCCGTGATATCGATGACATCCATCTGTGAGCGAGGAATCATGATGTCGCGCACTTGCATTTCGGACACCTGCAACACGCCTTCGATCATGGCGAGCGAATCTGCATCCATCAGGCTGTTTTCGTAAGCACCATGCAACAGCGCTACTAGCTGTTCGCGATCTTCAGGCTCGCGCAGTAAAAAGTGACTGAGACGTTCTAGTAAACTGGGCTTGTCAGGGTCTGCCATGATTATTTCCGAGCGAAATTGTTTATGACGAGAAGATGAGCCGAGGGCAACACAAATTCGTGCGGCAAGGATAAGGCGACAAAGTCAGAAACGATTTTCATTGGGAAATTGGCATCCTATGTGATGAGATAAGGAGTAGGATACCCTAATTTTGTGATGATTGCAGTCTCTATCCCTTCCATTAACTCCGCTTGAGGCTCGGTTTCATGATCATAACCATGCAAATGCAAGATACCATGCACCACAAGATGCGCATAATGCGCATGCAGATCCTTGTGCTGTTCTCTAGCCTCTTTTTCCACCACCGGCGCACAAATCACGATATCCCCCATCAAGCAAGGCTCTTCTGTCAGGACGAATGTCAGCACATTGGTCGCATAATCCTTTCCGCGATACGTGTGATTCAACTCACGCCCCTCGGGTTCATCCACGATACGGATCGTGACTTGTGTATCCACTCGTAGTGCAACCTTGGCCCAATGGCGCAACCTGCGCGTATCTGGAATGTCAGCGCACTCAGAAGCATATTGCACGAAGGCCTGTAATGTTGGCATAAGGTTCCCCTTTCAATTATTGATCGGCCTGGGCTGTAAGTCGGGCATCGGCATATGAGAAGCGGACATGCCCGTAGCGCACAAATCAGAATCACCAACGAAATTAGCAAGATTGAGCCGGATACAGCAAACATCGTTTCCGCACTGGGTGAATGGACATCCAAGACCAGAAAACGCTCCAGCACAACAATCCCGATATAAAACGATTAGCGAAATTGTAAGTAAATTATAACAGTTGAAACAGCTAGTCTTTCTGCCTGAGGAAGCACGCAATAAGTCTCCATGAACCCCTATGCAATTTATGAATCAACAACTAAAGTGCAATATGTATTGGCGTGACCTGCCCCCAAAAGCTGGTCCAAATTTAGGTTAGTAAAGCCCGTTTAAAAATCACTCGCCTGCCTTAACTTTTGAGCATAGATCGCAGGCGGAATTCGACCGCAACTGCTATGCGGCCTCACCT
>Ga0194120_10004178_pt1 | contig 22602 bp, 20 predicted proteins | sample TA2MahCa65mmetaG_FD_148642 | JGI IMG/M metagenome (GOLD analysis project Ga0194120, IMG submission 148642) | Freshwater microbial communities from Lake Tanganyika, Tanzania - TA2015019 Mahale Deep Cast 65m | ecosystem: Environmental > Aquatic > Freshwater > Lake | place: Tanzania: Lake... | reverse complement strand
CGATTGGCAATGGTCACAACCGTTTGTGCAGCCAAGTGCAAGATCGTGTCGATCTCATATTCTCCCAGCACTCGCTCAATTAAAGTCTGATCGCGCACATCCCCGCGTATGACCTTGGCTCGCTCGATCAATCGGGAGGAAACTAGCTCGCTTTGGGGAACCCAGTCACGCACGAGACACACTACATCCGCGCCAACATCGAGGAGACGTCGCACTAACCAGCTTCCGAGCAAGCCGGTCGCGCCAGTGACAAAGGTCGGCCGGTCCTGCCAAAACGCCGCTGTCATTTCCACGCCTTCCAGGGAGCCTTGCCGCTCTCCCATAACTCATTCAGATACTTGTATTCGCGATAGGTGTCCATGGCAAAAAAGAAACCCTGGTGGCGATAGGCGACCAATTGCGACTCGTGCGCCAACCGTTCTAGGGGTTCTCGCTCTAGGACACAATCATCTCCCTCCAGGTAATCCAAGACGCGCCGATTAAACACGAAGAACCCTGCATTAACCCAGCTATCTAAGCGGGGCTTTTCTGCGAAGCTCCGCACTTCACCATCATCGGTAATGTCCAAGTTGCCAAAGCGTGACATCGGCCGGACTGTCGTGACGGTGGCCAACCGGCCATGCCGGTGGTGGAAATTGAGCAAAGCGCGAATGGATACGTCTGCAACGCCATCGCCATACGTCACCATAAACGTCTCACCGTCAATGTATTTCTGCACCTGCTTTACCCGTCCACCCGTCATGGTCTCTTGTCCAGTCTCGGCCAACGTCACATGAAAGTCCTGCTCCTGATGCGCATCATGGTAGCTAATCCGATGGTCACGACCGAGGCAGATCGTGAAGTCGTTGTTGATCGCCTCATAGTTGAGAAAGTACTCCTTGATCATATTGCCGCGGTAGCCGAGGCAAACCACAAAATCGCGGAAACCGTAAAAGTCGTAGAGCTTCATGATATGCCAGAGAATGGGTCTCCCTCCGATCTCGATCAGAGGTTTAGGGCGAAACTCTGTTTCTTCGCGAAGTCGAGTGCCCTGGCCGCCAGCCAATAATACTATCTTCAAAATGCAGTCCTTCCTTGACAGGGCGTTGCGTTCAAAGCGCGTAGACTCCGGAATGATATCCATCTAGATGAGCCTGGACCCACTCAATCGTGCGGTGAAGGCCATCTTCCATGCTAACAGTAGGTGCCCATCCGAGGATCGTCCGCGCCAGCGCGTTGTCGGCCAAAAGGCGTTCGACTTCACTGTTTTCAGGCCTGACACGTTCGGCTTCTTGCTCGATGACGATCGGCCGGTCAACCAGCCGCGAGATCATTTGCGCGAGATCACCGATGCTGATCTCGCGGCCCGACCCGAGATTAATCGTCTTCCCGACCGCGGAGGAGGTTGCCCCCGCAAGCAGGAATCCCTCCACTACGTCGGCGACGTAGTTCAGATCACGGGTCGGGTGAAGACTTCCCAAGCGCACCACTCCTCCGCTTAAACATTGCGTAATAATGGTAGGGATGACGGCACGGGCCGATTGGCGCGGGCCGAAGGTATTGAACGGGCGCACGGTGACTACCGGCAGATTGAAAGATAGATAGAAGGACTCGGCCAATTTATCCGCGCCGATTTTGCTGGCCGAATAGGGCGATTGACCCTGCAGTGGGTGTGCTTCGTCTATCGGGATGTAGCGCGCGGTCCCGTATGCCTCACTCGTAGACGTGTGAACGAGTCTTTCAATACCCTGTGTACGGGCAGCTTGCAAGACATTCAACGTACCCTCTACGTTGGTACGGACGTAGGACGAAGGGGCATGATAAGAATAGGGGATCCCAATCAGCGCCGCTAAGTGGAACACCACTTCCACGTCCCGCATGGCCTCATGAACGCTGTCTCGGTCACAGATATCGCCCATGACCACTTGAATCGCGCCCCTGACAGGCGACTGACCTAGCCAGCCCCACGTCCCCAACGCGTTATAGTGGACAAGGGCTCGCACTTGAGCCCCCAAGTCCACCAGCCTCTCCGTGAGGTGACTGCCGATGAACCCACCGGCCCCCGTCACCAGAACCCGTTTTCCGTTCCAGTTCATGAACGTGGCTTCCAGTTCATGGCCCGCTTCTGCGCCTGCTCATAGTCACTATGTTGGCCAATATCAAGCCAGTGTTCACGGATCGGAAAACTCACAACCGGCCTCTTGGCGCTGAGCAGCTTGTCAATTAAGTCGGTCATGTCGAAGCGCTCGCCATTCGGAATATACGAATACACCGCCGGTTCAATGAGGTAAATGCCGGCATTGACAAAAAAACTGAGCTGGGGCTTCTCTGTCAGGCCACAGACATGGGACCCCTCGCATTCGACGACGCCGTACGGCACTTGCAAGTCATACCGGGACACCGCGACCGTCATTTCGGCGCGAGACTCCTGGTGAAAATCTAGCATGGCCCGGAAGTCAATCTCGGTAAGAATGTCGCCGTTGATAATCAGCATCGGCTCCTGCGGCGCGGGCATCAACCCCAGCGCGCCACCGGTGCCCAGCGGCCGATCTTCATTAACGTAATGCAGTTCAACGCCGAACGCGCGCCCGTCCCCAAAATGATCCATGATCTTTTCCGACTTGTAGTGCGTCGTCACATTCACCCGTCGGATGCCGGCCTGTTGCAACTGCTCAATGATCCGCTCCATCAGCGGACGGCCCCCCACCGGCAGCATTGCCTTGGGCAAGTCTTCTGTCAGTGGGCGCAGGCGCGTACCAAGACCACCCGCCATCACGACGGCCTGCGAAAGCAGGTTGGAACGCGGCACCAGTTCATCGAGCGTCACCAGCCCAGCCACCCGGCCGGCTCCGTCCAGTAACGGAATCTGGCGAACTTCACTATCATGCATCAGTTGCAAGAGAGTGGCCGGTGAAGTGCCCACCTGAGCCGTCACCACCTGTAGACGCAGCGAAGCCGCCTTGTGAGCCAGAAGCACGCTGACCGGCGTTTCCAAATACATCTTCGCCAACATCGAGCGCCTCACGTCGCCGTCGGTAATAGTCCCTAGCAGACGTCCGTCCTCGTCCGTCACCAGCGCGATTCCCTTAGCATTCCGGTCAATGCAGGCAACCGCCTCGCGGATAGAGACGTCAGGCGAAATGCAGATCTGAGAGTAAGGAGGGAACATCCGTGATGAGGGGCTCTGATCGCCCCCGAGGCTGTTCAAGCTGAAATGAGACCTCTTCGGTACAATGCCGCCATTTAAAAAGCAAGCTTCAGGAAATACGACCCGGCTTTATCGAGAGCGGCCTCGGGCTTCAACGTTTTTTATAGGCTATGAAGTCTACGTGCCGCACGCCACATGCTCCTTTAAAAAGATGCTTACATGCCCCAATGTATGCTCTAATCTCCTCCGGGTTTTTTGATGTATCTACTACTTGAACAAATTGCTTCGCCTCATCGATAAACTCAGACAGTCTGATTTTTAACGGTCCGAAAATAGATAGACCTTTAAAAGATGCTGCTACTGCGTCAGCCAATTGACTGAAATGAGTTATGTCCAGCGAGCATGTTGAATTAAAGTTTGCGACGTAGCTGGTCAAAGAAGATAGTTCTTCTGCGTACTCAATGTGGTCCCAATCTAGCGCCTGGACATTTTCCTGGTCACCATCCTTCTGCAACAACCAGATGGTCTCTGCAATGCTAGCCATTCCTTTAGTCTTTGCTGCGTCGAATTTGGGCCTGTGATGAACCGAGTCGCCAAGTAATGGAAGCATGAATGGCGGATAGCTTGAATAGAGTTGTAGGTCATTTGCGGAAAGCCAGCCAATAACTTCCTCAACAGACGGATCATCCTGACTTTGAATTACCCATCGATCGAATATTATTGATCTTCGTGTGCGGTTGACAAAAAATTGACTTCTGTCGATGTCTTCTTTAAAGAGTACTTCACATACTTTCACCATTTCATCCCACGAATCTGCGTGGCGATACACGGCAAAGCGTTGAAGCATGTTCTGGAATCCACCCGCTTTGTTGGGATCTCCAAAGATCAAAAAACCACCCGGTTTAAGAAAGCCAGCAATTTTCTTAAATGCACCTTCCTTGTCCGCGGTATGACTCAGAACCCCCCTGCAATGGGCGATATCATATTTGCCGGGTGATTCATAATCAAAAATCGATGATTGGATGAAAGAGTGCTGGCCGCTTTTCGCGTAGCGTTCAAAAACCTGCCTGGCTACGGCGAGCGCCTTTTCATTCATTTCCACAAGGGTACAATTAGCACCCCATAACGCCAGAGAGATAGTATTTTCGCCTGTGCCTGCACCAAAATCGACGAGGCTGGCATCGGCGAACATCTTCGGTGGAAATTTAAACAGATCCCTGTATGTAAACAACGCATTTTCAGAATACGCTCTAAATGCTTCTTCAGATTTATCAGAGAAGTATATAGAGGGAATCTCTTCTTGAAATGTCTTTAGAGTGGCCTGTTCAACCTGTTTAATCTTTTCAGATTTCATTGCCGTTTCCTCGTTTGTGGCTGGGAAGGGGAATTAGATTGTTGACTACAGATTTGATTGCATGGAACTAGCGAGTAATTCACGTGTCAGTCAAAATAACTTTCTAGCGTACTACTTCTGACAGTATCTAGGGTTGCACAATGTATTCCGCCTCCTTGAGTATAGATGTGACGCATACGAATCGGCACGACTGTAAACTTATGGCGCTCCAATAGCTTAATAAGCTTGGTCTGACGTTCGTCAACGATAACTGTTTCGGGACTAACCGAGAGGAAATTCATGCCCACCCATGGCGACGACATATCATGCAAGTTGGTTTGAAAGCCTAACGCTTCTAATTGATAGCCTAGCGGGTCCCTGACCTGCTTTTGAAATTCTAGCTCCGCTTCAGAGGTAGGGGCAACTTCATGAAAATAGATCTTATCCCATTTCTCGAAAATCTTTGGACAATTATTTTCATTGACCCGAGTGCTGTTGAGGAGAATAAGTCCGGGGCGAAGACACAAGGCTGTGGAGTCAATATGGCTAGAGCGGTAGATCTCTGAGGTTGTATGAACGCGATATTCCTCACCCAGTACACTTTGGAGCCACCTTGCTCCCTGAAGATTCCCGGATGACGAAACAAGGTAAAGGAGATCCTTACCCATTCTCAGTGTATTGGCTGCTTCAAAGAGAATTTCACGTTCACTTAGTTTATGTAACTTCTCCAACCTGCCGCCAGTGAGCTGTTGATACTTTACATCTTCCTCTGTTAGCACTCTTTCTTTTTCGTCCCTAAAGTAGGGTAATTTTGCCTCGAAGTCGAGTCGAGGCTTTGGTGCGGCAATCCATCGAAATCCTTTTTCTAAATACTGATACCAAATTGCATAAAGAGCTGTCGTTTCGTAATACCGGCTTGCAAGGTAGGATGGGCTTTCGATGACAGTATTCCCAACAACGAGATTTAGGTCCCGGGTGTTGTAGACGTTGTTACTTGTGGAGGCCCAAAAAGGCGATACGCAAAGCTTAGACATATTAAAAACCGTGGGGCGATGTACTGTTACCCCCAGCCCCACTAACGCGTCGCAGAGACCCTGAAGATCTTCTGCAACTTCATCGTAAAACCATTTAGGACTTGCCTTTTTCGCAATGGCGTATGCCTGATCCATTACCTGTTCGGGGATCGGTTCTGAGTTCATCCATGTCAAGGTAGCCATAGTGCCGTCCGCTGTTCCAACAATGACCTCTTTCAATTTATCCCACTCGTTGTGGCTGTTGACTTTACCCGACTCTAGCGACGGCATACTGGCTCCCTCGTTTTTTTGAAACTTGGAGGATTTGTGGTTTATCTTCCGAACCAATCACAGCAGCTTTGGAGAAGTCGCCCCAATCCTCGTGTCGACGGCTTCATGAGCGTTCCATCATCCTCATGATATTGGCCTGGTCCTGGCGAGCCATTTCGAAGGGATGAGGATTCGCTCGTTCGCCCTCCGCCCTGGGAAACATATTGGACCTGAAGCCACAACGGATGCCCAAATGCTTCAAGATCTCAATCGTATCATCGTTATAAGAATTGCAGGGATGGGCCATAGCAACGGGGCTACGCCTGCAGACCTCTTTTACGTGTAAATAATTCTTTTCATATTCCCGAAATTGCTCTTCGTACGATAAACCAGCCAAGACCGTTGGGTGAGAATATGAGTGGAGGCCGATGACATGTCCATTTTGGTTTAAATGGCTCAAGTGTTCATTCGACATCCACAAATCCTTCGATAAATCCGATAAGGCGAGCCTGTGTTCCAGAATAATCTCATCCATGGTGGTTTCATAATTCTGTTTCCCTAGTGCCCGATCCCTCATGAAACGGAACTTCGCGTCATTGACCGAGTAAAACGGAAATTGTTGAAGCAGATTTTTTATCTGCTCTTCCTCTAAGACTGCTTCAGTTCTTTCTGAAAACTCCGAACCAGAAACCTTTCTAAAAAAAATGCTGTAAAAAGCGTCTACGTTTTGGAAATACTTCGATCGAAAAATCCTGTAAATTTCGTTTCTCCCCAGATGCCCCTCAAAAACACTGGAATGCACAAACCAGAAGGCTTTGAGATTGCGCGCCTCCAATACCGGTAAAGCTATTTCGAATTGACAAAGCAACGCATCGTCAAACGTGATGCAGAGATGCTGTTTCTCCAGCTTATTTGACGCTAATTTGTCCAGCCATTCGAAAGGGCTGAGAATTCTATGAACACCGACAAAGTCTAATAAGTTGGCGAAGTCTTTCTGTGATAAAGAGCCTTGCCCTTTTGGGTGCCTCTCGTTATGGAAATAATGAAACATTAGTCCGTGTTCTATCTCTCTTGGATACTCCATGCCTTTGGCCAGATTGGAGTTTTTGATATCTGGCGGAGAGGTGACTCGCATGGCTACGATTTCGTGCGTGCAGAAATAGGACGGGCAGGCACACCGAAGACAACTGACCAGGGAGCTACATCCTCCACCACGACGGCTCCCGCGCCTATCACGGCTCCGTCGCCGATCTGCAGACCATCTCGAATCGTAGCGCCAGCGCCCACGTGTGCCCTGTCACCGATCCGCACACCACCAGCGATCTTTGCTCCGGTCGCCACGTGAACGTGATCACCCACCACGCAGTCATGTTCGACAATAGCGCCGGTATTGAGGATCACGTTCACCCCCAGTATGGCACGGGCATTGACAACGGCCCCAGCAAGCAGCAGGGATCCCGCGCCCACCTCCGCCCATGATGAGCAGACCGCCGAAGGGTGCCGGACCGTGATCGGTGTCAGTCCGCAGGCAAGGCCCATCTCAAAGAGGCGCTCACGAGGTCTGTTATCCCCAACACCTCCCAGGCCCACTACAAAGCAGGTGACGCCCTGGCGAACGAGTTCTGGGAGTATTTCATCATTGCCACGGACCGGCACACCAAGCAGTTCCTTACCCCACTGTTGCGGATTGCGATCTAACACAGCATAGGGACAAACCAGCCGGGCAGCCAGCAACGCGTCTATCACCACAGCCGCGTGGCCGCCTCCTCCCAGAATCACGCAACGCGCATCGTCATCGGGTCCCACGGCGCTCATCTCACGGACTCAGCTGGTTTTCCTTTCCAGCCGCCGACAGGCGCTTCCGAAGCAATCTGGAGTCCAGTGGGACCTCTTTCAGTTTAGCGACAATGCGATTTGCCGCGCAGCCATCGCCATACAGATTCGCGTGCCCACGCAGGCGGGATCGGGCCTCTGGTTCCAATGCATGGCGAAGCGCTGCCACAATCTCTCCGCAACCATACCCTACGTCAATGACATTCTGGGGTCGAATCCGTCCAGTTTGGCGAGTCCCGATATTGACCACAGGCAGCTCAAACGACATTGCCTCAATAATCCCGCTGGAGGAGTTACCTACCATGACCGCTGCCTGTGCCATGAGACTAAAATAGGCCTGGGTGCCCAAATTATCCACGAGGCAGGCGCTGGGACGTTGCCTAACGAATTCTTTCATCTTTTCTGTGATGGAGCGACCATTAGTATCCGCGTTGGACATGGTGAATACGATCGGCAGATCAACCACCTGGAGCGCTGCCATCAGTTCGCTCACATGCCACTCCGTATCTTCATACTCCAGTGTAACTGGATGAAATGTAACCAGAATAGGCGGCCTCGCGAAGGAAAGGCCAACCCTGGCTTCTAATTCGCCGCGATTCAGGAGCTTAATAGTCCGAACATTGTCCAGACTGAGCGCCCCACTGACGGTTACCCGCCACGGCTCCGACCCCATCTGGATGACTCGCTGGCCATATTCTTCGGTTGCCACAAAGTGAAGATGACTCAACTGGGTCAGAGAGTGGCGTAGAGCATTGTCAAAAGCTCCTTCTGTAATTTCACCACCATGAATATGCGCTACGGGAATATTGTAGGGCAGCGCAGCTAATGCTGCCGCATGCATCTCAAAGCGATCTCCTAACACCACAAGAATATCGGGTCGGCTCCTGGCAAACACCTGGGCAAAGCCAATGGTCCCTAAGCCCATGGATTTTCCAATACTTTCGGGCGTGTCTGATGAAAGCAGCGCTTCCACTCTTTCAGCGACGCGAAAACCGTCTGCCTCAATCTCATTGATGGTCATCCCGAATTCTGGCGAAAGGTGCGTGCCGGTGGCCAGCAGGTGGAGGGTGAACGTGGGATCGGCACTGATCGCGCGAAGAAGCGGGAGATACACGCCATAATCAGAACGACTCCCTGTAATGACTCCGATGGCTCTCATGCAATCATATCAAAGGTGAGCATAGTACCTACTGGAATATCGTGTTTTGCAATCCGCCCTACCAGGATGGAGCACATGGTCGGGGGCAGCCCCGTACCGGGCCGCTTCAAGGCAAGCATCTCCGATGAGAGCTTGCTGCCCCCGGGGATGTCTTTGGCAGCGACTATGCTTTTCCGAGCCACGGTCGCTACTTCAGCTTCCGACGCCGCGGGTTTCTTGCAACCGCTGCCCAGTACTAGCTCAACCTTGCGAATGCCACTGACCAGCATCGTCAATTCATCCGGCTGCAATGAAGAACGGTGATCGGGACCGGGCAGTCTGCGATCCAGTGTGATATGTTTCTCAATGATGCAGGCGCCTAATGCAACCGCGGCAAGCGCTGCCTCAATTCCGACTGTGTGATCTGAGAACCCTACCGGCACCTTGAAGGCGGCGGCCATCGTCTGCATGGCCCGCAGGTTGACATCTGCCGGGTTGGCAGGATAATTGCTCACACAGTGTAAGAGCGCCACTTCGCGGTTTCCAGAGTCATACACAGTGCGCACTGCCAGTTCCACCTCTCCAAGCCAGGACATGCCGGTTGAAATAATCATCGGCTTTCCTTTGCGGGCAAGGTGAGCGAGCAAGGACACGTTCGGAATTTCACTGGACGGCACCTTAAAAGCGGGAACGCCTAGCCCTTCCAACATGTCAGCGCTGCTCTGATCAAACGGCGTGGACATGAAGAGGATTTTCTGATCGTGACAGTAGCTCATCAGCTCACGGTGAACGCGTGGAGAAAGTTCAAGGCGACGTAGCATTTCGAACTGCGACTCAACCTCTCCGGTTGTTTGTCGTTGGTAGGCTGCCTTCGGAGCATTCAGTGTTGCCAAACTTTCCGCTGTGAAAGTCTGAAACTTGACGGCGTCAGCACCAGCTCTCACTGCCACGTCGATTAACTGACGCGCCTTCCCGACCTCCCCGTTATGGTTCACCCCGACCTCGGCGACTATAAAGCAAGGATGACCCGGTCCAACTAAGCGACCCGCAATATTTATTGCACTCACCATGCGGTCCATCCGCCATCTACCACTAAGTTATGCCCCGTCACATAGGCAGAAAGGTCGCCGGCCAGATACGCGACAGCACCTTTCAGGTCTTCCTCAATCGCCATACGTTCCAATGGGGTCCGAGAGACATACCGTTGTTGAAAAACCTCGGGTTGACCGCGCCAGACTCCACCCGGCGTAATGGCATTGACACGGATACGTGGCGCAAGCACGGTTGCCAGGTAGCGCGCTAATTGTAGAAGCCCCCCTTTCGACGCGCTGTACCCAGCAGGGTGGCGGCCCACCGGCGTGTCCGTATAGAGCCGCATATCAGGCCCGACCATACCGTAGGTGGAAGCAAATAGGACAACCGATCCGTGTCCGGATGCAGCCAGCGGCTCTCGGGCCTCCTGGACGACTACGAAAGCTGAGGTCAAATTGACCCGCATTGCAATATCCCAGGCAGCTACGGTCTGCTGTTCGAACGGAACTGCCCAACCAGGCATCTCCGTCGTGCCGACATAGGCTGCACAGTGAACCACAATGTCGAGACCGCCAAGATTCCTGACGAGCTCCTTCACGGCCCCACGGGTTGCTTGCTCGTCCCGAAGGTCGCAGGGAATCGCCACCGCACTGCCTGGCCCGATGCGCGAGAGATCCTGAACACGTTTCTCACATCCTGCCTTATCTAGATCAAGAATCGCCACGGTCGCACCTAGCTCGACCATCGCCTCACTAGCCGCCAAACCGATATGGCCAGCGCCGCCGGTTATGAGCGCCCTGCGTCCTGACAGATTCATCAACTCGACTAGCCGGCGCATGATACGTTTCTGCCACTATTATTGAGCCATGGGAACCTGATGAGCCCGCTTTTTACAAGCAGCTCAGCCTTTTCAAATTCGTGGATCTCATCGATGGACATAGCCCGGATTTCTGGCGTCTCGTAAATTAAATGATGACCGTCTCCTTGCCATCCACCCGCCTGCTTTCGAAGAAAGGCCGTACGCCAGATATAGAGAGAGCCATTGATCCGGTACACCACCGGAACATCCTGCCGGCGTTCATACTGGATTCCTTCCTCGATCAAATATGTCATCCACCCCCCCCGCTCTATTACGCAGTGCCAGATCGGATTGAAACCGGGACGCGACACCCCGATGATGCCATTTGCGGATGGCTCGCCGTGCAGACGCCCCAGCGCCCCCTCGATGTCTGCCGGTTCCCGCGCAGGAGACGTAGGATCCAGGAGCAAAACATGTTTATACGTCTTGCCATCCTGACGCTCCACGGCATCCAGGGCATGACGAAGGACCGACCATAGTGATGTATCATCTCGAGCTAATTCTGGCGGCCGCATGAAAGGCACATCGGCTCCATAGTGGCTGGCGACGCTGGCGATTTCAGGAGAATCGGTTGATACGATCAGGCGAGTAATTTGGGGGCACTGTTTTGCGAACAGGATCGAATGCGCGATGAGCGGCAACCCGGCGAAAGGTCGGATATTTTTCCCCGGCAATCCCTTGGACCCACCCCGCGCCGGAATGACAGCAAGGAGAGTCGTACCGATACTCACTGGTATTCCACCTTTTCCTCGCGCCTGCTGTCTGAGGCTCGACGCGCAGCGTCACAGACGGCGAGAGCCCTCACACCATCCAGGCCTGTCGCCAGCGTGAAGGCGTCCCCCCCACGGGCAGCGGTAATAAACGCTTCTGACTGAGCCAGCAATGTCTCGTCCTTTGTCTGTGCAAGCACAATCTCTCTCACTGGCTGACCCTGGAGACGGAGTGTGACGGTGTTTAGCACTCCGTCCCACTCCAGGATACCCCGCTGGCCGTACGCCGTCATTTTCCGTCGTGCTGGCCTTGAGAGATAGTCAAGCCTGACCGAAACCAAGCACCCTTCCGGTGTTTCCCATATGAGATCCGCCGCTTCATCTGCCGTGATTCCTAGGCGGCCGAGATTTGTCACCCGAGCCTGAAGAGTGACCGGCCAGCCAAACAGCCAGCCTGCGTAGTCGATTTCATGGATAAGGTCACGCAATACGCCTCCTTCATCCAGACGGGCGGAGTACGACTCCAGGTAATTCCTTGTGGGTCTCCAGTCTGGCAGATATGACTGGCATTCGATACGGACATAGTGCGGTTGGCCAATCTCACTTAACAGATCCCGGAACCTGCTCAATGATTTCGAAAAACGCAGGAGACAGGCGACAAATATCTTCCGGTTGGCGGCCACCCCCTTCGCGCAGAGGAGCCTTGCCTCTTCGGCGTCGGTTGAGAGAGGCTTTTCCACCAATATATGGAGCCCTCTCTCGACGGCTCTAACGCCGTCTTCTACGTGCCGTCCTGTATCAGTAGCTATAATGCAAAGCTGCGCGCCGAGACGGACGGCCTCCTCAAGATCCTGCACGGCTATGAAGCCGGCTTTCCTCAATTCCTGGATACGCTCAGGCCTCCGGGGAACAGCGATCGGCCTGACCCCAGCAATCTGGGCCAGGACCTTGCAATGCTGAAGACCGATACTGCCGGTCCCGACCACAGCCACGTAGCATTCACTCCGCATCGATTCCTACTCGCTAGGTGAGGCTTGGTTTGACCCGGAACCAGAAAGACTATGTCGACGATGGCAGAGAACAAGCAGAAACAAGGTGGCGGTGGCTCACCCGATCAGATACGAGACGAATCCCCATAGCCATGTACCAAGAACTTATGCCCTCCCCAACCGTAAGGTCCCCAATCGGAATAACGAACGTTGAACATTTGCACAATTTCTGACCAAGCTTTTCGTTCCCCAACATCAGGTGATGCGGCGTTAGGATTCCAATCATCAAAGAAAATAGCTCCGCCCTCTTGTAATAAGTGATTCGAGAGGCAATATTCCAAAACATCTTTCGCAGATTGGTACAAATCACAGTCAATATGGATCATCGAAAATTTTGTACCTGGCTGTATATTAGGCAATGTATCTTTAAACCACCCAGGATAAATGACAGTTCTTTCATTGGTTAGAAATCTGCTACACACGTGCCTTAACCCTTTCGCACTAACGGCTTTGAAGTACCCCCCCCCAAACGCCTGATGAGACATGCGGAGATTGTTGATCAGTTGCCGACTCCGCAACTGGTAGACCCTCGAAGCTGTCAAAGAGGTGCAATTTTTTCGGCTTAAACCGGTAATCAGCGCGCATTTCGTAAAGGATCCGGTACATTGACTCTAATTTAGACATCTCCGCGGCAATGGCATAGGCTGTGGTAGCGGTCGAGGTTCCAAATTCCGCAATGTCACCAGCTACCCCTGCCTCATAAACATACTGGATACCTAAAGCTAGATTCTTCTGAACTTCGATGGCAGATATGTCCGGTACTCGCCTCGATAGACAATTCCTCACATAAGCCAATAGAACTCTTGCATTGCGGTAGGCCAAAGCCAACGGTTTTGCAAGCTTTGGCAATTTCGCGATTGTTGCACCCGGAATCCAATTCAACTCATACACCCTAAGCGGTGTTCCATCTTTAGGAGTTCTAACTAAAAACATCCGTAGTGCTCCCATTTGTCAAGGGTAAGCCGACCGTTTCTTGTCAAACCTTCCTAAATTCTCTCACACCTCCTTGCCTTATCCTGCTACCTCGAAGCAGGCCGTCGATAGAGCTTGCCATACCCATCAATCACTTCTACCGACCAGCCTCTCGCGGTCGCCGTTTCTAGGAAGGGTTCGACATGCAGACGATAGCGCACAAAAGTCTGCATCCCAATAGAGGGCTTCTCATCTGCCCAATTTATACTGACTCCAATGACATCGAGACCCTCCAGCATTTGTTCTGTATTTCCAGACGGATCCGGGAATGGGGGAAGACTAAAGACATTCACCACTTTATTCAAATCAACCTTGGCAAAGGCTTTGATCCAGGTATCTTCCAAAGCCAGGACGCTGGTTTTCTCACTGAGGTTTGCCAAGAGCTGCTGGTGCGCAGCGACCATGCTAACCGGTTCCGCTCCCGACAAAAAAGCTTGATTCTTTAACACCGCCCGTAACTGAGCCGTCTTACCGTGAGGAAAAGCAGCGGTCAATAACACGCATCCGGCACTGATGAGGACGATGGCGTTGGCCACCCGAAAATCCTTCGACATGAGCATGGCCCCGAACGCGTGTCGGTAACGAATAAGTGCGACACCGCCCGTAATAAGGAGCCCCTCAAGAAACCAAATCGTCATTCGCGTCGACAAGACCAGCATTCCATCGGACGAGAATATTCTCACAAGGATCCATTCGTTACAAATAATGCCAACAAGCACAAGAGATGCGCCGCATATCACGCCAATCCGCTCTTCTCTTGAACGAGCCGTAACCGTCGAAGCAGAATTTCGGCCTGCGCCCTTTTCCAAAATCGATTTGGTTAAACTGGATAGACCTGGCCAGACATGGACCACCATCAAAAGGCCTATGGGTAGTAGCGTCACCACATATCGAAGAGCAAACATAGTTAGCGAGAGTGAAACCACGGCCGCGCTCATTCCGACAGTAATCGCACAGAGGCGAGGCAGAGGCTCATTGTTCTCGTAGGACTTGACGGTCCCAACAAGACTGATGAGGAACAGGCCCCAGCTCCCCCCTCCTAGCAGCCAACTTCCCAACTGAGGCAGTACCGGCCCACCAAGAAACGTCGCCGGAACATTGGCCACGGCACGTAAATTATCAAGAAGATGGTGTGCTACTCTGTCCGGCTTGTTGAGGACTGCCCGAAAGATCGTGGTCGCACCTCCGAAAGCCTTTTCATTGGTCAAATACCAGTCCTGATAAATCCATGATGACTCCGGGGTAGTTGTCAGGACATACTTCCAGTTGCCATTTTGAATAAAGCTTATCGTCACAGGATCTCTCAAGGGAATGGGCGTATAGGTTGGATCAATAAGAGCGTGATTATGATCCGTGCGGTTGGATGGGAAGAACACGGTCAAAACAATCAACAGCAAGAACCCACCATTAAGAAGTAGTGGAAATCTCTCCGTCCGCTTTCTTTCTGATGAGACACAGGGGATGGCTTGCTTTTTACGAAATCGCTCAATGAGGGCACCTAGGATATGCCCTACAAAGAATGCCACGTACCCGGCATGACACAGAGCGGCAGCCCCGAGTGATGACGGAAAGTAGCCCTGCCTAAAAAGAGGAGACCTCTTCCTGAAATAGAGAGCAAGGAATCCAATACCGGCCACGGTTGCACTTGATTCAACCACCCCGAGCACAGGTATCCATGCACAGGTTAGGGTCAGAGCGGGGGAACTTGACAAAAAGCTTCTCAGCATCAGAAAGATCGACATATAACAGAACAAATGCGTAACAAGATATTCGATCTGGAGTGACTGAGGATAGTCAAGAAATAAAAAGAGCTGAAGATAAGCAATGTATACCGGCCCAAGAGTGAAAACTGGGAAACCGCCCGTTTCTCTTAGTATTCGCGCCGCTGCCCAATGCTTCCAGGTCTCTCCTCCAGGCTCCCAAAACCTCGGAGTCAGTAAATACGTGGCGAGCAGCAGAACGGTAATATCGGCCACTAGCTCTTTGCGTGTCAAAGGATAGTGAGCACCCAAGAGGGGGGCTGGCAACGCAGTCGTGCGGTTATTCCTGCAAGCAATGGACATCTTAACTCAACTACGAGAATGAGGCGGGGACGTGCTCTTCGGATCCTTGTCCCGCTACCTTGGCGCGACGCGGGCTGGCGTGGTGCGACACGATTGGCGTGTGTTCTCTATAAAAACTAGAGGTCTAAAAGCTATCAGCATTTGTCGCACCCTCAGCGGATCAAGCACTGCTTGTATTTACGGTTCCAGGCTGTCCATCCAGTCCATGCGTCACCTGCCGCGCAGGTTGCTACACATGGTATATGTTCTATTTTAGCAGTTCGTGATTCTGTCGCAGAAACTCTGCCCCGACCCGAGAGGGAAACCCATAGCAGTAGCTCCCCGGTGCGATCAGCGCACGATAGCGTTGCTGCAATTCATCGTCCGCATCGGTTGTGACCCACTGACCGTCCAACCGCTGGTTCATTTCCTTTACCAGAGAGAGTATTTCCTCGGGTGTGTTCTCAATCAGCTCAAGGCCAGCCCTAGCGTATTGTTCAGCCCGATGCCAACGATCAGCGCTAGCCCTTATAGTCTCTCGGAAAGTCAGAAGGCGCTTGCTTTCGCATGACCAGAGCTTCTTGGGGATAAAGACATCGGTATGCCGCCATGCAGCGTTTCCGATTGGAGGAACGACGTTAACCCACGCAACGGGCACATTGAAGATCCATGGCAGACTACTGATTCCGCAGTCAGAGCAGAGAAAGAACTTACACCTTGCGCTCAGGTAAATGTCTCCAAAGTCAGACCGATACTTTGTCGCGTAGTCGATGATCCCCTGACCAACATTTCCCAAGCCCTGTTCGACGACGGCACCCATGCGAACCGCAAACAACCCGATGGAGGTCAGGTACTCGGCCGCCGCAAGGTAGTTAAAGATATTGCTGTCACGGAAGTCGTGGTAGATCCACTCCGTAGGAGTTTGGCGCGAAGACCCCGAGTTCAGATACGCCTGGTCGCGTGCGTGAAAGCAGACATACGGAAATCCAGGTTTGACTCCTATACCAGCCAAGAGTCTTTGACCTTGAGCTTCTTCATCATCCGTAAACGCAAGTTGCGGTGGAATCTTGTTGAACTCGTAATACTCATTCCCCTCGTTTGGCAGGTCGATCCAAAGTCCGGCATTAGGCTTATATGTGCTGAGGGCGTCATATACCTGGACTAAGCGGGCGCTCTCAATCACAGTCATGCGGCGCTTGATCATTCTGAGCAACTGGCGGTTGGCCGGTGGACCAGTCACGAAGACATGCCGTTCTAGTTTGGCCTCCTTGGATTGAGCCTGACGCCGGAGATACAGTTCCGTGTTCGCGGCCAGATGGCCGATCCGGCTGTAGTTGTATAGTCTCCCTATACGAACCGTTGCCAGAGGCCGAAAAGTTCCGACTACCGCTTGGATTAGCAGATATAGGAAAAGCTTCATTGGCAGCGTAAAACAGTACCGCCAGAAAGTTCTTCCTATGCCGTCTCGCACTGACTTTCCTGCTCTCTGCTTGCGAAAACACCACGGCAGCTGCCGTCCCGGGAAGGACGTCGAGATATATTCAATATCTTGGCGCTCCGGAGACGAATCCAGCGCACCTTAAAGTACGGTAACTTTGGGCAAGGGGACGACGAAGTGTCCGCCCTGGTCCATGTAGGCCTGGTTCTTTTTCATGATTGGATCCGCATAGGCCCATGCGAGGATTACGATATAGTCCGGCTTCCGTTCGCCAATGACCCGTGCAGGCAAAACGGGAAGATGGTGGCCGGGACTGAACAGATGATGTCTTGATGCATTGTCGTCTACAAGGAAATCCAAGACGCCCCGAAGGTCGAAATGATACATCAGTGTCGTCACGCCGACCGATGCTCCATAGCCCGCAATTGTCTTTCCCTTTTCCTTGAGACCACCCAGCAGACCGAAGAGCTGGGTCTTGACCGCCTGGATTTCGGATGCAAAGGCCTTGAAGGGTTCGACTTGGTCCAGCCCAAGACTGGTTTCATAAGCCACTAATTGTGCCACGGAGGTGGATGTCTTTCGTGGACCACCGGCACGTTGTACGATGCCACGCATGGAACCCCCCTTCGTAGGAACGCGCTCTACAAAGATTAGTTCCATGCCGTAACGGTGGAAAAACGCTTCAAGCGGTTTCACGGAGAAGTAGGACAGATGCTCATGAAAAAATGTTTCAAGCAGAGCCTTCTGGATGACGTCAGCCAGGTATGAAGTCTCAAACACGAAAACCCCGTCGGGAGCCAGCAAGTCGCGGATACTCCCAATCATGTCCGCCAAATTATCGATGTTGGCAAAGACATTATTGGCCGCTACGATGGCCGCGCACCCCCGCTCTTTCTTAATCTTGTGAGCTACTGTCGCCGTAAAGTAGGCTGGCAGTGTCTCGATGCCGGACGCCGTGGCTTTTCGAGCAACCTCAGTTGCCGGATCAACCCCTAACACGTGCATACCTCGGTCGTGAAAAACTTTCAGCAGCGTCCCGTCATTGCTGCCGACATCCACGACGAGGGCCCCTGGGGGAGGACTCACGTAGCGCAGCACAGCGTCCGCATACTGGCGGAAATGTTCCGCTAACCCAAGCGAAATGGAAGTCGAATAGGTGTACGCGCCGTATAGCAGTTCGGGGTTGACCACATCAAACAACTGCGCATGGCCGCACCCGCGGCACAAGACCAGGTCGAGCGGGTAAGTCTCCTGAACCTCGCCAAGCCGTTCAGCAGACACATAGGCATCCCCACTCGGCGTAGGGGCTAGTTGAAGTACCAGATCGAGGTCACGCCCACCGCATAGACGGCATGTATTTCGGCGATATACCAAAGGCGTCATGTGAGAGTCTCGTTCGCTTGACTGCTGACTTTTGGACGCCCCATGGACGTCAATTGACGGGCTAATGCCTCATGCCCTTGCAGGGAAACGCCGCCATCGACGATGATGTTCTGCCCGGTTATAAAGGACGCTTTTTGACTGCATAGGAAGGCGATAACCTGAGCGATTTCGTCAGATGAGCCCATGCGTCCCAGAGGAGTAATATCCTTATAAAGCTTGAGGAGCTGTTCATTCTGAAGGTAAAAATTCTTTGATTCGTCCTTGAGAATGGTGGAGGGAGAGACACCGTTGACTCTGATCCCTTTCGGTCCAAGCTCCACGGCGTAATAGCGTATCATCTGATTGAGGCCGGCTTTCGCAATATGATAACTTAAGGGCTGTTCGGCGGCGATGAAATGACTGGCAATGGAACTAACGATAACGATGGCTTTTCCATTTGTGTCGCTGAATTCCCTTGCAGAATGGTCAATGACATGCCTCGTTGCGGTTAACGTTGCTTCGATCTCACCTATCCAGTCATCTCCCGTTCCCCTATATCGCTGCAAGAAAACCAAATTGTGCAATTTCCCGTTCGTATGGATGATTTCATCCAACGTCGGTAAGAGTTGTTTCTGGTTTGCCACATCGGTGCACCAGTAGGAAACGTTTGACCGACCTTGGTCTTGATCCGAAGCTGGACGGCGTCCGATGACCGAGAGGACGTGATTCTCGTCGGCCAAGACTCGAACGAGAGCCCGCCCGATTCCCCTGGTTCCTCCTACAATCAGAGTGTGTGGTTTCGTCATACGCGGATGGCAGCCGATCTGGATGACAACCCTTCAAGCCCCTTCCTTAGCGTTGTAGGAGAAAGCGCTGAACAGCCCGAGAGAGCCGCCCCATAAATTCCTCTTGCGCAATGGGGTCGCTTCCGTCCGGTGCCCACGATGGAAACACCGTGTCGGACCGGACGAAAGGGCCGCTGGAGGACTCATGAAACACGAGCTGTTCTGATGTAATGATTACGGTATGGTAAAAAGGTTCGGACATGCGATAGTAGAACTGCTTGCCCGATGTATAGTCGCCCATTTGGACAATGTCCATAATATTGCCGACGTCATCAAAGACGACAACGTCAGCGGATCCTTCAATCAAGTGAAAGGATTCGGTTTTGTTCAGGTGTTTATGCGGGCGCACATAGGTGTCACGCGTATGGACGATAAGCATTTCGTGAACACTCTCATCCACACTCCTATGGGCACAGAGCCTGACACGCTGACGGGCATTGGTTTTCGCTTTTTGCTTAAGAAACTCCACGTCTCCGCGCTCTACTTGTACAAGACTATCTTCAGCAAAGAACACTTCCTCGTTTTGCACTTTAACGCGCATGGCTCTACCCACGGTGGAAGCCAGCCGCTTTGTGGAAGGCGCACTGGCTGTCCGGAAAAATCGACAGAAAAATCCCCCCCTTTTCACGAAAGCCTTGATTATTTTCGATCACCTTCCCCTCATTCGTGGGAGCGACGCTTAAAAGACATAGCGATATCCTATTCTCAAGCAGAGCCCGGGAACTCCGTATGGGCAGACGCGAACCCGCCATGAAGAGCCCTTGCTTATGTGGATCATCATCGACCACAAAGTCGATGCACGCTTTTAGGCCCAACAGGTTGATCCATGCGCACCCGAGATGGCCTGCCCCAAACATAGCCACGGCCCCATGCATTTGCCGGTGATCACTCAAAAATGCATGGAACTGCGATCGGCATCTGTCCAGTTCTTGGCAAAACGCCTGCATTCTTCGTCGTTCTTGCTCCAATGTCGAGGCCGAAGGAAACTCAGGCGACATCCCATGTTGTTGCCGGCCAATACCCACGAGAGAATCTTCCATAGCATATGGGAACGTTTCAAAACGAACAAGGCAAAGGCCGCTTACGCCGAAACATTGGCGAAAGGTGTCCGGGGTGAAATAGAGTGTGTGTTCCTCCCAGACAGTGCTGTAATCGTACTTCTCCAGAGCTCGCCTACAGTCGGGAACCTCGATCACAAGGTAGCCTTCAGGACTAACCAGTTCTTTGAGCGCACCCATGAAGGTTATTGTGTGATGGGCATGTTCGAGAATATGTCGCAGGATAACGAGGTCCGCCTTCCCATATGTATGCGCCAATCGCTTGGCCACGTCTGGAACCAGCTGGTCTTGGATGGTTTCCACTCCCATACCGCGACCGTCGATGCCCAGATCCTTCCCGGGGTCGAGGCGCCAGACCCGCTCAAACCCACGTTTTTTCATTCTCTCCAGAAGGGAATCATCCTTAAAACTTAGGCCGCAGATATTTGAAACTCGACCGAGCCCCGGCAAGGCAGCAAGAATGTCCGCCAGATGATCAAGATGGGCCTCAGGTTCCGTATAGGTTATCCAATCATACTTAGGCTTCAGCTCTTTGGCAGGCGGCGGCTCGCTAAGCTGGACTACTCCGCAAGCTTCACACTGTCCAAGCGCCAGAGGAAACAGGCCTTCGACTGCATCGGGGCTCGCGAGAAAGCGGTTGGTGATGGGCTGCTTGCCAAAGTCAAGAAGGGGCAACACGTTCCGAGTTCCACAAAGATGACAGCCGTTCATACGTTAGCCCGCCACTTTCTCAGGATGTAATGAGGCTTGCTGGAACTCATCTTCAAACGTGCGGCGAATGCCCTGATCGAGGGTCGTAAACGTAAACGCCGGAAATAATTTCTTGAGGGCATTGTTGGAAAACATGTGGTCAACTTTGTTCTTGGTCCTGGGTTTTGAAGCTACCTGTATGCGGCCATACCCGAGCCTAGAAATGACCTCCAGCACATCCAGAAACGAGTGGCTAGTGCCGCTGGCGATGTTCAGCACACCGCAGTACTCATGAAACGTCAAACGGAAGGTGAGGTCAATGAGGTCATCAATAAAAATGAATTCGCGCTGCTCCCGTCCGTCACCCCACAGGGTAATCGCTTCTCCATTCAGCGCGGCCTTAAGAAAGCCGGAAGGACCATAACTCCCGGATGGTTCTCCTGGTCCGTAGACCGTCACGGGTCGCAACACAAGCCATGAGTTACTCTGTCGAGACAACATCTTTCGAAAGAGGCATTCGGACGTATACTTTGCTATTCCGTAATATGAAGTGGGATGAACGGGCGTCTCTTCTCTGATGTGAGTATTATGAATGTCCTCGCCATAGACGGCTGCAGAACTGAAATACACAAAACGCGCCACAGGATGATCTTGGAGCGCGCAGCACAAATTCTCAGCCATTTTTACATTTTGTGAAAAGGCTTCCTGGGTGTCGCCAACCTGCCTCTTAATACCGGCCAGCATCAAGAGGACTGTGTGCCGGTCGAGGAGCTTCTGCAGTGAGCAGACATCCCCTTCGACGGTCAGGTCAATTTCTGGCATGGATCGACCTGCGAGCTTCATCTCTGGCAAACGCGCTCGAAAATGCGCTTCTAACCGACGTCCGATGAAACCTGTATTGCCTAGGATGACGACTCGACGGATATCGTGCACTGCACACGGTTCGTCCATCGCCATAGTCTATGACCGCGAGCTTAACATCATGTTAACGAGCAATCGGACAGAGGCGCCCTCAGACCATCGAGAGGACACACCGGCCGACTTCTCCGATACGGATCTTGTCCAGGGCGGTATTGATTTTACTCAAGGGGTAGCGATGCGTTATCAGTTTGTCCAGTTTCAGCTTACCGCTCCGATAGAGATTCAAGTAGCGCGGAATATCGACGGTCGGATTGCTTTGACCACCTTCACAGCCAGTGAGAACTTTCCCGAAATGCAGCGGCAGCGAATGGATAGTGATATCTTCATTGTGACGCGGCACACCAACGAGGATCGTCCGGCCTTGCGGGGCGGTCAGTTCATAAGCCTGCATGATCAATTCGACTAAGCCAGTGTTTTCCACAAATACATCCACTCCATGCGACCCAACGATCTTCAAGATTTCATCACGCACGTCGGCCTTTTGAGAATTGATGGTGTGCGTCGCGCCGAACTCGCGTGCCAACGCCAGCTTATGATCGAAAATGTCGATGGCGATGATCGGGTCGGCAGACACCAGTGAGGCGCCCTGTACCACGTTCAGGCCAACGCCACCGCAGCCGAAAACGGCAATAGACTGCCCAATTTTCAGCTGTGCGAGATTGTTGATCAGGCCCAACGCGGTAGTCACGGCACACCCCATTAGCGCCGCGACCTCAAAAGGTACGTCTTTTGGAACGGACGTCAGACGATTCTCAGAAACGATGGCGTACTCATTAAAAGTAGCCACCCAGCCAGCATTGACAACCCTGTTCCCCCACTTATACTTCGGCGGACATGCTTGAATCCCGGACCCCTTTCGCCAATGCAAGACCACGTGGTCCCCTTTATGGACCTGCGTTACACCCGGCCC
>Ga0194120_10004174_pt1 | contig 22612 bp, 12 predicted proteins | sample TA2MahCa65mmetaG_FD_148642 | JGI IMG/M metagenome (GOLD analysis project Ga0194120, IMG submission 148642) | Freshwater microbial communities from Lake Tanganyika, Tanzania - TA2015019 Mahale Deep Cast 65m | ecosystem: Environmental > Aquatic > Freshwater > Lake | place: Tanzania: Lake... | reverse complement strand
CCAGTCGCTCGACCGGCGGCCCAGGCAACGCGATGGCGCCGCGGCGCGTGGCGGGCCGCCGGCGTCGCCCCAGCTGCGGTGGCCGCTGCGGCCGCGCTCATCGATGGGCCCGTGCACGGTGGGTTGTGGGCCGGCCGACCGGTCTGGTTGTCCTTGCCGCGCGGGGCGATGCAGGCCGCCCAGGGCCGCCTCGCGCTGAGGTGGCCCGCCGGCCAGCCGGCGCCGGTGACGTTGGACGATCTCCTGCAGACGCCCGATCCGCGCCCCTGGCGCGGCGAGGTCACCCTCGACGGCCGGCCGGCGTCGTGGCAGAGCGCCTCCATGCCGTCGATCGCGCGCGCCGAGTTGCCAGCCTGCGCGTGGCGCGCTCCACCGGGGCATCGGCCGCCCTCCCCTCCCGCGCCTTGCCGCTGCAGCGCGGACGAGCTGTCGCGCGCGTGGACGATCCGCGATCGCCACTCTGCAGCCGATCCTCAGGCCCGCTGGCCGGCCCCAGCAGGGGGCGAACCGTGACAGCCTGTGGGTCTGCCGATTCGCAGGCTCCGTCGTGCCGCTGCGGCGGTCTTGCAGTAGCCGAAGCCGCCAAGACCCCAGCCCGGCGCGGCCCGGCCGTTGAGCCTCACGAAGCCAGATCAGAGGGTGTCTTGCGCAGCGCGGTCGCAACAACGAGGCTGCCGCGGTGGGAGCCCCTCACCGGCCCGCCTGGCGCGACCCCTTCGCCAACGCGCGGCAAGAGGGGAACGGTTGGACTCCAGCCACTTGTGGCTTGGAGTCGCGAACTCCTTTGGCAGTTCAGTCGGCGCTCGCTGGCGGAGTCGGGGCCGGGTTGCCATTCTCGCGACCGCTCTCCTGCCTCACGACCCCTGGGCGCTACAGGTCGTCGCGGCAAGGGCGGCGGCGCCGCCTGGTGGTGCGCGCTGTTGGTGTTGGGTTGCGGTGCCCTCGACGACAGCGCTCCGCCAGCCCCGCCGCGCGGCAACTGCCCGACCATCGACGACCGCCTCGCTCCGCTGGTCGCGCTCGCTGCGCAGCACAAGACCGACCACCTCGCGGCGGTGATCGCGACGCGCCTCGACCCCGCCAGCCAGCGCGCGTTCATTCAGTTGATCATCGATGTCGCGCACGCGCTGCCCGCAGGCACCGCGGCGCGCCTGCCAAAGCTGCTCGCGCCCGACCGGCTCGGCGCCCTGCTGCCCATCGTCGTAGCGCTGCTCGAGGACCTGCCGGGCGACCCGACCGCCACGCCCCCTCAGCCGCCCAAGCTCGAAGAGCTGACAGCGTTCGCGGCGGTCGCCCAAGGCTGCCTGTCGTCCGATCTTTTCGTCCTCGGCGCGCGCATCTGGCGCGACCCCAAGACGGCCACTGCCCTCGACACCCTGCTCGCGGCCGGCCCGTCTGGGGCAGGTCAGGTGGTCGCCGCGCTCCAGGCCGGCGGCGCGGAAGGCAGGGACGGCTTCCGCGCCCTGGTCGCCAACCTCGCGACATCGCTCGCTCAGCCCGGCTTCGACGCCGGCCCCCTGCTGGCGCTGCTCGATCGATTGGTCGACCCGGCGCAGCCGGGCGCCCTCGGTGCGCTGCGCGACTTACTCCGCATCGCGGTCATGGGCGACGCGCCGGCGGATCGCGTCCAGGCGGCCGAGGCCCTGCGCGGTTTCTCGCGCTGCCTCTTGCGCCTCGACCCCCACCAGCGCATCGCCGGCCACCTCTATGACGTGCTCGCCAGCGCCGATCCCGCCACAGCGGCCCTGCCGGCCCAGCTCCACTCGGCCGACTTCCTCCCTCTGCTCGCGACGGCGACCGAGGTCCTGGCGACCCGACCGGCGGCGACCGACGCCTGGAACCAGCTGCTCGGCCTCGTCTTGCGTCCAGACGTCGCGGTGGAGGCGCTGCCCGAGCTGATGGTCCTGCTGCGGTCCGACGCGCTGCCCGGCGCGTTCGCGCTGCTCGGCGACCTGGTGCTGCAGCCCTGCCGGGTCCAGGTCGAGCGGTGAGGTCCCGTGGATGGGGCGATGTGCCGGCGGTCCAGGGCCGCAGCGGCGGCCGTGCGGTGGCCGAAACTCGCGGAATTCACGGCGAGCAGTGCCGGGGTGCCGAGCGAAACGAGGCCGCCCCACGGGTCGTTGAACCACATCGGACCGGATCGGCGTCAACGGTCGCCGCTGCCGTCGCGGTCGCCATCGCGGTGAGCGGAGCGCCGGCATGCTGCTGGGCAAGCGTGTTCGAGCTGTTCGGCGCCAGCCCGCGCGCGGCGGCGATGGCGGGCAGCCTGACCGCCGGTGCCAACGACGGTGAGGCGGCGTTCCACAACCCCGCCGCGCTCGTCGCCGCGCCGCTCGCCGGGGCGTTCGTCTCGGGCACGCTCACTCGGCCGAGCCTGTCCGTGCGGTTGCAGCACCCGATCTGCCTGGCAGGAGATCTCGCCTGTCAGGGGGCCCACCCCAGTGGCCACGCCTCGCGGGCGCCGGTCGTGCCGGCCGACGCATCCGGCTGGGCGGTTGGCTGGAACTACCCGCTCGGCGGCGCCCTCAGGCGCCGGGTCGCGGTCGGCATGGGGCTGTCCTTGCCCAACGGTCACATCATGCGCATCACGGGGCCGGATCCCCAGGCGCCCCACTTTCCCCTCTACGAAGGGATGCCCGACCGGCTCGCCTTTTTGTTTGCCATTGCAGGAAAGGTTCACGACACCCTGTGGCTCGGCGTCGGCGCCCAGGTGCTCGCCAAGCTCGACGCCGCCATCGACCTGCGCGTCAACCCGACCAACCACGCCATGGATCGGGCGACGATCGCGATCGCGCTGCGCCCCGACGCCGGGCTGACGGCGGGCGCCGTGTTTGCGCCGACGCGCAACCTGCGGTTCGGCGCCGCCTTCCGGCGCGCGCTGGCGCTGACCTACGGGATCCCGAGCGACGTCTACCTCGGTGATGCGTTGAGGTTGGCGATCGGACTGTCGCACACCGCGCTGTACTCACCGGACCACCTCGGCGTCGGTGTCTCCTGGCGGCCGACGGCGACGCTCAACGCCACCGCCGACCTGCACCTGGCGCGCTGGTCGCAGGCCCCCGACCCGTCGCCGCAGGTGGCGCTCGACGTCCAAGGCGCCGCCGTGCGCGCGTTCGGGTTGCAAGACATCGTCGACGTCGGCACGGACACCCCTCCGATCCGACTGGGGTTCCGTGACACCTGGAGCCCGGCGGCGGCGCTCGAGTGGCGAGCAACATCGGCGTGGACGCTGCGCGCTGGCTACCGCTTTCGCCCGACCCCGGCGCCGCGGGCGTCGGGCCCATTCAAGTACCTCGACAGCGACACGCACGTCGCCGCCGCCGGCGCCGCGCTGCGCTTCGGCAGTCACGGAGCGGCCGCCGCCGAACGGTTGGCCGCTGCAGCAGCAACGCCAGCCGACGCGCCGCCACCGCTGCACGTCGACATCGCGCTGCAGTACCACGCGGTGACGCGCCGGCTCGCGCTCGCGGTGGACCCCTACGACCCGGTCGGCTCGCTCGAACACAGCGGCGCAGTCTGGCACGCGACGATCGCGTTCGGCGCGACGTTCTGACCGGGTTCGGGCCAGGCGGGTTGCCGCCACCGCGCGGTGTCCGCCGGCGCGGCAGCGGGGCGGGGCACGGACGCGGTGGAACCGACCGTGCGGTCGGACTCGGCTGGCGCGGTGGTCGGAAACGGCTGAAAGAGATCCCTTGCGGCGTTGGCCATCCCGGCTCCGCAGGGGCGGGCCGGTCGCTCCCGCAGGCGGTGGGGCCTCCCTTGGGCGGCCGACCGACGCAGGTCGCCGATGCACGGCGGGACCGCCCGAGCGGGGACCTTGGTGCACCTTGCCAACCGCCCGCGGCACGATCGGCAAGTGGACCGCCCAGGCGACCACGCGGACGTGGAGTCCCAACCAAGGTGCGCCGATCGGCCTGGCTCCAGCGTCGCCTTGGCTCGGCACGGCGGCCGCTCGCAGGGAGATCACCGCCAAGGCACAGGCCGCCAGGAATCACAGGCAGAGTCCTGGGCCACGCTGCGCTCCCCTGACCGCGCAGCTGGCCGCCGCCCCCGGTGGCTTCGCCTTGACCGCCGGGTCTTCCTCCCACCGCTGATCGTGTCCGAGCCCTCGGCCCCGGCGCGATGCCCGTGCCAGCCGGCGGGGGCCGCCCTCACGTCGCGGAGCCGGCGCCGTCAGGGCCCACCGCGTCGCTCGGCCGTCGGCAAGCCCGTGAGGCAGCGGCAGACTCGACAGAAGCTCCTTCGCGCGCGACACTCGACACGGCGGCGCCCGGCCGCCGGAGGTTCCGATGGCGCGAACGCTGGCGATGATCATGGCGGGCGGCAAGGGCACGCGGCTCGCTCCGCTGACGTCCCACCGCGCCAAGCCGGCCGTGCCGTTCGGCGGGCGCTACCGCATCATCGATTTCGTGCTGTCGAATTTCGTCAATTCGGGCTACTACCGAATCCACGTGCTGACCCAGTACATGGCGAGCTCGCTCATCCGCCACCTCAACCACACCTGGAATCTCGGCGGCATCCTGCCCGACCAATTCGTCGAGCCGGTCCCTGCGCAGATGCGCCGCGGCGAGCACTGGTACGAGGGGACGGCCGACTCGGTGTACCAGAACCTCAACCTCATCCACGATGATCACGCCGAGCACGTCGCGATTTTCGGCGGCGACCACATCTACAAGATCGCCGTCGATCAGATGGAGCAGCACCACGTCGCCATCGACGCCGATCTGACCGTCGCCGCCTTCCCGGTACCCAAGGAAGACGCCCAGCACTTCGGCGTGATCGAGGTCGACGGCGCCGGGCGCATCACCGGGTTTCAGGAAAAGCCCAAGTCCAACGCGGCCACCATCCCAGGCCAGCCCGATTCGTGTCTCGTGTCGATGGGGAATTACTTCTTCAAGCGCCGTGTGCTCGAGGACGTCCTGGTCCAGGACGCCCAGCGAACCGACAGCTCCCATGATTTCGGCAAGGACATCATCCCGCAGATGGTGCGCGACGGCGCGCGCGTGTACACCTACGATTTCGCCACCAACAAGGTCCCCGGCGAGGGCGCCGACGCCAAGCCATACTGGCGCGACGTCGGGACGCTCGATTCGTATTTCGAGGCCAACATGGACCTGCGCGCGGTCCTGCCGGCCTTCAACCTCTACAACCGGAAGTGGCCGATCCGGAGCGCGCCCTACCAGCTGCCGCCAGCGAAATTCGTGTTGGCGGGCAAGCAGCGCGAATTCGGCACCGTGGTCGACTCGCTCGTCTGCGAAGGGACGATCGTCTCGGGCGCGGTGCTGTCGAACACGATCGCGGGCGTCGACTGCTACTTCCACCGCTTTGCCAGCATCGACAACGCCGTGTTCTGCGGGAGAAACCGCGTCGGACGCCACTGCTGGCTCAAGAACGTGCTGGCCGACACCAACGTCGTGTTCGCTGAGGGCACGACGATCGGCTTCGACGACGAGGTCGATCGCAAGCGCTTCCCGTTCGTGTCACCCAAGGGCATTGTCATCCTGCCCAAGGGCACGTTCGTCCCCAAGGTCGGGCCGATCGAGATCTCGCGCGACATGGTGATGATGCTCGAACAGGACCCGAGCACCGCCGAGACGATCCGCGCGGCGCGCGACCTGTTCGTCGCGGCGCCCCGCCACAGCAACGACCCGATCAAGGACCGCTGACAACCCGTGACTCTACCCATCCACGGGCCCTCCAAGGCCGCGGCGTCGGCCCTGCAGCGGCCAAGACCGCTGGAATCCAGCCCCGGCGGTCCATCGCCGCGGAAACCGACGCAACGCGCTCAGGAGCCGCTTCACAGCCTCTGATATGGCGCCGAGCGCCACCTGGCACCGCGCACCCGCGGGGACCCGCACCGCGCCAATGAGGATCTCGTGCGAATTGCATTTGCGTCTGCTGAGTTGTCTCCGTGGGTGTCGACGGGCGGGCTCGGCGAGGTCGCCGCCGCGCTGCCGCGCGCGCTCGCGACGCTCGGCTGTAACGTCGCGTCGTTCGTGCCGCTCTACCGCCAGCTGCGCCAGAACGTCGCCGCGCGCGGCGATCGCCTGGTCGACACCGGTGCGGTGTCGCACGTCTGGATCGGCGGCCATCGCCTCGACAGCCGGGTGTTTCGGATCGACGAGGGCCCGCGCGCGCCGGACGCCGACGACCACGTCGGGCACGACGGCGAGTCGGCGCTGTATGCCGTCGACTGCCCGGCGCTGTTCGATCGCGACGGCGTCTACGGCCACGGCGACGACGCGGCGCGCTACGCGACGTTCTCCCGCGCGGTGCTGAACACGGCGCACAAGCTGCTCGGTGGCCCGCCCGACATTGTCCACGCCCACGACTGGCACACGGCGCTGCTGCCCCTGTACCTCGAGGGTCCCTACCGGCGCCTGCTGCCGAACACCGCGTCGGTCCTCACTGTGCACAACCTGGCGTACCAGGGTCTGTTTCCGCCCCAGGAGCTCGCGACCGTCGGCCTCGACGCCCGCACCTTCCACGTCGATCGCCTGGAGTTTCACGGCGCGATCAATTGGCTCAAGGGGGGCATCTGCGCCGCCGACGCGATCACGACCGTGAGCCCCCGCTACGCCAAGGAGATCCGCAGCCAGGAATTCGGCGAGCGCCTCGATGGGGTCCTGCGGCAGCACAGCTCCCGCCTGTTCGGCATCCTCAACGGCATCGACATGGGGCTGTGGAACCCGGCGGCCGATCCCTACACCACCGCGCCGTTCTCCACCACCGATCTGAGCGGAAAGTCGGCATGCCGCCGGGCTGTGCTGGCGATGGCGCACATGGACGTCGACGACCCCCACCCGGTGTTCGGGGTCGTGTCACGGTTGTCGCGCCAGAAGGGGCTCGACCTCGTCGCCGAGCTGGTGCCGTACCTGGCCTCGCGCTCGGCGCGGCTCATCCTGCTTGGCAAGGGCGAGACGGCGCTCGAAAACGGTTTTCAGGATCTCGAGCGGCGCTTTTCGGGCCATGTCCGCGTGCGGGTCGGATTCGAACCCGATCTCGCCCACGTCCTGCAGGCCGGCGCCGACGCGATGCTGATGCCGTCGCGCTACGAGCCGTGCGGCCTGACCCAGATGTACGCGATGCGCTACGGCACGGTGCCGATCGTCCGCGCGGTTGGGGGCCTCGCCGACACCGTCGTTCCGGTCACCCCGCGCACCATCGTGGAGAAGACCGCCACGGGCTTCACCTTCGACCACGACACCCTCGCCGGCCTGCAGTGGGCGGTCGACCGCGCCCTCGACACCTACTACACCGCGCCGGAATTGTGGCGCCAACTGCAGACGACTGGCATGGGCCTCGATTTTTCGTGGAGCGGCTCGGCGCGCTCCTACCTCGAGGTCTACCGCAGGGCCCTCTCCCGCCGTCGCCCTGGATAGCCCTCGCCCGACCCGCGCGCCACAACCCCGATCCGCCGGTGCCGGCGCGTCTCTGCGTCACTGCGCCGGATTCCATCGCGGCGGCGCACCGAAGTACGCTTCACTCGCGCACCGGCTTGTGCCTCATGCTGCATCCGGAATAGGAGGCCGGGGAGGATTCAGGCGATGAGTCCTGGACCGCGCGCCGCGGCAGACTTCAGCGCGACCGTCGCGGCGGCCACACCGCGAGAAGCGCGCCGGCGATCAGGTTGGCGATCAGGCACACTGAGAACAGCCCGATCGTCGCCATCCACGCGATCGTTTGCATCCCTCGGTTGTCCTGGAACAGCAGCGCGGCGAAGCCGACCGTCGTCGTCACCAGCGCCACCCACGCAGCTCCGCCGACCTGTTGGACGATCCTGCGGACGTCGGCGGTCTCACCCTCCTCGTACCAGCGGTGCAGGATGTGGGTCGTTCCGTCGATGCCGATGCCGAGAATCCCGGGCAGCGCGGTGACCGAAAAGAGGTTCAACGAGAGGTCGAGCGATCGCGCGATGGCGAGGAAAATCGCAAACGCAGCGGTGAGGGGCAGAAACGAGTACAGGCACAAGGTCAGGTTTCTGAAATGCCAGAAGATGACCAGGAACACCGCGACGGCGGCGAGGGCGACGGCGATCGGCCCTTCCTTGCGCACGATGTCGTCGGCTTCGGCGAGGATGAAGAAGCTGGCGGTCGATCGAATGACCTTCTCACCGCCGCGGCCATCGGGAACGGAGAATCGACCGATTTGGTCCATCACCCGCCGGATCGACTCCGCCTCGGCGAGGTTGCCGCGGGCATACAGGATGACGAACCGGCCGAGCCCGTCCTGCTTGTCGAGAAACCGATTGCGGACGAATTCCGGCAGGTCGCGCGGCCCGTACGGCTGGGCCCGCAGCAGCTCGATCGCGCGCTCGGCGTCCTGGCGGTCCTTGCCGTCGAGGCTCGCCAGCTTCTGCTCGAGGCCTGTGCGAATTCGCGCGATGACCGGCATTTTCTCGTCCTGTCGCGCCGGAACGAAGGTGTGGATCGAGACGGAATAGCGCACGCTCGGCAGCTGCGCGCGGCGGGCCTCGATCTGATCGTGGATGAGCCTCGCCTCCTCGACGGTGTCGGCGACGATGACCACCGGCGATCCGGTCCGGCCGGACGACGCGGCGCGGACCTTGACTTCGAGGTCTGCCGCGGCCTGACGCTCGACCGAGACGCTCTCGCGTTGAGGTGCAGCGGTGCTGCGGAGCTTGCGAAAATCGGTCTCGAAGCGGTAGCCGCTGGCGACGACGACGCTGATGGCGGTGACGACCGCCATGAGCGCCAGGAAGGCGCGCGCGAACCGTGGCTGGGCGACCGCGCCCATCCAGCGCGACCCTTGCGCCTGGGCTTCACTCACCGCAGCGTCGGCGCGAAGGCGGTGCATGACCATGGTCAGGGGTGGGAAGAACAGCAGCGTGCAGGCCAGGGCGATTTCGACGCCGACGCCCGCGAGCAGCCCGAATTGCGAAAAGCCGCGAAACTCGAGCACGACCAAGGCAAAAAAAGCGACCGAAGTGGTGAGGGCGGCTTGGTGCAGCGCGCGCACCATCCCCACCGCGGTGTCCTCGACCGCCGTCGCGATGTCCTTGCCGGCGCTGCGCTCCTCCAGGTAGCGGCTGAGCGTGTAGACGTTGAAGTCGTTGCCCATGCCGAACAGCATCGAGAAGATGAAGGCCGTGATGACGTTCAGGTAGCCGAGCGATCCGCGCGCGAAGGCGACCGTGAAGGCCGAACTGGCGATCAGGGGCACGGACATGAGCGCGAGCGCCCGCCAGCGCCGGAAGTGCAACACCTGAATCGCGGCGATGACCAGGAGGGCGATCACCGAGGTCGCGACCAGGCCGCCGCGGATGCTGTCGATCTCGGCCGTCATCTCAGCGTAGTCGCCGGACAACGCCACGGTCGCGGTCGGATGGAGGCGGGCCTTCTCGACATCGATCGCCGCACGCACGCGGGCGACGAAGGCCGCCGACTTGTCGACCTCGGTCGGCGGGATGGTCGGGAAGACCAGGATCGCGAGCGCGCTGGCGTCCTCGCTCTCGTTCCACTCGCGGATGTCGTCCGAAGCGAAGCGCCGCTTGAGATCGTCATCCGTCGGCAGGCGGAAGCGATCGGTCGCCGTCGCCGGACCCGGCCCGTCGGTCGCGGTCGCCGACGCAGGCGCTTCGGCCGCGGGGTTGTCGAGCCCCTCGGTGAGGGCGTCGTCGACCAGGCCGCGCTCGGCCGCCTCCTGTACGGCCTTGGCGACCTCGCGGTCGATGTCCTCCAACTCGGCCATCGACAGGAACAGCGCGGCGTTGCGGCGGAAGAAGCCTACGTCGCGGCGGCAGTCGAGCGCGGCGACGTCGGGCCACGCGCGCATCCGGTCACACACCGCTGCGGCGAGGGCCCGATTCTTGGCCGGATCCGGGCTGCCGAACATGAGCGTCATCTGCGCCGACGACTTGAGGGTCTCGCGCGCGTGCCGGGCGACCTGGACCGCGGGGGTGGAATCGGGGAACAGGTCGGCCAGGTCGGATCGGATCGCGATGCCAGAGCCGTACCACCCGCACAGGGCGGCGGCGGCGCACAGCAGCGCGAGGGCGGCGACGGGACGGGCGGCGGCCCAGCGCGCGTAGCGGCGGACGAGGCGCTCGATCAGGGTCTCGGTGGCTGCGTGGCTCATGCGCGGTGCCGTCGGGCGAGGAAGTCGGCGCCAGAGAACGCGCGACGCGGCACACCGATTCGGCGCCGCTCGGCCCAGGTGCAGGGCGGCCGCAATCCGGGCAGCCCGGCCCGTTGTCGCCAGAGGGCGCCTACGAAAGAACCGAAGACGTCCACGACTCCGGACCACAAGGGACTGACATCCAAACCTTCCACTGTCCAGGTGCGTCGGCAGGGGGTCGCGCGAAGCTTGGCGGTGAGGGATCTCTCGGCGGCAGTCGCTTTGTCGCGGCCGCCGTGGGCGCGGTTCGGCGACTGGGGTCCTTGGCCGCGGCCGCCGTCCCGCACTCGCGGCGGTCGTTTCATGTCATTCCATGGACTTGAACAAATGGTGGATCTGTTCCAGCGCACCGGGCGGCCCCACCAACAGGCGATGTCGCGTCCCCCACGCGCACGGCCCCGGCCGGCGCCTGCCCTCTTGGCGTCGCGCCCGCTCGCCGGCACGCCTTCCTGCGATTTCTGCGTACTACCATAGACTTGAACAAATGGTGGATCTGTTCAAGCGGGACCGGTCAAACAGCAGTACAACTTCCCGCCAAGATCGGTGGTCCAAGCCCACGAGGTGGCAACAAGGTCACCGGTCAGCCGGTCGCCGGACTTCTGGCCGTCCTCGTCTGTTCGCCACACGCTGACCTGAGCTGGCCCCGGCAGATGTCACGCTGCCGGTTGTCCACGTGCCGCTTGGGGCGGCGGTGCCGCCTGTGGAGCTTGTGGGAAACATGAAGGGTTTTCCACAAATCCACAGGACGGGTGTCATCCCGGCCCTGGCGCGCGCCCGGCCCCTGGTGGTCGGCGCGCAGCCCCGATCGCTGGTCCCGTGGGCATGGTGACACGCACCAGCCGCTGCGCGACGACCGCGGCGCGTCAGTTGGTTCGATGACCCACGGGTCTTGATCGGTCCCGTTCAAGCGCGCCGGGCGGCCCTCCGACAGGCGATGTCGCGTCCCCCACGCGCACGGCCCCGGCCGGCGCCTGCCCTCTTGGCGTCGCGCCCGCTCGCCGGCACGCCTTCCTGCGATTTCTGCGTGCTACCATGGACTGGATCTGTTCAAGGGCGATCCCCGCCCGACCGCCGTGGCCCCGGTTGGCAGTCGGACAGTTTCGCACTATCGTCGGCGCGGCGGCGGGGTGCCGTGGGCGGTCGGGTGGCGAGGGTCGCGGCAGCGCTGGGGCAGGTCGCACGGGCGGTCGAAGCCTGGGAGGACGGGTTGCGCTGGCCGGCGCCTGCCGCGCTGGTGAGCCTGCACGACGTGACGCCGGCCCACGGCGAGGTCGTCTTCCGCGCCATCGACCATCTGCGCAGGGCGGGGGTCGGCGCGCTGACGCTGCTCGTCGTCCCCGACTTTCATCGCCGCGCCCGCCTCGCTGACCACCCGGAGTTCTGCGCGCGCCTGCGCGCCGCGATGACCGAGGACGACGAGGTCGTGCTGCATGGCTACCACCACCTCGCCGATTGGCCGGCGGGTACCACCGGCCAGCGGCTGGCGGCCAGTCTGCTGACTGCCGGGGAGGGCGAGTTCCACGCCCTCGATCGCAAGCGGGCGGCCGCGCTCATCGCGGCAGGGCTGGGGGAGATCGAGGGCGCGCTCGGCGTCCGGCCGAGCGGCTTCGTCGCGCCGGCGTGGCTGCACAACGACGGCGTGGTCGACGCGGTCCGCCGCGCCGGCCTCGACTGGTGCGAGGACCACTGGTTCGTCTACAACCTGCGCACCGGAGACCAGCTGCTCGCCCCGGCCGTCAGCCTCGCCTCGCGCGACCCGATCCGCCGCATCGGATCCGGCTGGTTGGCGCGCGGTCTGTGCGGCGCGCTGCCGCGGCTGCGCACGGTGCGGCTGGCCGTTCACCCGGGCGACTACGGCCACTCCGATCTGGTCGCTGCGATCGATCGGGTTCTCGCGACCTGGTTGCCCGCGCACCCGCCGACCACCGTCCGCGCCGTGTGGGGGCGCGACCGCGCCGGTTGATCGTGTCCCGAATCCCCGCCCACGCCCATTTCGTGTGGCTCGGCGAGCGCTTCCCCGATCTGGCCTGGCTGGCGGTGCGCGCGGCGGCCGAGCACGGCGCGTTTGCAGCGCTGACGCTGTGGACGGACTCGCAGCGCCTCGGCGACGACGGCAAGGTGCGCGATCTGGTTCGCCGCCGCGGCGTCGCGCTGCGCCAGCTCGGAGGGCTCGGGCCCGGGCCCCTCGACGCGAGCGACGCGCGGCGGGTGGCGAGCCTGGCAGCGACGCTGGCGAGCCCGGCGGCGCGCTCCGACCTGTGGCGGCTGATGGCGATCGCGGTCGAGGGAGGCGTCTACCTCGACGCCGACGCCATCACCTTGCGGCCGTTCACTGCGCTGTTGGAGGGTCCTGCCTTCGTCGGTGCCGAGCATGTGTGCCTGCCGGCGGCCGTCGTTGGCGCGAGGCGGCCGTGGCCATGGTTGCGCGCCGGTGCGCTGTTGGCCCTGCGGCACGCCCTGACGTTGAGGCCGGGCGCGGCGCGGCGGTTCAAGGGCGTCGCGAGCTGGTACGACCTCGCCTGCAACAACGCGGTCTTCGGCGCGCATCCGGCCGCAGGGGTCATCGTCGCGCTCATCGCCCGCGCGCTGGCGCTGCCGCCCGAACGGGCACGGCGCCTGTACGAGCTCGGCCCGCGCCTGTGGGAGGCCGAGACCGGCAACCGCTCGTCGCCGCGCTGCGCCGTGGTCGATCCGGCGGCGTTCTACCCGCTCGCACCGGAGATCTGCGCCGACTACGTCGCCAACGATCCCTCCGGTCTGCTCGGCAGCGTCCCCGACCCGGCGTGCTATGCTGCCCACCTGTACGACTCGGTGCTGCGGCGGCGGGTCGGCGGCGCGATCGATCGCGGGTGGCTGGCTCGGCACCGGCGGGACACCCTGCTCGGTCGCATGGCCGCGCCCTTCGTCGACGAGCTCTGCACCCTGCCGCCGTGAAGGCGGCGCCGGAAGCGACCATGTGGAAGATCTCCCTGTGTGACCTCCGCCTCCACGCCGACGACCACGCCGCCGTCGCCGCGGCGCTGGAGTCCAATTGGCTGACCATGGGCCCGCGCACCGCGCAGTTCGAGCAGGCGTTCGCCGCCGCGCTCGACCCCGTCGCTCCGCCGTTCGCGTTCGCCGTCGCGAATTGCACCGTCGGGCTCCACATGGCGCTGGCGGCCCTCGACGTCGGCCCGGGCGACGAGGTCATCGTCCCGGCGCTCACCTTCGTCGCCACCGCCAACGCCGCCCTCTACACCGGAGCGACGGTGGTGCTCGCCGACTGTGCCGGCGCGGGCGAGCTGACCCTCGACATCGATGACGTCGAACGCAAGATCACGCCGCGCACGCGCGCCGTGGTTCCGGTCCACTACGCCGGTCAGCCGTGCGCGATGGAGCGCCTGATCGCGATCTGCCGGCCGCGCGGCATTGCCATCGTCGAGGATGTCGCCCACGCTCCTCTCGCCGATGCGCTCGTCGGCGATCGGCCGCAGGCGCTCGGGACGATCGGCGACCTCGGCTGCTTCTCGTTTTTCTCCAACAAGAACATGACCACTGGCGAAGGTGGGATGGTCACGACGCGCGATCCGCGCCTCGCCGACCGGCTGCGCCTGCTGCGGTCGCACGGCATGACGACGCTGACCCTCGACCGCCACCGCGGCCACGCCCACAGCTACGACGTGGTCGATCTCGGCTTCAACTACCGCATCGACGAGCTGCGCGCCGCGCTCGGCATGTCGCAGCTCGAGCGCCTGCCTGAGGCGAACCGGCGCCGCGCCGCGGTGGTCGCGGACTACATCGACCGCATCGCGGCGCACGGCGACATCGTGGTGCCGTTCCTCGCGCGGCTGCCGGAGGGGCGCACGGCGCCCCATCTGTTCGTGGTCCTGCTGCCAGGCGACGTCGATCGCGGCGCCGTCCAAAACGCGATGAAGGTCGCCGGCATCCAGACCTCGATCCACTACCCGCCGATCCACACATTCTCCTACCACCGCGACAGCGATCGCGTCCGCAAGGACGGTCTGCCGGTGGTCGACGCGATCGCGCCACGCCTGCTGACCCTGCCGCTCTACCCCGCGATGGGCGAGGCCGAGACCGCGGCCGTCGTCGCCGCGCTCGGCCATGCGATCGGCGACGCTCGCCGCGCTGGAGGTGCGCCGTGACCGCGACCGCCGCGCCGGTCACGGCGGTGATGCTCGCCGGCGGGCTGGGGTCGAGGCTGGCGCCGCTCACCGCCGTGCTGCCCAAGCCGCTCGTGCCGATCGAGCGCGAGTCGATCGCCGAGATCCTGCTGCAGCAGCTCGGCCACCGCGGCGTGTCGCGCGTCATCGTCAGCGTCGGCTACCTTGGTCACCTGATCGAGGCCGTCCTCGGCGATGGCACCCGCTTCGGCCTCGACATCACCTACCAGCGCGAGGACACGCCGCTTGGGACGGTCGGCCCGCTGGCGCTCGTCGCCCAACGCCTGCCCGACGACTTCCTGGTGCTCAACGGCGACGTCCTGTCCGACATCGACTTCGCCGCGCTGCTGCGCCAGCACGTCGCCAGCGGCGCGACGCTCACCGTCGCCACCTACCCGAAAGAGGTGCGGGTCGACCTCGGCGTGCTCGAGACCGATGGCGACGGCCGGGTGGTGGCGTTCGTCGAGAAGCCGCGCTACGACTTCACCGTGTCGATGGGCGTCTACGCGATGAACCGGCGCGTCCTCGGCTACTTCTCGCCCGGCCAAGCGTTCGGCTTCGACCAGCTGGTGCTGGCGATGATCGCCCGCGGCGACCCGGTGCACACGTTTTCGTGGCGCGGCGGGCGCTGGCTCGACATCGGGCGCCCGGCCGACTACGCAGTCGCGCAGGAGCGCTTCGCCGCCGAGCGGTCGATCTACCTGCCGTGGACGGCGGACGGCGCCGACCGGTGACGCGCGCCAGCCAGGATTCACCGCAGAAATCCTCCCCGGCCGCCGGTTCCGGATGCAGTTCAAGGAACAAGCCGGTGAACGAGCGAGGCGTACAAGTGTACGCCGCAGCGAGTGAATCCGGCGCGGTGACGCAGAAATGCGTCGGAAGCGGCGGATCGGGGCCAGCCGGCCTACTTGCCGGCGACAAGGCTGATGTCGTCGACGAACACGCCGGGATAGTTGTTGTACTGGTTGTCGATCGTGTTGAAGCGGACCCGCAGCTTGATCCCCGCCTTGTCGCCTGGACCCCTGAATTCGATCCTCGCCCGGGGCGCTTGGGCCCGGTTGACGCCGAAGGCGCCGCGACCGACGATGCGCCGCCGCGCGCCGATGTCACGGCCGCCTGGCGAGGCGTCATGACGACCCAGTTGATCATCTTGGATTTCGACGGCACGTTCACCGACTCGGAGGAAGAGGGGGCCCCGTTCGCCGCAGCCTACCCCCGGCTCATGGCGGCGGCGGCCGGCGCGCCCGACGCCTTCTACGATCACTGGGAGGGCGCGCTCGCCGCGACCCGCGCCGAGTCACCGCGGTTTGGCTGGCGCATGAACGGCCGCGACGCCGCGCCCGCTGACGCCGATCCCTACATCCGCTGCTCGATGGCGGCCCACAAGGTGTTGGACGCCCTCGGGCTCGCGCTCGACCCGCCGGTCCGCGACAAGCTGCTCGGCGAGACCTACCAGGCGGCATACGCCCACTCGGCGATCGCCTTCCGGCCGGGCGCGTGCGAAGCGCTGCAGGACCTCGTCGACACCGGCATCCCGGTGGTCGTGGTCACCAACAGCTCGACCCATCACGTCGTGCGCAAGGTGGGCCAGCTCGGCCTGCGCGACGCCTCGGCGGTGAAGGTGTTCGGCAACGCGATGAAATTCTGGGTCGAAGACGGGCCGATCGGCGACGCGCGGTTCGATGGCTTGCCGGAGCGGGAGGCAGCGCCGCGCCTCGACCGGCCGCTGTGGCTGCGTCGCAGCCGCTACTTCGCGCGGTTGGCCGAGCTGTGGGCCGAACACGGCGCGACCCCCGCGACCACCGTCGTTTGCGGCGACATCTACGAGCTCGACCTCGCGCTGCCCGCCGCGCTCGGCGCCGGCGTCGCGCTGATGCGCCGCGCCAACACCTACGCCTTCGAGGAAGACGCCGTCGCCGCCAAGGGCGAGCGCGGCCTCGTCGTCGACGACCTGCGCGCCTTCGCCCGCTGGGTGCGCGGATGATGTTCACCGACGACGACGCCTGGATCGCGCAGGCCGACGCTGCGGACCCGCTTCGACACCTCCGCTCGGCCTTCGTTCTTCCCTGCGACGACAACGGGGCGCCTCTCGCCTACTTCGCAGGTCACTCCCTCGGCCCCCAGCCGCGCGCGACGGCCCAACGGATCGCCGACATGCTCGCCGACTGGGCCCACTTCGGCGTCGACGGCCACTTCATCGGTCGGCGGCCGTGGATGTTCGGCCACGAGCTCGTCCGCGACGCCACCGCTCGCCTCGTGGGTGCGGCGCCGCACGAAGTCGTGGTGATGAACTCGCTCACGGTCAACCTCCACCTGATGATGGCGAGCTTCTACCGGCCGACCGCGGAGCGCCACCGCATCCTGATCGAGGCCGGCCCGTTCTCGTCCGACCGCTACGCCATCGCCGCGCAGGCGCTCTGGCACGGCCATGCCCCCGCGGACACGATCGTCGAGGTGCATCCGCGCGACGGCGAGGCGTGCCTGCGCGACGACGACATCCTGGCCGCGATCGATCGCCACGGCCGAACGACGGCGCTCGTGCTGTTCGGCAACTGCCAGTACCTGACCGGGCAGGCGTTCGACATGCGCGCGATCGCGGCCGCAGGCCACCGCGCCGGTTGCGTCGTCGGGTTCGACCTCGCCCACGGCGTCGGCAACCTCGACTGCCAGATCGCGGCGAGCGGCGCAGACTTCGCCGTGTGGTGCAACTACAAGTACGTCAACGGCGGGCCTGGCTGTCTCGGCGGCGCGTTCGTCCACGAGCGCCACCATCGCGCCGATCTGCCGCGCCTCGCTGGCTGGTGGGGGCACGACCCCGCGTCCCGTTTCGCGATGGGGCCGCAGTTCGCCGCGACGCCGTCGGCCGACGGTTGGCAGCTGTCGAACCCGCCGATCCTGCCGATCGCCGCGCTGCACGCTGCGCTCGAGTCGTTCGACCAGGTCGGCATCGCCGCGCTGCGCGCGCGCGGCGACCGTCTGACCGCGTGGCTGCAGTGGTGGATCGACCGCCTGCCGCCCGGTGAGGTCGATCAGCTGACGCCGCGCGAGCCGAGCCGGCGGGGATCGATGCTGACCCTTCGGTTCAAACGCGACGCTGCGGCGAAGGTCGACCAGCTGCGCGCCCACGGCGTGGTGGCGGACTTCCGCCGCCCTGACGTCATACGCCTGACGCCCGCGCCGCTCTACACCTCGTGGGCCGACGTCGCCCGGGTCGGCCGCGCGCTGCGCGCGATCTGCAACGCCGGCTGACCGGGGGCGCCAGACCGTTTCCCGCCGACCCCTCGCCCCTTCCAACCCACCGTCGCCGCACATGGGTCCGCATCACGGCGGCACGCACAGGCCCGCCTTGCAGACCCTGCCGTTGGCGCAGTACTTGCCATCGGATCCGACCACGATCGACCACTGGCAGCCGCCCGCCTGCTTGGACACGCACGCGTCGGCCGTGCAAGGATTGCCGTCATCGCAGTTGCGCGGCACGGGAAGGCTGCCGGGACTGGACGAGCACAGCGCGCCACCGGGGACGGCCGTGCAGGACTCGACGAGGCACGGGTCCTTGGCGTTGACGCACTTGGGCGTCGCCACGCAGGCGCCGAACGCGGTGCACGAGACCGATGCGGTGCATCCGCCGCTCGAGTAGGCCTTGCAGGTTGCGCCCGGCGTCGCCGTATACACGCAGCCGGTGTCCTCCTTGCAGTCGTCGGCCGTGCACGGGTTGGCGTCGTTGCAGACGACGTCGGTCTCTCCGGCGCACTTGCCGCTGCCGCAGACGTCCCCCTTCGTGCACTGGTCGCCGTCGTCACACGGCTGGGTGTTGTGGGTGAACATGCAGCCGGTCTGCTTGTTGCAGCTGTCGTTCGTGCACACGTTGGAGTCGACGCATGCGAGCGCCGTGCCGGCACACGCGCCGGCCTGGCACTTGTCGTCGGTCGTGCAGGCGTTGCTGTCGTTGCAACTTCCGCTCGCGTGCTGGTACTTGCAATTCCCGGACGCGATGTCGCAGCCGAGGTCGGTCGTGCACGGGTTGCCGTCGACACAGTTCTTGGCGCTGCTGCCCTTGCAGACGCCGGACGAGCAGGCGTCGACCAACGTGCACGGGTTGGCGTCCGAGCACGGGTTGGCGTCGTTGGGCTTGATTTGGCATTGGCCGGTCGCGGCGACGCAGGAGTCGTCAGTGCACGCGTTGCCGTCGGCGCAGATCTTCTGCGCGCCCGGCTTGCACGCGGCATCGGCACAGACGTCGCCGGACGTGCAGAGGTTGCCGTCGTTGCAGGCCGACCCGTTCGGTGTGAAGCCGCACTTGCCGGTCGCCTTCACGCACGCGTCATCGGTGCAGATGTTGCCGTCGGTGCACTGCGGCGGCATGCCGGGCTTGCACGCGCCGCCAGAGCAGAAGTCGCCGAGCGTGCAGAGGTTGCCGTCGTCGCACGCCCCCGACGTCGCTGTCGCCGTACACCCGCTCGCGAGCGCGCAGGCGTCGGCGGTGCACGGGTTGTTGTCATCGCACACGACGGTACCGGTCGGTTTGCACACGCCGGCGGAGCAAACGTCGCCGGTGGTGCACACCGACCCGTCGTCGCACGCGCCGCCGTTGACCGGGCTGTTCTGGCACTGCAGGGTGCCGTCCGACGCCTGAACGCAGGTGTCGATCGTGCACGGCTGCTTGTCGTTGCAGTTCACCGCTTGGTTGGCGACCGTGCACTCGCACTTGAAGCCCCCGGGAACGCAGGTGCCCCCCTGGCACATGTCGCCCGAGGTGCAGGCGTGGCCGTCGTCGCACGCCACCGCGTTGCCGGTGTACACGCACGCGCCGCTGGCGGGATCGCAGAGGTCGTCGGTGCACACCTGACCGTCGTTGCATGCCACCTTGGGCCCCGCGACGCACTGGCCGCCGCCGCACAGGTCGCCCGCCGTGCACTTGTTGCCGTCGTCGCAGGGCTTGCTCGTCACGGAGAACGTGCAGGTCCCGGTCGCGGCGTCACAGGCGTCGTCGGTGCACGCGTTGTTGTCCTGGCACGGCTTCAACGCTCCCGGCTTGCACGCGCCGCCGCCGCAGACGTCGCCGACGGTGCACTTGTTGCCGTCCTCGCACGACAGGGTGTTGGGGCTCAGCTTGCACGCCCCGGAGGTCGGGTCGCAAGCGTCGGTCGTGCACGGGTTGCCGTCGTTGCACGCCAGCAGCGCGCCGGATTTGCACACCCCCGCCATGCAGCCGTCTCCCGCCGTGCATGCGTTGTTGTCGCTGCACGGCGCGCCGTTGGCCGGATGCACGCACTGGCCGGTGGTGACGGCGCAGGCATCGTCGGTGCACGGATTGCCGTCGTTGCAGACCTTCGACGCGCCGGCCTTGCAGGCCCCGAACGCGCAGGTGTCCAGCGTCGTGCAGGGGTTGCCGTCGTCGCACGGAAGGGCGTTGTTGGCGTGTTGGCAGGTGCCGCTCTGCGGCTCGCACGAGTCGGTCGTGCACACCTTGCCGTCGTTGCACGACAGCGGGGCCCCCGAACACTGCGAATTCGAGCACTTGTCGAAGACGGTGCACTTGTCGCCGTCGTCGCACACGTCGCCAGCAGCGACGTGGGAGCAGATCCCGGTCTGCGGGTTGCATGCGTCCGCCGTGCAGGGGTTGTCGTCGCCGCAGTTCTTGGCGCCGGCCGCCTTGCACTGGCCGCTCTGGCACACGTCGCCCGTCGTGCACGGGTTTTTGTCGTCGCAGACGACAGCGTCGAGGGGGACGTTCGCGCACGACAACTTGCCATCGCTGCCCTTGGCGCACTTGTCGAGGGTGCACGGATTGCCGTCTGCGCACTTGACCGCCTCGTCGGCCGGCGTGCACGCGCAGACATAGCTCCCCGGCGCGCAGGTGCCGGCCGCGCAGGCGTCGCCCACCGTGCACGGGTTGCCGTCGTCGCACGCACCGGCAGTGGGCGCGAAGACGCAGACCCCATCGGCGGGGTTGCAGGTGTCCGCGGTGCATGGATTGCCGTCTGCGCACGCGCTCGGGCTGCCTGCCTTGCAGGCACCGCCGATGCAGGCGTCGCCGACCGTGCAGGCGTTGTTGTCCGAGCAAGGGCCGGGCGCCGGCGCGAACACGCACTGCCCGGTCTTGACGTCGCAGCCGTCGATCGTGCACGGCGTGGCGTCGGCGCACTCCGTCGGCTTGCCGGGCTTGCAGGCCCCCGACGCGCAGGCGTCCCCGACGGTGCAGAGATCGCCGTCGTCGCAGGGCGCCATGCTCGCCGAGCCGACGCAGGCACCGGTGAGCGAATCGCACGCGTCGAGGGTGCACGGGTTGGCGTCGTCGCACTGCTTGCCGGCGCCGGGTTGGCACCCGCCGGCGGCGCAGTGGTCGCCGACGCTGCAGGGGTTGCCGTCGTCGCACGGACCGGCGGCCGGGGCTGTCTGACAGGCCCCGCTGGCGGGCTCGCACGCATCGGCGGTGCAGGCGTTGCCATCGGAGCACACCTTCGCCTGGCCGGCGGCGCACCCCTTCTTCGCGCACGCGTCGCCGACCGTGCACAGGCTGCCGTCGGCGTCGCAGGTCGCGGCGTTGGCGAGCCCGACGCAGCCCACCGCCGCGTCGCAGACGTCGTCGGTGCACGGGTTCTTGTCGTCACACGCGATCGCCGCGCCGGGCAGGCACTTGCCGGCGACGCAGGCGTCGGCCGCCGTGCAGGCGCTGTTGTCGGCGTTGCAGGTCTTGCCGTCCTCGACTGGCTTCGGCGCGCAGCTGCCTTTGGCCGGGTCACAGGTGTTTTTCGCGCACGGCCCGTCGGCGGCGTCGTCGCAGACCACGATCGTCGCCGGGTTGATGGTGCAGTGGGCCGGGCTCACGGACTTGTCGCAGAACAGCTTGCCGTTGCACAGGTTGGCGTCGTCCATCGCCGCGCAGTCGGCGCTCGTCGCGCAGGCGCACTTCGGCGAGGGCTTGCCGCCGGAGCAGGCCCCGGCTGCGCAGACCTCGTCGATGGTGCACGGGTTGCCGTCATCGCAGGGGTCGGCGGTGGCGACGTGGCCGCAGCCCGACTTCGGATCGCACGCATCCTTGGTGCACGCGTTGTCGTCGTCGCACTGGGCCGGCCCGGCGTCCGTGCCGACGCACGCCATTCCCTTGCACACGTCCTGGACCGTGCAGGCGTTGCCGTCGTCGCACAGGACGGTCGCCGCGACGTGGGTGCACCCTGCCTTCAAGTCGCACGCGTCGCTCGTGCACAGGTTCTTGTCGTCGCAGTCGAGCGGGACGCCGGCGCACGCCCCCTCCTTGCACGCGTCGCTGGTGGTGCATGCGGTGCCGTCGTCACACGGCTGCGCGTTGTAGCTCGCCTTGCACTTGCCGAAGATGGCGTCGCAGGCCTCCGTGGTGCAAGGGTTGTTGTCGTTGCACGCCACGAACGGGCCGGGCTCGCACTGACCCGCCTTGCAGACGTCAGCGGTCGTGCACGGGTTGCCGTCGTCGCACACGATCGCGCTCGCCGTCGCGGTGCACCCGCTGGCGAGGTTGCAGGCGTTCAACGTGCACGGGTTGCCGTCGTCGCAGCTGACCGGCTTGCCGACGCACAGCCCGAGCATCTCGTCGCAGGCGTCGGCGTCGGTGCAGGCATTGCCGTCGTCGCACGCGGCGCCGACAGGTTGGTTCTTGAACTTGCAGGTGCCGTCGACCTTGCTGCACGAGGCGAGGACGCACGGGCCCGCGCCGCCACAGGTCTTGGCGATCCCGCTGCACTGCCCGGACTTGCAGGTGTCGCCGGTCGTGCACGGGTCGCCGTCCTTGCACGGCGCGCCCTCGGCGCTCGTGTGGGCGCACGCGCCGGCGGTCGGGCCGGTCGCGACGCAGGCGTCGATCGTGCACGGCTCCTCGTCATCCGGGCAGGTCATCGGCACGCCGGCGCACACCGACTTGGTGCACGCGTCGGCCTTGGTGCACGGATTGGCGTCGTCGCAGGGGTCTTCGTCGGTCGCGCCGTCGCAGTCGTTGTCGGCGCCGTCGCAAGGGTCAAGGCCCGTGGCGGTCGCCTGGCAGGCGGCGTCGACCGGAGCGTCGCCGTCAAGGGGGGTGTCGCCGAGATCCGCTTCGCTCGCGATGTCTACCCCAATCCCCTCGCCGGGCGCCGCGTCGGCTGCGCCATCGACCACCCCCTGTCCATCGCCGGAGCCGCCAGGATCAGCCGCGACGTCGGCTGCCGCCTGCACCGCCGCGATGCGCGCCGCGACCTGCTCCTCGCTGAGGAACTCGCCCAGGCACGACGGCAGCCCGGCGACGGCGAGCGCCGCGGCAAAGGCGAGACGAACGAGGCGGCGCACCCCACCGGCGCGACCGCAGG